>Ga0182738_1006903_pt1 | contig 11672 bp, 8 predicted proteins | sample eDN5th30CBELigMG_FD_128876 | JGI IMG/M metagenome (GOLD analysis project Ga0182738, IMG submission 128876) | Enriched Miracle-Growth compost microbial communities from Emeryville, California, USA - eDNA 5th pass 30_C BE-Lig MG (version 2)... ...
CTGCGTTATCAGTGGGGCGGTACCAAGGTAACGCCGCTGGCGCCCACGGAACTACCACCGCCGCCTCCGCCGCCGGCCCCGCCTCCGCCTCCGCCTCCGCCGGCTCCGGTTTGCACCAAGGGCCCGTACATCGTGTTCTTCGACTGGGATAAGTCGGACATCACGCCTGAGGCTGCGACCATCCTCGACAGCGCGATCACGGCTTACGGCAACTGCGCCAACGTGCCGATCATGCTGGCGGGCTACACCGACCGGTCGGGCTCGGAAGAGTACAACATGGGGCTCGCGGCTCGCCGTAACGCCTCAACCCGCGCCTACCTGACGAGCAAGGGTATCCCTGACGGGGTGATCAGCTCGCAGGCGTTCGGTGAGGCTAACCCGCGCGTTCCCACCGCCGACGGCGTGCGCGAACTGCAGAACCGCCGGGTGGAAATCACCTACGGTCCGGGCTCGGGCAACTGAGCTAGGCAACGAGCCGCAGGTTGGCGCGTCCAACCTGCGGCTTGAGCGTTACGTTGGCGAGCCCGTCTACCGCCGTGAGGCGCTCGGCGAGCTCGCCATCGAGCACGAAATCGCGGCCCAATCGCATGGTCGCGAACTGACCATTTCCGATCGCCAGCCGGGCAATCACTTCACCCCGCCCGGGTTCACCTTCGTTCAGCGCCAGCCGCAGCTCAGCGAGCGCAGCGGTGTTCGTCACATCCACCGACATGACCATGCGCGTCGTTCCGCGCACATCGGCCAGCGCCCTGGCGCCGCGGACCGTGACCCGAGGCGGCTCATCCGGGCTCGGGGCGTCAAGTTCGACATTGAGCAGCACGCATGTGCCCTGTTCGGCCCACTGCTTGAACTGCGGCACCAGCGCTTCCTCGAAGCAGGCCGCCGAGAACTGGCCGGATGAATCGGAGAAGTCGGCGCGAATAAACGCAGCGCCCCGCTTGGTGCGGCCCACGTTCACACCCTCGACCAACGCGGCCATGACCGCCGACTGGCGCCCACCTGCAGCAACGCCCGAGTCCATCAGGCTCGCATAGGAACGAGCACCGTTGGCCGAAGCCAGTTCGCGCCATTCCTCGATCGGGTGGGCAGCGAAATAGAACCCGAATGCCTCGCGCTCGGCAGCCATCTGCTCGGCGCGTTTCCACTCCGGAGTCTCCGCAAGCCGCAACGCCGGTTCGGTCGCGTCGTCACCGCCGAACAGCGCGGCCTGCCCGCTGGACCGTTCGCGCTGGGCGGAGTCCGACAGGGCCAGCAGGATGTCTGCATTGGCGAGCACCTTGGCGCGGTTCGTCTCCAGTGAGTCAAACGCGCCCGCCATCGCCAGCCCTTCCAGCTGACGCCGGTTCATCACGCCCGGCGGAACGCGGCGGAAGAAGTCTTCGAGATTTGCGAACTCACCGCTCGTCTCCCGCTCGGCAACCAGCGCTTCCATCGCCTTCTCGCCCACGTTGCGGATGCCGGCGAGCGCATACCTGACCGCGTAACCATCGTCGGTCTGCTCGACCGTGAACTCGGCCTCGGACTTGTTGACGTCCGGCGCGAGAAGCACGCGGCCACCACGCCGCAGGTCGTCCACGAACACCGCCAGCTTTTCCGACTGGTGCATGTCGAAGCACATCGAGGCGGCGAAGAACTCTTCGGGATAGTGCGCCTTCATCCACGCCGTCTGGTATGTCAGCAGGGCGTAGGCGGCGGCGTGGCTCTTGTTGAAGCCGTACCCGGCGAACTTGTCGATCAAGTCGAACAGTTCGTTCGCCTTTGCCTTGGCGATCTGGGAATGCTCAGCGCAGCCCTCGACGAAGCGCTGCCGCTGCGCGTCCATCTCGGCCTGGATCTTCTTGCCCATCGCGCGCCGCAGAAGGTCTGCTTCGCCGAGCGTGTAGCCGGCGAGCACCTGCGCCGCCTGCATTACCTGCTCCTGGTAGACGAAGATGCCGTAGGTCTCGGCAAGGATGCCTTCGAGCTTCGGGTGCGGGTACTCGATGGATTCCTGACCGTTCTTGCGCCGCCCGAACAACGGGATGTTGTCCATCGGGCCCGGCCGGTAGAGCGCGTTGAGCGCGATGATGTCCTCGAATACCGTCGGCTTCACCGCGGAGAGCGTGCGTCGCATGCCCTCGGATTCCACCTGGAACACGCCGATCGTATCGCCCCGTTGCAACAGCGCGAAAACGCCCGGGTCATCCCATGCCAGGGTGGACAGATCGATCGTGATCCCACGCTTCGCCAGCAGGTCTACCGCCTTGCGCAGCACGGACAGGGTCTTGAGGCCGAGGAAGTCGAACTTGACGAGGCCGGTGTCCTCCACCGTCTTCATGTCGAACTGTGTCACCGGCATGTCGGAACGCGGATCGCGATAGAGCGGCACCAGTTGCGCTAGCGGACGGTCGCCGATGACTACGCCCGCGGCGTGGGTGGAGCTGTTGCGCGGCAGCCCCTCGAGCTGCATCGCGAGGTCGACGAGGCGCTTCACCTCGGGATCGTTGTCGTACTCGCGCTTGAACTCGGCAATGCCGTTGAGCGTGCGCGGCAGGGTCCAGGGGTCCGTCGGATGGTTCGGCACCATCTTGCACAGCCGGTCCACGTGGCCGTAGCTCATCTGCAGGATGCGCCCTGCGTCGCGCAGCACGGCGCGCGCCTTCAGCTTACCGAAGGTGATGATCTGGGCGACGTGATCATCGCCGTACTTCGCCTGCACGTAGCGAATGACCTCGCCGCGCCGCGTTTCGCAGAAGTCGATATCGAAGTCCGGCATCGAGACGCGTTCCGGGTTGAGGAAGCGCTCGAACAGCAAGCCGAGGCGGATCGGATCGAGGTCTGTGATGGTCAGGGCCCATGCGACCAGCGAGCCTGCACCGGAACCACGGCCGGGGCCCACCGGAATGCCGTTATCCTTGGCCCACTTGATGAAGTCGGCAACGATCAGGAAGTAGCCCGGAAACCCCATCTTGATGATGATGCCGGTCTCGTATTCGAGCCGTTCGAAGTATTCCGTCCGCTTCTCCTCGGTGAGGTCCGCATAAGCGGAGAGCCGCGCCTCCAGACCGGCACGGGCGTCTTCCACCAGCTTGCGCGCTTCGCCATCCTTGTCACCCGCGAGGCTGGGGAGAATCGGCTTGCGCTTGGGCGGCGCGAAGGCGCAGCGCTGCGCCACAACCAGCGTGTTCGCCGTCGCCTCGGGGAGATCGGCGAATATCTCCTCCATCATCGTAGCGGATTTGACGAAAGCCTCAGGGCTCGACCGAGGACGCTCCACGGCATCGACATGGGTCGAGTTGGCGATGCACAGCAGCGCGTCGTGCGCGGAATGGAAATGCGGATCGCCGAAGTTGGCAGGGTTGGTCGCAACCAGAGGAAGGTCGCGCGCATAAGCCCAGTCGATCAGCGCTTCCTCGGCAGCGTCCTCGATCGGGTCGCCACGCCGCGCGATCTCGACGTAGAGGCGCCCCGGGAACAGCGCCTCCAGCCGATCGGCATAGGCCCGCGCGTGATCCGCCTGTCCCTCTGCAAACAGCCGCGTCACCGCGCCTTCGCTCGCGCCCGTCAGGGCGATCAAGCCATCGGTTCGGCCATTGAGCGCTTCGAACGGAATGTGGGGATCGAGGTGGACGGGCCGCTCGAGGTGGGCGCGGCTGATCAGGTCGCACAGGTTCAGCCAGCCCGCGTCATCCTGCACGTAGAGCGGCAGGTAATCGATCGTTTCGCTGCCGGGACGGCATACGCCCAACAGGCCGCCGATGATCGGCTGCACGCCAAGGTCGCGCGCCGCCGAAGCAAAGTTCATCACCCCGTAGAGGCCATTGCGGTCGCAAATGGCGATTGCCGGGAACGCACGCTCCTTCGCCAGGCGTGCGATCGCCTTCGGATCGATGGCGCCCTCCAGCATGGAAAAGCTGGACATGACGCGCAGCGGAACGAACGGCGAAAAGGGCATCTTCAGAATGTGCGATGCACATCGCCCCCGATCAAGCTATGCTTCTCCGGTCGCTGGGGAAAAGCGGCTAACGGGTCGCACCGTTTTGCATTGGGGGAAGTGATGAACGACACACAAACAGCAGGCAGTCCTTCGAAGGGCCTGGTCGACCGCGCCAAGGCCATGGCCCTGTCGCCGAAAACCGAGTGGCCGATCGTAGCCGCCGAAGGCGATTCGGTCAGCGCGGTGCTGACAAGGTATGTGCTGCCGCTCGCGGCAATCGGCCCGGTGGCCACGCTGATCGGCAGCCAGGTTTTCGGATACGGCGCCTTCGGCTTCAGCTACCGCCCTTCCATCGGAAGCGCGGTAGCCACCGCGATCACCAGCTATATCCTCACGGTCGCCGGCGTGTTTGTTGTCGCATTCATTGCCAACTTCCTGTCCCCCAAGTTCAACGGCAAGGACAACTACGCCGCCGCCTTCAAGTGGTGCGCCTATGCGTTCACTGCGGGCTGGGTGGTCGGCATCGTGGGCATCGTCCCCTCGCTCGGCATCCTTGGCCTGCTTGGCCTCTACAGCCTCTACGTTCTCTACCTTGGCGCGACCCCGATGATGGGCATCCCGCAGGAGAAGGCGGGCGGCTATACCGCGGTGACGGTAGTAGCCACCATCGTAGTCTACTTCGTCGTCGGTGCCCTTGCCGCTGCCCTGACGCCGGCCTTCAATCCCGCGGCATTGATCGCCGGGGCTGCGTCCAGCGATCCGGCCAATGTCGAGGTCAATCTCGGTGAGTACGGTCAGCTGAAGGTGACTGACCACGGTGACGGCAACCAGACCGTCGAGCTTCCAGGCATCGGCAAGGTCGAAATGAGCCAGGACGGAGACACCGTCCGCATCAACGCAGAGGGCCTGAACGCCGAGGTGAAGGCGCCTGCCGAGTAAGTCAGCCTATCCCAGGACCCCGTCGTGCAATCGCACGACGCGGTCCATCTTGGCGGCCAGCCGCTCGTTGTGGGTCGCAACGAGCGCTGCGCTGCCCTCGCCCCGCACCAACGCCAGGAACTGGTCCAGCACCTTGTCCGAGGTAACCTCGTCGAGGTTGCCCGTGGGCTCGTCTGCCAGCACCAGTTGAGGCTTGTTTGCCAGCGCGCGAGCCACAGCGACGCGTTGCTGCTCGCCGCCGGAAAGCTGGCTCGGCCTGTGCGTAAGCCGCTGCCCAAGCCCCAACGCGGTAAGCAGTTCGCGCGCCCGCACCGTCGCCTCTGCGCGCGGCACTTCGGCCACGAGCTGCGGCAGAATCACGTTCTCCTCCGCATTGAAGTCCGGCAGGAGGTGGTGGAACTGGTACACGAAGCCGAGGTGGTTACGGCGCAGGGCCGTGCGGTCGTCGCCGTTCAGCGCGCTCGCTTCCGTGCCTGCGATCGTGATGCGTCCGTGGAACCCGCCTTCCAGCAGGCCGACAGCCTGGAGCAGTGTCGACTTCCCCGATCCCGAGGGGCCGAGCAGCGCCACTATCTCACCCGGCATGATCTCGAGGTTCACGCCGCGGAGGACGTCGATCCTTACCCCGCCCTGCTCGAAGCTGCGGGTCAGGTTCTCTAAGACGACAACCGGCGCGCCACTATTCATAACGCAACACCTGTACCGGGTCCGTGCTCGCCGCCTTGAAAGCCGGATAGAGCGTGGCGAGGAAGCTGAACACCAGCGCCATCAGCACAATCACAGTCACTTCCGCCGGATCTGTCCGGGCGGGAAGCTCCGTGAGGAAGCGGATCGAAGGATCCCACAGGTTCTGCCCGGTCAGCAGTTCGATCCCCCGCACGATCTGCTGGCGGAAGAACAGCACGATGAAGCCGAGGATAAGCCCGGCAATCGTGCCGATCGCGCCGATGATGAAGCCCGTGGTGACGAATATCTTGAGCAGGCTGCGCCGCGTAGCGCCCATGGTGCGCATGATCGCGATGTCCCGCGTCTTGGCACGCACCAGCATGATCAGGGACGAGAGGATGTTGAACACCGCCACCAGCACAATGATGGAGAGGACGAAGAACATGGCTACCCGCTCCACGGCCAGCGCCTCGAACAGCGATGAGTTGATCGTCTTCCAGTCCGATATCACCGCCCGCCCGGCAAACTTCTCCTTGAGCGGCGCAACGGTCTTACCGACAGTCTCGGCATCGACCGTAGTGACCTCGATCATCTGCACCGCATCCCCGATGAGAAGCAGGGTCTGCGCGTCCTGCATCGGCATGACCACGAAGGCCTGGTCGTAGTCGTAGATGCCGATCTCGAAGATCGCCGCGATGGTGTAGCCGATTTGGCGCGGAACGGTGCCGAACGGCGTGGAGCGTCCCTGCGGGTTGATGATCGTCAGCGTGTCGCCAACGCGGACGCCGAGGTTCTGCGCCAACTGCGCGCCGATCGCGACATTACCCGCCCCCGGTCGAAGCGGCGCAAGGCTGCCTACAAGGACATTGGGAGCAAGGGCGTTGATGTCTTCCTGCGTATTGCCTCGTGCGAGGATCGCCTCGACCCGTCCATTGGAGCTCGCCAGCAGCGGCTGCTCGATCAGTGGCGAAGCGCCGACGACGCCCGGCGTCTCCTTCACTTCCTCCAGCACTTCCTGCCAGTTATCGAGCCGGCCGCCATAGGCCTGGACGATGGCATGACCGTTGAGGCCGACGATCTTGTCGATCAGCTCCCCACGAAAGCCGTTCATGACGCTCATCACGATGACCAACGCGGCGACGCCCAACATGACCGCAACGAGGCTGATCCCGGCCACGAGGGCGATAAACGCCTCTCCGCGGCCAGGCAGCATGTAGCGCTTGGCGATCGTCCATTCGAAAGGGGAGAGGATCAAGCTGCGGGTCCTCGCGGGGGAACAGTCGGAAAACAGTCGTGGCGCGGTTTAGGCGGCTGCCTGATGCATGTAAACGGCGCGCTCGTGCGAGAAGGCCTTGAAGCCGAAATAGCCGTGATAGCTGCCCATCCCGCTGGCATTCACGCCGCCGAACGGAAGCTGGTTTTCGAGATAGTGGGAGAACACGCCGTTGACCGTGACACCGCCAGACGAGGTGCGCTTGAGCACCTTGTCCACCCTCTCCGGATTGTTGCTGTAGATGTAGAGAGCGAGCGGCTTGTCGCGCGCCTCGATGTAACCGATCACCTGGTCGAGATTATCGTAGGTCATCACCGGGAGGACCGGGGCGAAGATCTCTTCCTGCAGGATCTTCATCTGCGGGGTTACGTCCGTGAGAAGCGTCGGGTGGACCGTGAGGTCCTCCTGCTCAAGCTGACCGCCGACCGCGACCGTCGCGCCCTGCGCCACGGCATCGTCCACAAGTCCCTTCACGCGGGCGAAGTTTGTCTCGTTCACGATCTGGGCGATGGCTTGCTTGTTGAGGCTGCCTTGTGCGTAGAGGTTCTCCGTGACCTTCGCCTTGAAACCTTCGACCAGCCGCTCCTTCACTTCTTCCCTCACGAAGACATAGTCCGGAGAGATGCAGGCCTGTCCGCCATTGAACTGCTTGGCACCCGCGAGGTCGGCGGCGACCTTCGCGATGTCGGCATCCTCGTCGATGATGACAGGCGACTTGCCGCCGAGTTCGAGCGTCACCGTGGCGAGGTGCTTGGCGGCCGCCGCCATCACGATCTTGCCGACGCGTGTGCTGCCGGTGAAGAAGATGTGGTTGAACGGCAGTTCGAGCAGGTCCTGCGCCACGCTCACGTCGCCCTCGAACAGCGCTACCTCGTTCTCGTCGAATGCCTCGCGGATGATCACGCCGGCGATCCGCGCCGTGGCGGAGCAGAGGTCGGTCAGCTTCACCATGCAGCAGTTGCCAGCCGCCACCGCAGCAGCCACCGGACCGAGCGTGAGGCCCAATGGGAAGTTCCACGGCCCCAGAATCAGGCACACGCCGCGCGCCTCATAGACGATCTGCGCCTTGTCATTCGGGTTCATCGACGGCGTGACTTCCGTCGGCTTCATCCATTCGTCGAGGTTGTCGATGTTGCGCTGGATATTGGCGGTGACGTTCAACACCTCAGTAACGCGGATTTCGCCTTCCGGTTTGAGGGTATCCTCCAGCACTGCCGCGACAATGTCGTCGGCGTGAGCCTCCACAGCTTCCTTGAGCCTGGCCAGCTTCGCCTTCCGCTCCGTGGCGCTCGACGCCTTCACGTCCCACTGATGTGCCTGTTGCAGGGCGAAGACGCGCGCGAGTTCTGCGGAATCGGGATTGACGCTGGACATGGGAAACTTCCGTTCAGGACATGAATGGTTCGACGGCACATATGGGCACAGAGCGCGGCATTGTCAGCCCGGACTTTGTCATGAGTCACGACGCTAACCGCCGCGCAGTAGCTGCACGCCCCAATCCCGCTCGAACAGGTAGAGCAGCAACCGCGCCGCCTCGCCGCGCTCTCCTGTAAGGCCCCCGTCGCGCTCCACCAGCAAGCGAGCGTCCTCATGGGCGACGGGCAGCAGGCGCTGGATCTGCTCAAGGCTGGCAATGCGGAATGGCGTGTCGCCGGACTGGCGGGTGCCGAGCAATTCTCCGCCGCCACGCAGCTTCAGGTCTTCTTCGGCAAGACGGAAACCGTCCTGCGTCTCGCGGATCAAGGCCAGCCGCGCACGGGCGGTTTCAGAAAGCTGGTCACCCCGCAGCAGCAGGCAGACGGACTTCTCGCTGCCCCGCCCTACCCGGCCACGCAACTGATGCAGCTGCGCGAGGCCGAAACGCTCGGCCTGTTCGATCACCATCAGGGTCGCATTGGGAACATCGACACCAACCTCGATCACAGTCGTGGCCACGAGCAGCTTGGCATCGCCGCGCGCGAAGCGCTCCATCGCGGCATCCTTGACCTCCGGCTTAAGCTGGCCGTGGACCAGCACGACGTCGTCTCCGAACCGCGCCTTGAGCGAAGCGTAGCGCTCCTCGGCAGCGGCGAGATCGTCGCTTTCATGCTCCCCGCGCACCATCGGGCAAACCCAGTAGGCCTGCTGACCGCTCTCGATATGTCGCGCCACGCCGTTCACCACGTCGGCAAGCCGATCGATGGCCACCACCCGGGTATCGATCGCCTGTCGCCCCGGTGGCATCTCGTCGAGCCGGCTGACATCCATCTCGCCGTACTGCGCGAGCGTCAGGGTTCGCGGGATCGGCGTTGCGGTCATCGAAAGGCAGTGCGGCGTGACCCGCCCTTTCTGCGTCAGCAGCAGCCGCTGGCCCACCCCGAAGCGGTGCTGTTCGTCGATCACGACGAGGCCGAGGTCCTTGTAGGCGACCGTGTCCTGGAAGATCGCGTGCGTACCGACGACAATGTGAATGCTGCCGTCCAGCAGCCCCATCAGGATGCCCTCGCGCGCCCTGCCCTTGTCGCGGCCGGTGAGGAGCGCGATGGTCACGCCGGTGGGGGCGGCCAGCGCGCGCAAGGTCTCGTAGTGCTGGCGTGCCAGCAACTCGGTGGGAGCCAGCATCGCCGCCTGTGCGCCCGCCTCCACGGCGATCAGCATCGCTTCGAGCGCCACCACCGTTTTGCCGGCCCCCACATCGCCCTGCAGCAGCCGCAGCATCGGCGCACCCTGCGCCATGTCGCCCTCGATTTCCCCGATCGAGCGGCGCTGTGCCCCCGTGAGCGGGAACGGCAGGGCAAGGTTCGCACGCAGCGAGCCATCGCCCTGTAACGGCCTGCCCCGGCGGCGGCGATTGTCGGCCCGCACCAGCATCAGCGCGAGCGAGTTCGCCAGTAACTCATCGTAAGCCAGCCGGTCCCGGGCGGAGGGATGCTCCCCCTTGTGAGCCAGCACCAGCGCGTCCCGCCAGCTTGGCCAACGCTCGCGCTCAAGCAGGCCGGGCTCGATCCATTCGGGCAGCTCAGGAACGTGCGTGAGCGCCCGCTCCACCCAGCCTGCAACACGCGGCTGCGTCAGCCCTTCGGACAACGGATAGACCGCCTCGTCCAGCACGCCAAGCGCCGCGCCGCTGTCCTCAACCACGTGGTCGGGATGGACGATCTGGAGCATCTGCCCATACTGGTCGAGCTTGCCCGAAACCCAGCGCTTCTCACCCACTGGAAGCTGCTTCTTCGCGGTGTAGGAGGCCTTGCCGAAATAGGTCAGCGCGCAGACGTTGCCCTTCGCGTCCTGCGCCATCACTCGATAGGGGCCGCGGGTGCGGCTGGCGCGATGCTCGATGACGGTCAGCGCGACAACGATCTGCTCGCCCACGCTCGCCTCGTCGAGATCGCTCACCGCCCGGCGCCGCACGAAGCGGTCCGGCAGGTGATAGGCGAAGTCGCGAATACGGGTGAGGCCGAGCCTTTCCAGCGGCTGGCGAAACTTCGGCCCCACTCCTTCGAGCGAGGTCGCTTCTGCGAACAGCGGGTTGAGGCGTTCGGGGCGCATAACCAAGCCCTACCGGCGCCCGTCATCGAAGGGAACAACCCTCGGCCTCGCGCTTTGCCCTATCGACAACATGGACGGGGGGCGAGAGGAGCAATTCCACATGGCTACAGAGGAATTTACCGACGCTATTGCGTTGCTCAAGCATGACCACCGGGTGGTGGAAGACCTGTTCGCCAGGTTCCAGAAGGCGTCGGGCGAAAGCCGCAAGTGGGACATCGCCCAGCAGATCTGCAATGAGCTGAAGATCCACTCGATGATCGAGGAAGAGATTTTCTACCCGACCTTCGAGGGCAAGATCGAAGACGACCTCTACCACGAAGCCTACGTGGAGCACGACGGCGCCAAGGTCCTGATCAATGACATCATGGCAAGCGGCGGCAAGGGCGAGTTCTTCGATGCCAAGGTCACGGTGCTGTGCGAGGAAATCTCGCATCACGTGAAGGAAGAGGAAAAGCCGGGCGAAGGCTTCTTTGCCCAGGCACGCGCCACGGGCATCGACATGGTCGACCTGCGCGACCGCATGATTGCGCGCAAGGAAGAGCTGGAGCAGCAGGCGGAGACGGCCGGATTGCCGCCGGCACAGCTCACCGCCGTCCAGGCAGTGCCGGGCTGACTGGAACTCCTTCGTCCCTGCTCCGTTAGCCTCGCGGGAGGACAGGGTGGAGCATGTCCTCGAGTTTGACCTTCGAACCCACATCTCGATGGAGGAGCATCTTGAATGCCCTCCTTTGGACGAATAGTCCCGGTCGGATGGACATGAGAACCCGTCTCGCCCGCGCTCGCTTCCGCGCCTGGCATCGCGGCACCCGCGAGGCCGACTACATGATCGGAAGCTTCTTCGATCATCATCATCTCAACTGGGGCGAGGAAGAGCTCGCGTGGTTCGAAGCCCTGCTGGAAGAAGACGACGTGGATGTGATGGGCTGGGCGCTTCGCGCGCAGGTCGTTCCGGAGCGGTTCCAAGGGCCCATGATGTCGGCGCTCCAGCGACTGGACTACGTGAAAGCCTGATCCGGCAGATCGCGGGGTGGCGCAACCTCGGCCGCCCCGCTAACGCATCCCCCGATCTACCCCCTCCTCGGAACGAGCAGGGGGCTTTTGTGCTTGCATCGAACTGGACCAAATGCCCGATCTTTCCCGCATCCTGAAAGCCGAGAAGCCGCTCACTCTCGCCGCGATCGCCCGCGGCGCGCAGCCGCTGGTTCTTGCCGATCTTGCACGCGCCTCGCTGGGCCGCGCGGTGTTCGTGGCACCGGACGACCAGGCGATGCGGGCCGTGACCGACGCTGCCTCGTTCTTCGCGCCGGAACTGGAAGTGATCGAATTTCCTGCGTGGGACTGCCTCCCTTA
>Ga0182738_1006905_pt1 | contig 11671 bp, 8 predicted proteins | sample eDN5th30CBELigMG_FD_128876 | JGI IMG/M metagenome (GOLD analysis project Ga0182738, IMG submission 128876) | Enriched Miracle-Growth compost microbial communities from Emeryville, California, USA - eDNA 5th pass 30_C BE-Lig MG (version 2)... ...
AGGCGACGGGCCTCCGCCTTGATGAGGCGGTTGCGGCGGCTCGCCGGCGAGATGAGCCCCTGCTCTTCGAGATGTGCAGGCCAGAAGTCGGTCACGATCTTCAGAAAGTCGAGGGTCTGCTGCCAGTGTGCCGAGTATTCCTCCGGCACGAGACCAGCGAGCGCGTCGAGTGAGACACCCTCGGTCTCGACCATATCGATCAGACGCGCGAGCTCGGTCGCGAGCCGGACAGCCTGGGCCGGCGTTGTGGCGCCGGCCCCCACGATGGGCATCATCGCAGCGACATCGGCATCCGTGCCGGATGCGGGCGAGCGCACGGCACGGGACCACATCAGCACCAGTTCGGTGAGCAGAAGCGTGCGCTCGAGCGAACCGATGGCCGGTGGCACGACCAGCTCATCAGCGCTGTGTCCAGTCGAGGAGAGCACACTTTCAATGAGACCCAGATCTTCCTGACCTTCCGAAATCGGGCGGATCGCGGGGAGCAGCATTGCATCCGGACCATCGGCGGCGGCGAGAAAGGCGTCCTGCAGCGTTCGCGCGGCCCGTCGCGTCGGCATCAGGATCGTCCACGCCGGAAGATCGAGCGGCAAGGGCGGCACGCCACCGGACGCCGGCAGATCGCCTGCAAGGATTGCCCGTGCAAGAGCGGCCAGAAATGGCCGTCCAGGCGAGACGGTGTAGATATTCGGTGTGTGTGCTGCGTCTCCGATGCTCATGTTGTGGTCTCTCCGCGGACCACGGACTGTGCAATGAGCGCATTGGCTGCTTCGAGCGCCGCGGGGTCCCCGACGTGCATCCACCTTCCGGCCAGACGCAGTCCGTAGAGACGTCCCTCGGCAAGCGCCCGGTCCCACACCCGATTGAGGGAGAATGGTCCCACAGGCACGTCGCGCATGAGGCGCAGCGTCGCAACGGAGACGCCGGCGAAGACAAACCGGGCGGTTTCCCCTTTGGCGACGCGTCGCAAACGCCCGTCCGGCTCCAGATGGAAGTCGCCACGGCCTTCATATCCGAGGCTTGTCGCGCACTCGGCCAGAAGCAGCAGACCGTCCATGCGATGCTCGTCGAAGGCGGCGGCGAGGGCGGGGAGATTAGGGGTGCCGTCCTCGATCCAGGCCGAGTCCGAGTTGTGGACCAGAAACGGGCGTTCTCCCAGGAGAGGCAGCGCCTTTGCGACGCCGCCTCCCGTATCGAGAAGCGCGCTGCGCTCGTCGGAAACGACGATGCGCGGGCGCCGACGGCGGGCGAGATGCTGCTCGATCTGATCTGCATGGTAATGCACGTTGACGACCGCTTCGGCGATTCCGGCCGCCGCGATGCGATCGAGCACATGGTCCAGGAGCGGCCGATCGGCCAGCCGCACCAGCGGCTTCGGCAAGTGTACGGTCAGCGGTCGCATGCGCGTGCCGAGGCCGGCAGCCAGCACGAATGCCTTATCGAGGCTGATGCTCATCGAGGCATTTCCCCCTGCCCGCGTGCCACCGTTCCGCAGCCGCATCAGGGTGTGATGGGCGCGTGGCGAATCTCCATCGGGAAGTGGAGATCATACCATGCACGAAGCGCGGCGAGGTCCGGATGCGCTAGATTGCGCTGGAGATAGTCCCAGGTTCTCGGCATGTGACGCAGATAACCGGGCTTGCCATCTCGCCGCAGCAACCGCACCCACAGCCCAATCAGCCGTGTGTTCCGCTGGGCACCGAAGACAGCGTACGACGACCGGAAGCGTTCGACGTCGAAGTCCGGCTCGCGGCGGGCGACCTCGCGGATGTACCTGTCGCGGAGGGTGTCTTCCAATCGGGCGGATACGTCGACCCGCGCATCCTGCAAGAGTGACACGAGATCCAGCGCCCAGGACTCGGCGAGCGCGTCCTGGAAGTCAATCACGCCCACGCGCGCACCGGCCGGACGATCGGGAAGCCAAAACAGGTTTGGCGAATGGAAGTCGCGCAGGAATACACCGGCCGGCTCTGCCAGCAGCCGGTCGATCATAGGTGACCACAGCGCACGAAATTCCCGACGTATCGCATCGGATGCCGGCGAGCCTTTCATTTCCGGCCAGTACCAGTCCAGGATCAGGTCCAGCTCGATTTCGAGAGCGGCGCGATCGAAACGCGGCAGGCGATAGTTGGTGCCGTCGGGCAGGGGCAGGTTCGCCGGGATCGGCGATTGCCGGAGCTGCAGCAACAGATCGACGGCCGCGCTCCACAATTCACTCTGCGAGTGGCCCTCCTCGAGCGCATGGCCGAACGTGCGGTCGCCGAGATCTTCCAGCAGGATCAGCCCGCGGTCGAGGTCGGCGGAGTGAATGGCGGGTGCGGCAATGCCGTTCGCTGCAAGTGCCTGTCCGATAGCGACGAAGGGGCGGACGTCTTCGGCGAGGTGCGCGATGCGGCTGTAAGGCAGGCCATTGGCTATGGGTGGGCCGTCCGGCATGCGCGGCGCATCCATGAGCACGTAGCTCTCGGCTCGGCCATGAATACGGGCATAGGCGCGCGCCGACGCATCGCCCTGCAAATAGGCGATATGCTCGATCACTTCATCAGGAGGTAAGGCGTTCGACAGGAAAGAGGCGATCGAACGAAGCCGCTCGATGCGCGGCGACCAGCTTCCGGTTCCGACCAGCGTGAGCGTTCGTAGTTCCGGTGCATCCCCGGCCTCGATCATGATCTCCAGCCGCTCCGGCGGCATCGCCTCCTCAGCCCGCTCGGGCCATTCCACGATCGCGGCACCCTGAGCCAGTGCATCGTCGAAGCCGATCTCGGCGAGGTCGTCAGCGCCGGCAATGCGATAGAGATCGAAGTGCGCGAGCCGCAGGCGCGGCGTTTCGTAGGGTTGCACGATCGGGAACGTCGGGCTCGGCACCTCTGCCTCGCGATTGGCAAGCAGCGCCCGGATCAAGGCACGTGCAAATGTCGTCTTGCCGGCGCCGAGATCGCCGCGGAGAAGCACCGCATCACCCGGTCTGAGTTTCAGGGCGACCAACTGCGCAATGTGCGTGACACCGGCGAGATCCAGCCCGGCCAATTGCCAGGCGTCGCTCATGCCGTTTCTCTCCAGTCGCGCGCCGGGTTTCCGGGCGGAGGCAGACCGGCCACCGGCAGAAGAACCGTTACGACCGTGCCACGCCCAGGCTCCGAGTCGAGGCGCAGGCTGCCGCCGTGCAGTTCGACCAAACTCTTCGCTACCGGCAATCCGAGGCCCGCGCCGCGGTGCTTCGACCCTTGGCTGCGCGATACGAAGCGCTCGAGAACCGTGCTCTGCTGATCCTTCGGAATACCGACACCCTGGTCGCTGATCCTGAACGCGATCATGTCTTCCTGACGCTCCGCTACGAGGCTGACGGTGCCACCCGGTGGCGAGAAGCCGATGGCATTCGACAGGATATTATAGAAGATCTGCCGGATCCGTGCCTCGTCGGCGACGATGGATTCGACTTCGGGCGCAATCGTGACGTCGAGCGAGATCCGCATGCGCGCCGCCCTGTCGCGGACGGCCAGAACGGCTGCTTCGATAATCGGTCGCACGGTGACCGGGGCAACCTTCAACTCGAGCGCGCCGGCGTCGATATTGGCGAGATCCAGGATATCGTCGATGATCGACAGGAGCTGGCGTGACGAGGCACCAACGTCGTTCAGATATTCTCGCTGCTTTTCATTCAAGGTGCCAGTACGGGGACTGTCGAGCAGTTCCGAGAAGCCGATGATGTTCGTGAGCGGGGTTCGCAGCTCGTAGGACACGTGGCTGATGAACTGGCTCTTGAGGCGATCGGCTGCCACCAGGGCTTCGTTTCGCTCGAGTAGCGCACGCTCGTAGCGCTTCGCATCCGTTACATCCGCGAACGAGACGAGCGTGCCGCCGTCGGGAAGGGGAAGGGCGGCATATTCGATGACGCTTTGATCGGCACGCGCGATCTGCCCTTCGACGGACTGGCGGTTGTCGGAAATTGCCGTTGCGACGTTGATGATCGACGTCCAGGCGTCGGCGTCGCCAGCAAGCTCGTAACCGTGATGCGCGACCTGATCGATGTGCGGTCCCTGGTCCAGCAACGACTTCGGCAGCTTCCAAATGCGCTCGAAAGCGTGGTTCGACAGCTTGAGGCGGCCATCGGTGCCGAAGACGGCGATGCCTTCCTTGAGATGATCGAGCGTTTCGCGCTGCACGTCGATCAGGGCGTTGTAGCGGATCTCGTTGGCAATCCGTTCGGTGACGTCGTCGAAGAAATGCGTGGCGCCGCCATCAGGGCGCGGCTCGATGGTGACATGAAGCGTGCGGCCGTCAGGCAAGTACCAGCCTTCCTCGTGTGCGGTCTCGCCTCGCGCAGCCGCGAGGACCCGTACCTTCCATGTCCGATAGTTGACCGTTTCCGACGCGGCTGCCTCGCTTCCTCCGTCAGGCGCGAGCTCGGGCCGGCTCACCACCTCCGGCAGCTTGCGGGCTTCCCGCAACCGATCGAGCACCTCGGCGTCCGTAGGCGACGTGGCGAGCCACGCCGGATCGAGCCCCCAAAGGTGCTGATAGGCCGTGTTCGCGAACGACAAATGCCGGTCTGCGCCGAAGATGGCTACAGCCGTGGCCACCCGGTCGAGGGTTCGGTCGTATGCCGTGATCTGCCGATCGAGCTCGCCACGCGCGCTTTCCGCGGCCGTCATGTCGATTGCCGCGATCGCCACCGCCTCACCCAGGGGCAGCGCCACCACCTCGTGCGTGCGCCGTTCACCGGCAATGTTGACCGGCAGGCGCTTTCCGAACGATTTGCCTTCGCGAGCGGCTCGCGCCAGATCGGCCCGTTGCCGCGCCTCGAGCAACTCGATCTGGCGTTCACGCACCTCGGTCTCGTCGGTCCCCTCGACGGCCGCGACATAGGCCTTGTTGACCCAGGCGATGCGCCCGTCGGCGCCGCGCAGCCACACCGGCATCGGCAGTGCGTTCATGAGAGCGCGTGACAAGGAGATGTCACGCGCAAGCTGGCGGTGCTGGTCCATGATGCGCGCAAGATCGCGGCGCGATCCCGCGACGTCCCGCAGCCGGAGAATGGCGCGGCTGCCGGCAACGCGGCCATCGGCTTCGATATGCCCCCCTGCCACAGTGCGGATCAACAGATTGAAGGGGCGGCCCATGGCAAACAGCGTGTCCAGCCCGGTCTTGAGATCGTGCGCACCCTGCGGTTCGAGCCATTGTCCGAAACGGAGAAGCTGCTGCGGATCCTCGGGCAGGCCCGGCACTGTCGTGAGCGTGTTGACCGCGATACGGACCCGCTGGCCATGTTGCCAGTAGATCAGGACCTGCGGCTCGGCCTTGAGGATCGCCTCGGCCGAGGCGAGGTTGCGGCGCAGTTCAGCGGCCTCGTCCTCGCGCCGCTCGCCAAGGCGGCGCGCCGTGCGCGTCGAGCGCCAAAGAAGCACCAGCGCCACGGCCATCGCGCCGCTGGTCACCGCGAGCGCCAGAAGATGGGCGAGTTTCAGGGAGGCGGCGCCGTTCGTACTGCGGTCCGCGATGGCGGCGGTCAACACGATGGCACAGGCGATGCTGGCCACGAGCAGGAGCATCAGCTCGGCGCGCGCGTTGATGCTCCGCTGCCCGGTCGCCCCTCCTGTCTCGGTTTTCGCCTGCATCACGTCCCACGGCATGCCGGCCGGCTCTTTGACGGACCGACGCGAGACATGACAAGACCAGCTCAGGGCCGGAGCCGGACCTGCTCCGAATCATTAATTGTTCGTTAATGACTATGCGGGGGCGCCACATCGCTGGCTAGCCGCGATGGTCACCGAGCGGCATGTCCGCCGCCCGGCTGTTGCCACAATGCGCCGCGGCTATCGGCAGCAGCGGCCCCGTCGTACCTCATAGGCGGCTCGGACCCCGGATTCGACACGTCCGCGGCCCACCGCGAGGCTCAATAGCGGTAGTGATCCGACTTGAACGGGCCTTCCGGCTTGACGCCGATATAGTCGGCCTGATCGGCGCGCAGCTTGGTCAGCTTGGCGCCGACTTTTTGGAGGTGCAGAAGCGCCACCTTCTCGTCGAGGTGCTTCGGCAGCGTGTAGACCTTGCGTTCGTACTTCCCTTCATTGGTGAAGAGCTCGATCTGCGCCAGCGTCTGGTTCGTGAAGGAGGCCGACATCACGAACGAGGGGTGGCCCATGGCATTGCCGAGGTTCACCAGCCGACCCTCCGAGAGCAGGATGATCCGGTTCCCGGATGGCATCTCGATCTCGTCGACCTGCGGCTTGATGTTGACCCACTTGTAGTTCTTGAGGCCGGCCACCTGAATCTCGTTGTCGAAGTGGCCGATGTTGCACACGATCGCGCGATCTTTCATGGCGCGCATGTGGTCGACGGTGATGACGTCCTTGTTGCCCGTCGCGGTGACGAAGATGTCGGCGCGCTGGACGGCATCCTCCATGGTGACGACCTCGTAGCCCTCCATCGCCGCCTGCAGCGCGCAGATCGGATCGATCTCGGAGACGAGCACGCGACACCCGGCCTGACGGAGCGAGGCAGCGGAGCCTTTGCCGACGTCGCCGTAGCCCGCCACCATGGCGACCTTACCGGCCATCATCACGTCGGTGCCACGGCGGACGCCGTCGACAAGGCTTTCGCGACAGCCGTAGAGGTTGTCGAACTTCGACTTGGTGACGGAGTCGTTGACGTTGATCGCGGGAAACAGGAGCTTGCCCTGCTTCTGCATCTCGTAAAGGCGATGCACACCCGTCGTCGTCTCTTCCGAGACGCCTTTGATCGCCTTGGCAAGCGAGCCGAACCAGCCCTTTGGCTTTTCCTGCAGCGTCTTCTTGAGGAGAGCGAACAGAACTTCCTCTTCCTCAGATCCCGGTTTGTCGAGGAATGCGGTATCGCCGTCCTCGGCCCGAACGCCCAGATGCACGAAAAGCGTCGCATCACCACCGTCGTCGAGGATCATGTTGGGCGTGCCGCCGTCACCCCATTCGAAGAGCTTGAGCGTGTAGTCCCAATAGTCCTTGAGGCTTTCGCCCTTCCAGGCGAACACCGGGACGCCGGCTGCCGCGATGGCTGCGGCGGCATGGTCCTGCGTCGAATAGATGTTGCAGGACACCCAGCGGATGTCGGCGCCCAGCGCCTTCAGCGTCTCGATCAGCACTGCGGTCTGAATGGTCATATGCAGCGAACCGGCGATGCGGGCGCCCTTGAGCGGCTGCTTCGCGCCGTATTCGGCACGTGTGGCCATCAGGCCGGGCATTTCGGTCTCGGCGATAGATATCTCCTTGCGGCCCCAATCGGCGAGCGAGATGTCCTTGACGATGTAATCGTTGGCAGGGGTCATGCGACTGACGGTCCTTCCCGTTGGCGAATCCGATGCCGGTCGGCGACCGGTGCGGACCTGATGAGGCCGGCGAAGCGATCGCGCGAGTGAGCGGGCGACCTCAGCGGGCCGCACCTGCGCGTTGGCTCTATAACCGTCCCGGACGCCGAGCGCAATGTGGATATAAAGACATCCTTATGTCTCGATGTGTCTGCCCTACCACTCCGCTCGAACAACCGGCCGTCGATCGCGGGGAGGGCGCCAGCGAGGCTGTGGCGTCCTCCGGCCGATCGTCATTCGTATGCTTTCCAGACTAATAATATTACGCTCAACATTTGATTCAAAATATCGAATGGATTGATTGAAAATATATCGTCAATCGAATTTTTAGAATATATGGCACTTCTGATCGAATTAGGGGTTCATAAATCCGTTTCACCGCAATATCACCCGCAATTACGCATTTTATGCGGGAGGCGTATAATGTTGCGGCAGGGTGAGCAGGTGGAAGACGATGGGCCGGCTTCGACGGCGCCGAGTGCGCGTTTGCGGACAGGCATTCGCACGTTTCGGCGCGATGAGAGAGGCTCGATTGCGATACTTTTCGGTCTGACGAGCTTTATTGTCATGGCGCTTGTCGGTGGCGCCGTCGATTACGGCCGGGCGGTCACGGCTCGCGATCAGATGCAGAATGCCGTGGATGCGGCCGTTCTGGCTGCAGCGCGGGTCTGGCAGACCGAGAAGGACCTCGATCTCGCCGAGCAGAAAGCGATTGAGTATTACAACAACAACAAGCCAAAGGGCGTCGACAGCTCGATCAACTCGTTTCAACCCGACACGTCCCGTAACACCATCACCCTCAGCGCGACGGCTACGCTTTATGCGCCCTTCCTGTCGGCAGCGGCCATGCTCGCCAAGTCGATGCGCGGCGAATCCTCCGGCAAGGTGGAGTACACCATTGGGGCCGACGCGCAGGCGTTGCTTGCAGCCGGCGGCAATGGCGACTCGAACCTTGAGATCGCCATGATGCTGGACGTTACCGGCTCCATGTCCGGGTCAAAGATCGACGACCTGAAAGACGCCGCGAAGGACTTGGTCGACATCGTCGTCTGGGACGACCAGAGTGAGTATACGTCGCGCGTTGCGCTCATCCCGTTTGCGGATGCCGTCAACCTCGGATCGACATCGCTCGTCAACGATGTGCGCGGCCAAGTCGATACCGATTGCACGAAAAACTCTCCTTGCACCTCCTTCTCGACGGGCTCTCCGGCACAATACTTCAAATTCAGGAACGCCAGCGGCGACAGAGAGACGTGGAAGGCCTCGTCCTACTGCGTGACCGAGCGCACCGGCGCCAATTGGGACACCGATGCCGCGCCAGACGTGGCCGCTAATAAGGTTGCGCCCCTCTACTCGTCCTCGTCGTCCTCGAGCTGCGGCTTCATGACGATCAAGACGAGCGACCTTGAGGTCAACACGATCCAGCCCCTCTCCAACGACAAGACGATGCTGAAGCGCCGCATCGGCAAGTTGTCCGAAGCCGGGTCAACGGCCGGACAGATGGGCACGGCCTGGGCCTGGTACATGCTGTCGCCGAACTGGTCCTACCTGTGGCCGAGCGCCAACCGTCCCGTCGCCTACCACACGGAAAAGACGGAGAAGATCGCCATTCTCATGACGGACGGCGAATACAACACGGGGCACTGCAAGGGTATCGTCGCGGAAGACAGCGGCTCGGGCAGCGGCAGCAACAGCGATCATATCAATTGCGACGCAGAAAACGGCTCGTCCAACAGCCAGGCACAGCAGTTGTGCACGGCCATGAAGACGAATACCGGGATCACGGTCTACACGGTCGGCTTCGCCCTCGGCGGCAATCAGACCGCGATCAACACGCTCCGGAACTGCGCGTCCGACGAAACAAAATTCTATAACGCCAAGGACGGCGATGAACTGCGGATGGCGTTCCGCGACATCGCCCTCCAGGTCGCCAAGCTGCGATTGTCACATTAGGCGTCCGGACGGAAGCGGCTTTGAAGCAACGGCCGGGTCTCGAAAGAGGCTCGGCCGTCTTCATGTCCGTGAAGTCAGCTTTCCTCGCCGAAGCCATCCTCCACGAGAGCGGTCAAAGCAGCGAGGGCGTCCGCGGATTCGGGGCCTTCGGCCTCGATCGAGATCGTGCTGCCCTGGCTGGCCGCGAGCATCATGAGCCCCATGATCGACGAACCGCCAACCGTCTGGCCGTCCCGTGTCACGCGAATCGTCGCATCGAAAGCTTCTGCGCACTTCACGAACTTGGCGGACGCCCGTGCGTGCAATCCCTTCTTGTTGCGGATCAGAAGCTCCGCCCGTCGCATAACACTCGTCATGAAAGGCCCTTTTGAGACGTTCTCGTCTCAAGTCTCGCCCGAGAGGACCTGGCTCGCAACGGAGATGTACTTGCGGCCGGCTTCCTTGGCGAGATCGACGGCCTCGGTCAGCGACTTGTCGCGGCGGACGCTCGCCAGCCGGACGAGCATAGGGAGGTTCACGCCGGCCACCACCTCGGCGCCGGTGTCGTCCATCACCGAGATGGCCAGATTCGAGGGCGTGCCGCCGAACATATCGGTGAGAATGACGACGCCGCTGCCTTTGTCCGTTCGCTGCACAGCAGCAATCAGATCGCTGCGGCGCGTTTCGACGTCGTCATCCGGGCCGATAGAGAGCGTCTCGATACCGTCCTGGGAACCGACGACATGCTCCAGAGCAGCCCGGAACTCGGTCGCGAGTCCCCCGTGAGTGATGATCACGATTCCGATCATCAGTTTGCCTTTCGCTGGGAGCGCGCCATTGGCCCGATCGTTGGGCCGGCGTCGCCCGGCGGTGAAGACCATGGCAGCGGGACCGGCCCGCGCGCTCTGTTCCAACGCCACCTTGTAGCCGAATCGTGGTGGTTGACTACCATCATTCGGACCTATTCGTTCCAGACCGTGCCACTCTGCTACGAAGCGCGGCGCAAGGGCAACTCTCTGTCGCCGCTCAGTTCTTGGCTTGGTTGAGGGCGGCGAGCAGCACTCTCGCCGGCGCGCCGGGCATCGCACCATCAATCGCAACGAGCGGCATATCCAACCCTAATATAGTGTGCCTTTGATCCGGTTCAGGCATGCGATCGATGCTGTCGGCTGATTGCAGCGCCACGGCGAGACGGAGTTCAGCGCTCTTCAAAAACGGAAACGGCACGATACCCACACCTCTCACCTCGAGTTGCCCTGCGATCGTCTCGGGAGGCGAGGCGAAAAGCCGGTCTCCCCGGCGGGCGACAACCACTTGATCGTCCGAGATCAGGCGTACATCGACCGGATTGCTGTCATGCACAAGAGGTGTTGTGATCAGGCGGAGGGCAAGATCGGATTTTCCGGCGCCGGAAGCACCCAGAAGCAGCACCCCCCGCCCGGCCACCGCGACGGCTGTCGCATGAACGAGCGTGGTGGTTGGTGTCGTCACGCCTAGCGTCCCGTTTCCGACGTTCGCCAGAGCTCGCTTGTTTGGGCGGCTTTGCTCCGAGCGAATTTCCCGATCGCCACACTAGATCTCCGTTCGTCCCGAAGCACCGCGTGGCGCGGCACTCGCCGCCGGCAGCCGGATGACGAACCGCGCGCCAATGACACGCTCGCCGTCCGCTCCGGTCGGCGCCCCGCGCAGGTTCTCGGCCCAGATCCGCCCGCCGTGAGCATGCACGATCTCTCGCGAGATACTCAAGCCGAGTCCGGAATTTTTTCCGATCGTGCTGTCGCTCTGGGGGCGATCCGAATAGAAGCGCTCGAAGATGGTCTCGAGTTTGTCCTCTGGAATACCCGGCCCCTCGTCCTGGACCGAGAACTCGACCTCGTTGCTGACGGTTCGCAGCCGGGCGATCACCTTGCCGCCCTGTGGCGAGAACGAAGCCGCATTGTCGATCAGGTTGGTGACGACCTGCCCCAAGCGGCCCTCATGGCCTTTCACCAGATGCCGGCGGTCGCCGTTGGGCTTCGGAACGATGTCCAGCATGACTGTGCGGCCGTCCTGCCCGTGGATGTCGCCGAGCACATCGACCAGGCCTTTGAGACTCCTGGTCAGATCGAGCACTTCTGTCTCCTGGCGCGCGAGCTCGGCATCGAGCCGTGACGCGTTGGCGACATCCGTAATGAGGCGATTGAGCCGCTTGAGCTCCTCCTGGATCTGGTCGGCGAGTTGCTGGCGCTGCTCCGGTGTGCGGGCATAGCTCATCGACTCCGCGGTTGAGCGCGCTGCCGTGAGCGGGTTCTTGAGCTCGTGGGCGACATCTGCGGCGAATTTCTCGCTGGCTTCGATGCGCCGGTAGAGTGCGCTCGTCATCTGCCTGAAGGCGCTCGCCATCCTGCCCACTTCGTCCTG
>Ga0182738_1006906_pt1 | contig 11670 bp, 11 predicted proteins | sample eDN5th30CBELigMG_FD_128876 | JGI IMG/M metagenome (GOLD analysis project Ga0182738, IMG submission 128876) | Enriched Miracle-Growth compost microbial communities from Emeryville, California, USA - eDNA 5th pass 30_C BE-Lig MG (version 2)... ...
CTCGATGACAAAGTCTGGTGCGCCCCGGCAGCCTGCTTTATCGAGTTTTGCGGGATCACAAACGACGGAAATATCCGGCTGCACCACGGACGTAACATCATCATCGGCCTGGTCGCCGTCAGGCAGGCGCACGTCAAAGGGAGCAGCATACGCACGGCAGGGCGTTTCTCTCAGTTGAGCGTGTAATTGCGCAATGATTTCAACAAGTATATCCTGATGCAAACGTGACGGCGCTGGTGTCATATTATACGCGATGCCATCAATCAGTTCCCAGCGTTCATCGTCGGGCCATGTCTTGTAATCACCGTATGTGAATGCGCGATTTGGTGCTGCATAACTGGACATTGCAGGTCTCCGGAATGGTAAACTCTGGTATGGGAGGAAAATTGTCAGTTCGAGGCGGTGTCGGACTGCGGCCGATCTGCTTCGCCGTTTGCATTGGCCGGCGATGGGTGGCTTTGTCGTGGCGGATATTCTGCCGCACATAAACTACCGATCGGATCAAGTTCGACGTACAGACCAGGCACGGCATCCACTGCGATTGTACCGCGCAATTCCCGCGTATCGTCCTGCTCGAATTGTCTGTCCTGGCGGGCGCGGTAGATCGTCAGAAGATTATCCGGAGGATTAATAATCCAATATTCCTTTACGCCATGGCGTTCAAACAGGGCCTTTTTCTGGATTCGATCTTTTTGTGCGGTACCGGGCGAGGTAATCTCGATGACAAAGTCTGGTGCGCCCCGGCAGCCTGCTTTATCGAGTTTTGCGGGATCACAAACGACGGAAATATCCGGCTGCACCACGGACGTAACATCATCATCGGCCTGGTCTCCCTCAGGCAGGCGCACATCAAAAGGAGCGATAAACATTTCGCATTCTTTCCCCTCGAGTTGCGAGCCTATCCTGGCCGCCAGCTTTGCGAGTATACGCTGATGCAACACTGACGGCGCCGGCGTCATGTTATAGGCGATGCCATCAATCACTTCCCAGCGTTCATCGTCGGGCCATGTCTTGTAATCACCGTATGTGAATGCGCGATTTGGTGCTGCATAACTGGACATACATTAGCCTCCGATTGCTGTGGACGTGATTAGACCCGGCTTTTAGCCGCCACACTAAAAGTCAAGTGCCGGGCTGCTGGCTGTGGCGTAGCGCTTACGCGGAATGCGGCCGGCCTTGAAAGCAAGCCGACCTGCCTGGCAGGCGTATTTCATAGCGTGGGCCATGGCAATGGGATCCTGCGCACCAGCAATTGCCGTGTTCAGCAGCACAGCCTCGACTCCAAGCTCCATGGCAAAGGCGACATCGCTCGCGGTGCCTACCCCTGCATCCACCAGCACTGGAACCGGTGACTCTTCCAGGATAATCGCGATGTTATTTGGATTGAGAATACCCAGCCCGCTGCCAATAGGTGAACCCAGCGGCATCACTGCGGCAACGCCGGCGTCGGCGAGCTTGCGGGCCATCACGGGATCATCGCTGGTGTACGCCATCACCGTAAATCCTTCATTGACCAGCACCTTGCACGCTTCGAGGGTTTCAATGGGATCGGGCAGCAGGGTGCGCTGTTCACTTAGCACCTCCACCTTGACTAGATCACCGATTTCCAGTTCCCGCGCGATACGGCAGATACGAATAGCATCCTCTTTGTTAAAACAGCCGGCTGTGTTGGGAAGAATGGTGTACCTGGCCGGGTCGATAAAATCCAGGAGGTTTTTTTCGCCGCGGGAATGCGCCTCCAGATCGACGCGCCGCAAAGCCACCGTGACGACTTCGCACCCGCTTGCTTCCAGAGCATCGCGGGTTTGTTCAAATGTGGCATACTTACCGGTGCCCACCAGCAGCCGGGAAGTAAACTCGTACTTGCCGACTTTCCATTTGGTATCCAGGCCGTCGGCCGTCTGTGTTATCGTATCGCTCATTGCCATCACTCCAGTTCCAGGGTCAGCCGCCGCCAACCATGGTGATAATCTCGATCACATCCCCTTCGTTGAGGGCTGTATCGGCCAGCTCTGCGCGGCGGGCAACATTCTCATTAATAACAACCGCAACTCGCTCGCGTTTTATAGCAAGCTCATCCAGCAGATCGGCAGCCGTGGCTACTGACGCTGAAACAGTGCGTTGTTGTCCGTTGATTACGAGGTTCATAGCTACTTTCTATAAGGCTTTGCTGCCTATTTGCATTCAAAAAATCCCCGCATTTAAGTTATGCGGCGGGCCGCGCAATATGCTTGCATTCGCGCCTGGATCGATTGAGCTTTCTCCTCACTTACAAACGTCCGCCAAACAGTTTGCGCACAACCATGTATAACGGAGAACCATGTCTGACAATTCCGCACCCAACTCCGCCGGCGCTGGATCCAAATCCAGTGCCCGCACGGCCGAAATAAGCCGCAATACCAACGAAATGCAGATCACCGCGCGCGTAAATCTGGACGGATCCGGGCAGTGTACATGTGACCTCGGTGTGCCGTTTTTTGCGCATATGATGAACCTGATGGCCCGCCATGCACTTTTTGATGTTGAGCTGACCGGCAAAGGTGATATCGAAATTGATGCGCATCACACCGTTGAAGATGCAGGCATCACACTCGGCCAGGCGATCAAGGCTGCCCTAGGAGATCGAGCGGGCATTGAGCGTTATGGCGAGGCAAGCGTACCCATGGAAGAAACCCTCGCGCGCTGTGTGCTGGACCTCTGCAATCGGCCTTATATCTGTTTTAATGCGGGTGTACCCAGGGTAAAAGTGGGCGATTTTGATGCGGAACTTGGGGAGGAATTCTTCCGGGCGCTGGCGTTCAACGCAGGCATTACGATGCACATCGATCTCCTACGCGGCGGAAACGTGCATCACGTGCTGGAGGCTATCTTTAAAGCCACGGGGCGTGCGCTGGGCAGCGCCGCCACCCGAAACCCGCGGATTACGGGTGTCCTATCGACTAAAGGCAAGCTGTAGCGCCAGTGTCGACGCCCCGGTTCGGCCGAGACGAACTCATAGAAATTATGAGACGGCACATGCATGCCTACAAGGATGACGAGAAATTTGCGCAGGCCATACTCGACCTGGCAGAATTTGTCGTGGAATATCGTGCGCATAAGCGGCGCCTCATGCCTGCTGCAGATCCGTCGGATACAGCAACGGGAGTGCAGCGCCGCACATGGCTGCGGGCCACGGAACAACGCGATGAACAGCTAAAGAAGATCCTTCATCAGTACCACCGTGAACGCCCCGAAAACTGCCCCCTTTGCGGCGGACCGGTCGGCGGAAGCGCCATGTGCCCCCACTGCGGCAATCTCGCGTTCTGATTGCACGCAGCATGCATCTGCCCGCGAAAGTTTCTGCAATAATCGCCGGGCTTTCTGGTACAGCGAAGCCAGACCCCCAAAGACTACTATTTTACTAGAGAAAAGGACACCCGGCGAATATGGCACGGACACCTGCCCCTATTAAGCAGATTCCCCCCCACGGCGGAACACTGATCAATCGTCAGCTCGAAGGCGCTGCGCGCGATGCGGCTATCGAAAAGGCCAAGAACCTCAAAACACTCAAAGTTGATGATCGCACGGCATCTGACGTGGAGATTATCGCCATTGGTGCTGTCAGCCCTTTGACCGGTTTCATGAACCCGGAAGATTACGACAATGTCGTTAAAAACATGCACCTGGCCAATGGTTTGCCCTGGACGATCCCGGTAACTCTTGGCGTTACGGAAGAAGAAGCGGCTGACATCAAGGTCGGTGACCAGGTCGCCATTGAAGATGAAGCCAGCGGTACGCTGCTCGCCATTCTGACCGTTGAATCCAAGTGGACTCCGGACAAAAAGGTGGAAGCTGAAAACGTTTTCACGACGGCCGAAGAAGCACACCCCGGCGTGAAGGCGCTGTACGCAAAGGGGAATGTGTACCTGGGCGGCCCCATTGATGTTGTCAACCTGCCTCCCCATGACGATTTCCAGCAGTATCGCCTCACCCCGGCCCAGACCCGCGAAGAATTCAAGAACCGCAACTGGCGCCGCATTGTGGCCTTCCAGACCCGCAACCCGATTCACCGCGCTCACGAATACATGCAGAAAGTTGCCATGGAAATCACGGATGGCATTCTTCTTCATCCGCTGGTCGGTAACACGAAGGGCGACGACGTGCCGGCTGATGTCCGCATGAAAACGTATGAGGCCATCACCAGCAAGTACTATCCGATGGACCACACCCTGATCGGCGTCAACCCATCCGCTATGCGCTATGGCGGCCCGCGAGAAGCTGTTTTTCATGCGCTGATTCGTAAAAACTATGGCTGCACACACTTTATCGTTGGCCGCGACCATGCCGGCGTTGGCGGTTACTACGGCACGTTCGATGCCCACTACATCTTTGACGAATTTGAACCTGGCAGCATCGGCATCACCCCGCTGTTCTTCGATTTCACGTTCTGGTGCAAGGAATGCGGCGGAATGGGAAGCGCCAAGAGCTGCCCGCATGGCAAAGAAAGCCACATTTTCCTCAGCGGCACGAAAGTCCGTGAGATGCTGGGCAATGGTGAAATGCCTCCGCCTGAATTCAGCCGCCCTGAAGTGGCCCAGATCCTGATCGAGGCTTATCGCAAGCAGGCTGAAGAGAAAGAAACAGTTAACGCCTGACGCCCGGGACCGTTCAGGTCTGGCTGGCAAAAAATCCGCGGCGGATCGCGAGCAGTTTATGCTCACGGTCCGCCGTATTTTTATTTGGAAGCCGACACTTCAGCCGATATCCGGCGGAATAGGTTTCCTCCCTCAGGGTGTATGTTGGCTCATGTGCGTCACGATATAGTTGTGAGGGTTTATGTTCAAGAAGCTCCTTTTTGGTGGTGCAGGCACGAACACCGTCATTGGTGATATTGGCATTCTGATCATGCGGGTTTTTATGGGGCTGACATTCTGCCTGGCGCATGGACTGATGAAAATTCAGGATCCCACAATTGCAATCACGTCTGCACGGCGGCTGAAATTTCCGGTGCCGGAGGCTTTCGGATGGGCTGCAACTTTTTCGGAATTCCTTGGCGGGCTGCTTCTTGCGCTGGGCCTCCTGACAAGGCCAAGTGCATTCTTCCTCGCCTGCACGATGATTGTTGCAGCGTTTATGGCCCACGGACCTGACCCATTTGGAAAGAAGGAACTGGCTTTGGTTTACCTGGTCGCGATGGTATTCTTTCTCTGCGCCGGCGGCGGACGTTTTTCCATAGATGCGTTAATTTCCAAGGGTGCGAAGTAAAGTCGAAACGCCTGTTGGTCCCATAAACGTCACGATTCCAGCGGAATGGCAATCGAGCTGGATCCTCACAACTGCAGGCCTGGTGCTGCTTTTGGGCGGATGGATTGTATTTCGCGCGGGCTCGCGCCTTCTTGCGCTGGCTATGGGTGCGGGATTCGGGTTTTTTATCGGTGAAGTGCTCGGCGTGATTCTCAAGGTGGACCGACAGTCCAGCCTGCTCATAACCGCGGGATGCTGCGCGGTCGGCGGCATCGCCGCGCTGGTCATGATTCGCGCGGTTACAAACATGCTCTTCGCTATAATCGGCCTTCTCTTCGGGGCTCTGCTCGGTCGCGTCGGCGCTGAAATCTATGCCCAGATGAATCACACGGAGTTCGTTCTTTCCCAGCAGACCGGCCTGATAATCCTGGGAGTTGCTGTCGCTGTGGCTCTGCTTTCGATCTGGCTTCAGCGTCTCATTATGATCCTGGTGACCAGTTATATGGGCGCGACGTTTCTCGTGGCCGGTGTTGAGTATCTGTCACAGCGGGCCCTGGCGTTTCCGGCGGTTATGGCTGCGGGTGTGATCTGGCAGGGGTTTGTGCTGGGGCGAATCTTCCGCGTGCAGCACAACAGAAAGCGGGACAAACGACGAGCGGCTGACGACACCGAGTAACGAAACAAGCCCCCGATGTGCGGGGCATCCGGCAGAAGTTAGCGGGTCTCGGTAGAGACAAGCAGTTCGCGCGCCTGCACAGACAGGGGGAGCTCGGGATGGTTGCTCACGATAACAGATAGAGCATCGCGCGCCGCAGCCACCTTGTAGCCGATGGAAATATGAAGGCGGGCGATCTGGTAGGAACACCAGAGTCTCATCTCCTCTGAGATTCCGCGCATGGCACCGATGCGGGCGTACCAGCGGGCGGCATTCCACGGATCCTGCAGCGTCTCATCAATTGCGGTTAATTCCAGCACAGCCTTGCGTCGCAAAAAATCGGGTGCGGCGTCGGATGCGGCTTCCAGCAGGGCTGCCCGCGAGAGTTCCGACTTCTGTAATTTGCCGAAGCAGATTCCAGCTTCATACGCAGCCCACAAACGCAGCGTTCCCGTGGTGGTATCGTAGAGCTGAACGTACTGGCGCGCGCCCGTCTGCAACGCCGCCGTATCCCAGGTGGGGTTAATCAGTTCCGTTCCCGTGACAGCTTCAATGCTTTTTATCGATGCGGCCATGTCTGGATATTCGGCTACAAAAAGGCGCAGCAGGGCGGCCCGATAGCGGATTTCCTCCTGCATTTCAAAATTCCCTGCGTGAGAAGTCTCCAGGGTCTTGACGGCCTGCTCATAGCCTTCAGCCGCTTCGGCGTAGAGTCCGCGCAATTCCGCTTCGCGCGCACGAAACACCAGCAGACGTCCATACAGCGCCCACAGGTCCGGGCTGGGCTCCTGCTGCGAAATCTTTGCCCATTCGGTGCCCGCAATGTTTGCCTCGGCTCGAGCTGCGTCCGGATCGTTTTGCAGCAAGGCCATTTTTACGGCGACGACGGCCATGAGAAGGCGATCTTCCGGATTGACGATGGATTTCTCAAGCAGAGGGCGAATGGTGGGATGAAGGAAGACTTCGGGTATGGCCGCATTTATCCAGGGCTGCGGCTCCGGAGTTTCCAGGTAATTGCGAAACACCTCGAGTATTCCCTCCGGACGGCCGCTTTCCGTGGCTGAGGTCAGGGCCTCGTGTAAAAGCGCGCGGGCCCGGCTGTAATTTCCCATTTCAATTCGCAGCAGAAACAGATCAAGCCGCACCTCCCGCTGCAAGGGTGACGACGTGGTGACGGTGTCGACGAATCGCTGCAGGTAATCAGCCCGCTGGGCCCGACTTGGACGGAAGGGGCGCTGGGATGGGCTGAAGTAATACACTTCCCGATCAAACCCATCGAGGCCGTTGATGTATTCACGGCGGACTGCACCATTAGTTGGCTGAGCGTTTAACAATTCGCCAAACAGATTGGCCGTTAGAGAAAAATCGCCATCAAGACGGGCTTTAATTGCTCGGGCGTAAAGGCGCACTGTGGCGGGGGGACATTCTCTCAGGATTTGCAGTGCATTTAAGGCGGATTCTGGCGCGGAATTCCGTTCAGATGTGCCGGTGGTGAGGTCGGCATAGTGCTGAAATGCCATCTGTGCCCGCTCCAGATCCTGCTGTTCAAGCAGGTACGAATACCCCAGCAGGCGCCAGAGATATTTTTCTGGCACGGTCTGCCCACGGCCCGGATCATGCACCAGCTTTTCGAGTTCCTCCACTGCCTGCTCGGTACGCCCCAGGCGACGAAGATTAGCGATGTAAATAAACCGGGTCATCTCCGGGTCGCGCGTGCGCGTAATGCTGCCGGCCAGTTCTTCGTAGATGCTATAACTTTTCGAGGCGCTGCCGGCACGGAAATACTCTTCGGCGAGGACCACTTTATCCTGGAGATCAAAGGAAAGAACGCTGGCCTTGTTGAGCGTTGGCGTGGTGATGCCGACGAGCTGTCCGGCGGCGACAAACGCCAATTGGTTATTAATACCGCCAGCAGAGGGCAGCGTTGCCTTGAGATCAAAGGGCAGGAGCGTCTTGACGCCCGATTCACAATCCACCCGCGCAAGCTGATTGGCTGTGCTGACGACGATGGCTTTATTGCCCATGAAAACGGGTGAAGTCGCCCCGGCGGGGAATTCCGCCAGGCGGCGCGCGCCCCCTGTCGAATCTGTATCTAAAAGATAGAGCTGCTGCCCTGCCGTGCGGTTGTCGTCCGGGCCTGCCATTAGGGAGTCATCATCATCCCGGTCAGGTATTTCTGCCGCTGTTACGGGCGCGCTGACCCATGCAATATGCCCAGAATCAGGCGACCAGGCCACGGGCTGTAATATCAGCGGGAAGGGGTCGGTTTCTGTGGTGAGGCGGTCCACATGTCCGGTCTCAAAATCTGCCATCATCAGGCGCGGACGCAGATTTTTTACGGTATAAAACGCGATTCGCTTTCCATCTGGCGATACACTTGGAGCAATGACTGGTGTGCCGGGATTGCCCAGCAGTTGCCAGGCAGCAGCGGATGCTTGTGACTGACTGGCGACCTTCTCACTGTTTTGATAGCCCTCCAAACGCAAGCTATGGGTGGTCAGTTCCGCCAGACCGGTTTCTGTGCTGAGGTAAATGAGCATTCCGTCTGCCAGCATCGGGTAGGTTTCCCTGGCTGGCAATGAGGTGATCTGAGTCGTGATCTCATCCAGCGAAGTTTGAAAGATATCCAGCGAACCGGCTCCGGCGGTGCTGTAAAAAATACTGTGGGAGTCAGGCGTCCAGGCCAGGGCTGCAGGATCAACCGGCGCCGCAGCCAGGGTGCGCCAACTGAGATCTGCCGGCACATAAAGAACCAGGCCCTTTTTCTCAGAAACAGCCGCAATGGACTGTCCATCGGGCGCGTAATGCAGGGCCAGAAGAGTATCTTCTGGCAGGCATCCGACCAGGCACAGAGCGGCGGCGCAAATTGCGCCAAGAGATATTTTGTGCAGGCTTTTTGAACTCACCTGGGTAAATCTTTCATGGGAATATGCTTTGGCAAAGCAAATGATCGAGTTATATGCGCCGAGCCGCAGGTTTCGCGCATTTTGCTGTTGATTTCTTCCCGCAGAAATCCGCGGATCAAAAGCCATGGATAATATTGCCCGATGTATGCGCCTCTACCTGATTACAGATGATGCGGGGCGAATGCCTGCAGACCTGGCAGAGAGGGTTGAGCGCGGAATTGCCGGAGGGGCAACGGCAGTGCAGTTTCGGGAAAAAAACGGTGGCCCGTCAATGTGCGCCCGGGCATTTGAGCGCATCGCCCGGATTTGCGAAAATGCCGACGTCCCACTGTTTTTAAACGCCGACCTGGCAGGTCGGTTCGAGCCAAATGGGAAATTTGCCGGTTATCATTATAGCGACAGAACCCTTCCCCTGCACCCGGATTCGCTGCCAACGATTTCCGGCTATTCCGCGCACGCGCCAGCTGACGCGGTATCGGCTTTTGCACACGGTGCGCACTTCTGTACGCTCAGCCCCATTTTCCCCACACCTTCGAAAATCGGGATCCTGGATGCTATTGGCGTGGCGGCGATTGCGGAGACTCGCCAGCGATTGCCGCACAAAACCATTGTGGCGCTGGGCGGGGTCAATCACGAAAACGCGGCAGACTGTATGGCTGCCGGTGCAGACGGGCTCGGTGTGATCCGTGCCGTTATGGCCGCAGCCGATCCGGAGGCTGCAGCAAAAAAGCTGCGCGCCATCATTGAAAATTACGCCAATTCATGAACAACTTTTCCAGCGTGACATTATAGAATCCAGCATGCGGCTGAAGCAGGCGTGCCCTTAACCGGGACGTCCAGCGGCATAGCCTGGAGCCATCAACCGTGATGTGGAGAGGCATCATCCACCGGTACCGGGAATTTCTCACCCTCGGAGAAAACGACCCGGTGATCACTCTTTGCGAGGGTAACACCCCCCTCGTTCATGCTGAAGCCCTATCCGCAAGACTGGGTGATGCGTTTGAAGTTTACCTGAAATATGAGGGCCTGAATCCCACCGGCTCTTTCAAAGATCGCGGGATGACTGCCGCCGTCAGCCACGCTGCCGGCGAAGGCAGCAAGGCAATCATGTGTGCCAGCACCGGCAATACATCAGCCAGCGCCGCCGCTTATGCCGCCCGTGCCGGCATGGAATGCCTGGTGATTATCCCCGACGGAAATATTGCGCTGGGCAAGATGGCTCAGGCACTCATGCACGGCGCAAAGGTTTTTGCCGTGCGGGGCAACTTTGATGACGCGCTGAATATGGTGCGGGAAATCACCAGCAAATACCCGATTACGCTGGTCAACAGCGTCAATCCTTATCGCCTGGAAGGCCAGAAGAGCGGCGCGTTCGAGGTGGTGGACCAGCTGGGAGACGCGCCGGATTTTCATTTCATCCCTGTCGGAAACGCCGGCAACATTACTGCATACTGGCGCGGCTATAATCAATACAAGGAACGCAACCTCTGCTCTCAGGTGCCTCGCATGATGGGCTTTCAGGCAGAAGGCGCCGCTCCTATCGTCCGCGGGAAAATCGTGGAGAAGCCGGAGACCGTCGCCACGGCTATCCGCATTGGAAACCCGGCAAGCTGGAAGTTTGCAGAAGATGCGCGGGATGCGAGCAACGGCACGATTGATCTGGTAACCGATGACGAAATCCTGGCGGCATACGGATTCCTGGCCCGCAACGAAGGAATTTTCTGTGAACCGGCAAGTGCCGCTAGCGTGGCGGGTTTGCTGAAGCTGGCGGATGCGGGCTTTTTTCAGAGCGAAAGCGCACGGCTGCCGGACGGACGCAAAACGCGTATCGTCTGCGTTTTGACCGGGCATGGGCTGAAGGATCCTGATAACGCGATCAAACAGTCCCCCAGCTATATCAGTATTCCAGCAACGGTTGACGCCGTGCTGGATCATGTATCGCTGGTAAGCTAACGCATAACCACGCCGCGAAAATCGCGGCGTTACAACTTCGTGCGAACGTCTGCCAAAAAAACCGCGTAGGGCTTCGGGACTGCGCTGGTGTGTGTCAACCGCCGCCGTCTCGGGTCTCACCCCGTGATCAAGTATTGGCCTGCGCTATAGACCCTCAGCACACCAGTAGAAGAGACATTCCTGTCTCTCGCACAGAGCACTGGGCTTTCCTGGTGTTACAGGCGCGATTTCATCGCGCTTATCACCTGAGCTTTCTCGATTCCGCCCACCAGTTCAACTTTCCCAATTGCGCTCGGCAGGATAAAGCGGATCTTGCCGGCAGCAACTTTTTTGTCGCTGAACATCTTGTCATAGACGGCGTCCGGGTTGAGTCCTGCTTCCAGGCGCTGAGGCAAGCCGGCCCGCCCGACCAACGCTTCGATGCGGTCAGCATCTGCCCGGCTCAGCATTCCAAGGCTAACCGCCAGGTCTGCCGCGCAGCACATCCCTACGGCGACTGCCTGCCCATGAAACTGGGTTTCCTGGTATTCGCCCATTGCCTCGATGGCGTGGCCGAAGGTGTGGCCGTAATTCAGGATTGCGCGAAGCCCGGATTCGAATTCATCCTGGCTGACGACTTCGGCTTTGATCTCGCAGGAGCGACGCACAACGTGGGCAATCGCCGCCGGCTCCAGTGCAATGGCCTTTTCGATGTTCTCTTCCAGCCACGCAAAAAACTCGGCATCATAGATGACGCCGTATTTAATAACTTCTGCGAAGCCGCCGTGCAGGTTGTGATCGTCCAGCGTTTTGAGGAGTTCCAGCATGACAGCCACCAGGCGTGGCTGGTAAAAGGCGCCAATAAGATTTTTGCCAAGCGGGTGATCGACGCCGGTTTTGCCTCCGACGCTGCTATCGACCATGGAAACGACGGTGGTGGGGACCTGAACAAAG
>Ga0182738_1006908_pt1 | contig 11667 bp, 9 predicted proteins | sample eDN5th30CBELigMG_FD_128876 | JGI IMG/M metagenome (GOLD analysis project Ga0182738, IMG submission 128876) | Enriched Miracle-Growth compost microbial communities from Emeryville, California, USA - eDNA 5th pass 30_C BE-Lig MG (version 2)... ...
CAGCGCCTAAAATCAGTTATTAAAATTTGTGCTGGGAGCCAGTTCTTTTGTCTTCGAAGTAGATGTTCACATAAAACTCCATTGTACGTTTCTCACTTTCCAATTTGTTTCATGTCAAAAGTTAAAAAGGAAAATCAATGAAAGGATCCCCTCTGAGGGTTTTTTGAGGCGGTATAGAAATCTAAATTTTCATTCGTTAGACTGATATTTCGAGAAATATAATGAAGAGACATAACATATTTAGTATAACTGTAAGATAAATCGCTCTTTCAGCGTGTCAATTGAAAGTTTCAGACTGGAAAGACGTGAACTGGTAGAAAGAAGGGTAGTCTAAGCAGGAAAAATTTAGCCTTTGTATATTGAGAGAGCCGTTTGCCCAACTTTACTTTTGTCTAAGTTGAATGGGACCTGACGGGACGATCAGGATGTTTGCTTCGAGAAAGCTGGTTTTTTTGATACGAGGGATTTTTGAAAGATTTTCTTCTTGTGTTGGGTCAGGGAAGTTCAAGTTTTTTTTTAAAGAGGAAGATTTGTAATTCTTCTTTTTGGAGAAGAAGTTTTCTGTTTGAGAGAGTTTGGGATCTTTGAATCTGAAATATTGAAATATGGTTAGGATGTTTAATTGAAGAGTCATAAGTTTCAAGGATTCAAAACTGAACATGAGAGAGATTTGAAAATATTTCATTTAAAAAAAAACGTTTACTTAAAGGTTGGTGAGGTGTTTTCTCCCTTTTTCCTAATGAAGAGTACCACTCTTGAAAAAGCTCAATAAGACTTCGAAATATGTCTGAGAGTTGTCTTAGGAGCTCAAAAGCATTGGAAAGTAACAAAGGATAATGCTCTGGATTGAGGTGTAAACTGAAGATTAACAGGATTGAAAAAAGCAGAAGAATAGGTTTGTTAAAAAGATTTTGGCGGTGCCACGATTTCAACTCTGTTATTCTACCTACGTTCTTTTTATTAATTCTTCTCAAGAAGTGGGAAAGAAGGAGCAAAACATATCAATATTCATCTCATCATATTCATAAAATAACACTTATCTTCCAGTGTAAACTCTCCAAATTTTCACTCACTTTCCCATATCAAAGATTTCTATCAATTCAACAGAGACCTATATATCCTAATAGGCGTTCATTCCATGTGATTTGTATGGATCGCTGAGTCTGGGGACTCAAAATAATAAAATAAATTATTATAAACGGCAAGTTTTAAAAAGGAATTAATAAGTGTTTCTCTCGGAAAATTAACTTTTGAATCAGACTCTAAATTTCTCTTTTTTAAATCTCGTTGATCAATACGACGTCAAACTTAACTCTGCAGAAACAAAATTTATTTAAATTAATTCCTTTACCTCCTCTATGACAACATCACTTTCTCTTTCACAAAACCGACCCACTCCAACCTACCTGACCTGCAAACTTACAATCCCAGAGTCCCAAAAAACCGTTGCTCTCGACCTTCCAGTACCTCTCCCTCTTTCTTCTTTGAGGCTAACATTTTCTTTCTAGAGTCGTGTTCCACTGGAAGATCTTCAAGTACGCATTTCTAAAGCTTTGAGCATTCCTCTCGACGGAAAAAGGCTTGAATTCATTTACCTCGGGAGAGAAGGCGCCGAAAGAATAGACCCTTCTCTTTCATTTAGCGTTCAAGGTCAAATCATTGATTTTGGAAAATTACCTATTGAGATCGAGATAAGGACGGAATATGAAGGAGCTTAGCTCAGAGATCTCACCAGATATTGAGGAAACTTCCTTCAATAAGACTATCTGGAACCTCACCTTGCATTTTGACAAAATTAGAATGAAAATTTTTATCTCTGATTGCTCGCATATACTCATGGTATATCGGGTCAAGTTCTGTTTATTTATAAAATAATACCGTATTTTTTGAAAGTACAATATTCTTAATATAATAATAATCATAAACAACTAATTTGTTATCAATCATCTTCCTATAAATAAATTCCTGATGTCATCTCTATTCAATTTTCATACAAAACTATCTCTTTTATTCCTTCTATAGAAAACCAAAAAGCTTGGCTTTTTCATAAAAACCCAGTTTTCAATAAAATTATCACTCAACTTCAACACATCTTCGCACCCATTTTCTTCTTCTCACAATATTCACCAGACTCTTCCCTGCATGCCCATTATGAAACGCCTTCCAATTATCCGCATATTCCCATCCATCTTTATCCGTATTCGGCCCTACCACATAATTCCACTCGCCTTCCCATTTCCAATTATTCCCTGGCAACTTAAAACTATCCATCGTAATAGGAACCTGCCCCAAATCATCAGACCACGCTGGTCTTTCATCTGAAAACATTTTTCTACACCAGCCTTTTCCTAGCCACCACCTTTGATTCTCATATGTAACGAACGTCTTTTGATTGACGACTTTCCCTTGTGAGCCTTGTCTTCTGACTGGAGAATTCGACCCTTCTGAGCTTTCAAGGATTTCTCCTAAAGACCCTGATGAAGAGCTCCTTTTTGCGGTCATTTTAAGCTGCGCAGCAGCAAAAATCTTGTCTTCAAGTTTTATGGCTGGCATAATGAGATACTCAATAAATTCCATTATATTTCCGAACCAATCATAAGCCCGGAGGATGACGGTCTTTCCGGTGTCAGTGTTATACAGTAAAAATGTCCAGAAAAGGATGATAATCAGGTGGTTCATGTTGCCGATAAGGATACATATACCCATTCCAAGTGAGAATTTCTTGAATAATAACAAAAGATGAAGCAGAAGGGTTTTGTCAGGATTGTTGAAAAGCTTGTTCTGCATCTCATCGACCCAGACTGTGAACTGCATTAGCTCCTTGTAAAGAGGTTTAGAATGGGAAATAACAGGATTATACTCGCATAAGTTCGAGGTTTCTTTTGTAAATATTGATACCGCCTTTGATTTCATCTTTCATTGGCTTCATCTGTATCAGAACAGGAATCAGCTTTCTGCTTAATATAAAGAAGCCAATCAGTCCAACGCCCATGAAAAACTGGTTAAATAGAATGAATATGCTCAAGACAAAGGACGCCAAGAAGGTGATATGAGGGTTTTTCCACGTAAAGAAATCTATCACATGTGCTTTAAGGAGGACCAAAGGGCTCAAAGCAAACACGAATTCATACATAAGCGGGCCGATTTTCAGTGGATTGAACTTATCAAGGTTCAAGGCTTGTTCTCGGCGGATTGTCTGGTCCTTATCGAGCGTATTTTCTTGGTCAGCGATAATCTGGTTAAATTCACTGGAGACTTCTAGTGTAAAATCCACAATAGCCTTTGTGCCAAACGTCGTAGCAAGGGTAAGCTGATTGTATTTATTGGGCTTTAGCTTGTTTATGTGGAAGGTCTCACGACTTATTCTCTGACGTTTGGAGGGGTCTTCATGATGTTCGTGGATTTCGAGATGAAAGAAGGTGTTGGCTTGTGGGTCCCGAACAAGAAACTCAAGGGTTTCGCTGAAGATTGCGATGTTGTTTCTTGGCATATACACGACAGTTTCGGTTATCCTTGGGGCGCCTTCAGATATCTATAACAAAGAGGTATTGGATATTGAAGAGAAAAGGAGAGGTTTACTTCAACGCTGATGTAGAATTGGCGCTTTTGGGTGAGTGGAAGCTTGAAGCTAAGAGATCTGAAAGAGAAAGAGAGCATAGAGGATGTCGAGAAAGGGTCAGTAAGAAGATCTGGTAATAAAAAATATATTAAATGAGTATTTTTAATAGATGTTAGGTTCTAATGAGACTTGTGAGATAGAGAGGAAATTTATTGTTTTGAGTTTAATACAGTTAATTATAATTATGAGTCTCGGTTCAAACTCAAAAGGGAGGGAATCGTTTTAGGCCTTATTGTATGATGAAATAGAAACATATACAGAAAACTTTATTGAAGAAAGATTCTTTTTGAATAGGAGGACCAGAAGTCATTGAAGATTTGAGTGTTGAGACAATTTTTTTAAAAAGGAATCAGGACTTCCCAATCTTTTTACATAGTCCAGACTTTGTCGGATGTCCTTTCAAAAAAAATCTGACATCCCACCCAAAAAGTCCGACAAAACTGATTTTATAGACAGTTTATTAAACCTCAGTATTTTTATTATGATTCAATAATTCTAAATAAAAAGCTATAAAAGTGTGTGGTTCAAACAGAATCATCATTTTTTTAATTCCTCAAATGATGAAAACAGTGACAAAAAGTTTGTTAGAAATCTCTCCCAAAAAAATTCTAAACAAAATTCTCAATAAATCTTTTTGGAAGAAAATTTATTCTCCTTTTTTTCATTGATTTCTCAGGAAAATCGCTCGATCTGACAAGTCTGTTGGATAAGTTTACCAAAAAAAACCAACAAAGTCGAAGAAAATAGGCACTTTGGGAAGTCCTGAATAAATTTTTTTCTTTGAAATTTTATTATTTTTTTCAATAGATTTAGAAATTTTCATAACAATTTTTGGGAAAAGAAGATCTGTAGAGACCGAAGAATGAATGATCTCTGAAAAAAACAATGAAAATCTTTCTCAGAAAAAAAACTGAGCAACCAGAAAATTTTAGATTTCTTCTAGTGTCAGAAATAAATCTGAGAAGATATTCCCTGAAAATCTTTTGGTTTGTACCGAAGCAACACAAAATCCCAGAGTATTCTGAGTTCTTATTTCTTGATTTGTTTTCCTCTTCACAATATTTTCTTTTATTTTGGATCTTCTGCTGAAGGTCTCTATGAAGATCTTATTTCCCTCAGATTTTGAAAAATATTTCGAGGATCCATGAAGGTTCCTGTTGAATTTTCTTTTTAAAATAATAAAACTTTTTTTTTTGAAAAAGAGACGAATAGATACAGACTTCATTGATAATGAATGCTTGAATGTCCTATATAAGTGCCTTCGAATCGAAAAAACGTGCACGATTGTCAAAAATGAATTTTATAGATATCAAACTTGAGTGCTTGGAAAGTAAATTATAAAGCGACAGACTTTATACTTAATAATTATCGCTCTTTCAGATCAATAATTAGTGCATCCTGTCTCTTTATCTGTATCAATAGAGTCATGCATATATCGCTATAATTTAAGTGAAGGAAGCTTTCGAAAATAATATTTTATTATTGCATAATCCTCTTTAATTTGTTCTCTTCTGTACGTTATTTGATTGATTCCTCTCACCTCTCCATTCTCTTGAAAATTAAAACAAATAGAAAGGCCACATTAATATTCATTCTCCAAGCTAAAATTAATTTTTGACTGACTGGCCTTAACGATTACCCGCCTCGTATGAATGGTTGACACGTGGACGTTTAATTTCCAACAAAACCAGGATCGATAACCGACACGCGGACGTCTAATTTTGGACATGATAAGCACTCATCTGAGTAATTTTCACTGTTAACTATAATCAAAAAAGGTCATAAGCATAACACGTGTTGTCTTTTATGTTTACTAAGCTTATTCTTGCTCTTTTCCTTTCTACCGTCCTGATCCAGGCTTCAGATCTCGGTACCAGAAAGTCTGAAGAACTCAGAGCTAAAGTCTTGGGTCATTCTTCAATTCCAAAGCTCTCTGCCGCTGAATACAAACGCTTCCTTGAAGAATCTCCCAGACCTTACGACGTTGTTGTCTTCTTTACTGCTCCTCACTGCGAGATGTGCGATGAAGTCGAAGCTGAATTGGGTAAAGTCGCCAACCTTTATAACAATAGCGGAGCTCTATATCCTGTTAATGACGAAAACAAGAAACAAAGAGCTGTCTATTTTGTAAAAGTTTCTTTTGAACCTGCGACCAAGGAAATCTTTGTTGGCCTCCAATTGACATCAGTCCCCAATATTCTTGTCTCCACTCCTAACATTTTGAGACTCAGAGACAACGAAAAAGCCGAACATTACAGAAATTTCATGTGGCAAATCTCTCAGAGTGATGGTACTTTGACCAGTAAAAAACTCCTTCAATACATTAACAAGAAAACGGGAAGAAACGTTGAATACAAAGAGTCAATTTTGAAGCTCTTCACTGTCTTGATCGTCTTGAGTGGTTTCCTTGCTGCTGGCGTCTCTGCTTTCTTGAGATTCAGACCTTTCTTCCTGAGCCCCGTGCTTTGGATGATCGGCTCAATGCTTGTTTACTTCGTTTGTATGTCCGGTTGTGTGTATAATATGACCCGAGATGTGCCCTTGTCCCTCTTCAACACTGAAGGATATATCATGTCCGGTGCGACCTCTTTTCTCGGCGTTTTATTGATTGTCTTGCTCCAACTCCCCAAATTCACTGGATCTGCAAGCGGAAAGATGATTTATTTGGGTCTCTTTCTGTCGATTTTCTTGTTGATCAGGTGGGTTGAAGGCGTCTATTATTTGAAATCAGGTTTCTCCAATCCTGTCTTCTTCCCTCCCGATCATTATATTCGTGGACCTCTCTCTAAAGATCAAGGAAACGACATTTAAAACTATCTTTATATGAGCAAAAGTAACTCGATATCGTGGTAATACATACCATATCGTATTCCTCTTTGAAATTGGCGTCCCTATTTTGCCAGTTCTTAGAAGGGAAATTCTTTAAAATCGGTTTTGAGAAGGATTTTACAAAATTACAGGGGAAGCAAATCTATTGCAATTCTATAAAAAAATATACAATTTATGAAGCCTCTTTGAGAGAAAGAGATACAAGAGGTTTCTCGATTATAAAAATTATTTTGACCCTCGGGACAAATAAGTAAATTTTCTTCGTAGTGTTAATCAAAATTTTTTAAATCTTTTCTTTGAGAATTGAACTTCTTTTATCGGGGAATGCGAGACAATTTATTGAAAAAGACTTTCCCTATCTCAAAAGAAAATCTTTTTCCATTGTGTATCGATAACCTTTTCATGAGAACTTTTATGAAAATTTAAGAAGTTCAAGTTCAAATAGAAACAGCATAAACTCAGAAAAAGCTTTGTTATATATAGGTCAACGTAGTACTTTAAAAAAACACACAAACATATCTTTAAATTATTCAATTAAAAAATCCTCACGATTAACACAAAGTGAGAATCACCATTAATTATAATACAATTACAACACTCTGAATTCACATTAGATTCCTTTAAAACTCACCGTTATTCTCCTTCCCGTGGGCGACTTTAGCCCTTTTTTATTCACCAGCTAATAAAGATTAGAACAAAACTTTTACATAATTTTACATTAGAGCCTTTAGAATTTGGTAGGCCAAGATCTTTCGTATTATTCAGCACTTCTTCACTACATTTAAAATGCAAGAACTTATCTTCGACTTTCACAAGCTTTCCATTGATAACCTTCTCACAAAAATGGCAAATCACGCACGCTTCATGATACTTATTCCCTGCTACATCCAAGCAATTCGCCGAAATCACATTAAAGCACCGATGGCACGTCAGCGGATGATGAATTCTACAATAATAGTTCCCATCGCCCGCCACCAGCCCTTCATCATACTTCAAGTAATTCTCACAAACCTTACACATAGTCGTCTGGAACGGATAATCTATGAGCACTGTATTCCTCATAACCAAATCCAGGTTATGCTTCGCTTCTCTTGCCTGCAGCTCCGCTGACAGAAGCTTCCCAGCAGTCCCCTTTTCATTTTTCTCCGTCACAATATTCAGCAAAATCCCTCCAAAGATATTATGCGAGCCTCTATTTGTCATCATCGACGCTCTTTCTTCGGTAATACTCATCATAGAACCCAGCTTATTCTCTCGAGGTGATCTCTGTGAATACCCCTGCATAAGATTTTCATCCTGAAGGCTACCATGGCGGGCGGTTGCCAAGCCGTGATTCTCATGAATTTCAGGGATTTGTATGCGGATATTTTTCTTTGGGGAGGTGATAAGGCGGCTGGTTAAAGGCGGAGAACTGATCCTAAAGACTTGATCTTTGGGGCTGGAGATATATTGGCATTCTTTTTGGTAATGGTTGTTGAGGAGGACCATATCTACAGGGATATTTTTATTCACCATCCAGTCTGCAATACGGAGAGCTCTGTACATTTGTTCGACTTTTTTGAACACGGGGTACATTTTGGCGATCTGTGTGTATTTCTCTGTAAACTTCTGCGCGAAAATATACACAGGATCTTCTGGGTCGTCCACGGGAATCTCTTGTAAAGTCCCCTGCGGAGTCATTATCGTCTTTGAAGCTTGTAAATCTAGCTGGATATCCGGAAGGCTATAGTATTGGAAGTCTGGATGTGCGAGATTTGTCTCCTTTATGCTTTTGACTACAAGCCAAAGTCTTATTGTCTTTGGAGTTTCTTTGGGAGTTGCCTGAGCATTCACGAGCTTTTTCAATTGAGGGCTCGCAGTTTTGACGACGATTTTTTTGGGTCGAGACCTTGAGGAATCCGGAGAAGAGACTGTAGTCGATGATAAGCTGGGTAAGTTAACAGCTTGGAGTGTTTTTATCTGTGGCTTGAGAGATATTGGACTAATTCCCAGATCCCTTAAGATTTCTCCTTGTCTAAAAGCTCCTTCTTTTTCAAGGTAATCTCCTCTATTCAGAACATTCCATCCAGATGCGATAGACGTGAGGGTTTTCGAGGTTTCCAGGATCACCTCGGCAAACTTGGTGCCTTCTATTGCTTGCTTATTCACGTAATAATCCGGGTAAAACTCCTTCTTCATTCTTTCATTGTCATAATTAAAAGGGTCGATCGGCTGAAGAGCTCCTCCTATAATCTGTGCGTTGATTTTTCTATCGTAGCGAAGCTTTAACGCGATAACCAGGTCCTCCAGGCTCACGCCGGTAGGCAGGGAAGATTCTTTGGTTCCTTGTTGGATGCTATTTCGCTTCAGGACTAAACTGACAAGAGCTGATTTTGAGTCTTTGTGGATACCTTCAATGGAATACAGCTCGGGAAACTTTGAAAGACTGGGCTTGAGATCTTCTTCATTCGCTGAACTTTGTATAGGAAGTCCTCGTAATTCTATTGACTAAGGTGGGATTTCTTAGGATAAATTACCTGTGATGGTCTGCCAATCGTCAATGAAGACACATCTCATTCTTATTCTATCTTCAGCGACCTCATTCTTCCTCCAGTAATGAAGGTCATGGACCAATCTATTCAGGATTTTCGGCTTGGACTCCACGATCATTTTCCGAAGGACCTGGATAAGCCTCTCTTCAGTTTCCGTATTGAGGTCTCCGCTGTAGATCAAATCAACAAGAACCTGCCATTGGTGAGCAGCAAGATTGTAAGAATTCATATGCCCTCCGTTGGCTTCGCAGACTTCAATCATCTTTCTGAGGCCTTCTTCTGCTTTGGCATATTTAGAATGAAAGAGTTTCTCTTCTTCTTTTTCTGATATCGTGATCTCTTTCTTGTAAAAATCGATAAATTGGGCTGCATTACGCCCTGTTAAAGTGGACGCCTTTGCGAAAATCTGAGCCTTTGGCTTGGGGACTCCAGCTTCGTAAAGATCATGTAACGTTTGCTTTTCTCCGCTGAGAGTTATATTATATCCTTTTCCAATAAAGAGATGGCCCTTTTTTCCAATGCGAAGGCGGCGGCTCCAATTTTTACTGAAGGGGTTGTTGCTTCCTTCACAAAGGAGAGTGAGGAAGCCTGTGGGAATGTGAGCAGGATTACTATACATTTTTATTTTATTAAAGGCATGAAAATCCCTTGGTTTAATTAATTTGGAAAGAGTCTGGGATTTAGCGAGAGTCATGATTAAACTCTTTTGGACTTTTGGTGTTTTTATTGGAAGTCGTCTGGTCGACTTTTTGATATTGGAGCGAGAGAGAATTTTACGAGAAAATGATAGAAGTTGAGTGATGATGGTGAGAAAAAGTGAAGAAGACAAATATGAAAGGGGAAAAAGTCGTTATGGTAATAAGAATTTTTAGCGTTTATTGATTCAGCCTGACATACTATTATTGCGTTAAATAATTTTCCGACAGAATCAGGTGTCAAAAGCACTTTCTGATAATATGAGACATTCAGTTTTTACAATTGAGACAGATTTCAAAAGCTCTTATGTCCATGCTAGAAAGATTGCAAGGCCCACAGACTCCATTAAAAAGAAATTTTAGAAGGCTTTTTATTCCAATTTCTTTGTAAGGTACTCAAGTTTTTTTTTCATTTGAATAAATAGATAGGCACATATATAAGCATAACTTTTTCCTTATAAAATTCACCTTTAAAGTCTGAATAGATAAGCCAAAGAAATATTTATCTCAAACTGAATAAACAACCATACATTAGCATCATCTCAAAATAAAGGGTTAGCCACCGAAGCTCTTTTCGACGATTAAATCATTCAAAGCAGTCTCAAACTAATCTCGATAAGAATCATCCCTTCATAATAAAAAATATACCCTGGTAATATTCGCTCTAAGCTTTATAATCTCCTCCATAAGTCTATCGATTTTATCCTGGAAAAACTTCTTTCTCTTCTTTATAATAGGTCCTGCCTCTTCCATTGTCACTTCTGGGAAAAATCCATGACCAACTTCCAACAAAATCAAATCTTTTGGTGAACTACGAGGATCATAAGAGAGCTTCATAAAGAAAATTATACATCTTTGCTTTCATATAGACACCAGTCCCGATTTCGACTTGAGTTTTGACTTCTTTTTGTTTTTTAGCAGCCTCAATCCAAGTTTCTAGGTCAGAACTAATTATAAGGAGCAAGAAATTGTGAATTTACTATTCATTGATCTTCTTTTGGTACTCCTCGCTCTTGGCAGTCATGTTCTGAAGGTCGTCGTAAAGCTTTTGACTCACGTAGTTTGGATTGTCCATTGCTTAATATTTAGCTCGATATAAAATTTTAACTTTATGTTTTCTTTAGATTTTTGGGTCTTATGAATCATTTGTCTTGGGATTTAGCATTGAGAATTGGTTGTTTAAAGGCAAGCTAATGATTGAATTCAAAAGAGTTCAAGAAAATATGGACATTTGAGTTGTGTTGTCTGAGGATTAACAGAGGGGAAAATTTGACAAGAATTTTTTTTTTGAAAATCTCTTTGATGAAAATGAGAAAAACAAAGAAAGGAAAAATTTTTTTGAGAATTGAGAAAATGAAAGGAAAAATTTTTAACAAAAATTTTCGACTTTTTTCATTTTCTCAGCTTTTTCTTTGAAAAAAAATTTTTGTAATAAAAACCCCAGGAAAAGAAATTTTTTCTTAAGTCGGTTCAAAAAAAAACTTCTTCATCAATTCTGAGTTTAGTCTCATTTTCAGTGCTGTTTTATTTTCCCAGTTTTCTGTTCTTGTCCCAGAAAACTCGTTTCAATATAAGCCAGAAATAACTTTTGTTAAAACAATATTTTTTAGTCTGACAAAATCCAAAAAAATATACCCTGGATTAAATTCTTGTCAGAAGGACAAATATAACAGGCACCCTCATCCAGAAGACGAATTCGACAAATCTATCCAAAAATATCCAGAAAAAAATTCAACTTTTTTTCAAATCCAACATATCGCCCCTCACTATTATCATTATGAAAAATCTCATCTTCATATTTTTCTCTTCTCCTTTTCAAAAATCCCTTTAAAATATTGATCTGGGAAGTCAAGGTAAACGAACCAAAAGTCTTGTCTAACTGTTTTTGGGAATGAAAGAAATCTTTCTATAAATAGAAACCTTATTGTTTCTTTATTGATTTTCCAGGGCGTAGGCATCAATAAATAACTTTAAAGGAAGGGAAGATCTGTCA
>Ga0182738_1006909_pt1 | contig 11665 bp, 6 predicted proteins | sample eDN5th30CBELigMG_FD_128876 | JGI IMG/M metagenome (GOLD analysis project Ga0182738, IMG submission 128876) | Enriched Miracle-Growth compost microbial communities from Emeryville, California, USA - eDNA 5th pass 30_C BE-Lig MG (version 2)... ...
AAAGTTACATCAAATTAATAAGATTGAATTTGTCTCTTGCTGAAGAATTTAGCATTGAGTTCGCTATTTTTTTTCCAGGGTAATTCAATCAAATAGACAGGAGTATCTGCACCTTCTTCCTGAGACAGCCAAGCTTGATCTGTCCCCATATCCGTTCGGCACCAGCCTGGGCAAACAACATAAACTTGTTGATTTGATCCAAGCTGAGTAGGAAGGACAGTATTAGCATAAGCGTTCAAAAGAGCCTTAGAGCCTGGGTAAGATGCTTCAGGTCCCAGTTCGCTAGGTTTAAAGTCCTTTGCAACTTCAAGGAAATTATTAGCGATTTCATGGAGACGCCTGAGGTCAAGTTTAGGGTCCTCAAGAGCTTTTCTCAAGGTTTCGCCTTGATAGCTGAGTTGGCCGAGGGTGCTGGAGATCATGATGATTTTTCCATCAGCAGAAAGCAAAGGAGTAATTTTCTCAGTGAGCTTAACAACACTTGAGAAGTTGACTTGGATTGTAGACTTCTTTTCTTCATCGGTAGAATTACGATACAAGATGGCAGCATTATTAACAAGAACATCAACTTTTCCAAGAGTATTCTTGACCCATTCGGTGAATGAAGAGATGCTGGAATCATCACTTACATCGAGTTGGCGATAGGTGAGTTTGCTGAGAGACTTGGGGTGCTTAGAGCGAAGAGTCTCAACAGCCTTTTCACCAAGGGTGGGGTTTCTAGCAGTGAGGATGAGATCATATGGAGTGGTGGAAGCAAGGAGGGTCTCGATGATAGAGTAGCCAATGCCCTTGTTGGCACCAGTGACAACAATTTTTCTTGGGTTGGTATGAGAGTCCATTGGAAGAGGTCAGTCGGTGAAATATGAAGAGTTGGGCTATGAGGAGTTTTAAAATGAATGATAAGGTAAAGGGAGATGAGAAGATTAAATAGTATAAAGTTACCAATCAAATCTGAGAAATTCAAGGAGAATTATTTGAAGGTGAATGAGGCGAAAAATAAATTAGTCTTAGAAAATCTAGAAATATCTTGATCCTTAAAATTATCCTGGTTTTAATTTCTTTGTGAGATTTCGTCAATTGAGATCAGGCAAGAAATCCTTCAATATCCCTCTTCATCTCAAAGTTGGTCTCTCTTTTTTCCAGCTCAATATCTTTGTTTCATTCGACCCTTTGAAAGATGGAGGGACAAATGAGCCTGTCAAATCAGATAAAGTTGTAAATCTTGAGATTTTTGCATCATAACATTAATTTCTCCATTCTGGACTGTCCCTAAATTTATTTGCTTAATTTTCCATCAAATTTGTCGATAGTCCGAAAAATTAGGCGATTTCTTCAATCAAAAACTTTCATTTTTGGAGCAACTGAAAACGACACATTTCACCTCATCCCCCTTTATTTCAATCTCTTATTTTGGCTTGAATGTTCATTTGCTCAACTGCTGAGACTACAGTAAAGAATTTGCATCAATTATAAAGAGACCACGAGAATATTCTTTGAGAGCCCGAGCAAGCAGGAAAAAAATGATGAATAATTTTTCTCAACACTTTTTTCTACATTTAGAATTTTGATTTTTTTGCCTCATGATCTTCACTTTCCAAAATAACAAAAACTATTTTCTCTTATGTTCTCTATTATATTTTGTTAACTCAAGTCAGGCGAGAAAATTTTGATACCTTTCAATATCGATTTTTCGTCTCAAACTGGGTCCCTCATTCCAGTTCAATATCTCTGTGATTTGAAGACGAAGTGAGTTTGCGAAGCTATTTCGAACAGAGTTGTCAGAGATAAAGTCAGCCACAGTTGTAAATCTCGAGATCCTTTGAATAATCATATTAATTTCCTCCTTTGAACTATCCCTAAATTTATTTGTTTAATTATTCTTCAAATTTATTACTATTCTGCAAAAACAGGTGAATAATCAAATTAATTTACTTGCCTGTACTTATCTAAAAATCTCAACCCGTCTCTATCTGATTATCATTTCCTCATGTCCTCATGTGATCACAACCGATGTCAAGCACTTATTATGGAGGATCCTAGGAATTTTTGAAGGAAAGTTTAATTTCAAGATAATTCACTAAAAATGACGCAGTTACTTTTTCAATTATGCATTTTCGATTTTGAAGAAGATAATTTCCTGTAGAAATGAAGGCTTGGCAAATTTGTTGAGAGAATTTGCTTTCTCGAAATTATCAATTTTTTTCTTTTGCAATTTCACTTCAAGATGATTTATTTTTACTGGAGGAGATACAATTCATTTTTATTGTTCTATCTTCTCGTGATTGAGCAGCATTATAAAGAATTTTTTAGCATAATAGGGAGAAAGATCCCTCTTATCTCTTTTTATTTTATAAAGAAAAGATTTCTTTCAGAGAATTTGAGATTTCAGACTACTCGACAAGTCAAAAATAGTTCTTGATTTCAGATTTCGTAGAGAAGAAGATTCGGTATGAAAAAACTGAATCCAGACTTGTGATTTCATTTGAATTCATCAAAGAATATGAAAGGAATTTTTTTCTTTTCTGTTTCATTTTATTTAAAGGAAAAGGTCAAGTAAATAGATTAAGTAACAATAGTAGTCAGAATCATGAAGAGACAAACACCTCAAAGGCATTATTGGATAATTATCATGAATATCTATAGACGGTTAAAGTCATGAAATTAAACTGTCTCTAGTCCAACCTAATTCTTTGAATTATATAAATAATTAGAGTTATATCAATATAAATCAGCCTTGATCCTGGAATGTCTTTAATTTCATATGGAAAGGCTGTTATAAAAGACAATCTAGCAGCTAAAAATGCCGCAGAATCCACTCGCTATGTCCTGCCCAGCGCTCTGAAGTGCACCACCAGCCTGCTCGGCTGCACCTTGGATGGCACCAGCAGCATCAGTCGCGGCACCAGCAACAGCCCCTGCAGCACCGGTCACAGCACCACCAAGAGTTCCAGTAACAGTAGCACCACCAGCGGAGCCAGCGACAAGCGTCACAATTTCCCAATGAGTTCCACTGGCTGAAGCATAGTCAGTATTTGCTGCCATACCAACAGAGCCGTTATAAGTGTCGACATTCAAATACTGGTACTTGGGGTTCTTGTAACTTCCCAAGCTTTTCAGAGCAACAGTGCTGTCTGATAAAGTTTCCAGGGCCCAGTGAGTTCCACTGGCTGTCGCATAGTCAGTATTTGCTGCCAGATTAATAGTACCACCATAAGTGCCTGCATTCAAATAAATGTGTTGGTCGTTAGGGATACTTCCTAAGCTTTCAAATGCCCAGCTCCCATCTGACAGTAAATAGGCTCTCCGCCAAGTTCCACTGGCTGTATTAAAGTCAGTGTCTTTTGCCATGCCAACAGAGCCATCAACAGTACCTGCATTCAAGTATTGGCATTGAAGAAACCTCCATGGGTCTTGAGTGCGATTTCGTCTCCATCTCGCAATGCCACGGCAAATGCGAGGATCAAAGAGATGAAAATAAGAGATTTTGTTGATAACATGAAGTGAAATGAGATGAAATGAAATAATTATGAGAAAATGATGATTTGCCCCGGTTTATAAGCATGAAAATACAGAAAGGTAATTTTGGACTTCTGACAAAGGGGAATTGAATTTAAAAGAGTTGGTTGGGATTTTTGAATTTTGTTCTTAATTTTATGTGGACAGTCAGATTAACTGTTTGTTTTAGACCCGAAAACGCTTGGCTCGCTGCTAATTACTGACAGTTTTGATCCAACTCTCCCCCCCGTTAAGAGTTAATTTAATTTAATGAAGATCGAAATTGAAAATTTAGCTTCACAAAATAAATGAGATGGAAACCGTCAGAATTTCGAAAAACAAATTAATTGTGGCAGTTGTTCTAAATTAAGAAAAAAAGTTTAATTAGTAGTTTCCTTGAACTCTAACAATTTCATAATAGTGTTTTCTCTTTGAGCTTTTAAAATTTCTCTGAAATTTAAGTTTCCATTTTGATTCGATGTTTTAATCACTTTTTGAGGAGGATCACTTTTTACTTTGGTCTCTCAACCAGTAAGCGGTTTTACCCCTTCCCAATCGCAAATTCTTTTTTCAGTTTCTCACTGTCTTCCAGTAAACTTTCAACTGAAACAAGTCTCTCACATCTTCTTCCTCCCTACAGAAGTGGCAACGATATACCAGGCTTCAGTGAGCTCCAGAAAGACTCAACCGAACAGATCTGGACATTTAGAGATGTTTTTGGTGATGTTCAAATGGAAGACGCTGAAATTTACCACACCAAAGACAGATCCTGGCTGTATTTGAAAAAAAAATGGTTGAACTCAACTTCAAAAGTGAGAAACTACAAGAGAGACAATTTTTTCTGAAGAGCTGACTTTGGAAAAAAAAAGTCCATTTTTATTTCAATATTTAGCTTGGCATTGATTTCATGATTGCTCTTATAAGGCAGCTAGAATTTTTTCAACAAAGAGAAACTATGAGGAAAATAAGTCAAATTTTGAATTTAAAGAAGTATTGAGACCACAGTTGTTAAATACTGTCATTAAAAAGGGCCCTTTTCTGGCCGGTCAGACGGTGAGAAAAACCGTCACCATTCCCAAAGCTGACCCTCCACATAATTGTCCTCAAAAAATTTTTCGAAGACAATGATGTTTTTAGCTCTGTACAATTTCTAAATATTCATCCCCTCCTAAATTTTGAACTTCCTCCGATTTGAGGGGTGAAGGTCTTCATATTCAACAATCATGAAATGACGAGGGCCTTAATATTCCAAAAAAGATAAGAGTAGATGTGAGAAAAGTCAGTATTCGACTAAAAGCCTCTTTGAATTTTTTAAAAGGGATTTTATATCCCTAAAAATGGAACTATTTGAATAAAAGGTTGAAGGAGAAGATTAAAAAAATTGAAAACACCAAATTTGGATATGGAACCTGATTGAAACCAAAAATTTTTTAGCGTCCTAAAATTCAGTGAAGCCCAATATCCCTCTTAAATTTCATTTTTTCCTCATAGGACCAGAGCATGAATATTGAGGAAGGTCACTTGTATGTCATCTGTAAACTGCCTTACAATGGGTAAAAGAGTAAATTGAGAGATTTCATGAATATCGAGAGACTTTTAAAATCATCAAATTATTAATCTCAATGATATAGAGCCCAACCCTTATTAGTTGAATTATATAAATAATTAGAATTTTATCAATATAAACGTATAATGAATATGATAACCCAGCCTTGATCCTGGAATGTCTTTAGTTTTATATGGAAAGGCCGTTATAAAAGACAATCTAGCAGCCAAAAACGCCGCAGAATCCACTCGCTATGTCCTGCCCAGCACTCTGAAGTGCACCACCAGCCTGCTCGGCTGCACCTTCTACTGCCTTACCAGCATCAGTAAGTCCACCAACAATTGATGTGCCTATGTCTGTAAAACCTTGTCCAACTTCATCAGTTACACCTTTTAAAGCGTTGATAGCGTCATCTTCAACTCCTTGATTGATTTGATCAATAGCATTTTGAACTCCATTCTCAGCAGTGTTTGCTGCATTATTAATAGCATTAATAGCATCTTGCCCGATATCACCTGCTTGATTTGCTACATTTTTCAAAGTGGAAATAGCAGCCGTTATCCCTTCAAAGATTTCTTTTGAGACAGATAAGCATGTCAGGGCTGCGCCAATCTTTCCACCAAGCCACTCACAGGCAGAAACTCCATCGCAGACCTCTTCACCGAGTGATGACCCAATCATAGATCCAATAAGAATGTGGATTTGCTTGATGGTTGCTCCATCAAAGCCATTGTCTTTCAGTTGATTGAGGACACCATAGAGATCATTAATATCACAAGCTTGAAGTCCATGCATACAGCCTGCTTCAATTATGGACCCCATAACCTGTCCATATTGAGACTCAAACGTTGTTGAGGTGAATTGCTGAAGACAATAATCCACATCAACATCTGGTTGTGCTTTAATCTCATCTGCATGTGTCTGAATAAAGTCTGCGAGCTGAGAATTGGCCGCGGGGACCTCAACATTTTCACTGCCTCCATCTTGCAGCGCCACTGCAAATGTGAGGATCAAAGATATGGAAATAAGAGATTTTGTTGCTGTTTTCATTTTTTGCTAAATATTTATTCAAGATAATATAAAATGATGGTTTGCTCTGGTTTATAAATCCTAGAGAGACAGAACAATAATTTTGAACTTCTGGCAGCACAGGGAGTGTGAATTCAATAGAGTTGGTTTTATTTTGAATTTCTTTCCTATTTTTATTTGAACAGTTCAGAATAACTGTTTGTTTTAAACCAGAAAACGCTTGACCAGCTTTTAATTACTGACGGTTTGAATTTAATTTGATGAGGAACGAAATTGAAAATTGAGTTCTCTAAAATAAATGCGATAGAAACTGCCAGAATTTCAAAAAAACCAATTAATTGTGTCAGTTGTTCTAAATTAAGGAAAAAAGTTTAATTAGTAGTTTTCCTGAACTCTAACAATTTCATAATAGTGTTTTCATGTGAGCGTTTAAAATCTCTCTGAGATTTAAGTCTGCATTTTGATTCGATATTCTAAGAGCTTTTTGAAAAGGATCACTTTTGTACTTTGATCCCTCAACCAGCAAGCGGTTTTACCCCCTTCCCAATCGAAAATTCTGGCTTCAGTTTCTCACTGTCTTCCAGTAAACTTTCAACTGAAACAAGTCTCACATTTTCTCCTTCCCGAGTTAACTCTTAGAGGTGGCAACGGTGCACTAGACTTTTTTTGACCTCCAGAAAGAACTCAACCAAATAGACCTGGTTATTTGAAGATGTTCCTGGTGATGGCCAAATGAAAGACGCTGAAATGTACCATGCCAAAGACAGACCCCTCGCTGTATTTGAAAAAAAAAATGGTTGAACTCAAGAACAGCAAAAAAAAAGAATCTTTGGAGATGGACGGAGGATTGGCTTTGGAAATGGTGATGGTGTTTCCAACTCTAAGAATGTTATTTTCTGTATATATAAAACAACAAAGACATTTTTAAGAGCAAGAACTTTTCTTTCAACGATGAACTTGGTTCTCTTGGAAGACCTGAGAAAACTTGATAATATGATTTCGTTTATTAAAATGATGGATTTTTTTTTTTGAATTTCACTTAGAGGTGATTTCATTACAGAATATGCAGGTAATTTTTATTTATATATATTTTCATGCTTTAGAGCAACAAAGACAACTCCATATCTTTTAGAGAAATAGCTTAAAAAGAACGAACCTTTCTTTCAGTTATGAATTTACCATTAAGCTCAGAATCTCTCTTGAAAGGTAATTCAATCAAATAGACAGGGGTGTCAGCACCAGCTTCTGCAGGTAAAGGAGCCTGTTCTGATCCCATATCTGTTCTGCACCAACCTGGGCAGATAGAATAGACTTGCTGATTTGCGCCAACCTGTTGAGTTAAGACATATCTGACGTAAGCGTTAAGAAGAGCTTTTGAGCCTGGGTATGAAGGGTCTTGGGTATATTGATTTCCTTTGTAATCCTTAGAAACCTCAAGGAAGTTATTGGCGATTTGAAGCAACTTTGTGCGGTCAAGGTTAGAATCCTCGAGAGCATTTCTAAGAGTTTCTCCTTGATCAGATAACTGACCAAGACTACTGGACATCATGAGAATCTTGCCATCTTCTGAGACAAGAGGAAGAAGTTTCTCAGTGAGCTTAACCAAGCTCAAGAAATTCGTTTGAATGGTGAATTTCTTTCCTTCATCAGTTTCACCTTGACGAGCAACTGCAGCATTATTCACCAAAACGTCAATATGCCCAAGAGTAGTCTTGACCCAGTCAGCAAAGGAAGAGGCGCTTGCATCATCATTGACATCTAATTGGTGATAGATGACTTTGCTGGCAGATTGGGGGTATTTAGAGCGAAGAGTTTCAAGGGCTTTTTGGCCTAGGGTAGGATTTCTAGCAGTAAGAATGACTTCATATGGGGTAGTAGAGGCAAGGAGTTTGGCAACGATCTCGTAGCCAAGACCTTTATTGGATCCAGTGACGACGATTTTTCTTGGAGTAGTGTTGTTGTTTTGAGAGTTCATAGCTGTTGAAGAGAATTGAAAAAGTTTTGAAAATTATAATTAGAGAAGTAAGAAGGTCGAGAGGCTAAATAGGAGAGAAATCCTCATCAGAATTTTCGTATAGATGGGTGAAAACAGAAAAATTTGGAGGCAAAGACGAGAATTCAGGAAAAATTCAATTTATAAATAGGCGAATCATCAAAGCTTTTTAATCCCAAAAAAGTTTGATTTGAATCACAGAGCAAGACTTACTTTGGAGAAGCGATTTTCTTCGATTTCTTAGCAGATGAGACGATGATAAAGCTTTGCTATAGGAGAGGTCATGGGTTGGAAATCTGTCTGAGCTCTAAAGTTTTCTTGGAGTCACTGAATTTTATTTTGATTAAAACAACTTTTCGGCCTTTCCTTAAAAACTTTCACAGACAAAAATTCGCCCACTTATTAAGGACTTGTGTTGCAGGAAATAAATTTCTAATTTCCACTCAAAAAGTGGACTTTTCCCAGAGGAACAATGAAAAGAAACAAAACCAAGCTGAGATTCAAACTATTTTGGTAAGAATAAAAATATATGCAGAATTGATGTATTCCAGAGATTATTATGAGAGGTTGTTTGTTGAGAACATCAGGGGTTCCTCAGTTTTAGATCACAAATTTTTCAAGGAAAAGCTCTAATGTCTGTTTGAGAGGGATCAAAGATAATCTTCAAGAATAATTTCTCTAAATCTTTCTCTCTCATTTCACTCATCTAAAATGAAAAAAAATTCTCAAACTAGTTTCCGTAGGAAAATGAGGAACTCCTCCCTCAGAATCTATTATATGGACTTTTATTGCTTCCATTAATCCGTTGAATTGGATGGACCAAGAAATTAACGAAGAGTCAAGTCAGAATTTTTTAGTTTATATTTCAGAATTTGGTGAGAACAAATTTTTTTAAAGAATTAGATTTATTTATTTTGGGTTAAATGTGAATAGGAGATAATTCTTTTTATCTTATTGAAGCAATATAGAAGAATAAAAACGATTTTCTCTGAATTATTTACCAACCACGAACTTTTCTTTCGTGAATGAATTTACCATTAATTTCAGGATCTCTCTTGAAAGGCAATTCAATCAAATAGACAGGAGTATCAGCACCAGCTTCTGCGGGTAAGGGAGCAGCATCAGTTCCCATATCGGTTTTGCACCAACCTGGGCAGATGGCATAGACTTGTTGGTTTGCACCAACTTCATTTGGCAAGATATATCTGACATAGGCATTAACAAGAGCCTTTGAGCCTGGGTAAGATGGTTCTCCAGTAAAGAAGGCTGACTTGAAACCCTTTGTAAGGTCGAGGAAATTATCGGCAACTTGAAGTAAACCTGCGCGATCGAGTTTAGGATCTTCGAGGGCCTTTCTTAGAGCTTCACTTTGATTATCCAGCTCACCAAGGCCACTTGACATTATGAGGATTTTGCCATCATCAGAAAGTAAAGGAAGGATCTTTTCACTGAGGTTAACGACACTGAAGAAATTAGTTTGAATGGTGAATTTCTTTTCTTCATCACTTGGATTTGTATAAGCGACTGCAGCATTATTGACCAAAACGTCGATTTTTCCAAAGATAGTCTTGATCCAGTCAAGGAATTCAGAGATACTCTTCTCATCATTGACGTCCAATTGATGATAGATGACTTTACTGAGGGATTTGGGGTTGTTGGAGCGGAGAGTTTCAAGTGCTTTTTCACCAAGGGCAGGGTTTCTAGCAGTTAGGATAATTTCATATGGAGTAGCAGAGGCAAGAAGTTTGGTGATTATCTCATAGCCTAGACCTTTGTTAGATCCAGTGACGACAATCCTTCTTGGAGTGGGATTGCTTTGAGAGTTCATTTGGGGTGATATTTTTTTAGATATTTAGAAAGTTTGAATAATGGTTATAAATGAGGGATTAAATAGGCGAGAAGTACCGAAGGATCAGATTTTTTTGCTAGGAAAAAAAAGGATTATTTGAAGGCGATGGCGAATTAAAAGGAAACTGTGAAATAATTGAATCGAAAGAAAATCTCTGATTCTAAAAACAGAAGATTCTTCATCAAATTAAATGATAATATTATATTAGTCATCGAGCAAGCCTTGGTTCCGACAAGCTTTCTTATGAGATCTGTGACAGGATCCATCCCTAATCAAACTTTTTGATGGTGTAGTTTCTGAGTTGAAGAGTTTTCTCAGCTTAAAATGTATTTTTGTCACAACTTTATTGAAAGGATTTTTCCAATTTTCCTTAAAAACTTTTAGTCGAATCGCAGACAAGAGAATTCGCCCACTAACCCAAAAAAAAATTATCTGCTGAAGCAAATCGGAAAATTTAGATGGTTCTGACATGTTTTTCTTTGAAAGGAAGGAGAGAAGGAGTAAACTTGGATTTGTTTGTGAAGGAAGATTGAATGATAGATTTTCAAGATAGAAACCAAAATTAGAAAAAGACTCTTCAGAGAAAACAAATTTTGACAAAAAAGAAGAGGGACAAAAGTATAGAAAAGAAAGTCAAAGCAGGTTTACTAGGTGATATCGATCCAGAAACTAAGTGATGGAAACTTGCTAGATGCTAGGATGTCTTAGAAACCTTTTTTGGAGAGGATGAAAGTTTATCTCAACCTGGGAAAAGTAGCTTTTGAGGTCTCGAGAAATTGAACTTGTGTGACGGAAGAAAATTTTTCCAAGCAAGCCCTAGTGAAATGATGACAAAAGCTGAGAGAATTTCTTTGTGAGAAACATATCCCAAACATAACTGAATTTTTAGTTCCTTTATTTTTTTTTATCAAGTCTTGAAGATCATTTGAGCTTCCCAAGAAAAAAAATCTGAGAAGCTTTTTGATTCCAGAAAAACTCTTTTGGAAAAATTTTCTGAGAGGAGTGAAATCAAGACATTGGGAGAAATTTTCATTCAAAAAAATAAATGCACTTCAGTCAAAACTTTACGCAAAACGAAGGAAGGCCTTAGAATCAGTCAGTCTTAAGCAAGAAAAGGGAAATATGAATCATCTAAGCCACTAAACTTCTATTAAACTCAGAGATAGTTTTAAACAACGAAATATTTGACAATTATTCTCTTTAGTGAATATAAAACATCGCATGAAGTATGCATTATATTGAGTCAGATAAAAAAAGTGATTCACATTTTTTTTTGGTTATTCTAAGGTCTTAAAAGTTATTATTATTATTATTATTATTATTATTCATTCAAGGGGGCAAACCCTCTCATACAAGCTCATGCATGCTTGCGTTTATTCTCGACAAAATTCTCATCAGAGAATACAATTAAAAACAAAATTAATCAACAATAAAGATTGGTTACAGTAACTATTCATATTTTCAAATTTTATAGATAATTTGTGGTATTAATATCAAGGCTAAAATTATTAACATGCCCTTTGTAACAATACATTGCATTTCTTTAGTGATGCCTCCCTTTTAAGTTTAGTTTTGAGCCATTTAGATCATTCATCTGTCTTGCTGGTGACTCCACCAACCTAAAAAGCTCGTCTATGTCCTTATTCATTCCTGTCATCATTTCAGCCAGCTTATTATGAGCACTTGCAAAGTTATTATGATGATCTTTGAAAGCAACAAAAGTTTTCTTAAGTTCAGATGTTTGGTTGCTAAG
>Ga0182738_1006910_pt1 | contig 11663 bp, 5 predicted proteins | sample eDN5th30CBELigMG_FD_128876 | JGI IMG/M metagenome (GOLD analysis project Ga0182738, IMG submission 128876) | Enriched Miracle-Growth compost microbial communities from Emeryville, California, USA - eDNA 5th pass 30_C BE-Lig MG (version 2)... ...
TATTTCGAACCTCATCTTTCATAAAATTCATATTTGAGAAACCACGCTCACATATAGAGATGCTTTGAGAAAAAAAATGGTGAAATTGAAGCTTTGAGAAAAATATGAATTTCATTTCAGAAAATAGATCCGGAGGAAACATTTTTGTTTGTTTTGTTTTAAATTCTGTATGTAAAAAAGTTCAAATTTTATTTATTCTTTTTTGCTATTTTCAGACAAGTCCATAAGGTTTTCCGCCATGTCGGAAGATTTTTAGGGTAAAATCGTACATTGATTTTTTGTCTCATTCTTTTTCAAATTTCTTGGATTTATCCAAGTCGGGAAGAAAATTTTTAAGCCAAGTTAAGTCAAGCAAGGTAAGTCATAAAATATTTCTTCTATGGATCGAGATAATAAATCTGTAAATTATAGAAATCCTGATGTCTAATGTGGAAGGAATAGCAAGCAAAAAGACATAGAAAAGAATTTTATGGAGCAGCAACAGAGAGCTCAGATGCAGATCTTTCTCTCTCATTAGAGCTTGGGGAATCTAATCTTTTTGTCGTTCTGAGATCTTGGATATAGATGCCAAGCGTGGCAAGAACTCCAAGACCGACAAAACCTGCAAGGGCAATTTGGGTCCAGAAATATCCTCCTTTTTCATTGACTGTGTTATCATGAAGTTTACCCAAAAATAATGGGACAATCATGAGGACAATATTTTGGAATGAAAGGGCAATACCATAGGCGATTCCAGTAAGTCTTTCTTTGACAGCTAAACCAAGACAGGGCCAAAAGACAGCTGCGTAAGCTGAATAGAAGACGCCTGTGCCAAGTAACATGACAACGGCCATATAATCAGGATGGTTTTGTGGGGCATCAGGATAAAAAGCAATAAAGAAATGATCAGCGAGATAGATAATGCATGCAATAAGCATGATTAAAGCTCTCTTTCCATATTTATCAACCAAGCCTCCAATGATTGGGGTCAAAATCACTGCACAGAAAAAGATGATAGGAATGATATTTCCTGCAGCAGTTGAGCCTCCTTGAGTGAAACCAAATCTTGTGATAAGGATGTCACTGAGGTTATTGGTGAACCCATAGAACCCGGCGTAGAGGCAACCACAGTTGAGAATTAATAAATAAAAGACAAGAGAGAAACTTTTGAAATCACTGAGTTTTGGCTTAACAGTTTCTTTCTTTGTTTCTTGGGCATGGTCCTGCTCGTCAGCTTGTTTGTCAATCATATTTAAAAAGACAACGCAGAAGAATGAGAATGCGCATAAGACAATCCCAAGGACAAAGGGTGCGGAGATGACATTGGTCCAGATGTATAACTTGGGAGATATGAAGCTATCCAGAGAGCTTCCAAGTCTTGCTATACAAAGACCAATACCCAAAGCAAAAGATAGCTCTTTTCCTCTAAACCATTTGACAACCATGGCTGATTTTGCGACAAGTTCGCAATCTCCGCCAAGTGAAAAGACAACTTGTCCAACAAGCATCATGTTGAAGCTGTCTTGCATCAGTCCAAGAGTTGTAATTGCTTGTCCCAGAACAATAATGAATGCAAAGATTGCATAAGCAAGTCTCACTCCCAAACTGTCAATAATGAGGCCTCCAAGAAAAGGGAGGATGACATTTGGAATAGAGTAAACGCTAAAGATTTTGTTGTAATTGTAAACATCGAGGCCAAGTTCAGTTTTGATAGGGTTCATCATTGACTGAGGGAGATCACTTGCAAAGTAATTGCCAAAGCAGCTCAGGCACATTAAAGCAAGAGTGACCCACCTCATTTCACTGCTTCTCAAGTTTTGATCTGCTTTGACTAGAGAAACTCCCTTAGCTTTCTCAATCAAGAAAGAATTTAGTTGGTCATTTTGTTGGCTCTTCTTAGTTTGCATCAATATCGTTTTTATTAAATTAAATGATATTTATTGTAAGAGCTTTTAATAAAAATACACGAAACTGTAAAATAAAATTTCTCGTGAAAGTTTTATTGCTGAATTTGAAGAAGGTTTTGATATTGTGAAATAAAGTGAAATAATTTTTGATTTCAATATAATCAAATTCGTTGAATTTTTATTTCAATAAAAGAATTTTAGCAAGCCAGCGAGAAAAAGTAGACGAAATAATAGTTTCTTTTCGAGGGGAGCTGAATCATTTCAAATTTATTTTAAATAATAAATAAATGGATAAATATTTTTTACGTATATTATTTTGCTTTCAAAAAATGAACTACTAACACAACTGACTAACAAATCTAGTTTAATAAATCTGCATTTGAGGTTGATCTTGAGACTTTGACGACATCTTGTTCTCTTTCGGTTCCAGCACGTTGCAATCTTCCACCGTTTCTTTTATCACTGATGACAATGATTGCTAAAACAAATAATCCCAGAATGACACAAGCAGCAGCAACGATCTCACTCCAGAAATAGCCATGTTTATAATCTTTAGTTTTATCATGAACGTAGGCAAAAGCTAAAGGGAAAATAACACCGGTTATACTTTGAACGGAATTTCCAATGCCAAAAGCCAGGCCAGTAAATTCTTTTTTTACGACAAGAGCAAGACTTGGCCACAGGACTGCTGAATAAGTGGAATAAAAAATTCCGATTCCGATAAGCCCGATGATGACATCATAGTTGGGGGTCTCAACTGGAGCATCATCAAGGAAGCAAATATAGAGATGTGAAAAGAGGAAGATTACCATAACAAGGGCCAAGACATAAAGTCTTTTTCCTTGTTTATCAACAAAGAATCCGACCAGAGGAGTCATGAAGAAAGAGATATAGTAGAGGATAGGAACCAATTCTCCTGCTTGTACGAGGGGAACGCTGAATCTTTTCACAATAAGGTCAGCCAGATTGCCGTTCCAGACGAGCAAAGGCGGAGTGATTAGTCCGACGTTGAGAATAAGCAAGAAATAGATGGTGGGTAGAGTTAAGACGTCTCTTAAGGTTTGTTGGGGTTTTTCAGTGGTTGATACTTTTGCTGTTGCTGTTTCCCATGCTTGAATATTCATTTCTTGTAAATCTGCCTTTTTATCAATATAGCAAAGAGAAACAACAGCCATGAAAGCAATGACGCAGACTCCAACTCCGATAAGGAAGGGATAAGCTAATACATGACTCCATTCGTACACTCTAGGGGATACAATACTATCAAGAGAGCTTGCAAGTCTGGAGATCACCAAAGCAGCTCCTAAGGAGACAGAAAGCTCCTTTCCGGCGAACCATTTCACCAGCATGGAGGATTTTGACACATAAAGTGGTCCACTGCCAAAAGCTGCGATAAGCTTACCAAAGATTAGGAGGTTAAAGTCAACACGGGCAATGCCAAATGTGATTATTGAGTACCCAATAATTGCTGAAATACTAGCAAAGAGATAGACAGGTCTTACGCCTAATCTATCAATGAACATGCCTCCCACAAAAGGAAGAACAATGCCTGGAAGTGATCCAATACTTGAGAGCAGATTGAACTTGGTGTTGTCTTCTCCAAGTTTAAATTCCTCCTTGATGACTGGTTGAAGGGCAGTGAAGAGATTCGTGCAATAATAATCACCCACGCATGTAAAGCAAGCAAAAGCAAGTGCCAACCAACGGAGGTTTGAGTCTCTCAGTTTCTGCTGGCCATTCTCAAGAGTCTTTTCAATCAAAAAGGCTTCACTGTCTCTGTTATGTTCCTTGGTATCCATAAAAAGCAAGAATTGAGGTTATAATTATTTTGAAAGCGACTGATTAAGCTAATCAATCAAGGTTTAATTTAAACGAAAAAAAGAATTTCACGCTTGAAATTTATTTTAGGGACATTCTAATAATTTCAAGACCCATCAATCAGCCACTTATTTTCATTTGTAACAAGAAAGAAACTGATATTTTCTACTCTTATTTGGATTAGAAAGGAAAACAATGGGACAAGGTTAAATGTATCATCTGTGAAATGTAAATAAACATTTTCTTTTTTCAAAAAAAAATTGAACATATCACATTCACATTCAATTTTTACCAAGAGATGTCTTAATTATATAGATATCTCATAAAGATTTAATTTAAGTTAATATTCGTTAGAGTTTGATCTTTTGAGAAGTTGTTCATCTTTTTTGGAACCGGGACGTTGTAATATTCCACCATTTTTACTGTCATTCAAGGCAATGATTGCTAAAACAAACAAAGCCAAAACAACACACCCAACAGCAACTATTTCCATCCAGAAATAGCCATGCTTGTATTCTTTAGTTTTGTCGTGAATAAGTCCGAAAACCAAAGGGAAAACAGCGCCAGCTATACTTTGAATAGAATGTCCAAAGCCGAAAGCCAAGCCTGTAAGCTGCTTTGGAACAACGAGAGAGAGACTTGGCCACAGGACGGCTGAGTAAGTCGCATAGAAAATTCCGATTCCTATGAGCCCGATGACGACATCATATTTAGGAATATGGTTTTCAGCATCATCAAGGAAACAAATGTAAAGATGTGAGATTAAGAAGATCGTCATGACAACGGCCATAACATTGAGTCTTTGGCCTCGTTTGTCAACAAAGTATCCCGTCAGAGGAGTCATGAAGAAAGAAATATAATAGAGGATAGGAACCAATTCTCCTGCTTGTACAAGAGGAACACTGAATCTTTTCACAATAAGGTCAGCCAGATTACCATTAAAGACGAACAAAGGTGGGGAGATGAGCAAGACGTTAATAATGAGCAAGAAATAGAGGGTGGGTAAAGTTAATATATCTTTGAAGGTTTGTTTTGGCTTCTCTTGAGTTGATGTTGTTTCTGTCTCTGTTTCTGTCTCCCCCCACATTTCAAGATTCATCTCTTGTATATCTGCCTTTCTATCAATAAAGCAAATAGCAAGCACAGTAAAGAAAGCAAGAATGCAGATGATAACTCCAATCAGGAAAGGATAAGCCAAAACATGAGTCCATTCATAGACACGAGGGGATATGATGCTATCAAGAGAGCTTGCGACTCTAGATATGACTAAAGCAGCTCCTAAAGCAACAGACAATTCTTTTCCAGCGAACCATTTCACCAACATGGCGGATTTTGCCACATAAAGTGGTCCTGTGCCCAGAGAAGCAAGAAGTTTGCCCATCACAAGGAGATTAAAGTCGAGATAAGCTATACCAAGCGTTATGACGGAGAATCCAACAATTGCAGAAACACTGGCAAAGAGATAGACGGGTCGGACACCGATTCTATCAATGAGCATGCCTCCGACAAAAGGAAGGATGATCCCTGGAGCTGATCCAATACTATGAAGAAGGTTGAACTTGGTGTTGTCTTCTCCTAGATTGAATTCATCTTTGATGACTGGTTGAAGAGCAGTGAAGAGATTATTACAATAAAAATCTCCCACGCATGTGAAGCAAGCAAAAGCAAGGGCCAACCAGCGAAGGTTGGAATCTCGAAGCTTTTTATGGCCATTTTCGTTTTCAAGTAGATAGCCGTCACTGTCTCTCTTGGTATATTTGGTTTCCATAAAGGTTAAAGAATTGATAATATAATTATTTTCGGAAGTGACTTGCTGAGCTTAAAAGTTGAATTCCAACAAAATTATACAGGATTTAAACTTGATGATTAAATTTTTTTTTCTGACTCTGAGAGATTTTAATCTCAAGCTCTTGAATAAACCAATCAAAAAATCTGTCGGGAAAGAAACAATTCGGTTTCTATACCTTACAATCAGGAGAATCCTTGAGAGATTATTGATCTCTCAAGTTGAATTCAAATCATTCTTCAAAAAAGTGTTCCGTTCCATCAATTTGTAAAAATTCAATCATGTTTGGTGATTTATACATGAGGAAGATAAGATTTTATAAACCTTAAATGTGTATTGAGATGTTTGATGAGACTTATCTGGTCTCCGTACTCTTCTGCTTTTGAAAAATAAAGTCAATCAAGTTTGATCAAATAAAAATTTAATGAGTTTAAAAGAATAAGATTTATCAATAAAATTTTTAATTTTCATAATGTGAACAATACACCTAATTGGAAAAATTTTTCTTTCAAAAATAATTTTAATTCATAAAGTTTTTCTATTTGAGACACAGATTATTAAAATTTATTGAATAATTTGTTTTATGATTTCAAATAAATTTTAAAAATGAAAAATAGAGGCTCTTTTTTCAAAGAAATTGATGAAGGGATTTATTTATAATAAAATGCAAAAAATCAATAAGAGATAGAGGATGTTGATTAAACTCTGAAGCAACCCTCTTCTTGACACACAAAACTTAAGGTCAATATTTTGTTATTTTCTTGATTGACTTAAGAGAGTTTTCTTTTTTAAAGATTTTATTTGGTCTTTAAATAAATTGATATTAAATACTTTTTGCATGAAAGGGAGGACACAATTCTCCTATTAAAAACACAAAATAAGCATTTTGAAAACCCAAGGTTTATTTATATACATAAGAGAATTTATTTAATTGAAGCAGAGAAGAAGGCTTAACAATCCAAAAGATCTGCTTGAGAAGCAGTTCTAGAGGCCTTTTTGATTTCTACTTCTCTTTGAGTTCCTGGTTTTTCTAATCTTCCTCCATTTTTATGGTCAAGGAAGTAGATAGCGGCTATAACTATTAAGGCTAATGCGACAGCGCCAACAGCAACAATTTCCATCCAGAAATAGCCAAATTTATAATCTTTGGTTTCATCATGAACATAAGCAAAAACCATGGGCATAATTGTGGTAGTCACGCTTTGGAAAGAGTTGGTGAGCCCATAAGCAAGCCCTGTGAGGTCTTTCTTGACTACCAAAGCAATACAAGGCCAAATTACTGCAGAGTATGCTGCATAGAAGAAACCAATACCGACAAGACCCCAGATAATTTTGTAATCAGTTTGATCTTTTGGGGCATCATCCAAAAAGGCTATATAGAGATGTGAGATAAGGAATATGATTGTAGCCAAAAAGATGATGAGAACTCTCTTTCCTTTTCTATCAACATAGATACCGGTAAGTGGAGTCAGGAAGAAGGAGATATAATAGGTGAAGGGGACGAGTTCTCCTGCATTGACAAGAGGAACGTTAAATCTTTTAACGATAAGATCTCCCAAGTTAGCATTGAAAGTGAACAAAGCTGGAGAGATGATAGTAACGTTGAGGACAATGAGGAAATAAATGACTGGCAATTTAAAGACATCTCTGAAATTGAATCCTTTATCATCAGGAGCAGCGGTGGTGGCGCCTTCGACTAAAAGTTCATCTTGAGTTTCTGCCTTTTTATCGATATAGCAAAGGCCACAGATAGCGATAAAAGCAAAGACGCAGACAAAGACTCCGATAACAAATGGGAAAGCCAAGTCGAGAGTGAATTCATAGATTCTAGGGGATATGATGCTATCCAATGAACTTGCGACTCTGGAGACAACAAGAGCTGCTCCAAGGGCGAGAGATAATTCTTTTCCTGCAAACCACTTAACAAGCATAGCTGACTTGGAGACAATCAGAGGTCCAGCTCCAATTGCAGCCACGACTTTTCCGATAAGCAAGTAGGTGAAGTGAAGCTCAGCAATACCAACTGTGATGATGATGTATCCAATAATAACTGTGAAGCCAGAAGTAATGTAAACTAATCGAACTCCGAATCGATCAATGAGAATTCCTCCAATAAAAGGAAGGAAGATACCGGGGAAAGAACCAACACTTGAAATGAGGTTATATTTGGTGTTATCTTCGCCCATATCAAAATCTCTCTTGATGACAGTTTGAAGGGCAGTAAAGAGGTTACTACCATAGTAGTCTCCGATACAAGTGAAGCAGGCAAAAGCTAAAGCCATCCACCTGAGGTTGCTTTCACGGAGATGATTGTTGGTCTTTTTGAGCAAAGGGACTTCAGGGTCCTTGACGCTGGAATTTCCATTAACTTTCATTTTTAAAGAATTCAAAGATTTGAAATTATAAACTCTGAAGGAGTCAAGTTGGCTTTAAATACATGCACACTAGAAAAGAGTTGCAAAATAAAAGGCTTTAAAATTCAACCCATTTGAATTAATACTGTAAAACCATGGCTCGCTCTGGTTTGCTGACCTTCGATAAATTTTATTGCGAAACTTTAAAATTTGAAAATAAAAAAAAACTGAATTTAAACCTCATCATTTATTTTGCATTTCCCTGTTGGAAGAAAAGGTTTTGAAAATTATTTGTGAAAAGTTGATGTCTGACCAACTATGGGCATTGAAGGAGAGAGATTTTCTGGAGGTTTGTGGGGAGTTTGGCTTTTGACAAGTTTCCTTTTATTTATTTTATTTCAACTTGCGGATAACTGATTCCGCCTGGAGTTTCTCTAAATAAAATTTAAGATGAAATTTATGGTGATCATCAATTCAAATCAAGATTTATGGATTTTATTGCCAATTTCAATCTTATGTTGACTATGAAAAGTCACTTCCCAAAATGTATTTTAAACTTGGTCCGAGATGAAGGAGCCATTTGAGGGTGATTTTGAAGAAAAGATGAACTGAAGATAGTTGAATGTGGAAGCAAATAAAGCTAAAAAATCAACTGGGATAACAGTGACGTAAGGAGATCACTGGAAAATTTGAATCATGAGGAATTAAAGTGGGCAATAAAATTTCAACTGAAATAATTTGTTCAGAATAAATCATAAAAAGGTTCATGAATTACGGAAAATAGAAAAAAATGATAAAATTTATCCTGATTAAAAAATTATTTCGGTTTTGGAAAATGGAATAAAAAATATTATTGGCTCTCGTTGATGGAAAAGTTGTCGAGTTTGGAATAATAAAATCGCCTCAATCCTCAAAAATATAATTCGTAATGACTACAATTCCTGCTTGGATTATAAAGAATCAAGGTTATTTATGGAATAGAAAGTTATTTATTTTTTATTTCTTCCTTTCTTTGTTTTAAGAGTCAAAATAATTTATATAGAACTTTCTCGACTCACTTATGTGTTATGTCAAACTTGGATCTGAGAAAGGAGACAGAGAAAAGTTTTTTTTTCGAGATTTTTCTAAAATGGATTTGAATGAATGAATGGATGAGAGTTATACAAACAAACAAGCAAGCAAATACATAAAGGAGACTAGAGACTTGTCTTTGAAAAAAAACTGTATGAAGATGGAATAAATATATGTTTTATTTAAAGGGTTGATTCAGTTCTTTCAGGTTTTTCATCAATTTCAGAGTTTTCTCTATCAGTTCCGGGCCTATCGAGCCTTGCTCCATTTTTCAGTTTATCTTCGAAATAAACAATAATTGTGAGCATCAATCCAGCAACGACAATGCCCGCGAGGCACATTTGAGACCAGAAGTAGCCATGTTTTTCATCTTTTGTTAAAACATTAATATCACCAAGAATGAGTGGTAAAAATGTCAGAATCAAGCTTTGAATAGAAGCTGTGAAGCCGTATGCTATTCCTGTGAGTTTTTCATCAACTACCAGAGCAATACATGGCCAGATAACAGCAGCATAAATTGAATAGAAAACGCCAATTCCGATTAGACCAAAAATGATGTCATAATTGACTTGGCCTTTAGCTTTGACATCAGGAAGATAAGCAATGTAAAGGTGAGAGATCAAAAAGACGATTGTTGCTAGGATAACCATTTTGACTCTCTGACCTTTGTTGTCAGTATATTTTCCGAAAATGGGAGTGATGACAGAGGGACAGACATAGATTATGGGAATAATGAGGCCAGCAGTTTTGGGCTCAAAACCAAATCTCTTGACCATATGATCATTAAGGTTTCCAGTAAAGCCAAAGAAAGCTCCGTACAATAGTCCGGCGCTGAAAGCGATAAGGAAAAATATTCTTTTTGATTTCATAATGTCGCTGAGAGTGAAGACTTTTTTCTTTGCAGGTTCGCCTTGGACAATCACTTGTTCCTCGAGATCGGCTTTGCGATCAAGGAAGTTTAAGCTCAAGATGGTTATCCAGGCAAAAACGCAAACAAAAGTGCCAACAACAAAGGGAATATGCAACTTTTCTGTCCATGTATATACCGCAGGAGAAATAACACTGTCAAGCGAGCTTCCGAGTCTTGAAACACAGAGAGCAGCGCCAAGGGCGAAAGACAGCTCTTTGCCAACGAACCATTTCACAAGCATTGCTGATTTTGCCACAAAGAGAGGTCCGGCTCCAATAGATCCCACTAATTTTCCGATGATGAGATATTTAAATTCTTCCTGAGCCACTCCATAGGTTAAGATAACTTGGCCAATAATCACAATGAAGCCAGCTATAGCAAATGTTGGACGAATGCCAAAGAGATCAATAATAAGTCCTCCTATTAAAGGAAGGACGATATTAGGGACAGCTGCAGCACTTGAAATGGTATTGAACTTGAGAGGATCAATCTTGAAGGCTTCCATAAGATAGGTTTGAAGAGCTTGAGTAAGGTTTCCGCAGTAATAGTCACCCACACATGTGAAGCAAGCTAGAATTAATGCGATCCAGCGAGTTTGAGATGAGCGGAGCGAAACCTTCTTTTGTTGGTTTTCTAAGAGGATGTCACTCTGAGAATATGTCTCTGTGAGACTCTGGTTGACTTTATACATGGTACTTCTTGTCAAATTAGTTTGGTCTAATATTTATATAAACCTTTGCTTTCTTTAAATAGGTCAGGCTTATTTCCTCTGGCTTGTATTAAATAAAACACAGTCGTCGGGACTTTTTTGTTGAATATCTCAAAAATATATAGAGGCAAATATTTTTAGTAAAATTTTTTCTCCTATAAAGGATCTTGTATAATTTGATTGATTATATTTGATGAATTCATGAAAGAACAAAGTATTAAGTTAGACACCCATAAAAGAGATGGCAGCTTTAGATTTAAGAGCCACAGTCTCTTCTTCTGTACCAGGTTTATCTAATTTTCCTCCCGTCATTTTGTCAAGGAGATAAATCCAGATATTTAAAACGACCGCAGCAGCAACAATAATTGCCAGAATAATTTCAGTCCAAAAATAACCTGAGCTATTATCGAGTGTTTTATCATGGACTTTTCCGAGAGCAAGGGGAAGAAGAGCAAGCATAAGATTCTCAGCAGAGAAAGCTATTCCATATCCAACACCCATAAGTTTCTGGCCAACAACAATGGCAATACAAGGCCAGAATACTGCAGCATATGTTGCATAAAAAAGTCCAACAATTAGCAAGCATCCAGCGATTGCATAACTGGGGCGATCTGGAGTGTCTGGGAGATATGCAATAAGCAAATGATCAAGACTGAATATTATTGAAACAATCAGGGTCATGAGAGCTCGCTTTCCTTTTTTATCAGCGAAGGTACCAAAGAAGGGAGTAATGACAACTGGGCAGATATAAATGATTGGAATGACATTTCCTGCACTGCTTGGGGTAAATCCAAATCTCTTGACCATAAGATCATTTATATTGTTGGTAAGACCATAAAGTCCACCATATAGGAATATTGAACTGATAACAAGAAGATAGTAAATAAGCTTGAAGCTTTTTAAATCTTGAAGTGTAACTTTATTATTCGCTTTGGCTTTGGACCTCGTTTCGAGTTGTTCCTGATCTGCTTTCCTGTCGATAGAATTCAATCCCAAGACTGCAATACCTGACAAGATGCTCAGGATAAGGCCGAAAATATAAGGGGTATAGAGATTTTCTTTCCAGTCGTAGAGTTTAGGGGAGACAAAACTATTTAAAGAGCTTCCAAGACGCCCAATGCATAGACCA
>Ga0182738_1006913_pt1 | contig 11660 bp, 10 predicted proteins | sample eDN5th30CBELigMG_FD_128876 | JGI IMG/M metagenome (GOLD analysis project Ga0182738, IMG submission 128876) | Enriched Miracle-Growth compost microbial communities from Emeryville, California, USA - eDNA 5th pass 30_C BE-Lig MG (version 2)... ...
GAACACGCCGCGCTGCGCCTCATACAGGTGAGTGTCGTCGTCGACCGAAGCCGCCTCCAGCACCTTGTCGGCGTCGTAGAGCACCAGGCCGATGTAACGCAGCCGGCCGACGCAGGTCTCCGAGCACACCGTCGGCAGACCGACTTCGATACGCGGATAACAGAAATGGCACTTCTCGGCCTTGCCGGTCTTGTGGTTGAAGTACACCTTCTTGTACGGACATCCCGACACGCACAGCCGCCAGCCACGACAGCGGTCCTGGTCGACCAGCACGATGCCGTCTTCTTCACGCTTGTAGATAGCCCCGGTCGGACACGACGCCACGCACGACGGGTTCAGGCAGTGCTCACAGATCCGCGGCAGGTAGAACATGAAGGTCTCTTCGAACTCGCTTTTGACCTGGTCACTGACCTTCGCCAGGATCGGATCGTTGACCAGGGTCTCTGGCGCCCCAGCGAGATTGTCGTCCCAGTTGGGCCCCCACTCGATCTTCATCGGCTCGCCGGTGATCGAACTCTTCGGCGCCGCAACCGGAATGGTGTCACCCAGCGGCGCAGCGGTCAGGTTCTCGTAGTCGTAAGTCCACGGCTCGTAGTAGTCCTTCAAGCCAGGCAGGTTGGGGTTGGCGAAGATGTTCAGCAGCTTGTGGAGCCGGCCGCCGGCCAGCAGACGCAACCGACCCTTCTTGTCCAGCGTCCAACCGCCCTTCCAGCGTCCCTGGTCTTCATAGGACCGCGGATAGCCACCGCCGGGGCGGGTTTCGACGTTGTTGAACCAGACGTACTCGGTTCCCTCACGGTTGGTCCAGGCCTGTTTGCAGGTGACCGAACAGGTATGGCACCCAATACATTTGTCCAGGTTCATCACCATGGCCATCTGCGCCATTACTTTCATCGCTCTAATACCTCACGTCCTGGCTGCGGCGCCGCACCACCGTCACCTCGTCGCGCTGATTGCCGGTCGGTCCCAGGTAGTTGAACGCGAACGCGTGCTGGCCGTAGCCACCGGCCAAGTGGCTGGGCTTGACCCGGATCCGGGTCAACGAGTTGTGTGTGCCGCCACGCTTGTTATTGGTCTCGGCCCGCGGAGTGTCTACGGTGCGCTCCTGGACGTGGTAGACGAACACCACCCCGTCCGGCATCCGCTGGCTGACGATCGCGCGACCGACAAACACGCCGTTGACGTTGACCGCTTCGATCCAATCGTTGTCTTTGACACCGATTTTCGCGGCGTCGCCCGGGCTCATCCACATGGTCGGGCCGCCGCGCGAGAGCGACAGCATGTACAGGTTGTCCTGGTAAGTGGAGTGGAACGACCACTTCGAGTGCGGGGTCAGGTACCGCACGGTGATTCCGATGCCGTCACCGGTCTCGCCGAGTTCGGGGGCGTCGAACAGTCGCGCCATGTCCAGCGGCGGGCGGTAGACCGGTAGATGTTCGCCGAGTTCCTCGATCCAGTCGTGCGCGGTGTAGAAGTGCATCCGGCCGGTCAGGGTGTGGAACGGCTTGAGGCATTCGATGTTGATCGTGAACGGGGCGTAACGCCGTCCCCCGGTCTCGCTGCCGGACCACTCCGGGCTGGTGATCACCGGCACCGGCCGCGCCTGGGTGTCGGCGTAGGTGATCCGCTTCTCCTCACTGCCCTCGGACAGGTGCGCCAGTCGCTGGCCGGTGCGTTTCTCCAGCTCTCGGAAACCCTCCGTCGCGATCCGGCCGTTGGTGGTTCCCGACAGTGCCAGCACGGTGTCGGCCATCCGGGTCGCGGTGGTGAGCGCGGGGCGCCCGGTCCCGGCGCCGGATTTCATCACCCCGAACTTGGCGGCCAATTCCTCGACCTCCTCGTGCGGAAACACGGTGTAGCCCTTGGTGGTCAGCCCCAAGGTGTCCACCAGCGGGCCAAGGGACTGCCACTTGTCACCGATGGCGGTGTAATCGCGTTCCACCACAGTCACTTTGGGCATCGTCTTGCCGGGGATCGGCGTCTCGCCGTTGCGCAGCCAGTCACGCTCGGTTCCGTCGGGGTAGGCCATCGCATCCGCGGTGTCGTGCTGCATCGCGGTCAGCACGACGTCGTTGCGCACACCGAGGTGCTTAACCGCCAATGCGCTGAACGTCCGCGCGATCGCGCCGAATGCGTCGTAGTCACTGCGGGTCTCCCAGGGCGGGTCGATCGCTGCGCTGAACGAGTGCACGTAGGGGTGCATGTCGGTCGACGACAGGTCGGCCTTCTCGTACCAGGTGGCGGCGGGCAGCACGATGTCGGACATCAGCGTGGTCGAGGTCATCCGGAAGTCGATCGACATGAGCAGATCGAGCTTGCCCTCGGGAATGTCGCGGTCCCAGCGCACATCAGCCGGCTTCACTCCGCCGGCGGGCGGCTCGCCGATCACGCTGGCGTCGGTGCCCAGCAGGTGTTTGAGGAAGTACTCCCCGCCCTTGCCGGACGCGCCGATGAGGTTGGCCCGCCACACGGTGAGCACGCGCGGCCAGTTCATCGGGTTGTCTGGATCGGTGACCGACAGCTTCAAGTCACCGGCGGCGAGTTGCTCGGCGACGTACTCCCCCGCGTCACGGCCGGCGGTGTCGGCCTCGTCGGCCACATCCAGGCTGGACCGGTCGAACTGCGGATAGAACGGGCTCCAGCCCATCGCGGTGGCCGACGCCAGGATGTCCATGGTGTGTCGGCCGTCGAATCGGCCGCGCCCGAGCGGCGTGGTCAGCTTCTCCGCCCCGTAGGCGTCATAGCGCCACTGGTCGGTGTGGGCATACCAGTAGGAGGTGCCCGGCACCTGGCGCGGCGGACGCGACCAGTCGCTGCCGGCGGCCATCGTGGCCCACCCGGTCAGCGGGCGCACCTTCTCCTGGCCGACATAGTGCGCCCAGCCGCCACCGTTGCGTCCCATCGAGCCGGTGAGCATCAGCAGCGCGAGCACCGCTCGGTAGGTGGCGTCGCCGTGGAACCACTGGCAGATGCCGCTGCCCATGATGATCATCGACCGACCGCCGGATTCTTCTGCGTTGCGGGCGAATTCGCGCGCAATCCGGATCGCCTGCGAGGCCGAGACCCCGGTGATCGACTCCTGCCACGCCGGGGTGTTGACCTGCGTGTCGTCGTCGTAGCCGGTCGGCCATTCGCCGGGAAGCCAGGGCCGGCGCACCGAGTAGTTGGCCAGCATGAGGTCGAACACCGTGCAGACCAGATGCTCGCCGACCTGACGCACCGGCACGCCGCGCTCGACGACGGTGCCGTGGCCGGTCACGGTGTCGAAGCCGGGCAGCGAGACCAACGCGGCCGGCTGATCGCCGTTGAGGAACTTCGGGTTGCTGACGGTCAATGCCGGCCGCAGCTCGCCCAGGTCCAGGTTCCACTTACCGATGCCGTCGTCGCCCCAGCGGAAGCCCAGCGAGCCGTGCGGCACCACAACAGTGTCGGTGGCCTCATCCAGCAGGGCCGGCTTGAACGGGGCGTTTTCGACATCGTGGCCCAGATCCGCGGCGGTCAGGTTCTTGCCGGGAACCAGTCGGCCGTCACGTTCCTCCAGCTTGATCAGGAACGGCAGGTCGGTGTAGCGGCGCACGTAGTCGGTGAAGAACGGCACTTCCTGCTTGACGTAGCACTCGGTGAGGATGACGTGGCCCATCGCCATCGCCAGCGCGCCGTCGGTGCCGGCCGCACATGGCATCCACTCGTCGGCGAACTTGGTGTTGTCGGCGTAGTCCGGGCTGACCGTGACCACCTTCGTGCCGCGGTACCGGACCTCGGCCATCCAATGCGCGTCGGGCGTGCGGGTGATCGGGACGTTGGAGCCCCACATCATCAGGTAGGCCGCGTCCCACCAGTCGCCGGATTCCGGGACATCGGTCTGGTCGCCGAACACCTGGGGGGAGGCGACCGGCAGGTCGGCGTACCAGTCGTAGAACGACGTCATCACCCCGCCGAGCATCTGGATGAAGCGTGACCCGGCGGCGAACGACACCATCGACATCGCCGGAATCGGGGAGAACCCCGCCACCCGGTCCGGGCCGTAGGTCTTGATGGTGTGCACATGGGCGGCAGCGATCATCTCGGTGGCTTCGGCCCAGGTCACCCGGACCAGCCCGCCCATGCCACGGGCCTGCTGGTAGCGCCGGCGACGCTCGGGGTCGGCCTGGATGTCCGCCCAGGCCAGCACCGGGTCACCCAGGCGCGCCTTGGCCTCCCGGAACATCTCTACCAGTGCGCCACGCGCGTAGGGGTAACGCACCCGGGTCGGCGAGTAGGAGTACCAGGAGAACGAGGCGCCGCGCGGGCAGCCGCGGGGCTCGTACTCGGGACGGTCCGGGCCCACCGAGGGATAGTCGGTGGCCTGGTTCTCCCAGGTGATGATGCCGTCCTTGACGAAGATCTTCCAAGAACACGACCCGGTGCAGTTGACCCCGTGAGTGGACCGGACCACCTTGTCGTGGCTCCAGCGGTCCCGGTAGAAGGTGTCGGCCTCGCGCCCGCCCCGGTGGGTGACGGTGCGCAGGTCCGACGAGACCTGTCCGCGGGTGAAGAACCGGCCGCTGCGTTCCAGCAGTTCCTCGAGCGGGCCACCGATTCCGGTGGTTCGGCGAGGCTCGCCGGAGTCGGCCCCCGGGTCGGCGGAGGCGAGGGGGAGCCGGGACCGCCGTAGGAACCCGGTGGTGGGCGGTCGCGCTGCGCGTGTCATCTCCGAATTCTCCTTCGCGGGTCGCCGCGCTCCGACGGACTTCACGTAGGCCCGAGCCACCGTCGCGCGCATATCAGGCCCGAAACACCAGCGTAGCGGCATATATCGCTCGACGAGCTAATCCGTCGGGAAGATTTAACAGAGCCTTTTCACCAGAGTGCCTGAGCCAGCTCCGGCAGCCAAGCTCGATCAGCAGGTACCCAGTCAACGTCGGCCAGTTGCACAGCCGAAACCCAGCGAAGAGCCTGATGGTCATCTGGGCGCGGTTCGCCGCGGATGAGGCTGACAAGGTATGCACGCAGTGTCATCTGCGGGTTCAACACCACGTCAGTGCCGAGGCGCTCCCCCACCATGATGGCGCCCGCGTCCAGGCCCAGTTCCTCGCCGAGCTCGCGGGCAAGAGCAGCGGGTTCGCTCTCCCCGGGCATGACTTTGCCGCCAGGCAGTTCCCAGCGACCGGCCAGCTCCGGCGGGCGGCGCCGCTGCGCGATCAGCACCATGCGCCCGGCCGCCGATTCGGCGAGGACGGCTCCGGCGACGACGATCTGGGGTGACATGGCGTGTGAGGCTATACCGTCCTACCGTCGGGTATGGCTTTGTTGACTGACGATCAGGTGAATGCGTCGCTGCCCGAGCTCGACGGCTGGGAGCTCGCCGACGGAGCGCTACGGCGCTCGGTCAAGTTCGGCTCGTTTCTGGCCGGGATCGACGCGGTGCGTCGGGTCGCCGAACGTGCCGAAGCAGCCGATCACCACCCCGACATCGATATCCGCTGGCGAACTGTAACGTTCGCGCTGGTGACGCACTCCGAAGGCGGGATCACCGACAAGGATGTGGCGATGGCGGGCGAGATCAACCGGCTTCTCGCGACGTGATCGGCGTGGTCGCCATCCAACCCAAGGTGACCAGCGCGCCGACGATGTAGACCAGGCCGGCCCATGCCAGGTACCAGGGCCGGCCGTCCTGCCAGATCGTCGGCTGGAAGAAGCTCAGCAGCCACGGAACCCCGATGAGGGTGAGCGTGAGCCAGACCCAACCCAGGATGCGGGCGCCCGGGCGATCCGAGTGGGGCCCGTAGAACAACCAGATCATCAGCGGCAGCAGCCACACCCAGTGATGGGTCCAGGAGATCGGTGACGCCAGTAGCCCGAACAGCTCGACCACCAGCAACGACCCCAGGACATCCGGTCCGGCGGGAGTGCTGTTCAGCGCCCGCCAGGCGAGTACGGCCAGCACCGCGGTGACGACGATCGCGATCGCCACCGGCAGGCTGTAACCGGCGTCGTGTCCGACGATGCGAGAGATCCCGCCCCGCCAGGACTGGTTGAACGACGTTCCGATCGGCCCTACCCGGTGAGCGTCACCGAGAAGCTCGGTGAAGTAGCGGCGAGCCTGATCACCGGTGGCCCACACCGACACCGCAATGGTGCCGGCGAAGACGACGGCCGAGAACACCGCGGCGGCCCAGCGCCGTGCCGCGGCCAGATAGACCCCGGCGATCGCCGGGGTCAGCTTCACCCCGGCGGCCAGCCCGACCAAGAGCCCCGACACCCACCACCGCCGGCTGTAGACGGCATAGAGCACCGCCAGCACCAGGATCACGTTGATCTGGCCGTAGTCGAAGGTGCTGCGTAGCGGTTCGGTCCAGATCCCGGCCGCCGTCCACAACATCGCGACCCGGCGGTTCAGCGAGGCCGATCCGCCGAGGAGTCGCTGACACAGCCGCACCACGCCATACAGTGCGGCCATCGTGCCGATCTGCCACAGGAACGCGACCAGCCCGAACGGCAGGAAATGCAGCGGGTAGAACACCACCGCCGCGAACGGCGGGTAGGTGAACGGCAGCGGGAAATCCGGGGTCTGGTCGGCGTAGACGTAGTCATACAGCGCGCCGGGCTGGGCCAGCGCGGCCGCACCGTTGATGTAGACGTGCAGGTCGACGAAGTTGGCGCCGTGCGGGGTGAGGTAGGTCCAGGCGAGTCGCGCCGCGATGCTGATCGCCAGCAGCCATGGGGCCCACGCAATCAGGCGATTCGTCAGCGAACGCGCAGGCGGGGTGGCCCAGGTGTTCAAGGTGGTGTCTACCGGCACAACATTAGCGAACGGCCGCCAGATCACCGTCGCGGTTCGGGTCCGTAACGGTTCCATAAATGACACACGTGTCACTTGAGCCTCACCCGCAACAGGCTAGCTTCAGTTTTCAGGAAGCCACCGCCGACGATTGGGGAAGTCATGTCGCGCCTCCGGACGCTGTTCACCACCACACGTGCCACCGCCGCCAAGGCGGCCGTCGCCGCCGGATCGTCGGCCGTGCTGGTCTTCGGCAGTCTGGGGGTGGCCAGTGTGGCCACAGCCGACCCGGCCATGCCGGCACTGCCACTGCCCACCGCGGGATTTCCCGGGCTGCCTGCCATTGAGCAGTTGAGCCCGGTGATCCAGCAAGCCGCTGCCGACCCCGCCGGGGCGACCTCACTGCTGATGGCCGCGGCCGCTGCCTTCACCGGCAACTCCAACACGCCCGCTGGCTCGCGGCAGGTGGCCGATTCGGTGGCGCAGTTCGTGCAGTCGCCGCCCGAGGCACTGCCGAGCAATCACGTGCCGACGGCCGGCTCGGAACCCGGACTGGTGGCCCACCTGCCCAGCGGCGTCGACCCGGCCAAGTCGGTGGGACCGATGTCGCAGGCCGTGCCCGGTGCGCCCGAAGCCCTGCCCGCACCCGCCGAGGCCCTCCCCGACGCGGCCCCGGCGGCTCCCGAAGCCGCCTCGACCGTCGCGGCGCCCGACGCGGCGACGGCGGCCACCCCCGGCTTCGGCCCGGACGCCCCACCGACCCAGGACTTCATGTACCCCTCCATCGGCCAGAACTGCCAGGCCGACGGCGGCACCGTCATCGCCACTGCGCTGTCGGTGGCCGGCCCGGCCACGATTCCGACCCCCGGCCCCAAGCCCGGCCAGACCGCCTACGTATTCACCGCGATGGGGACCCCGGGCCCGGCCGAGACGCAGAAACTCCCGCTGAACGTCACGTGGGTGAACCTGACCACCGGCAAGTCCGGCAGCGCCACCCTGCAGCCGCGCACCGACATCAACCCCGAGGGGCCGACGACGTTGACCGCGATCGTCGACACCGGCTCGGGCAGCGTCATGTCAACGATCTTCGGTCAGGTCAGCACCAAGGACCACCAGTGCAACTTCCTGCCCACCATCGGCTCGACGGTGGTGCCGTAAGGCGCCTCGCCTGCAACGCCGAGACCGACGTTTTACAGGACTGCTCTCGCACTTCCCCCGCAAGACGTCGGTCTCGCGCTATTGCACGGACTGCGTCAGTAGGCCATGAAGAGGATCTCGTCGCGGCCGTAGTCCATGCCGGGGTGCACATCGGCGAGGTGCTTCTTCACGACCTCGACGAGGTCGTCCTCGTCTTTACCCGTCATCGCCTCGCCGCACGGACAGTTCAGGTGAGTTTTCACGTCGCCGCCTTTCCCTCGTTTTCTCGGGCCTGTTTCGCAGCCAATTTCTGGGCCTTCTTTGTGGACCGCACCTGCTGCAGCGACGACGCATCCACGACATCAGCGATCGACAAGTGTGTTCCGGGCTCACCGTATGCCCCGGCAGCCTCCCGCCATCCCGACGGGGTCACGCCGTATTGCTTGCCGAGCAGGGCCAGAAAGATCCGGGCCTTCTGCTCGCCGTAGCCGGGCAGTGCCTTGAGACGCTTCAACACCTCGGCGCCATCGGGCTCACCGACCGTCCACAGTGCGGTCGTATCGCCGCCATACTGATCGACCACCGCTTTGGCCAGGGCTTGCACACGGCCCGCCATTGAACCCGGAAACCGATGCACCGCAGGCCTTTCGGCGAACAGCGCGGCGAATTCGTTCGGATCGCGCGCGGCGACGTCGTGCGGGTCGAGCCCGCCCATGCGGTCAGCGAGCTTCTTCGGGCCGGCGAACGCCACCTCCATCGGAATCTGCTGAGAAGTGCCAACACGATTATGACGGGCTGTGGCCAGACGGTCAGCGATCTTCTTCGGGCCGGCAAATGCCAGTTCCATCGAAATCTGCTGATCAAGCAACATACCCGTGAGCAGGGCAAACGGATCGTTTGCTAGAAGCTCATCGGCCTCGGGATCTTGAGCGAGGCAGAGTTTTCGAGCCACCAAGCCACCGCCTCTCAATAGAGAGCAGACTGTTCAACGTCCGCCGTACACCGCCACGGGAGAGCGTAGTCGTGGCCGAGTTCGGCACACCCCCATCTGCGGACTAGCCGGAGTCCGGGCTACTTAATCGTCTCTGGGCAGATGGTCTGCTGGGCAATGCGGATCACGCTGGCCCCGTCACCGAATAGAGATGGGTACGACGCCAGGGTCTGCTCGTAGCTCATCCCGCCACGGAGCCTGTTGCAAGATTCCAGGCCCATCAGCGGCAGGTTGTACCGCTGAAGGTTGTACATGCCGATGTCGATGTTCTGCTTGTTGATCTCGTCCACAAACTCGTCAACGCCGGCGTGAGCCGGTGAGGCGAGCAGAACAGCGGCGGGCGCGGCCAGGGCGGCGAGTAGCAATCGGATCATGGAGAATGTTCTACATCACCGGACTGACAAACTATGCTCGGTTCGGTCGACCGAGCAAGCGGACTTAGGAGGAACGCGCCCATATGAGCGAAGCCCTACCCCCTCCCGGCTGGTATCCCGACCCGGATGGAGGTCGTGGAAAGCTCTATTGGGACGGCGAGGCTTGGGTCGAGCCGGATCTTCCCGCAGATGCAGAAGCTACCAACGCCTCGGCCGACTCCGGCGGCATCAGTAAAAAGACCGCCACGTCTATCGGGGTCTGCGTGCTGGCGGTTATCGGACTTCTCATGTCGATGCAGTCCGTCAGCCTATTAACCGGTTCAGGGCCAGTGTGGACGGGCGTTGCGATTGCCGGGGTAGCGACCGCACTTTCGTTTTTTCTGAGTGTTCATAAGTGGGGTCGAATCGTAGCCTGCATCGTTTTAGCGTTGGTTCTAGCTAATGCCTTTTACATCGAGAATGAACTCATTAACAAGCGAAATGAGATTACGCGCACTTTCGACTCCCTGGACTTCTGAGCCGGGACCGTTCGCAACTCAATTTTCAGCTTCGGTATTCTAGCCAGTGCCGTGGCCGACCGGTTGTGTATCCCTGCTTAGCCTCACGTTCCTTACGTAGTTTGTCGGCATACCACGCTCTTGTTTCCGACCAGTGATCACACTTAATGCAAGGTGCGTGTTCGATGTAGTGATCGGGCGTCGGCGCGACGGCACCCACACCCGCCGGATTCCGATGCGCCATAATCACTTGGACATGCTGCCATTCTCCGGTTGCCACCAAGTCACTGGCGTGCCACGACGAGCACGTTAAAGTCTCTCCGGTGCGCCGATTACGGACACGGTGAGTGTCGAAGTTTGTCATTCAGAAAATCCTTTGTCTATCGCGGACCTGTGCCAGTCCGCTACCGACACACCTGCTGCATTCATTACCGGGCCGACTCTACGGTCGGCACCGATAAACTGGCTCAGAGACGCCAGGTATTCGTATAACCCACCGGGGTAGTCCCATTTGTCGGCAGAACGTAATTCGTCCGGCAGAGAGGCAACCAGCGGGGCGTAAGGACTATTAGAGTTTTCCGGGGTGTCGATTGTGGTATCGCCTTTGGTTTTCTGCTGCTGCAATTTCTTCGGGGGTGTGCGTGTACGTAGGAAACTGGTCGGTTGCCGAAACCGTTTCTTCGACTGGTTCGGCAAACGGAGGATCGCCGGGTGAGTAAACCCGGACAACACCGGGAAGTGGATCGCCACGGCGGTGGCGCTGGGTTGGCAATAGTCCAGACATAACTTCTTTCGATGAATAGTAGAAGCGGCCTTTAAATGGCCGCGTAAGACTGGATAATTCTTTGGCGGATAGACGACACCGGAGAATGGGGAAACATTGCTCTACGTGCCGTTTAGGGGGCGGTGTGAGCCAACCCCTGCCGACTGACTTCCCGCCACCTGTCAAAAATTTGACAGGTGCATTAGCGTCGTTGCACACGGTCTTCCGACCTTTCAGCGATGGATGCTCAAATCTTTTGGATAGCCAGTGAAAGCCGGGTAGCCCCCGGACGTTGATTTGGCGAGATTGGTCGGGGGCGTGGGGGTTTGGGTTTTCGCTTGCTGTAAGATTTACCATCCCGTCCCAAAACCTTGTCCGGGATGGGTTGCCTACTAATCTCTTCACCGGTCCCTACGTCGATAACCACTCGGTCGGTAACTGGGATGGGGTCTAGCGGCCCAACAAACCCACCGCCAACCTCCATCGTGAGGTTCTTACGATCAGGTGCGTTATTTATCGCACCTGACTTGTCGTTACGGACCGTGAACTCGGATGTGCCGATCACCTCCGCGATGGACCTGTTCGACATCCCGTAGCCGGCCAGCTCGGCAACCACTTCTCGGCGCTCCACGGCTGGCAGCTTGAAACCATCCAGCTCAGAATCACACCACTTGGCCCACGACTCGTAGCCCATCACCAGCCAAACCCGAGCCCCATAGGTTCGAGCCAGTTCAAAACCCGTACAAATCGGTTCCAGGGTGTTCGGTCGACCTAGAAACCCGTACACAGTCGAGGTTCCGTATTACGGCCCGGTCGCCTGGGTAGGGGTGGGGGGTGCCCCCCAGGGTGCCCCCACCCCTCCTGACCTGCACTGATACCTGGCGAGGCCCGAGGGAGCGGAGGGAGGGACACGCGAGGGCCTGTGCCCAGCAGAGCAGGAGGGCGTGCCACCCAGCCAGTGCCAGGCGGGTGTGCCCCTGCCTGTGCCTGTAGCCCCGTGCAGTACCCCAGTCCACTAGCCTCGATGTTTCATGCCGAGCTCGGGGTGGCCTGAGCGGGTTCGGATTGCTGTTTTCCGGGGGTCGGGCCGTGGTCGGGTTACCCGATGGCGTCGGGTGGCGCCGGGGTCCTTGGCTCC
>Ga0182738_1006914_pt1 | contig 11659 bp, 10 predicted proteins | sample eDN5th30CBELigMG_FD_128876 | JGI IMG/M metagenome (GOLD analysis project Ga0182738, IMG submission 128876) | Enriched Miracle-Growth compost microbial communities from Emeryville, California, USA - eDNA 5th pass 30_C BE-Lig MG (version 2)... ...
CAGGCATTATTGAAAGAACACCCCGATCTGGCGGCGCTGTACAACATCGGTAGCGGATCCGAGGGCATTGGGCAGGCGCTCAAAGAGTGTGGCCGCCAGCATGAAGTCGTGTTCATCGGTCATGGCCTGACACCCGAAACACGTGCCCTGCTGATTGACGGCAGCATGGATGCGGTGATCAACCAAAGCCCCTTGACCACCATTCTGAACAGCATCCGGATTTTTACGAACCTGCGCGACCACCGCAATGTGCTGTCTGGGGTAGAGGCCACACGCACGGACGTGATTTTTAGAGAGAACCTGCCATAGGCGGGGGCCGCACAATCACGACTCGATCCTTGCGCTGCGACAGTTTCGAGCCGCGGTGCCAAGCAGACTCAGAGACCTGAGCAGACTAGGATCGCGCGCCCGCGTCCATCAATATCCGCACGATGTCGTCGTATCCGCGCTGGCGGGCATGTGCCAGGGGTGTCACGCCGCGGCCATCGGCCAGATTCACGTCAGCGTCAGCCTGCACCAGCGCCTGCACGATCTGCACATGCTGTGGGCCACCATCCCCGAGGATGATGGCTTCGAGCAAGGCGGTCCAGTCCAGACGGTTGACGTGATCCACATCGACACCAGCCTTGATCAGCCGGCGGACGGTCTCGACGTGGCCACGTTCGGCCGCCGGGATGAGTGCGGTGCCGCCATAGCGGTTGGTGCTTTTCAGATCCGCCCCATGCGTCAGGGTCAGCTCGAGGATCTCGTTCAGGCCACGGGCGCCGGCATATAGATACGCACTATCCTGAATGGCGTCTTTAGCGTTGACGTCCGCGCCCGCCTCGATCAGCGCCTTGGCCGTCGCGATGTTGTTCTCATGTGTAGCGACGAGCAAGGGAGTGCGTCCCCGCGCATCTCGCGCCTCGATGGCCGCGCCCTGCTCGAGCAGCGTCAGGATATCGGACTCACCGCCCGTCGCGGCCACTTGTAGCAATTGACGATTCAAGGGATTCTCCTCAGCAGAACTGGCGGCATACAACCACGTTGCCATCAAGCAAGCGACGCAAAGCGCAAAGCGTTTGAACAACATAAATGATCTCCATCAACACAGAATACCCGGAGAAACCACACTTTTAGACACCGCGAGCATGATTGTCAGGCTCTCCATGACCATGATAAAAGTTAACCACTCTATTAAAAAATTAAATATTCAAATGGTTATCAGTTCAAAATCGAATAATGTGCTCTTCGAGTTGGATTTACTCAAAGCCATTGTCGCCGTTGTGGAAAGCGGCAGCTTTACCGTCGCCGCGACGCGCCTGCACGCTACGCAATCGACGATCAGCCAGAAGGTGCGCCGCCTGGAGGATCTGGCAGGCCATACACTGCTCGATCGTGGCAATCGCGAGGTGCGCCCTACCGAAGCGGGACACATCGTGTTGCGATACGCACGACAGATGCTGGCCGCCAATGAACACTTGGCCGAAGCTTTGTCGGGTGCAATGATCGCCATCACGATCCGGCTGGGATTACCCGAGGACTTCGCCACAGGAGCAATCACCAAAGCATTTTCAGCATTCGGCCGGGACTATCCCCATGTCAAACTGGAAGTCACCAGCGGCCTGAGCCGCGACCTGTATCATGGCTACGAGCAAGGCGAATTGGATCTCGTGTTGATAAAACAACGCCGCCACAGCCGCGCGGCGGTCATTTGCCGTCCGGAAAAACTGGCCTGGATCGACAGTGCACGACACCCGTGCCTCGACCAGGATCCCATTGCACTGGTTACGTTTCCTCAACGCGGGCTCTATCGCGATGAGATGATTCAGGCCATGGAGGCCACAGGGCGGCGTTGGCGCATCAGCTTTACAAGCTCGAGCTTGGCGGGTATTCAGGAGGCCGTCGCCAACGGCATGGGCATCAGTCTGCTGCCACGCCGGGCGGTCTCCAAAGCGCATCGAATCCTGACTCGGCGCAACGGCCTGCCCGACGTAGATGCCTACGAAATGGGGATTTTTTATCGCCCCTCCGCGAATCGGGTTACCCAGGAACTGGCCGAGATACTCGTCCAACAGATCGACCGCACCAAGGTCAGATCCTAAACACGGCCTTTGCGTATCACGCGCCGTTCTGCTGGCGCAGCCGCGACGGCAGCCGCCGCGTTAGGCGCCTTGACCGCCACAAACGTGGCGTCGTTCCCCACAGCCAGCCCATAGCCGCTCAGGCCCAGCACCGCAGCCCCCGCAGACGAGATCAAATGTAACGCCGTATGCAACGACTCGTCGGTATAGAACCCCGAGCGATATCCCACCAGCATGGCGCGCTGCAACATATCGCCCGATCCGTACGGCCACCAGGCATCCTGGATATTGTCGTTACCGGAGAACACATTCACGCCTGCCTCGCGCAAGCGCAGCACGGGCGGAAACGCCCGGTTGCCCGGCGCGTTGGTCATAATCGCCACGCCCGCGTCGGCCAATGCCATCGCGATACGGTCCAACACCTCCGGCGGCACATCGCCCAAGCTATAGGCATGACTGACCGCTACACGATCGTTCAATCCTGCTGCTCGCGTGCGGGCGGCAATGCGATGGAGCTGCTCCACGCCCTGCATGCCTGGCTCATGCAAATGGATATCGATTTTCACGCCATGCTTTTCTGCAATGCCAAACACCGCATTCAACTGGCCGTCCGCGTCACCGTCCAGCGTGGTGGGATCAATCCCTCCGATGACATCGACCCCTTCGCGTGCCGCGTCCTCCAAGACCTGCACGGTGCCCGGACAGGACATCACGCCAGCTTGCGGGAACGCAACCAACTCGATATGCATTCTGTCACGCCATTGCTCGCGCACTTGCATGATGGTGCGTAAATTTGTCAGCCCCGTTGTCGCATCGACATCCACATGACTACGCATGGCGATCGTGCCAAAAGCCGCCGCCTGCGCGAGCAATGCCTCGGCACGCTCGGCCATTGGTTTTGCCTGGGCCAACGCTTGTTTCTCTATCGCCAAGCGCTCACGCAAGCTGTTCGCGGGCTGATGGGGACGCCACGAGTCGCCCAGAAAGCTCTTGTCCAGATGGATGTGCCCGTCGACAAAACCCGGCAGTACCACCCAGCCTTGCAAATCGACGACGTCCACCTCGCCCGTTTCAGGCAAATCCGGCCCGATGCTGACGATGCGGCCTTCGGCCACCGCGATGTGCGTCATGCGGCCATCGACGGCAGCGGCATTAGTGAATAAGCGTTCGATCATTGTGATGTCCTGATATCTGGTGCGGCAAAGAAGTGATAACCGACCTCAAGCACGCGAACCCCCACGATATCGGACCGCTTATGTATCGACAAGTTAAATGTCTGAATGCGCCCCATTCGATTTGCGAATAGTCATGCCCATCGCCTGCCGGAATTTCTACAATCACGGCAGACCATCCCCACCATCACGTCCCGTCAGGCGTTTCTGGTTCAATAACACAAAGCCGACATGACAAACGCGTCAAGCATAGGTCCCGCCATGGGCTAAATGGACAGCCACAAAACATCGAGCCGGGACTCACACGTGGTGAGCCCCGGCTCAAGAAACTCGAATAGATGCCCGACTCACTCACGAACCCGACATCCATTCATCAGCGCCAAGACGACTAGCAATCGTCTTGCGGCTTATTTACCCGAATCGATACGCTCTTGAATATGCGCAGCACGGTCCGGCGACGACGGGTGCGAACTGAACATGCTGCTCTCACCGCCATCGAGTTTGGCCAGTTTTTGGAACGCAGTCACCAGACCTTCGCGTTTCATTTTTTTCTCGGTCAATAGATCGAACGAGTAGTCGTCAGCATCGGATTCTTGCGATTGCGAGAACTGTGCGTTGATGAACGACTCGGTCAGGTCGCCCAATTGCGAGGAGTTCAGCGCGGTGGCAACACTGTTGCCCGAGGCGTTGACGGCATCACGCGCGGCGGCGACGGCATAGGCGGTCTGCATGGCTTTCTTGGAATGACCCAGGGCGACGTGGCCCATTTCGTGACCAATCACGCCACGCAGCTCGTCGTCGGTCATCATGTCCATCAGGCCGCTATAAACGCGCACGCAACCGTTGCCCATGGCCCAGGCGTTGACGTCTTCGGTCAGATACACCTTGTAGTTAACCTTTTGGCCGTTGAGCTTCATGTTGCCAAAGCCCTTCATGACTTTGGTCAGACGCTTGCTGTATTTGCTGCCAGCCGGGGCGATTTTCGAGCTCTGGTCACTTTCTTTGCACGATGCGTCGGACAACTGCACGATCTCGGCGTCAGACAGGCTGGCAGCCGAGAACAGGTTGGAGCCGGCCGACATCGCGCTGTCGAGATTCATATTGCTGCAACCAGCCAAAAACAAGCTGGCGGCCAGCGCCGTAGACATCAATGCGGTTTTGCTTTTCATTTTTCTAGATCCTCTTCTGTTTGATCATAATGTTTTGGCGGCGGCGTCCTGTGCTGTTGATATGCCGCCGTCGACCATCAACCCGGCAAACGGTTGCCGTGCCTGGGCCATTAGAACTTGGCAGGCAAGACTGTAATGATAAGTGACTGTTCGTTAGGTGTTATACGTTATCTAAATGCAACTAAAAGCTTACGAGCGGTGAGATCACAGGCGATTTCAGACCAGCCCCAGGTCAGCATTTGACATCCGAACAGATGTGGACAACATACTGTGTGAGCCAGACCGCAGACCGGTGAATACGGAATTCCGGCCATGACCGCCAGCCAGCCGACTCGACGCGTAACCAACTCACCACCCACAATTTACAAAGCCGTCCTCTCAGGGTGCAGCAAAAGAACAAAGAAGACACCCAATGCGAGCAGGATCAGCACTACGCCGGAAATACGTTCCAGCCATGGCAAGGCTCGAGCAAAGCGCCGCAGCACAGATTTATTTCCGATGAGGATGCCGATCATCACATCCCACAACAACACAATGCTGAACATCCAGACACCATAGACCGTCTTCCAGAACCCACTGGCATGCGGGCCGCTCAACATCGCGGCCAGGCTCGCGTAGAACAGCGCATTTTTTGGATTGAGGACACCGGAGAGAAACCCCATGCCAATGGCGCGATACCAAGCGGTGACCGAATGCGCAGGCGTGATTACATGTGCGCTGGTGGTGGACATATGCAGCGCGTTGCGGCCGGCATGACGAATGAACAACACACCCAGATAGAGCAGATAAAAGCAGCCCGCCATTTGCAGGACGGCAAACGAGAGGCTGTCCGGCTGTAACGCCGCGGTACCGGTAAACGCGGCTACGATGAACACCCCATTGGCCAGCGCAATTCCCAGGCAAGCACCGGTGGCGATACGCCAGCCGGCCGACAACGACGTTCGGGCAATCAAAAAGAAATCGGGACCAGGCGACAGCAGCGCCAGAAAATGGGCGGCGGCAATGATGAGGAACTGCTGCATTCAGGACACGTTTGCGAGTTTCTATCCCCGCAGTCTGCCTATTGCGCCACCGTTTGTATTGAACGAAATTGCAGTGACCTGCGCTGCATGGTGCGCGGTTAGAGCCGGTGTATTACTGCACCATTACGAAAGCGCGCAGAGTTCACCTTGCGGTGGCAGCAGCTACGCGCGAAAATCTCCCGGCGTCACGCCCGCATGCGCCTTGAATACCCGTTGAAAATGAGCCTGATCGGCGAACCCCAACCGTAGAGCCACGTCAACAATCCGCTCGCCATTGCGAATCTGCGCTCTGGCAAGATTGACGCGCTGATTCAATTGCCAGGCGTGTGGCGTCATCCCGGTGATTGTGCGAAAGGCGCGGATCAATTGATAGCGGCTCATACCCGTCAGATGTGCCAGTTCACCCAGTGCGATGTGGGCGTCGGGCGTTGCGCCCAGGCGGATCAGCGCCGGCCGGATCTGCTCGGCCAGGTGGGATGGCATGCGAGGCGGCTGAATGTATGCACCCGGCTCAGAATCACTGTCACCAATGAACTCGATCAGTGCGGCCTCTTTATCGCTCGGATGTGCGTCAGAGAACAACTGTTCGTTTAGCCGACAGAATCGGTTGTAAAACGCCGGTGCTGTCACAATGCGTACCGGCTCTGCTACCTGATCACCCCGCCCATATTCTTGCCGTACCGCCCGTAACCAGTCGTTGTCCAGATGCAGCATTTGATAGCTCCAGGCCCTATCGGGTGCTGGGTTGCAGGCATGTACGCGTCCTGCCGGCACGAACACCATCGTGCCTGGGCGCAACGCGACAGGGCCATCCATACTGCCGGTGAAAACACTGCCTCCGGCATCGACGACGCCGATGGAGAAGGTCGGATGATGATGCGGCCGATAGCAAGCCCGGCTATGACAGGCACGACGGCTTTCGACAAATGGCAGAGCCGGGTCGTGCCAGAAGGCCTGTGCTGGATGGCCTGGCCGGGTCGGGGAGACTCTCATTGGGGCGATTGAGAACGTTGTGGGCGGGTGAGACCATGTTATATCGCGCGATGATTTATTCCGATCCAAAGCAGCGGATAGGAAGGGCGGCACGCGCGTCGCCTCGATCGCTGATCGCGCATCTTATTGCGCCGCCTTGAAACCCGAAGCTTTTACAACCGGCACCCAGGCTTGACGCTGCTCCTGGATCATCGTCGCCAGCTCGGCTCCCGGCTTGCCGGTCGAAGCCATGCCAAGCAGGGCAAGCCGGTCCGAAAACGCCGGATCCTTGACGATCTTGATCAAAGCCGTTTCCAACCTGTCCGTCACAGTTTTGGGAGTATCCGCCGGCACAAAGGCGGCGTACCACCCCGAGGACCGCTCAAATCCCGGTGCGCCACTTTCGGTCATCGTTGGCACGTCGGGAATCAAGGCCGAACGCGTGGTACCGGTCACGCCTAGATACTTGATTTTGCCCGCCTTGACCAGTTCGCTGGTCGCGGCCACCGTATCCACACCGACCGGCAACACGCCACCGATCTCATCGGTCAACATCCCAGACGCGCCTTTGTAAGCAATGGGCATCAAGTTCAGACCGCTATGCCGATTCAGCTCGAGCAATCCAAAATGAACCGTACCGCCCAACGATACCATCCCCACACCGACGTTGTCCGGGTGCTGCTTGACCCACGCCAGATACTCACCCATGGTGGAATACGGACTATGGCTGGATGTCGACGCCACCAGCGGCGTATCTGCCAGATGCGCCACCGGAATCAGATCCGCATCGGGATCGTACGGCAGATTGTCGTACGTCATGGGAAACAGCACAAAAGGAGGCGCGGGAGAAATCAGAATGGTGTTTCCATCCGGCGCTGACCGAGCGACCGTCTGCAAGGCGATCTGGGTACCCGCACCCGGTTTGTTCTCGACGATCACTGATTGTCCCAGTTCGGATTTCAGCCGTTCGGCGATGGCCCGCGACATATTATCCAGCGAGCCACCTGCGGAGAACCCGATTACGATTTTGATGGGTGCCTGGCTTTGCGCGTGCGCGGCAAACATGGTGCCGCCGGTCAGCGCGATGGCCAACGCGGCTGACGCGTATTTCGATAAGTTGAATGTGAACATCAGGTCTCCTCGCTTGTCGCGTTATTAGAGGTACAGCATCGTTTGTGATTTCCCGGCCTTTTAGATAACGATTGCTAAGCCTGCAGCAACGTATGCACCACCAGGGTCAAGCCGCTGATGACGAGCAGGCCACATATCAGCTTTCTCAAGAGCACTGGCGATACATGGCGCGCCCGGCGATTGCCCAGCAATACACCGCCCACCGCCAGACCCGCCAGCCCCGACCAACGCATCCACAGATCCGGCTGAGACAAGCGTCCGGCCCAGCCCATGGTCAGCAACACCGAGCAGGCGCTGACGGTGATGACCAACGGTGTGCTCGCACGCAACGCGTGCACATCAGGCAAACGTCGGCTCAGCCATGCCACAGCCAATGGGCCGGCTGTACCAAACAGCATTTCCACAACCCCAATCGCGCCGCCCGCGGCCAGTGCCCACGACGCCGCCGCCGGGCGCAGTTCACGGCGCGGCCGCAACGCCCGTGCACCGACCGCCGCCACATACAGGCCCAACACCAACAAGGGCCAACTGGCATCCAGTGAATGGGATAGCCATAGCCCGGTCAGTGCGCCGATCACCATTCCCGGTAACAGGCGCCGCAACTCCTTGAAATCGACCTGCCGCAGATTCAAGCCTCCCAACAGTAAAGACGCCAATACATCCAACAGCAATGTCAACGCCACCACGTCAGGCAACGGCCAACGCCAGGCGAGCAACGGCACAATAACCAGGGCTGAACCAAAACCCGTAATTCCCAATACCACGTAACCGAGCAGCACTGTGGCAGCAGGGAACACTATGTCGAACATGAGGATGGCCAGAATCAGAAATTACCGGGCACCCAGCTTTGCGCGTGCTCCAAGGTGGTGTCGGTGTCCAGCGGATAGATGGGACGGCTTAGGTGCTTGAACGAAAAAATTTCGTAATCCGAACTGCATACGCCTGGGCCACTGACCAAGACAATGTGCTTGGCAAAAGACTCAAATCCCGCGCGGAAATGCTGACGCGACTTGAGCAGTACATAACGAGACTGCGCCGGATCGACTCCCGCGTGAGTGAAAACACCTGTGTCATAAGGCTCTTGTGGCCGTTCGGAAATGAAGACCCGTACGCTTCCCACACGCAGTACGGCAGTACGCCCCAGGCTTAGGCGTACGCCTGTGAACATCGGACCGGTGACCGTGTACTCGCCATCGGTCAGCCGTTCGACCACTCCCGACAGGCGTAACGGCCGGCCGGTCAGGCCCAGAGCAGGCATGTCCGTTTTGCCACCCACATCCAGCGTCACGGCAGCGCCTACGCCTTGTTCAAACAGCGTCGCGACCGAGGCTGGATCGCAGAATGGGCCGGCCACGACTTCCTCCAACCCTTGACGCAATACCTCTTCCAGGACGTCCATGACGTCGGTAACGCCGCCGGCGCCGCAGTTATCGCCATGGTCGACCAAAATGACAGGCCCTTGTTCCAAGGTCTTGGCATAGGCGATCGAGTCTGCGACCGGCTCGGATGGGAAGACGAAATCCGCCCGGCGAGACCAAGCCATTGCGCACAACTCGTCGAGCAAACGCTGCGCGCCATCAAGCTGGGCACGCTCGGCGACGATCACGACAGACAGGCCAGCGCAGGCGATATCGGCCAGTGGAAACCCGCCGAAGATCGACGCATTGCACACCTCGCCATCGCGCTCGGCCTGCATGGCACGGTCCATGATGTCCTTCATCGGTTGCATCAACGGGGTCTGGCGCAACATGTGCGTGAGCATCGGCAAGCGTCGCCACAATATGACAGGCTGACTGCGGCCTTCCAACAGCGCACGGATGCTGCGGCCAACGCGAGCGCCGGTTTCATAGACATCCACGTGCGGATACGTGCAATAGCCCGCGATCGCCGTCGCGTTACCGATCAGATCAGAACTGAAATTCGCATGAAAATCCAGCGCGACCCCAATCGGCAGGCCGGCCGGTGTGCAAGCACGCAAGCGGCGCAGCAGTTCACCTTCCGCGTCAGGATAGCCCTCGACCACCATCGCCCCGTGCAAATCGAGCAAAATCGCGTCGCACCCTTTCTGGGTACTGGCGATCACCGCGTCGCAGAGCGACTCGAAAGCGTCACGGCTGACCAGACCACTAGGCACCGCACTGGCGTAGACCGAAAAATCCACCTCTGCGCCCATGTCGCGCGCCATGTCCAGATAGGCGGCCGCGGCATTGTTCGTGCCCTCGCAGGCGACGCGCGCCGCCTCACCATAGATTGGACCATCGGTCGTGCTACCACGACGGAAATCGCTCAGTTCGGTGCCAATCGGAGAGAAAGTATTGGTTTCATGACGAATCAGGGCAATGACAAACTTCATTGATGAGCTTCCTTATTGTTTTTCCAGGCCGGATTGCTCTACGAGTTCGCCGTAGCGGCGAGTCTCCTGCGCAAGGAAAGTTTTCGCGTCGGCCGGCGGTATCATGACCGTAGCCAGGCTGAGCATGTCCAACGTCTTGACGAAATCCTCGTCTTTGACACCGGTTTGCAACGCGGCGTATAGCCGATCCAGTATTGCGGGCGGCGTGCCCGCTCGTACGACCACAGACAGATTCGATTGCACGACCAAGGCCTTGGGGTCTTTACTATCCTGTGCGATCGCCTGAGGAAACTCCGCAAGCGGTGTGTCTTGCAACACGGCGATCGGCAGCACCCGTTTACCGCGCGCCTGGGAAATCGAAGAGCCCACCACATCCACATGCGCATCGATGTGGCCACCGATCAGATCGGCCACCGCCGGCGGCGACCCACGGTACGGCACAATCTCGAAATCCAAACCATTGCTTCGACGCCAGTTATCCAACGCCAGGTAAGCCGCACCACCCACAGTATTGACGCTAATGGAAATCTTGCCAGGATTGGCGCGAATGGCCTGAACCAGCGCATCAAAGCTGTTGTAACTGCCTTGCGGATTGACGATCAGCCAGTGCGGATAGGTGTTCAACACGGTCACCGGCGTGAAATCACGGTCGCTGTCGTAGCGCGCATCCTTAAGCAACCAGTGATTAATATTGAGCGTATTGTCGCTAGCCATGAACAGCGTGTTGCCATCGGCCGGCTCGCGCAAGACCGCCATCGCGCCGGGGACGGTCGCGCCCCCTGAGATATTTTCCACGATCACAGTGACCTTAGGAAACGCCTTGGTGAGCTTGTTCGCCACCATGCGCCCCATCACATCCGCTGTGCCCCCGGCGGGATATGGCACGACGATTTTCATGGTCTGTGCCGGCCAGTCTGTTTGCGCCAGAGCCGGGATCGGGCTGAACAGAGGCGCCAGACAGGACGCGATTGCCAGGCCCAGAACCCGGCGACGGATACGACGCATTTTGATGTCTCCTGTGGCAGCACAATGGCTGCGTGTTAGTGATATGTGTGAAAGTCTAGAAAAGCCAACAATTAATGTCTAATATATATAAAGTCTATTTCTATTCACTTTCTATATGGACGAGCATCGTTTGAAGTGCTTCGTCGCGGTCTACGAAGAAGGCAGCGTCTCGGCCGCAGCCGTGCGCTTGCATATGACGCAGCCGCCATTGAGCATTCTGTTGCGCAAACTGGAAGACGAGTTGCGAGTCGGTTTATTTGATCGCAGTGGACGTCGGTTGGCGCCTACGGCTGCCGGAGAGCTGTTCTATCTGCGGGCCAAGGCCATGCTGGCCAATCTGCAAACCGTCCGTCGCGAACTGCGCGAGGTCGAACAAGGCACACGCGGCTCGGTGCACATCGGTTGCTCGACCGCGGCCAGCCTATTCATCGTGCCGCGCGTCATGGAGGACCTGGCCGCCGAAGGACTACAGATCATCATCCACGTCCACGAAGGCGAAATCGGCTACATGCTGCAGCAATTGCGCGAGCACAGCCTGGATCTTGCCATTTGCCGCAGCCAACATGTGGCCCCTGATCTGGAAAACCAGGTCATTATGGAAGAACCCTTATTTGTTGCCTTGCCTCCCGATCATCCCCTGTCCGGCCACAAGCGCGTGCAGTTGGCAGATTTGCGCAACGAGCGTTTTTTGCTGCACCGCTCACCATTAGGTACCGGCATTTCCGACATGGTGATACGAGCATGCAGGAATGTCGGTTTTGCGCCTACCGTA
>Ga0182738_1006917_pt1 | contig 11656 bp, 13 predicted proteins | sample eDN5th30CBELigMG_FD_128876 | JGI IMG/M metagenome (GOLD analysis project Ga0182738, IMG submission 128876) | Enriched Miracle-Growth compost microbial communities from Emeryville, California, USA - eDNA 5th pass 30_C BE-Lig MG (version 2)... ...
CCGCCGCCACCGCGGCCTCGGCCGCGCGGCCGGCGGCGAGCTGATCGTGGAGGTTGCCGATCGTGGTGTCCCGGGCGACGAGTTCGAGGCGCTGCTCCTCGACCATCGACTGGACCTGGGCGAGCTGGGTCTCGAGCCCGGCGATCCTCCGGCTGTGCTCGACGATCGCCGCATCCCGCTCGGCGAGCTCGGCCTGCACGGCCCCCGCCCGCTCCTCCGCGGCCTTCAGCGCGTCGCCGGCGGCGGCGATCCGCCCTTCCAGCCCGGCGATCGCCTCGGCCTTGGCGGTCTGGTCGAGGGTCAGCGCCGCGATGTCGGCCTTGTAGCGGCTGGCGGCGATCGACTGGGCGCTGGAGGTCTCCTTGAGGTCCGCGACCTGAAGCTCGAGGCGCCGCGCCGCGATCGCGTAGGACGCCCGGAGCTGGTCCTTCTCGGCCTGGACCTCGCCGAGCGACATCGGCAGGCTGCTCTCGACCCGCGCGCGGGCGAGGCGATGGGCGCGCCGCCACACGGCCGGCGCCAGCGCCAGCGCCACCAGTCCCGCGGCCAAGAGGCCGAGCACGAAATACATGACCGCTTCGATCAACGGCCGGCACTCCATTGTCGCCGCGGCCGTGGCGCTCGCTGCACCCGGACGCGGCCGATATCCACGCTTATCGTAGCCGAAACGCCGGCGCCACCGGCAACCTTTCGACCGCCATCGGGAACCGCCCGGCGCTCAGAAGGGATTCCAGGTCGGCCGCGAGGTGAACTTGAGGTAGCCGAAATTGAAGCCGAGCCGCGCCCCGACCCCGGACACGACCGGCACGACATAGACCCCGTTCCGCGACAGGACGGTCATGCCGAGGCCCGCCACGACATAGGCCGAGCCGTTGACGCCCATGTAGCGGTCGTACATCGCCTCCACCGAGGGGAGGTTGTAGACCATCATCATCACGCGGTTGCCGTTGGCCCCGACGTCGAGCCCGAGCGAGGGCCCCTGCCAGTAGATGCGATAGGTGCCGGCATTGCGCGTGTAGAGCGTCCCCTCGCCGTAGCGCGCCCCGCCGATCAGGGCCCCGCCGGCCTCCTCCCCGACGATGTAGCCGTTGGGGAGGCCGTAGCGGCTGACCGCGCGCTCGACGATGGCCGCGAACCCTTGCGTGAACTCGCCGAACACCTGGTGGCCGGCGCTGACCATCTCGTCCATGGCGAACGGCGCCGGGGCGCCCGGCGCGGTCTGCGGCGTGTCGTAGGTCGGCTCCACCACCTCGTAGGGCTGCGCCGAGGCATGGCCGCCGGCCACGCACGCGAGGGCGAGCACCAGCATCCTCAAGCCGCGTGACATCATGCGGGGAATCCTCTGATACCTGGCCTTCCGAAACCCGGCGGCGCCGGCGAATCGCTCCCTCCCCGGCAGTGTAGGCGAAATCCCGGCGATACCGCGGCAAGCGCGGCGGCTTCCCGCCGCCCGGCCCCCGCCCCGAGGTTGGCAGGGCGGACGGGGCGGTGTATCCCGGCCGAAGGAGCTGCCCGCGGGCGATTCGGGCAGGCACGACCGCCGGAGGATCCGCATGAACGACCCGGTCGAACTCGGGGCGCTGGACCTTGCCGCGCTGCTGTGCAGCCGCGTCTGCCACGACATCATTTCGCCGGTCGGCGCCATCGTGAACGGCCTCGAGGTGCTCGACGAGGAGAAGGACGAGGCGATGAAGGCTTTCGCCTTCGACCTCATCCGCAAGAGCGCCAACCAGGCCTCGGCCAAGCTGCAGTTCGCCCGCCTCGCCTTCGGCGCCGCCGGCTCGGCCGGGGCCGAGATCGACCTCGGCGATGCCGAGAAGGTCGCCTCCGGATACATGAAGGGGGAGAAGGCGGACTTCGCCTTCACGGCCCCGCGCGTCTTCATGGCCAAGAACCGGGTGAAGCTCCTCCTCAACCTGATCCTTCTCGGCAATGCGGCGATCCCCGCCGGCGGCAGCATCACCGTCGCGGTCGAGGGCGACCCGGCGGCGCCGCGGTTCACGATCCGCTGCACCGGGCCGCGGCCGCGCGTCCCCGCCGCCTTCGAGAAGCTGGTGCCCGGCACGATCGAGGCCGACGCGATCGATGCGCATGCGATCCAGGGCTACTATACCGGCGCGCTGGCCCGGGCGGTGGACATGGCCGTCACCGCGCGGCTCGACGGCGATACCGTGGTGCTCGAGGCGCGCCCGGGCGCTGCCGCCGCGAGCGCCGCGGCGTAGAATCCCCGCAACCAGCACAGGAAGCGGAGGCGAGCCAAACGGCCGTCGCCAGCGGGGAGCGACCCGGCGCCCCCATCAGCAATTCCATGCTCTTGATAAGACCGGATCGCCGCGTCCACGGGACCGAGCGGCGCGTGGATCGCCGCGGGGGAGCCCCGCGGCGCGAGCCCCTGCCCGGGGCCGTACCGTCCCGCGTCTTGCGGCGGTTTCCCGGACGGCGGAAGCCTGCGTCCCGGTCCCGATTCAGGCGCTCTCGCGGACCTCCTGGTCCTCGGGCTCGCGGAGCACGTAACCGCGGCCCCACACCGTCTCGATGTAGTTCTGGCCGCTGGTGGCGGATGCGAGCTTCTTGCGCAGCTTGCAGATGAAGACGTCGATGATCTTCAGCTCCGGCTCGTCCATGCCGCCGTAGAGATGGTTGAGGAACATCTCCTTGGTGAGCGTCGTCCCCTTCCGCAGCGAAAGGAGCTCCAGCATCTGGTACTCCTTGCCGGTGAGATGGACGCGCTGGCCGTGGACCTCGACCGTCTTGGTGTCGAGATTGACCGTGAGGTCGCCGGTGACGATGACCGACTGGGCGTGGCCCTTGGACCGGCGGACGATCGCATGAATGCGCGCCACCAGTTCGTCCTTGTGAAACGGCTTCGTCAGGTAATCGTCGGCGCCGAATCCAAGGCCACGGACTTTGTCCTCGATCCCGGCAAGGCCGGAGAGGATGAGAATGGGGGTCTTGACCTTCGAGACGCGCAGCGTGCGCAGCACCTCGTAGCCCGACATGTCGGGCAGGTTCAGGTCGAGAAGGATGATGTCGTAATCGTACAGCTTGCCGAGGTCGACGCCTTCCTCACCGAGGTCGGTGGTGTAGACGTTGAAGCTTTCCGACTTGAGCATCAGCTCGATGCTCTGCGCGGTGGCGCTGTCGTCTTCGATCAATAGCACTCGCATGCCAATCCCCCTGGCCTGCCCTTCGGGTATGGCGGCCGGCCGCCCCGGCCGTCGCCTCCAAGAGAGGGTTAACCTCGACTCGCACGCTACACGTCAATGGTTAACAAACACTGATTCGGCAGCACAAGCGGATTAACAGATTTTATCGGCTCTTGGTCGCACTCGTCTGAATTTCCGGACAATTCTTCACATTTCCATCCTCTTAACCAGCTTTAGAAAACCCAGCTAAGTGATTCAGCGGACTCACGAAGAACGGCCGATTCCGAAGGTTCGGGTTTACGGTGAATTAAGTGGTCGACGGCCATGATTAACGCGAGACGTAAATGAAAGGTTACCGCCGGGGCGAGAAAGGGCGGTGAGAAGGCGGACATCGTGCCGCCTTCGGAAACGGGGCTGCAAGGGGGAATGGCGTTGGCAATCAAGGCGCGTGACGGAATGATCCGGTTGAAGCGTTTCCAGGTCCGCGAGAAGCGGCGCCAGGTGGCGCAGATCGAAGGCATGATCGCCGAGTTCGAGCGCATGGCGCGGGACCTCAACGACCAGGTCATGGCGGAGCAGGAGCGGAGCGGCATCCGCGACACCTCCCACTTCGCCTACCCCACCTTCGCCAAGGCGGCGACCCAGCGCCGCGACAACCTGCTCGCCTCGGTCGAGGACCTCAGGGGCCAGCTGGCGAGCGCGGTCGCCGAATGCAGCGAGGCCGAGGAGGAACTGGAGAAGATGGAAGCGCTGGTCGAGCGCGACCAGGGCCGCGCGCCGGAGACCCCGCCGGCCCGGGCCGCCGGCTCCGGCTGACGGTCACCCGCCGCCCGGGCGGATCAGCGCGACGTGCCGGCCGGCGGTCTCGGGGACCGCGCCGGCGAGGCGGGGATCGTCGGTCACCTCGATCGCGAGCTTGTAGGGGACGAACCCGGCCCGGAGATAGAACGGCACCGCCGACGGATGGTCGAAGGTGCAGGTATGCACCCATACCCGACGAATGCCGGAGGCGAAGGCCATGCCGAGCGTCCGGTTCATCAGCCAGCGCGCCGCGCCGGTGCCGATCTCCGAACCGGCCACCCCGAAGAAGGCGATCTCCACCGCGCCCGGCACGCGGCGATCGAGCTGGGTGATGCCCACCTCCGCGCCGCCGCGCTCAAGGACATGGGTCTCCATCAGCGGATCGGAGAGGATCGCGCGAAGCTGCCGCTCCGGCATCACCAGCGGCGAGAACCAGAGCCATTCCTCGCCGACCTTGCGGATGAGGGCACGGAACCAGGCGACATCGGGGTCGGCGACGCGCCGGAGCGCGAGGTCCGGCCGTTCCGGTCCCGGCATGGCCGGCGCCGGGGCCGTCATCTCGAGATAGGTGACGACATTGGCGATCTTGCCGGGGGGCAGGTCGGTATAGCCGTCGAGGCTGATTTCCATCGTGTCCATCGCCCCCGCCTAACCCGTTTCGGCTGCAAAGAAAACGCGCCGGCGGCCATGGAACGGCGCGGACGGCGGCACCATTTGTCTTTTGCCAACGAATCGCAGCTACTCTCAAGGCCTCAGCGCATGCGGAGCGGGCACCCCCGCAGCGCCTGCGGCATCCGGAATCGAGATCATGCCCAAGACCGTGCTGGTCGTGGAAGACAACGAGCTCAACATGAAGCTCTTCCACGACCTCCTCGAAGGGATCGGCTACAGGACCGTCGAGACGCGCAACGGCCTCGAGGCGATCGACCTTGCGCGCAAGCACCGGCCCGACCTGATCCTCATGGACATCCAGCTTCCCGAGGTCTCGGGGCTCGAGGTGACCAAGTGGCTCAAGGAGGACGACGAGCTCCGCTCGATCCCGGTGATCGCGGTCACCGCCTTCGCCATGAAGGGCGACGAGGAGCGCATCCGCCAGGGCGGCTGCGAGGCCTACATGTCGAAGCCGATCTCGGTGGGCAAGTTCATCGAGACCGTGAAGACCTATCTCGGCGACGCGTGACCCGGACCCGGACCCGGCGGGCGGCGGACGCTACGGCGCGATCGGATAGGGCGTCGCGTAGACCGCACCCGCCTCGTCGGGGGAGGCCAGCGACGCCGGCGCGGTGATGTAGAGGGTGGTCTGGCCGGCATCGAGCGTCGCGGACGTGACGTAGGCCTGCGGCACCGGAACGGTCGCGGCGAGCCTTCCCGCGGGATCGACCACGAGGAGATGCCCGGCGCCGTATTCGGCGACGATCAGGTTGCCGGCCCGGTCGACGGCGAGACCGTCCGGCCCCAGTTCCCAGCTCCTGGCCGGATCCTCCCCCTCGAGGTCGTCGAGCGCCACGAACACGCGCCGTCCCGAGAGCGAGCCGTCGGCGGCGACGTCGAAGGCGAGCACGCGGCGGCTGAGGTGTTCCGAGACGTAGAGGATCGAGCCGTCGGCCGAGAGCGCGACGCCGTTGGCGTAGTGGATGTTGCGGGCGAGGCGGGTCAGCGTCCCGTCGGCGGCGAGATGGAGGATCGCCCCCGTCGCCCGCGCTCCCGGCGCGAACACTCCCGAGGACGAGAAGTAGACGCCGCCCTTCCCGTCCGGGGTCGCGGCATTGGGATCGGCGAAGCGCTCGCCGTCGCGGTCGCGGTCGATGATCCCGATCAGCGCGCCGTCCTTGCCGACCCGCGCCACGAGCTCGGCCCGGTGGCAGAGCACGACGAGCGAGTCGCCGGCCGGCACCACGGACGTCGGGCCGCACCCGTCCCGCGACCACAGGACCGTGTTCGCCGTGCCGTCGAAGCGCATGACGCGGTCCGCGCCCATCTCGGCATAGTAGAGCACGCCGTCGACCACCGACGGGCCCTCGGGATAGGCCGAGGCGGGATTGACGACGGCAAGCTCCGCCGCGCCCGCCGCCGGCGGCAACGCCATCGCTGCAAGGACCGCGAGCACCGCGGGTCGGATCGGGTTCGGCATGGGCATTCGCTGGCGACGAGACCTCGGGGCTCCCTCTCTGCCACGTTCCGCGCGCGTCAGCCACTTGTCTCCTCGCCCGATCCGCGCCATTGAGACCGCGACGATCCGGCGAACCGCGCCGAAAGTCCCGGAACGGCACGGGGACGCCGCGCCGGGTCCCTGTCGCTACCCAAGGGAAGAAGAACGGCAATGCACATACTGATCATCGGGGCGGCCGGCATGGTCGGCGCCAAGCTCACCCGGCGGCTGGTCGACGACAAGGCGCTGAACGGCAAGGCGATCGACAAGCTGACCCTGGTCGACGTCGTCGCGCCCGCCAAGCCCGAGAACGCCCCGTTCGCGGTCGAGGCGAAGGCGGCGGACCTCTCGGCGCCCGGCGCCGCCGAGCAGCTGGTCGCGGATCGTCCCGACGTGATCTTCCACCTCGCGGCGATCGTCTCCGGCGAGGCCGAGGCCGACTTCGAGAAAGGCTACCGCATCAATCTCGACGGCAGCCGCTACCTGTTCGAGGCGATCCGCAAGATCGGCGACGGCTATCGCCCGCGCGTGGTCTTCACCTCCTCGATCGCCGTCTTCGGGGCGCCGTTCCCCGACGCGATCCCCGACGACTTCCACCACACGCCGCTCACCTCCTACGGCGCGCAGAAGGCGATCGACGAGCTGCTGCTCGCCGACTACACCCGCCGCGGCTTCATGGACGGCATCGGCATCCGGCTGCCGACCATCTGCGTCCGCCCCGGCAAGCCCAACAAGGCCGCCTCGGGCTTCTTCTCCGGGATCATCCGCGAGCCGCTGGCCGGCCAGGAGGCGATCCTCCCCGTCTCTGAGGACGTGCGCCACTGGCATGCGAGCCCGCGCTCGGCCGTCAATTTCCTCATCCGCGCCGCCGAGGTCGACGGCGAGGCCGTCGGCCCGCGCCGCAACCTGACCCTCCCGGGCGTGTCGGTCACCGTCGGCGAGCAGATCGAGGCGCTCCGGAAGGTGGCCGGCGATGCGGTCGCCAGGCGCATCCGGCACGAGCCCGACCCGGTGATCATGAAGATCGTCGAGGGCTGGCCGCGCAACTTCGCCCCGACCCGCGCGCCAGCGCTGGGGTTCAAGGCCGAGCAGAACTTCGAGGAGATCATCCGCATCCACATCGAGGACGAGCTCGGCGGCACCTGGGTGCACTGAGCCGATGGAGGCCCGGCGCGTCGTCCCCATACTCCGCATCTTCGACATCGCGAAGGCGCGCGAGTTCTACTGCGACTTCCTCGGCTTCGCGGTCGACTGGGAGCACCGCTTCGACGACGACGCGCCGCTCTACATCCAGGTCTCGCGCTGCGGCATGGCGCTCCACCTCAGCGAGCACCACGGCGACGGCACGCCGGGTTCGGCCGTCTTCGTCGACATTACCGGGCTCGAGGCCTTCCACGCCGAGATCATGGCGCACGGCTACCGCTATCTTCGCCCGGGCATCGAGGACGCGCCGTGGAACGCTCGGGTGATGACGGTCACCGACCCGTTCGGCAACAGCATCCGCTTCAGCGAGGCGAAGGGGTAGGCCGGTGCCGGCCTGGCGCATCGCAGCCCTGGACAGGCACTCTCCTCCGTCATCCTCTGGCTTCCCGAGGATGACGGCGCTGGGGCGGGGAAGTCCCGCTGTGGAGGATTGCTCCAAGCGCGCCCTACACCCGAGGCCAGGGCGTCTCCGGCACCGGGGTGAGCGGCCGGCCGTCCCCGAACCAGCTCTTGAGGTTGTCGACCACGAGCTGGCCCATGGCGTTCCGGGTGAACACCGAGCCCGAGCCGACATGGGGCAGGAGCACGACGTTGTCGAGCGCCATGAGCGCGGCGGGCACGCGTGGCTCGTCGGTGAAGACGTCGAGGCCGGCGGCGCGGATGACGCCGGTCCGCAGGGCCTCGATCAGCGCCGCATCGTCCACCGTCACGCCCCGGCCGATATTGATGAGGATGCCGTCGGGCCCGAGGGCGCGGAGGATCCCCGCATCGATGATCCCCTGCGTCTCGGGCGTGCCGGGGAGCACCGCGACGAGCGTATCCACCGCTTCGGCCATCGCCTCGAGGTCGCTGAAATAGCGGTACGGGACGCCGGGCTTCTCGGTCCGGGTGTAATAGACCACCGGGACGCCCATCGCGTCGAGCCGGCGGGCGATGGCGAGGCCGATCCGCCCGAGGCCGGCGATGCCGACCGTACGGTCCCGCATCGTCGCCCGGGTGAGCGGATAATTGCCGTCCCGCTCCCAGCGCCCGGCGCGGAGATAGCGCTCCGCCGCGGAGAGCTCCCGCACCGTCATGAGGAGAAGGCCGAGCGCGGTGTCGGCCACCTCCTCGGTCAGCACGTCCGGCGTGTTGGTGACGACGATGCCGCGCCCGGCGCAGGCGGCGAGATCGATGCCGTCGTAGCCGACGCCGAAATTGGCGATGATCTCGAGCGCCGGCATGCGCTCGAGGAGGTCGCGGTCGATGCCGAAATGGCCGCCGCGCGCGATGCCGCGGATCCGGCCGCCGTCACGGGCGAGGATCGCGTCGACCTCGCCGTGCCCGGCCGCCCGGTGACAGGCGAACTCGGCCGCGAGCGTCTCGAGGGTCGTCGCCGGCAATGCGCCCGGCACGAGGATGTCCACCTTCTCCATGTCTTCCTTCCCTGCAATCCCGTCTCACCGGGCCGTGGCCCGCGCCGCGCCATGCCCTCGCCTCAGCGATCATGGTGCACGCGTTCGCGGTAGAGGATGTAGAGCCCGCTCGCAACGATGATCGCGGCGCCGAGCGCGGTATTGCCCGCCGGCACGTCGTGGAACACGAGATAGCCGGCCATCGGCATCCACAGCACCTGGGTATACTGGAACGGGGCGAGGAGCGAGGCCGGCGCGCGGCGATGGGCGACGATCAGGAACCAGTGCCCGAGCCCGCCGGCCGCCCCGGTCACGAGGAGGAGGCCGGCGATCAGCCAGTCGGGCGGCGGCGTGCCAACGACCGGCAGCGCCGGGGTGAGGAGCACCGTGGCGAAGACCGCGGGATAGAGGAGCAGGCTCGCCGAGGATTCGGTGCCGCTGAGGAGCCGCGTGGTGAGGTTGTAGCCGGCGTAGCAGCAGGCCGCGGCGAGCGACAGCAGCGCCGCCGGCTGGAACGTCGAGGGCCCCGGCTCGACGATGATGATGACGCCGGCGAAGCCGATGCCCGCCGCGATCCATCGGCGCGGCCCGGCCCACTCGCCGAGCACCGGCCCGGCCAGCGCCACGATGAAGAACGGCGCGGCGAACGCGATCGCCGCCGTCTCGGCGAGCTGGAGGTAGCGGAGCGCGATGAAGTTGAGGACGGTGGAGCCGAGGAGCAGCAGCGCCCGGAGCGTCTGGACCCACGGCCGCCGCATGGCATAGGCGCGCCAGTCGGCCCACGGCCGGAGGACGACCGCGGCGAACACCACGCTGAACGCGTAGCGCGCCCAGACGATCTCCAGCGCGGGCATCGACCGGCTGACGTATTTCGCCGACGTGTCGAGGACGGAGAACATCAGCATCGCGAGACACATCAGCGCAATGCCGCGAAGACGGGCCGCCGACTCGGCCGGCGACCGCCCGGGTCTGGTCAACTGGCGTAGGCCTCAGTAGGTGGCCCGGCCTCCGGAGATGTCGAAGGTGAAGCCGGTGGTGAAGGAGCACTCCTCCGATACCATGAACGCGATGGTATTGGCGATCTCCTCGACGAGCACCAGCCGGCCGCGCGGGATCTTGGACAGCATGTAGTCGATGTGCTGCTGGGTCACCTGGTCGAGGATCGCGGTCTTGGCCGCGGCGGGCGTGATCGCGTTGACCGCGATGTCGTAGGTGGCGAGCTCCTTGCCGAGCGACTTGGTGAGGCCGATGACCCCCGCCTTGGAGGCGGAATAGGCCGAGGCGTTGGGGTTGCCCTCCTTGCCGGCGATCGAGGCGATGTTGGCGATGCGGCCGTAGTTGCGCTCGATCATGCCCGGCACCAGGGCCTTGCAGCAGTGATAGGGGCCGGTGAGGTTGACGCGGAGCACCTGGTCCCACGCTTCGGGGGTGTGCTCCCAGGTCTTGGCGATCGGCCCGGCGATGCCGGCGCTGTTGACGAGGATGTCGACCTTGCCGAGGGCGGCGACCGTCTCGCCGGCGCCGCGCTCCACCGCGGCCCAGTCGCCGACATCGACGCCGACGGCGATTGTCTTGCCGCGCGAGGCGAGCTCGCCCGCGGTCCGCTCCGCGAACGCCTTGTCGCGGTCCCAGATCGCGACGCTGGCGCCGCCGTCCAGGAGCTTCTCCACCACCGCGCGGCCGATGCCCTGGGCACCCCCGGTGACCACGGCGGCGCGGCCGGTGAAATCGAACGTTATGGACATGATCTCCATTCCTCTCGCCCGCCGAACGGGCAAGCCGCTTCAGGTTGCAATCCCAGCATCGATTATAGGAGGGGCGGAGCGGCGTCGAGAGGCTCCGGCTCGCAGGCCTCACGGCCCGGGGCGGAGGGCCTCGTCCTCGTCCCGCGCCAGTTCCTCGTCGTCGCCGTTCCGGGCCGCGCCGAGATTGCGCTCGAGCTGCCGCAGGAGCTTGCGGAGCCGCTTGCGGTCCTTGTCGTCGATGCCCGAGGTCGCGTCCTTCTCGATCCGCTTCCAGACCCTGTCGATGCCCTCGATGCTGCGGCGTCCGCGCTCGGTGAGGAACACCATCGCCTGCCGGCCGTCGCCCGTCGAGGCGCGGCGCTCGACATAGTCCTGCGCGGCCAGCCGGGCGATCATCTTGGTGATGGTCGGCGGCTGCACGCCGAGGGCGGCCGCGAGGTCGCTCATCGACTGGCCGTCGTTCTCCTCGAGCGCCTTCAGGAGCGATTCCTGGCCGCTGTGGAGGCCGATCCGCGCGAGCCGGCTGCCGGAGCGCACGCGGTAGGCGTGCGCGGCCTGCGCCAGGCGGAACGTCACGGTGCGGCGGTGGTCGAATCCCATCGCTTATGCGTCTAAGCAGCGGACATGACGTGTCGATGACAGGCGAATCGGCGGCTCAGAACGCCGCCATCGCGCTCCGCACGCGGGCGAGGAAGCGGCCCCGGCTCTCCGGCGTCGAGCGGTTCATATCGTAGTGGGCGAAGTAGGACACCGACCCGCGGGGATGGATCGTGACCCGCATGTGGCGCCGGCCGAGCTTCCGCGGCGGATCGCCGATCAGCCAGGCCCGGAACCGGCTGCCGCCATAGGTGCAGACGAAGGCGCACTTCCGGATGTTGTGGAGGCCGGGCATCGCCTTCCGGTCCACCATCCGGAACGAGACGCCGGGCAGGAAGACGCGGTCGAAGAAGCCCTTGAGGATGGCCGGGTAGCCGTAGTTCCAGACCGGATGGACGATCACCAGCGCCTCGGCGGCGAGCAGGCGCTCGACGTAGCGCTCGACGTTGCGGCGGTTGGGGCCGATCTCCTGGTAGTCGATGCGCTCCTCGCGCGACATCGCCGCCTCGAACCCCTCGGCATAGAGATCGCAATCGTCCACCTCGTGCCCCGCCCCGGCCAGTGCCTCGACGACCGCCGCATGGACGGCGGCGTTGAAGCTGGTCTCGACCGGGTGGGCGA
>Ga0182738_1006918_pt1 | contig 11650 bp, 11 predicted proteins | sample eDN5th30CBELigMG_FD_128876 | JGI IMG/M metagenome (GOLD analysis project Ga0182738, IMG submission 128876) | Enriched Miracle-Growth compost microbial communities from Emeryville, California, USA - eDNA 5th pass 30_C BE-Lig MG (version 2)... ...
ACGCTGCTCTTCGTCGACGAGATCCACCGCTTCAACCGCGCCCAGCAGGACAGTTTCCTGCCGGTGATGGAAGACGGTACCGTCACGCTGGTGGGCGCGACGACCGAGAACCCGTCCTTCGAACTCAATGCCGCGCTTCTGTCGCGGGCCCGCGTGCTGGTGTTCCATTCGCACGGGCCGGAATCGATCGCCAGGCTGCTCGCCCGCGCCGAAGCCGTCGAAGGTAAGCCGCTGCCGCTCGACGAGGAAGCGCGCGAAGTGCTGATCCGCATGGCGGATGGCGATGGGCGGGCCTCGCTGACCCTGTCGGAGGAAGTCTGGCGGGCGGCGAAACCCGGCGAGATCTTCGACGCCAAGGGGCTGCAGGAGATCGTCCAGCGCCGGGCGCCGATCTATGACAAGGGGCAGGACGGCCACTACAATCTGATCTCCGCCCTTCACAAGTCGGTGCGCGGCTCCGATCCCGACGCTGCGCTCTATTATCTCGCCCGCATGTTCGACGCCGGCGAAGATCCGCTCTATCTCGGCCGCCGGCTGGTGCGGATGGCGGTCGAGGATATCGGCCTTGCCGATCCGCAGGCGCTCGTCGTGGCCAATGCGGCGAAGGATGCCTATGACTATCTGGGCAGCCCGGAAGGCGAGCTCGCCTTCGCGCAGGCCGCCGTCTATCTCGCCACGGCCCCCAAATCGAACGCGGTCTACATGGCCTTCAAGGCGGCGACCCAGGCGGCCAAGCAGGGTGGCTCCCTGCTGCCGCCCAAGCACATCCTGAACGCTCCGACCAAGCTGATGAAGGATGAGGGCTACAACGCCGGCTATCGCTACGACCACGACGAGCCGGACGCCTTTTCAGGCCAGGACTATTTCCCGACCGCGCTCGGTCGGCAGAATTTCTACGAGCCCGTCGAGCGCGGCTTCGAGCGCGATATCCGCAAGCGCATGGACTATTGGGCGAAGCTCCGGAAGGAGCGGGGCGGCGGTTAGGCGGGGATCGCTTGCGACTGACGCCGATCCCCTTCCCAATCCCTGCCGCCTCGTTGCATGCTGGGGCAAACCTCGGGAGCCCCGCCTTGATCCTCATCGGCCAGTATGATTCGCCTTTCGTCCGTCGCGTCGCGATCGCCATGCATCTCTACGGGATCGCCTTCGAGCACCGGCCCTGGTCGGTGTTCCGCGATGCCACAAGGATCGCCCCCTACAACCCGCTGACGCGCGTTCCGACCCTTGTGCTCGACGATGGCGAGGTGGTGATCGAGAGCGCCGCCATCCTCGACTATCTCGATGAGTTGGCCGGCGAGGAGAAGGCGATGATCGCGCCGTTCGGACCGGAGCGGCGGCGCGCCCTGAAGGTCTGCGCGCTGGCGACCGGCCTTGCCGACAAGGCGGTCAGCCTCGTCTACGAGGCCGTGCTGCGCAAGGACCAGTCGGAAGTCTGGGTCGAGCGTTGCAAGACGCAGATCGTCGGCGTTCTCGACGCGCTGGAGGCGGATCGCGCTGACCGACCCACCCCATGGTGGTTCGGCGACCGCATCGGCCATGCCGACATCGCGGTCGCCTGCGCGCTGCGCTTCACCAACGAGGCGCATCCGGGACTGCTGGGCAACAGGCACTGGCCGCGCCTCGAGGCGCTTTCGGCCGAGTGCGAGGCCCTGCCGGTCTTCGCGGAGAATGCCCAGGCGGTATCCCCGCCCAAGGCCTGATCGTCCGCGACGGCAGATCGCCTCAGCGCAGCTTTTCGACCGCGATGGCGAGACAGGCCTCGAAGGCGGCGAGATCGGTATAGAGCGCGGCCGGATTGGCATCGCCGACCACGACCGCGCCGCCGCGTCGTTCGATGCCGCCATGCAGCATCAGATTGTCGATCATCTCGAAATCCTCGACGGAGAGCCCATCCGGCCCGCGCTTGTGGCCGTCGGCACCTTCGGCGACCGCGCCCTGATAATAGTCGAGCACGCGGGCAAAATGGTTGGCCGCGACGTTGGTATAGGCGAAGACCGGCTTGCCGAGCCCGCACATAAAGCCTAGTTCGAACGTCGTTCCGGTGTCGGCCGCGATGCCGCGGAATGGCGTCAGGTTCGCGATGATGGCGTCGGCTGCTAGCATCATCTGCTCGTCGACCTCGCTGATCGCCAGGCCGAATCCCTTCTTGCTATCCGTCGGCGGAATATCCAGGTCACCGGGCGAGATCGGCGTGAAGCCGGCGGCCCGGGTAAGGGCCGCCTTGCGGTCGAGGATCTCGCGGGCATTGGCGAGAAAGACTTCGGGCCCGGCGAGGTAGATCTTCTTCGACACGGATGAAAACCCTTCTGTTGGGTGGCGGATCGGGCCGCGATGGCCGGCGCTCGGCCGAGCGGACACCGGGGCGCGTGAAGAAAGCGTAAGCGGGCCGGAGGCTCAGGCCTTTCCGGCGCGTTCGGGCGCGGCCGCGCTGTCCTCGCCGCGAAGGCGCCGCCGTTTCAGCGTCGCGATCGTGGCGACGAGGGCGAAGAGGAAGAGCAGAAGGAAGCTCGTCTCGACCGCGCCGAGGATGGGATGGCCGTAGAAGGCGACATCGTCGGTGCGCGCGTCGTCGATCACCTTCATGCGCCAGGCCAGCATCGAGGCGGCGCTGGCAACACCGAGACTGACGCCCAGCATGCGGGCGAGGTTGAACATCGCACCTGCCTCGCCGGAAAGGGCCGGTGGCGCGGCTCCCATGGTGGCGCTGTTGTTCGGGGCGATGAACATGCCGAGGCCGGCGCCAAACGCCGCCAGCGCCAGAATGCCGAACAGCCTTGAAGGCGAGGGCTCGAGCGCCACGAGCGACAGCGCCAGCAGGGCTGCAGCGCAGAGCGCCATGCCGGCGAGGGTGAGGGCCGTTACTCCGAGCCGGTTGACATAAGAGCCGGCGATCGGCGCGGCGACGCCAAGGGCAATCGGTATAGCCGCCAGGCGCAGCCCGGCGAGTTCCGGGGCGTCGTGGAAGCCGCGAACCAGCGCGAAGGAGACCAGGTAGAACATGCCGTAAAGCATGGCGTAGCTGAACAGCACCGCGAGAATGCCAAGCGAGAAGGCTTCCGATTTGAACAGTTTCAGATCGACCAGCGGTGAATCGGTACGGCGCTCGAACAGGATGAACAGCGCCAGCAGCACAATCCCCGTTGCGCTCGTGCCGATGAACGCCGCTGAGGCGATGCCCCAGTCGGCGGCCTGGCTAAGCGCCAGCACGATGCAGAGGAGGGCGGGAGGCAGCAGCAGGGCGCCGCGCCAGTCGAATCGCCCGGCGCCCTTTTCATCGTCGTGCGGCAGGATCAGCCAGCCGAGCAGCAAGCCGATGACACCGATCGGCGGCGTCACCCAGAAGATCGAACGCCAGCCCAGCGAGCCGATCAGAAGGCCGCCGACGATTGGCCCGAGACTGACGCCGACCGCTTGCGCCGCCGAGAAAATGCCCATGGCCCGACCGCGTCGCTCCTTACCGGCGGCGCGGACCAGGATCGAGACCGAATTGGCGCCGAGCAGCCCGGCTCCGAGACCTTGCAGCACGCGGAAGGCGATCAGTTGCGGCAGACTGGTCGCGATGCTGCACAGGAGCGAGGCGATCAGAAACGTCGCCATGCCGAAGAGATAAAGCGGCTTGCGGCCATATTGCTGGCACAGCCATCCGAAGACAGGCAGTGAAACGGAAAAGCTCAGCAGATAGGCGAGGGCGACCCAGCTTGTCACGGTCTCGCGAAGCTGGAAGACCTCGGCGAGATGCGGCAGGGCCAGTTGCACGACGCTGGCGTCGAACTGGCCCATGAAGCTGCCAATGCAGGTGACGCCGACGATATACCAGGGATAGGCGGGTCGTCGCGCCAGACGGTCGCGGAAGGACGCGATTGGCTGCGGCATCCCCGGCAGCATGCCCTGTTTTCTCTCAACCGGTTCGTCCATTGCCCCACCTCCAACGCCTGTCGCGACGCTAGCATGGATCGGTTGCGGTGCCTTTCTGTCGTGCTCGCTACGGGATCGGTGACCAACAGGGTTTTTTTACGCGGCGAGGCTGGCGTATAAGCGGCGGAGCCTATGTGGAAGGGTCGCTCGCGGCCCCGTAGAGAGGAACGCCCCAATGCAGACCCGTGCCGCCGTCGCCTGGGAAGCCAACAAGCCGCTGACGATCGAGACGATCAACCTCGACGGGCCGCGCGCCGGCGAAGTGCTGGTCGAGATCATGGCGACCGGTGTGTGCCACACCGATGCCTACACCCTGTCCGGCCTCGATTCGGAGGGCAAGTTCCCGGCGATCCTCGGCCATGAGGGCGCGGGCATCGTCCGGGAGGTGGGCGCCGGCGTCACGTCGGTGCGCCCCGGCGACCACGTCATTCCGCTCTACACGCCCGAATGCCGCCAGTGCAAAACCTGCCTGTCGCAGCGCTCCAACCTCTGCACGGCGATCCGTTCGACGCAGGGCCAGGGGCTGATGCCCGATTCGACCTCGCGCTTCTCCTGCTCGAACGAGACCGTGTTCCATTACATGGGCACGTCGACCTTCTCGAACTTCACCGTGCTGCCGGAGATCGCGGTCGCCAAGGTCCGCGAAGACGCGCCCTTCGACAAGATCTGCTACATCGGCTGCGGCGTGACCACCGGCGTTGGCGCCGTCATCCACACCGCCAAGGTGTGGCCGGGCGCCAATGTCGTCGTGTTCGGTCTCGGCGGCATCGGCCTCAACGTGATCCAGGCGGCCCGCATGGTCGGCGCCGACAAGATCATCGGCGTCGATCTCAATCCGTCCAAGGTCGCGATGGCCAAGAAGTTCGGCATGACGCATTTCGTCAATCCGGACGAGGTCGGCCGCGACAAGGTCGTGCAGGCGATCGTCGACCTGACCGGCGGCGGCGCCGATTTCTCGTTCGAGTGCATCGGCAACGTCCACACCATGCGCCAGGCGCTGGAATGCTGCCATCGCGGCTGGGGCGAGAGCATCGTCATCGGCGTGGCCCCCTCGGGCGTCGAGATCTCGACCCGTCCGTTCCAGCTCGTCACCGGCCGCGTCTGGAAGGGCTCGGCCTTCGGTGGCGCGCGCGGCCGCACCGACGTGCCGAAGATCGTCGACTGGTACATGGACGGCAAGATCAACATTGACGACTTGATCACCCACACCATGCCGCTCGAGGAGATCAACACCGCCTTCGACCTGATGCATGAAGGCAAGTCGATCCGCAGCGTCGTCGTATTCTGATCGGCTGAGCGAGGCGGGCGTTGCCTGAAGCCGCCCGCCTCGCGAACCGCAAGCAACGAGGCTGGTCTTGCCGCTACGCCTGACATCCGTCTCGGCCGAGCTCTATCGCTCGATCCGGCGCATCCAGGTTCCGGTCGAGCCGCTGACCGTGCTCGTCGGCCGCAACGGCGTCGGCAAGACCAATCTCTACCGCTCGCTGGAATTGCTCGCCGCCGCCGCGCGCGGCACGATCACGCGCGAGATCGCGGAGGAGGGCGGGTTTGAATCCGTTCTCTGGGCCGGGCCCCGCGCCAAGGGCCCGGTGCGGCTGAAGCTCGGCGCCGAATTCGGCGCCTATGCCTATTCGATCGAGATCGGCCTGCCGGCGCCGATCGACCAGGCGGCGCTGACGGGTACGGAGCCGATGGTCAAGGCCGAGGAACTGGTGCATCGCGCCCGGGGCAAGGCCGTGACGATGATGAAGCGGCAGGGCCCGAGCGCGTGGCTGCGCGATGAGGACGGCCGGCGGCAGACCTATGAGGAAGCCCTCGTGCCGTCCGAGACGGCATTGTCGGGCTTTCGGGACCAGGGCCGCTTCACCGAGCTGGATCTGGTGCGCCGCGCGCTGCTGGACTGGCGCTTCTATCACGATTTCCGCACTGACAAGACCTCGCCAATCCGCCAGCCTGCGCTCGCCATCACCACACCGACGCTTTCCTCGGATGGTTATGATCTGGCGGCGGCGCTGGCGAGTGTGATCGTGATCCGCGATGAAGCGCCGGAGATCGAGGCGGCGATCGAGGATGCCTTTCCAGGCGCTGTGCTCGTCACCGAGTTTGGCAAGGGCACCGTCTCGATGGGGCTCAAATTTCCGGATTTGCCGCGCCCGCTGGGTGCGCATGAACTTTCCGACGGCACGTTGCACTTCCTTTGCCTTGTCGCGGCGCTCTCGGGCTATCGTCTTCCGGGCTTCATCGCGCTCAACGAGCCGGAGACCAGCCTGCACCCCGACCTGACCCTGCCGCTGGCGCGGCTGATTGCCCGCGCGGCCGAGCGGACGCAGGTGTGGGTGGTGACCCATTCGCAGGCGCTCGCCGATGCGCTGGAGCTAGAAGCGGGCGTTGCGCCGCGCGTCGTCGTCAAGGAGGACGGCGCGACATGGATCGAAGGGCTCAAGCTCTTCGGCGAATTTGCCGAGCGGGAGTGAACGATGCGGGTCGCCGTCTTCAGCACCAAGCCATACGATCGGCAGTATCTCTCCGAGGCGAATGCCGCCTTCGGGCACGATCTCGTCTTCCTCGAGCCCAAGCTGGATCTTTCGACCGCGCCGCTGGCGGACGGATTCCCGGCAGTCTGCGTCTTCGTCAACGACAAGCTCGACCGGCCGCTCTTGACGCAACTCGCAGCGACCGGCACGCGGCTTGTGGCGTTGCGCTGCGCCGGATTCAACAATGTCGACCTGCACGCCGCGGCCGAGCTCGGCATCGATGTCGTTCGCGTGCCCGCCTATTCGCCGCATGCCGTGGCGGAGTTCACCGTGGCGCTGCTGTTGGCGCTCGATCGCCGCATCCCGCGCGCCTGGGCCCGCGTCCGCGACAACAATTTTGCCCTTGATGGTCTGATCGGCAATGACCTGTTCGGCAAGACGGTGGGTATCGTCGGGACGGGACGCATCGGCGCGCTGGTCGCACGATGCCTGAAACTCGGCTTCGGCTGCCGGGTGCTGGCGCATGATCAGCGGCAGGATCCGGAGTTGGTCGGTCTCGGCATCGAATATGGTCCGCTCGACGATCTGATGGCGGCAGCCGACATCGTCAGCCTGCACTGCCCGCTGACGCCGGAGACGCATCACCTCGTCAACGCCGCCACGATCGATCGGGCGCGAGCGGGATTCATCCTCGTCAACACCAGCCGCGGCGCGCTGATCGACGCCGAGGCGCTGGTGGAGGGCCTGAAGAGCGGAAAGGTCGGCGGCGTCGCGCTCGATGTCTACGAGCAGGAGGCAGACCTGTTCTTCGAGGATCTGTCCAACGAGATCATCCAGGACGACGTCTTCCAGCGCCTGCTGACATTCCCCAATGTGCTCGTGACAGGCCACCAGGCGTTTCTTACCGCCGAAGCGCTTGCGGCGATTAGCGAAACGACGCTGCGGAATATTGCCGCAGCGGAAGCGGGCCATGTGCTTGAAAACGTTGTCGCGGCGGAAGTCGTCCGCCCGCCGCGCCCGCAAGCCTGACCGTGGCGCGCGATTTTCCATGACGATCGGCGGCGGCTTTCGTGTAGGGTGGCCGCCCATGACCCACAAAAACGATGTGCATCTATCCGCCCGCGCTTCGGAGGCGCGTGTCTGGCCGAAGATCCTTGGCCGGTTTCGCGAGCCGAACGAGACGCGCAGCGTCGCAGAAATCCTTGTCACCGCGCTGCCGCTGGTCGCTCTCTGGGGCGTGATGTGGTTTCTGGTCCAGCAGGGCTTCTGGTGGCTGTCGCTGCTGCTGGCGGTCCCCGCCGCCGGCTTCCTGGTGCGCCTGTTCCTGATCCAGCATGACTGCAGCCATGGCGCGTTTTTCCGCCGCCGCGATGTCAACGACTGGGTCGGGCGCGTTCTCGGCGTGTTCACCCTCACCCCGCATGACTACTGGCGCCGATCTCACGCGATCCATCACGCCACGCATGGCAATCTGGAACAGCGCGGCATGGGGGATATCACCACGCTGACGGTCGAGGAATATCGCGCCCGCAGTTTCTGGGGACGGCTCGGCTACCGGGTCTATCGCAGTCCCGTCGTGCTCTTCGTCATCGGTCCGGCCTACCTCTTCCTGCTCCAGCATCGTCTGCCGATCGGCATGATGCGCGGCGGCGGCTCCCAGCCCTGGCTCAGCACCATGGGCACGAATCTCGGCATCGCCCTGGTCGCCGGTGGCCTGATGTGGCTTGTTGGTGTCGGCCCGTTCCTGATGGTCCACCTGCCGATCGCCATCATCGCCGCTTCGATCGGCGTCTGGCTGTTCTACGTCCAGCATCAGTTCGAAGAGACGTTTTGGGCGCGGCCGCCGGAGTGGACGCATCAGGAAGCGGCACTGCATGGCAGTTCGTATTACGACCTGCCTGGCGTGCTGCGCTGGATGTCGGCCAATATCGGCGTCCATCACGTCCACCACCTTTGCAGCCGCATCCCGTTCTATCGCCTGCCCGAAGTGCTGAAGCAGCATCCCGAACTCATGCAGGTCGGCCGCATCACGATTGGCGAGAGCCTTCGTACGGTTCCGCTGGTATTGTGGGATGAAGGCCGCCAGCAACTCGTGCCCTTCAAGGCGATGAAGCGCTGGGAGGCGGTATCCTTGCCGCTCGCTGCCGAGCCTGCCTGACCGGCGGGTTCTCCGACGAAGACGGTTACTGCCGGGCGCCGAGGATCTGGCGTGATCTCTTTAGGAGAATGCCGATGGCCAAGGGTCAGATGCGAAGCAATCGCGAAGCCAAGAAGCCGAAAAAGGTGAAGGAGGCTCCTGCGGCTGCCACCACCTTTACGACCCAGGTCACGAGAGCGACCCTGGGCGCGCCCGGCAAGGGCAAGAAGGGCTGAGAACAGGCGCTGGCCCGGCAGGCGCCGGGCCGCGACTTCCCGGAGGCCAGGGCTTGGGGGATCGCCCCGCGGTCCCCGCCTCGGTTGCGCCTGGTCGGCCGCATCGAGGTCGGCCCCATGCGCGACTGCTTCTTCGCCGGCATTCGCGGGGATTTGCATTCGGGCGAATCCGAGCCTAATTCTTCTGTCGGGAATGGAGTCTCCCGAGATCCACTGGATCTGAACCGCCGCATGGCCGATGACCCCTGCCTGCAGCTTTCGAGCGCTTGGCGGGAGTCTGTCCGGCTTCCTGTCGCAGCGATGTTCGTGCCGGACGCGATCACATGGGCGGCAGGCCCCCAAGGAGATTTCATGTATCCGGTTGTTCTCGTGTTTATCGGCGCGGGTCTGGGCGGCGTATTCCGGCATGGCGTCAATATCGGCCTTGCGCGCGGGTTCGGCGCGGCATTCCCCTGGGCGACACTGACCGTCAACGTGATCGGTTCCTGTGTCATGGGGATGCTCGTCGGCTATCTGGCGTTTCGCGGCGGCGCCCACTGGACACAGCATGCGCGCCTGTTTCTCGCCACCGGCGTGTTGGGCGGCTTCACCACCTTCTCCACATTCTCGCTCGACGTCGTGATGCTGCTGGAGCGCGGCGAGACCGGCAGCGCCGCCCTTTATGCGGGCTCGTCGCTGATAGTTTCCGTTCTCGCGCTCTTTGCCGGGCTTTTGCTCGTCAGGACGCTCGCCGGATGATATGAGGCGCCTTCAATAGAAGGACTTTTCTCATGGCGACCGTCGTCTCCAAGACTGTAGGGCCCGACGAGGCCGGCATGCGCCTCGATCGCTGGTTCAAGGAACACTTTCCGGGCCTGTCTTTCGGGCATCTCCAGAAGCTGCTGCGTTCGGGCCAGGTGCGCGTCGATGGTGGCCGCGCCAAGACCAATGACCGGGTCAATGCAGGACAGGTTGTCCGCATTCCGCCGCTCGGCGTCGATGCGGCCGGTGGCAGCCCGCATGTGGCCCGCCCGCTCGGTGCCCGTGGCAGCGCCGCCGACGCGCTGATGGCGATGTGCATCTACGAGGATGACCACGTCTACGTCTTCAACAAGCCGCAGGGCCTGGCCGTACAGGGCGGTTCCGGCCTGACCACCCATGTCGACGGCATGCTGGAAGCGCTGCGCGACACCAAGGACCAGAAGCCGCGCCTCGTCCATCGTCTCGACCGCGAGACGACGGGCGTGCTGGTGGTCGCCAAGACGCGCCTGGCCGCCTCCAAGCTCGCCGCCAGCTTCCGCGCCCGCGCGACCAAGAAGATCTATTGGGCGCTGGTGAAGGGCGTGCCCCGTCCGATGCAAGGCCGCATCTCGACCTGGCTCGCGCGCGATGGCGGCCCCTCCGGTGATAAGATGAAGATCGCTCGCCATGGCGAGAACGATGCCAGCCATGCCGTGACCCTGTTCTCGGTCGTCGACAATGCCGGGCAGAACCTCTCGTGGCTCACCATGCGTCCGGTTACCGGCCGTACGCACCAGTTGCGCGCGCATGCCGCCCATATTGGCCATCCCATCATCGGTGACCCGAAATATTTCGAAGCCGACATCAACTGGGATTTTCCAGGCGGCGTCCAGAACAAGCTGCACCTGCATGCGCGCCGGATCATCATCCCGCATCCGTCCGGCAGCGGCACGCTCGACGTCACGGCGCCTCTGCCGCCGCACATGGTGCAGAGCTGGAACCTTCTCGGCTTTGACAAGGATCTTGGCGACACCGGCACCGAAGACGACGAGTAGCCGTCGAGGCGCTGCGGCGCCTGGATGGATGAGGGGAAGGCCCGGCACGCGCCGGCACGATCAGATGACGGAAATGACGACAGCTCCCGAGAAACTCGATACCCAAAAGTTGCCGAAGCGCTTCTATGAGAAAGTCGCGACCGCGGCCGTCGAGGGCGGCTATGCCGTCCATCTCGACGGCCGCCCGCTGCGCACTCCCGCCAAGGCGCTGTTCGTCGTTCCCGACGAGTCGATCGCCGCCGCGATCGCCGCGGAGTGGGCAGGACAGAAGGAATTCATCAATCCCGCGATGATGCCGCTGACGCGGCTGGTCAATTCGGCGCTGGACGGTGTTTCCCGCGAGCCGGACGAGACGCGCGCCGAGATCCTGCGCTATGCCGGATCCGACATGCTCTGCTATCGCTCGGAGGGACCGGACCGGCTGGTGGCCTTGCAGGAGGCATCCTGGACGCCGCTTCTCGGCTGGATGCAGGAGCGCTTTCAGGCTCGCTTCGTGCTGGCCCAGGGGATCGTGCATGTCGAGCAGTTTCCCGAAACGATCGAGGCCGTCGATACCGCGCTCGGTGAGCTCGACATCCTTCGGCTCGCCGCGCTCAATACGATTACGACCCTGACTGGTTCGGCTGTCCTCGCGGTCGCCGTCCTGCACCGGCACCTGTCGGCCGAGGAAGCCTGGGCGGCGGCGCATGTCGACGAGGACTACCAGATCAGCCTCTGGGGCGAGGACGAGGAAGCCAGCATCCGCCGTGCCGGGCGCTGGAGCGAGATGCAGGCAGCGGCGCTGATTGTGGCCGCGCGGGGATAGGAGATACCCTTGAAGCACGTCCTGGCTGAACTGGAAAAACGCCGCGCCGAAGCCCGGCTCGGCGGGGGCGAGAAGCGCATCGCGGCGCAACACGCCAAGGCCAAGCTGACGGCGCGCGAGCGGCTCGACGTGCTGCTGGACGAGGGCTCCTTCGAGGAGTTCGACATGTATGTCGAACACCGCGGCACCGATTTCGGCATGGAGAAGACCAAGATCCCCGGCGACGGCGTCGTCACCGGCTGGGGCACGATCAACGGCCGTACCGTCTTCGTCTTCGCCAAGGACTTCACCGTCTTCGGCGGCTCGCT
>Ga0182738_1006920_pt1 | contig 11648 bp, 8 predicted proteins | sample eDN5th30CBELigMG_FD_128876 | JGI IMG/M metagenome (GOLD analysis project Ga0182738, IMG submission 128876) | Enriched Miracle-Growth compost microbial communities from Emeryville, California, USA - eDNA 5th pass 30_C BE-Lig MG (version 2)... ...
GGCCGGCGTCGTCAACATCGTCACCGGCGATCGCGCCGTCCTGGCACTGGAACTGGCCAGACACGAGGAGGTCGACGGGCTGTGGTGGTTCGGCAGCGCCGCCACCGCCGGCAACCTTGAAAAGGCTTCGGCCGGAAACCTCAAGCAGGTCTGGACCGAAACGGTGCAGCGCGACTGGTTCTCGTCCGCCCAGGGCGAAGGCACCGACTTCCTCGCCAAAGCAACCCAGGTCAAAAACATCTGGGTCCCATACGGGGAATAAAAAGCGCAGGACCGGTCCGGCCAAGCTCAGACCGGCACATCAGGACCGGGCACGGGCTCGGCCGGCCCTGGTCGCCTCCTCCTGCCCGGGACGGCGGATCAGCCGGCGTTCTGCGTGGGGCTGTCGGTAAATGAGTGGACGGTCTTGATGGCGCCGTCCAGCATCTTGCCTTCGGCGTCGGCAAGCGCCGCTTCCCGCAACCGGCGCAGCCAGTCGGCGGCGTCCTGCCGGCCCCGGAGCAGCGGCAGGCAGGCCAGCACATGATCGAACTTCGACTGGCCGCGCGCATGCGTATCGGAATAACCCTTGATGAGGCGGCGGCACTTCAGCACTTCCACGCCGAGCGCGTAATCGCGCGCGCGCTCGGCTTCGGCCAGAGCCAGCCATTCCTTCGTGTGCGCGGCCTCGACCTTGTGGCGCAAAAGGCTGCGGCGGAAACGGCGCAGGCCACCTATGGCCCACAGCATGCCGAAGCCGCGGATGGTGTCGGTGCGGACGCGCCGGCCGCGATCGACGAAACGGTTCAGCGTCTTCATCAGCCCCGGCCGTGCCTCGATGGCCGCGCCCAAACCCGCCGGCATCAGGCCGACGATCTCTTCCATGCGCGGATGGAAATATTCCGTCGTGGCGAGCGTCTGGCTGTCGGCCAGCTTCACCTCGGCGCGCACGCGGTCGGCGCGGCCCGCACGGGTCTTCAGGTCGGCGACGCGCACGATGTCGTCATAGACCATGGCGTTGGCGACGTACTTCGCCGCCTCGCGAGAAAAGACGAAGTCGTGCTCGGCGCTGTCTGTGGCTACGATGCGCTCGATCTGTTTGAGGTATTCCTCGCCGTAAGCGAGGTCCAGGAAGTCCACCGTTTTGCGCAGGCCAGGCTCGGCCATGTCGCGAACCGGTCCAGGCAGTGCGGCGGTGCGGCTGAGCAATTCCTGCCAGCCCTGCGCCAACCGCTGCGGAATGACGGTTGGGCGCGCTTCAGCGGGCTTGGCTGCGGCTTCGCCATCGCCGGTCGTGCCGGCGACACGGTCATAGGCGAGCGCGAAGGCGGCGAGGCTTGCCTGCGCCCCCTTGCCGCCAGCGCCAACCGTGGCCTCGAAGACCTCGCGCGAAAAAGGCAGCTCGCCAGACCCGGCGAGAGCGCCGAACAGGCTGGCCGATACGACGCTGCCGGCCTTTTTCGCCATCGTCTCCATGTCGAAGTGGATGAAGCGTTTGGCGGCGTCGCCGGAACGGCGGATCACCGTGTCGGAATCGGCGCGGCCGTCGCCCGGCACGATCTTTTCCGACACCGCCAACATGCGGTGGCTGGAGGCGATCAGCGTGGTGCGCTCGGGCGTGACGAAGCCGCGCAGCACCGCGCGGCCGGCTTCCGCCAGCTCGGCCGCGATGAGAATATCGACATCGCCGGGTGAGGGGCTGAGCGACAGCACGGGCGAATCGTGCGGCCGGGCCGGATCGCGCGGCATCATCTCGACATAGTAGATGGTGGCGCCGGTGCGCTGCGCGACGCCGGCAACCGAGGTGGACTGCACATGCCAGCCGGCGCGCTGGGCGACGTCCGTCACCCAGCCGGACAGCACGCCGCCGCCCTGGCCGCCGACGGCGAGGATGCAGATCTTGATGATGCGGCCGGTCGTGTCCGGTCCTTCAGGCAATCCGAATTTCATGCCGCCTGCTCCCCGAAGACCGGCCGGCCGCGTTCGCGCCGGCGCTGCAGAGCCGAAATCACCCGCTGCCTGAGCCCGAACAGGAAGCGGTCCCAGCCGGTCGGGTTCGACACTACATCGGCCTGGTAGAAGGAGGGACACAGAACGGCCGCATCCGCCACCTCGCCGCAATTGCCGCAACCGACGCAGTTCTCGTCGATGGAGGCGACCGGATCGTCGCGCAGCGGGTCGTCGAGGTGCTTGACCGTCAGCGAAGGGCAGCCGGACAGCCGCATGCAGGCGTGGTCGCCGGTGCAAACGTCCTCGTCGACGCCGAACTTGGTTTTCACCATGCGCTTGCCTTCGGCCGCCATCTTCTTCTTCAGCGGCGCCTCACGGCGCTGGCGGTTCAGCATGCATTCGGAGGAGGCGACGATTACCTTCGGCCCCTTCTCCTCGGTGGTCAGCGCCTCCTTCAACGCGTCGCGCATGGCACCGACGTCGTAGGTGCGCTCGATGTGGCGCACCCAGTTCACACCCATGCCCTTGATCGCCTCGGTGATCGGATGCTTGGTCGATTTCGTCCGGTTGTTGGCGCGCGAAGACAAAATATCCTGCCCGCCGGTGGCGGCCGAATAGTAGTTGTCCACCACCACGATGACGCCGTCGTTCTTGTTGAAGACGGCGTTGCCGATGGAGGACGTCAAGCCATTGTGCCAGAAGCCGCCGTCGCCGACGAAGGAGATGGAACGGCGCTTGGCGTCCGGCGAATTAAAGGCGGAGGCCGAGGCGGGGCCAAGTCCGTAGCCCATCGTCGTGGCGCCCAGTTCGAAGGGCGGCATGATCGAGAACAGGTGGCAGCCGATGTCGGAGGCGATGTGGTGCTGGCCGAGTTCCTGTTCGGCCAGCTTGGTGGCGGCGAAGATCGGCCGCTCCGGGCAGCCGACGCAGAAGCCCGGCGGCCGCGCCGGCACGGCCTTTGCGAGATCGTCGTAGATCGGCGGTGCCGGCACGTTGGGCGCGCGAATTTCCGGCGCCAGCATGTCGCCGGCGTGCTGGCGCAGGAAGGCGCCGATGCCGTCGAGCATGACCTGGCCGGTGTATTCGCCGGCCATCGGCAAGAGGCCTTTGCCTTCCAGCTTAACGGAAGCGCCGGCCTTGTAGAGCATGGAGCCCAGTTCCTGCTCGAGATAGTCCGGGTGGCCTTCCTCGACCACCAGAACCGCTTCCTTGTCGGCGCAGAAGCCGACCAGCTCGTCCTCGACCAGCGGATAGGTGACGTTGAGCACATGCAGCGGCACCTCGGTGTCGCCATAGGCGCCGGCGAGGCCGAGCCGCTGCAAGGCGCGGATGACGCCGTTGTACATGCCGCCCTGCATGACGATGCCGACCGGACCGTTGCCGCCGAATGTCTCGTTCAACTTATGGCGCCTGATGTAGTCGATGGCCGCCGGCCGCCGCTTGGTGATCTTCTCCTTCTCGTGCAGGAAGGAAGCCGGCGGCAGGACGATGCGCTGCGTGTCGCGGCGCGGGTTTTCCAGCGCCTCGGCCACCGTCATGGTCGGGCGCTTGTTGTCCTTGGCGGTGAAGGAGCCGTGCACGTGGCAGCAGCGGATGCGCACCTGCAGCATGACCGGCGTGTTCGAGGCTTCCGACATCTCGAAGCCGTGCTCGACGGCGGCGACGATGGAGGGCAGGTTGGGCCTTGGGTCGAGCAGCCACACCTGGCTCTTCATGGCGAAGGCGTGGCTGCGCTCCTGCATGATGGAGGAGCCTTCGCCGTAATCCTCGCCGACGATGATGAGTGCGCCGCCGGTGACGCCACCGGAGGAGAGGTTGGCGAGCGCGTCGGAGGCGACGTTGGTGCCGACAGTGGACTTGAAGGTGGCAGCACCGCGGATCGGGTAGTGCACGGAGGCCGCCAGCATGGCGGTGGCGGTGGCTTCCGAGGCGCTCGCCTCGAAATGCACGCCGAGTTCGCCGAGGATTTCCTGCGCGTCGGCCAACACGTCCATCAGGTGGCTGATCGGCGCGCCCTGGTAGCCGCCGACATAGCCGACGCCGCATTGCAGCAGCGCCTTGGTGATGGCGAGAATACCTTCGCCGGTGAACTCCTCGCCGGCGCCGAGCTTCAGCTTCTTCACCTCTTTGGCGAACGATCTCTCGGCCATTGGGTCATCTCCTCAGATTTGTGCCGGCGCCTCAGAAGTCGTGCTTACGGATGTTGCGCAGCATCTTCTGCAACGTCGCCACGAAAGCGGCACGTTCCTCGGCGTCGATGCCCTTGAACATGCGCGCATAGCTCTTGCGCATCGTCGGCCACAGCGTCTCGAAGGCGGCACGCCCCGCCTCGGTGACGGAGACGCGGGTGGCGCGGTTGTCGGCCGGGTCGGCGATGCGGCGCACCAGCCCGTCGGCCTCCAGCGAATCCAGCGCGCGGCTCAGCGTCGATTGCTCGGCCACCGCATAGACCGCGAGTTGCGAGATCGTCGGCCCCTCGATGACGGACAGCACCGCCAGCGCCCGCATCTTCGGCGTCGTCAGGCCGAGCTTGGCAAGATCGTGGCGCAGCGAGGCGTTGTAGCGCCCCATGATGCGGTTCATCAGGTAGGGCGCGAACTGCTGCAGGCCGATCTCGCCGAGCCGCGGGCCTTCCGCCTGTTCGCCGATGGTTGCGCGGTCGTTCATCCGAACTCCTTGGCAACGAGGAAGCCCGAGCCGCCGCCGAGGCCCGGACCCGGGTGGGTTGAGGCCCCGATGTGATAAAGGGAGCGGATCGCCGTGCGGTGGTTGACCGAACCGGCGAGGGGACGCCAGACAAAGAACTGGTCGATGGTGCAGGCGCCGCCATACGGATCGCCGCCGACGAGGTTGACGTTCATTGCCTCCAGATCGGCCGGCGAATAGGCGCGCCGCGCCAGCACGGTCTCGCGAAAGCCTTCGATGTGGTTGGCGAGGATCGCCTCGATGCGGTCGGCGAAGGCCTCGCGAGTGGGCTCATCCCATGTTCCTTGCGTGGGAATGGTGCCCGCCGCATCGCCCCTGATGGTGCGCGGCGCGTCCGGCACCTGGATCCACAGGATCGCCTTGCCTTCCGGACAGCGCGACGGATCGAGCGCCGCCGGCTGGCCGACGCACAGCGTCGGCGTCTCGGGCAGCATGCCGCGCGTCGCCTCGTTGTGCGATTTCGAGACGGCGTCGATGCCGTCGGTAAGATGGGTGAGCGCGACTTTTTCGAGCCCTTGCGTCTTCCAGCGCGGCGCGCGGTCGAGCGCATAGTGAAGCTGGAAATCGCCGCGGCCATGGCGATAGGCGCGCGTCGCCTCGCGCGCGGGGGGCGGTGCGTCGGAGCCCAGCAGCCGGCCGTAAAGCTGACTTGGCGGAACCGAGGCGATGACGGATTTCTTCGCCTCGACCTCCTGCCCGCCGGCAAGCCGCACGCCGACCGCCTTGCCGCCGCGCACGAGGATGCGCTCGACATCGGCGCCGGTCCGGATCTCGCCGCCGTGTTCCTCGATGAGGCCGCGAAAGGCGGCGGCCGCCATGCCGGCGCCGCCCTTGACGATCGGCGCGCCCGCTGCCTCCAGCGCAAAGGCGACGACCTTGCCCATCTCGGCCGAATAGGTGTCTTCCGGCGAAAGGCCGCAATGCAGCGTCCAGGGCGCGTAGAGCGCCTGGATTTGCGGCGAGGCGTAGCCTGTTTCCAGCCAACCGCGTGCCGGCCTGAGCGCCGTGCCGAAATAGTCGACCAGCCCGCGCAGGCCACGCCGCCAGGCTTCGCGCGCCAGAAGCTTCGCCGTGGCGAAACTCCACAACTGACCGCCGAGCAGGCCGAACAGCAACGGCGCATTGGCCTCGATCGAGCCGACGTCGGCGGCGTGGCGGTCGCCATCTCCTGCTGCCAACGCGTTGAAGGCCGCCACATTGGACGCACGGTCCATCGTCAGCACGGCGCTGGAGCCGTCCGGCCTGAGCACCGCCGTCGGATGCGGCGTATGGCAGAATTGAAGCCCGTGGCGGGCAAGGTCCTGACCGAGCGCGGCATGGGCAGGACCGGTCAGGAACAGAACGAAGGTGGCCGCCATCACGTCATGCGTGAAACCGGGGAGCGTCGCTTCGCTGCTCATCATGCAGCCGCCGAGACGCTCCTCACGCTCCAAAAGCAGCACCGACGCGCCCTGCCTGGCCAGCATCGCTGCCGCCACCAGTCCGTTGATGCCGCTGCCGATGATGACGTGATCGTGGGCCACGGCCGTCGGCTCGCGATCAGGCCTGCGGCACCAGTGCAAGCGCGCGGATCGGGCTGCCGGTGCCGTGGACGATCTTCAAGGGCGCCGCGATCAGGATCGCGCCCTTGGCCGGCAGCTTGTCGAGGTTGCACAGGCTGGCGAGGCCGTAGCGGTTGGCCTTGTGCATCATGTTGTGGGCCGGGAACGGCGGCGTCATGCCGCCGGCGGCGCCTGCGTCGGTGCCGATGCACTGGGTACCCCAGCCGATGGCGCCGCGCTCGATGATGTATTCGATGCAGTCCACCGTCGGGCCCGGCGAATGCGGGCCGTTGGCATCGGCGTTGAGGAAGGTTTCTTCCGAGCCGTTGCGCTTGTCCCAGTCGGTGCGCATGACCACCCATTCGCCCTTGCCGATGGCACCATGCTTGGCTTCCCAGGCCTTCACGCCGTCGGCGGTCAGCAGGAAGTCATGGTTCTTCGCCGATTCCGCCGAGCAGTCGATGACATTGACCGGCGCCACGAAATTGCGCGGCGCGATGGTGTCGGTATAGCCGTCGGAATAATCCTTACCGGTGATCCAGTGGTGCGGCGCGTCGAAATGCGTGCCGGAATGCTCGCCGATCTTCAGCCAGTTCCACGCCCAGAAAGGCCCGTCCTTGTCGTATTCCGAGATCGAATGGATTTCGATCTTCGGCGTGTCCTTGGCCAGTTCCGGCGGCAGCTTCAAAAGCGGCGTGTCCGGCCCGAGCGGCGCCGACAGGTCGACGACCTCGACTTTTCCACTGATCAAAAGCTCCGCCAGGCTGGCGAGCGCGCTTGCTGCGGTCATGGATTTTCCTCCTGATTGCGTGTCGTGCAAAGCCGTCGACCGGATCGCTCAACTCATCCCGTTCGCGCCGGTTTTCCTCCACGAGAAGGCTAGACGAGTTTAGATGCATATGCAAATATCATTTTAGGGGTAAAATAATTCCATGGCCCAGTTCGATGCCATTTTCATTGGCGCGGGACACAACGCGCTCGCCGGTGCCGCGCATCTGACCAGGCGCGGCTGGAAGGTCGGGCTGTTCGAAGCCGCCGACCGTCCGGGCGGTGCCGTCAAGACGCTGGAACTGACCGAGCCGGGCTTCCGCCACGATTTCGCCGCCATGAACCTCAGCCTGTTCGCGGGCTCTGCTTTCAACAAGGTTTACGGCGCGGATCTGGCGAAACACGGGCTGGAGTTCGCGCCCGTGCAAGATTGTTTCGCCTCGGTGTTTCCAGGCGGGCGCTGGGTTGGCGTGTCGACCGACCTTGCCACTACTGTGGCGCGTATCCGCGCCTTTTCGGGGCGCGACGCACAGACTTGGGAAAGCCTTGTCGCGGCGTTTCCGGCGCGCGCCGAACTGATCTTCTCGATCCTCGGCGGACCGATGAAAAAGTGTGCACTTGCACGTATCCTGTTTTCGCTATGGCGAAAGGCGGGACTGTCAGGCGCGCTTGAACTGGGCCGTTTCCTGCTTTCCTCGCCGCGCGCGTGGCTGGACGAGACGTTCGAGAGCGCCGAGGTCAAGGCGCTGCTCGGCGCCTGGGGCCTGCATCTCGATTTCGCCCCCGACATCGCCGGCGGCGCCGTCTTCCCCTACCTCGAAGGCATGGCCAACCAGAGCTTCGGCATGGTGCTGGGCAAGGGCGGCGCCGACACGATGGTCAAGGCGCTGGCGGCGATGGTGGAAGCCGGCGGCGGCACGATCGAATGCAACGCCCGCGTCGAGCGCGTGCTGACCGAGGGCGGACGGGCGACGGGCGTGATGCTGGCCGACGGGCGCCGCATCGAAGCTGGCCGCGCCGTCATCGCCACCGTTGCACCCGGCGCGCTAGCTGAACTCTTGCCGCAGGGTTCTGGCGAGGCCGGTTTCGACGGCAAGATGCGCGCCTTCCGCCACGCGCCGGGCACGATGATGATCCATCTGGCGGTGGACTCGCTGCCGGACTGGTTCGATCCCGAGCTCAAGCGATTCGCCTATGTCCATGTGGCGCCGTCGCTGGACGTCATGGCGCGCGCCTACCAGGAAGCGCAGGCCGGCCTGCTGCCGGCGGAGCCGGTCATCGTCGTCGGCCAGCCGACCGTCATCGATCCCGGTCGGGCGCCGGACGGCAAACATATTCTCTGGCTACAGACGCGCGTCGTGCCGGCCGAGATCAGGGGCGACGCGGCCGGCGTCATCGGCGAGCGCGACTGGGAAACCGTGCGCGAGGCCTATGCCGACCGGGCGATCGCCGTCATCGAGCGCCATGCGCCGGGCCTTTCGGCGAAAATCATCAAGCGCACGGTGATGAGCCCGCTCGACCTCGAGCGCGCCAACGCCAACCTGGTCGGTGGCGACCAGATCTGCGGCAGCCACCATCTGGCGCAGAACTTCCTGTTCCGTCCGGCGCCGGGCTTCGCCGACTGGAGCACACCGGTGAAGAACTTCCATCTCGCCGGCGCTGCCACCTGGCCAGGCGCCGGCGTCGGCGCCGGATCGGGCTTCCTGCTTGCCAAGCAACTCGCCGGCGGATGATCATGACGGGCAGTCGCCCGGCCTCCAGCCCTCGAACCAGCAAGGAATTGGCAATGAAACGCAAGGCGATCAACCCCAGCAGCCTCTACCAGTCGGTGCCCTTCGGCTTTTCCCATGCGGTCGAGCAGAACGGCGGCCGCACGCTGCACCTTTCCGGCCAGGTCGCCTGGGACGGCGAGGGCAGACTGGTCGGCGCAGGCGATCTCGTCGCCCAGACGCGGCAGGCGCTGGCCAACCTGAAGGTCGTCCTGGCCGAAGTCGGCGCGACGCCGGCCGATGTCGTGCGGCTCAGGACCTATGTCGTCAATCATTCGCCTGAAAAACTCGGGCCGGTCACGGCCGAGATCGCCGCCTTCTACGGCGACGCGCTTCCGGCCGCCAACACCTTCATCGGCGTCCAGGCGCTCGCGCTGCCGGACTTCCTGGTGGAAATCGAGGCCATCGCGGCTCTCTGAGAAAGAGCCGGCCATCTCATCGTCAACAGGTCAATGCAAGGGGAACAACAGCATGAAACCGCATACGGACAGACGAACGCTTCTCAAACTTGCCGGCGCCAGCGCCATAGCCGCGGGCCTGCCGCGCCTCGCCGTCGCCCAGAGCAAGGACGAGCTCACCATCGCCTACAACGTCAACCTGCCCTCCTGGGACCCGACCACCGGACCGTCGGCGGTCAACCCGACCATCCAGGGGCTCTACCAGTCGGTGTTCGACCAGTTCATCCTGCAGAAGCCGGACCTGTCCTTCGCGCCCGGCCTGCTCACCGAATGGGGCTGGAGCGACGACCACAAGCAGATCCACATGACGGTGCGCGACGGCGTTACCTGGCATGACGGCAGCCCCTTCACCGCCGAGGACATCGCCTGGTCGCTGGAGCGCGCCGGCAAGGCCGAAACCGGCAACCCGATCCAGTTCGTCTGGGCCAAGATCGGCAACATCAAGGCCGACGGCAACCGCGTGACCGCCGACGTGCTGGAATTCGAGCCAACGATTTTCAAGTGGATGTCGTTCCTCACCGGCTACGTGCTGCCGAAGGCCTATTACGAGAAGGTCGGCCCGGAAGGCTTCGAGAAGGCGCCGATCGGTACCGGCCCCTACATGGTCGAGAAGTTCGAGCAGAACGCCTTCATGCGGCTCAAGGCCAATCCGAACTACTGGGGCGGCAAGCCGGCGTTCGAGAACGTCACCATCAAGTTCGTCACCGACGCGGCGAGCCGCGTAGCCGAGCTCGAATCCGGCAACTCGCAGGTGACGCTGGAAATCCCCTACGAGGAATATGACCGGCTGATCGCCAAGGACGGGCTGGCCGGCTCCTGCGAGACGGTGTCCGACATCGGCATGATCTTCTTCAACGACATCGACGTCATGCTCGACGCCAATGTGCGCCACGCCGCCGTCATGTCCGTCGACAAGAAGCTTCTGGTCGACCGGCTGCTACGCGGCTACGGCCTGCCGCTCGACACGCTGGAGACGCCGGAATACGAGGCCTACGATCCGTCGATCAAGGTCGAGTACAATCCGGAGAAGGCCAAGGAACTGCTGGCCGCCTCCGGCTATTCGACCGACAATCCGGTCAAGTTCACCATCCAGACGACCAAGGGCTTCAAGCCCAAGGACTACGAGATGATCCAGGCGATCGTCGGCATGTGGCGCAAGGTCGGCATCGAGGCGACGATCGAGGTCTACGAGATCGCCAAGCACTTCGAATTGCGCGCTGCCGACAAGCTGGCGCCGGCAGCCTTCTACAACTGGGGCAACGCCGTCGGCGACCCCACCACCTCGACGGGCTTCGCCATGTACGGACCGAGCCCGCATTCGGTGTGGGACAGCCAGGATGTCATCGACGCCATCAACCCGCTATGGGGCGAGGCCGACGAGGCCAAGCGCATCGCCGGTTGGAAGGCGGTGTCGAAGCTGGTCGCCGACAACGCCTATGTGCTGCCGCTGTTGCAGTATGCACAGCCGATCGTGCACGCCAAGGGCGTCAAGGTGGTGCAGCACAAGTCCGGCGCGCTGCTGCCGGCGCTGATGACGCCCGCCTGACCGCGGACGGCTCCGGTCCGGTTCATGCCGGGCCGGAGGCCATCAAGCCATGCTGCTTCTTCGCCTCACCCTCTCGCGGCTCCTGACCACGCTGATCACCCTGATCGGCGTGGCTGTCATCGTTTTCGTCGTCATCCGCGTGGTGCCCGGCAATCCTATCGCCATGATGCTGCCGCCCGGCGCCTCGGCCGCCGATATCGACCGGCTGAAGGCGCTCTACGGACTCGACAAGTCCATCGCCGAGCAGTTCCTCATCTGGTTCGGCAACGTGCTGCATGGCGATTTCGGCACCTCGATCACGACGCGCCAGCCGGTTCTGTCGCTGGTGCTGGACCGGCTGCCGGCGACGCTGGAACTTTCCGTCATGGCGCTGCTCATCGCCGTCGCTATCGGCGTGACGCTGGCCATCCTCGGCACGCGCCTGCGCGGCCGCAGGGCGGAAGCCGGCATCGACGTCGCCAACGGCATCGGCCTCTCCGTGCCGGACTTCCTGTGGGGGCTGGCGCTGATCCTGGTGTTCGGCGTCATCTGGCCGGTGTTCCAGATATCCGGCCGCGTCTCGCCGCGCCTGGAACTGCCCTTCACCAGCCAGTTCTACCTGTTCGAGAGCATCTTGCGGCTGCGCTTCGACCTCACCGCCGACCTGCTCAGCCACATGTTCATGCCCGCGCTGGCGCTGGCGCTGCCCTTGGCTGCGATCATCTCGCAACTGCTCAAGCAGTCGCTGAAGGAGACGGTCAATCTCGACTATTCCGTGCTTGCCCGCACCAAGGGCTATTCGGAAACCAGGGTGATCCTCTCCGAAGCGCTGCCGAACTCGATCCTGCCGACGCTGACGCTGGTCGGCGTGCAGTTCACCTTCCTGATCGGCGGCACCATCATCGTCGAGCGGCTGTTCTCCTACGAGGGGCTCGGCAACATGGCGATCGAC
>Ga0182738_1006921_pt1 | contig 11645 bp, 8 predicted proteins | sample eDN5th30CBELigMG_FD_128876 | JGI IMG/M metagenome (GOLD analysis project Ga0182738, IMG submission 128876) | Enriched Miracle-Growth compost microbial communities from Emeryville, California, USA - eDNA 5th pass 30_C BE-Lig MG (version 2)... ...
CCGGCTTGCGGATGGCGCGCAGCGGCACGGTCATGATGCTGTGGTCATGTGTTTCCCCGCCCTCCCGGGTTATGAGCGGCCGCCCGTTCTCGGCAGCAAGGATCGGAACGGGCCTGCCGGCCCATCCACAGGCCGTGCATCTCGGTCGTTCCCAAAGAATGCCCGGCGCGGCGGTGTTTTCACCCTGTTCAGGCGTAAGATCGGGTGATCCGCAGTCCGGGCAGGCCTCCGGCACGCCGCGGAGCTCTCGAAGGATCAGGGACGTGGCCATGTCGATCGCATGCTGGATCAATGTATGCGACATGTCGGCGTCGAGCCAGGTGGCCGATTTCGCGTGCGTCAGCCAGTTGGAGAAGGTCCAAGCGCTATCGAGCGCGCCCTTCAAGGCGCCACGTCGCTCCCGGTTGCTATTACCAGGCGCGACGGCGTTGCAGATGATTTCCGACCATTCGCGGAAGTTGGCGCGCTGCGGAGGCGTTTCCGTCCAGACCGCCGCGTCCTGAGCGACACCGATCAATTCAAGCAAGGTCTCTCGGCAACGAACTCCAACGGCCTGATAATCCGCGAGATTGTGGGCCTGGGAGACCGCATCGCCGGCCTCCTCCATCTTATCGAAGACCGGCCCGAACGGGAGGAGCCGCATGTCGTCGCGTTGCTGATGCTCCGTGCGGGGGATGCGCAGGATGAGGCCGATGTGGAAGGTCAGCGCCAGGTCCATGTTCGGAAACTGCTGCTGGGAGTAGAGATTGGTGCCACCCGTGATGACCCACCACCGGTCCTTGTTCGTGTGGATGTCCCACACGTCATGACGGGTGTTCAGGACCGCCTCGGAGTAGACCTTCTGCAGGAAGGTCACCTCTAGGTCAGGGGCTTGCCATTCGAAGTATTCCCGAATGGACTCTATTTCCTCTTCACTGGCCTTCAGCATTTTGTCCCCTCTCGCCGCAGATGACCTCCGCGCAAATCAAAAATCCTCGACGACACCCGCCGAGGATGTCGGACCTACCATTCGAGTCGTACCCGCAAGCGGCGTGACCCTTTCTGAAGCGCGCCTTCTCCGCGTCCGGCGACGGCCTAGTCGTCGTCCTCCGTTTCGGGGATCTCGCCGGCTTGGAAGCCGCACATCTCCATAAACATCCATGCCCGCAGCCAGTTGGAAATCTCGTTGACCTTCAGCTTGGAGACATCCTCCTGATAGCCGAACCCTGACGCATTCCGCGCGTAGATGGCGTTGAGGTGGCTGACATAAGCCTCGCGCATCATCCCGGTCGGACGGAATGCGAAGTTGTGCGAAATGGCCACCTCGGTCACGGCGGTGACGACCGCGCTCCACAACGGCAACTCGACCTCACCAAGGCCGCCATGCATCAGGCCATCATTGGCGACACGTTGAGCTAGCCGAATCAACCGTCCATCGAAGGCGTAAAGCGGAGCCTCGAAAAGCCTTGCACGAAGCTCTTCATCGAGTTGTTCGGTAATTGCGTTGGCTCGCTCAGGCTCGGCTAGCCGGAAGGGGTTTAGAGCGCAGATAAACAGGCTGCTCCGGTTCGACCAAGGAATTGAGTCCCAGAACTTCCGAATGAAGCAGAATCCGTGCAGCCGTTCTTCTTCCATCAACTGGGCTGCGTAGTTGCTGAGACCGGTGAGATGCTTTCGCGTCCACTCATTCGGTGAGCCGTCTTCCTCCTTGTTGTCGATCCAACCTGGTATGTCATCGATGGTGATCACGACACAGCCCATGGCATCGTGTGACAGGAGTTGGTTGGTGAAGCGTTTGAACTCTTCGTCGCTTGGGACGTGAAGTTGCAACCTCAGGCTGTCGAGCGCGTCGGTAATGAAAACCGGAGCATAGACTAAGATATCGCGATCGGCGATCAGCAGGTCATATAGATAGGCTTGGCGGGTGATCTTCACGTCCATCGTCGAGACCAGAACGTTGGTAATGTCCTTGTGACCGGACAATGCGAATATGCCGGCGACGTAATTGCTGTAAGCGAACAGTTCGGAAAACGCATTGCGCTCTGCCGCGCGGTCCACCTTTAGCTCGAGAATGAAGAGGCCATCCTCATGGTGGCCCAGGAGGTCGAGCTCCATTGGGCGGGTGTGGTCGGTCGGCAGCTTAATCTTGCTGCCCAGAAACTCTCCGTACCGAACCGAATTGTGCAGTCTCGAGAGCTTGGTCAGGGCCCTAGCCTTGATGATTCGCCAGAGTTGGAAATCATCCTCATCGTCCACAGGCTCTTCGTCTAATGCCGCAGTGTCGTCGACCAGGTCGGTTAACCCGGTCTTGAACAGGTAGCCGTGGACCTCCTCCTCACTGAATTGAGCCAACTTACTCTCCTGCGCCCCATTGGCGATTATTGTCGTCTGCGTGTAGAAGGCCGGAAAATCTAGTAACAAAATGCAGCGACTATGGTAACTTTAACCCCGATTACGTGGAAAACCAGATTCGGCGTATGGATGCGAAAGCGAACATGGAAACGAACACTTTGGCCGAGGTTGCAGGCGGTACGATTCTCCGTTTGAAGATCGAGCGCTATCGCGCCTTCCAAAAATTCGACTGGTTCCCGAAAGCTGGCCTGAACGTGATCCTCGGGGGCGGCGACGCTGGCAAGAGCACAATCCTCGAAGCGATCGCTCTGTTACTCAATCCGAGCAATGCCGCCCTCGTGTCCGACAATGACTATTGGCGACGTCACCGCAAGGATGGGTTCTTTATTGGCGCCGTGATCAGCCTACCGCCCGAAAGCAGCATCGCCACTCAGTCGCGTCCAGCGTTCCCATGGGAGTGGGATGGCCGGCAGGCCTGTAAACCGCAGGAGTCCGATGAAGGCGAACCGGCCCGGCCGGTGGGGCCGCCGGTCTATAAGGTCTCCGTTAGCGGCTCCGAAGAGCTCGACCTGACCTACGCGATCCACAATCCGAACGACACCACGGATATATTCTCGCCGACGCTACGCCGGGAGATCGGTCTGGTACGCCTGGGCGGCGACGATCGGAACGATCGCGACCTCCGCCTTGTACAGGGCTCGGCTCTGGATCGGCTTCTCAGTGACAAGGCTTTGCGCTCGCGCCTGACCTCGACCTTCTCTGGCGTCGACGTGAAGGCTGAGCTGCAGATCGAGGGGCAAGAGGCGATGAAGCAACTGAACGAGACGTTCGGCGAGCGCGCTCTCCCGCATGACCTGGGACTCGGCCTCAACGCAGGCCAGGGCCAGTCGATCAGCGCGCTGATCGGCCTCACCGCCGCCATAGAGGACAGTCGCCTGCCGCTATCGAGTTGGGGCTCGGGGACTCGGCGTCTGGCATCCTTGGCCGTCGCCCAGGCCTGCCGGACCGGTTGCCCTATTACCTTGGTCGACGAGGCAGAGCGCGGCCTCGAGCCCTATCGCCAACGCAAGCTCGTCAGCGAACTGGCAGCCGGTCCATCACAGGTTGTGATGACGACGCACAGTGCGCCGGCCCTAGTCGCCGCCGAGCCAGCGACGATCTGGTACCTCAGCCAGGGGCATGTCATCGCCGAGCTTTCCAGTCCGCGCTCGGTTCAGCTGCATAAGCGAGATCCAGAAGCTTTCCTGTCGCGGCTGACCCTGGTGGGTGAAGGGCCAACCGAGATCGGCTTCGTCGAAGAAGTGCTTCGCCGAGAAATCGCGACGGACCTGCTCGACTTGGGGGTTCGGCTCAGTGACGGCCAAGGCAACACCTTCACGCTCGAACTGCTGGAGGAGTTCACCAAAGCCAAACTTGGCCTCGCCGCATTTGTCGACTGTGAGGGCGACAACACCACTCGCTGGGGCAATCTGAAGTCTGCGATGGGCGACCTTCTATTCCAGTGGCCCTCGGGCTGCACCGAGGCGAACGTCATCGCCCATGTTCCTGACGACAAGCTGGAGGCGTTGCTTGTTGATCCTGAAGACATCCACACCCAACCGCGGCTCGCCACCCTGGTCGAGCGGCTAAAGGTCCTCGAACCCAACGTCGAATTCCCCAAGCACGATTTCGCCACCATCAACGCCGTCGCTGGCGATCGATTGCGCGCCCTCATCATCGCCGCTGCGAGCGGCGATCCAGGCGGGGCTCCTGAGAAGGAAGCCAAGACTTGGAAGAAGCACGGCAAGCGCTGGTTTAAGAGCCTCGAAGGCGGTCGAGAATTGGCGGACAAAGCCTACGGCCTTGGCGCCATGGCCAAGGTGACGCCTCAACTGCAGCCTTTGATCGACGCGCTCACGGCGCTGACCGCAAGGACGCCGAAGGCGACGGAAAATGGCTGACGCGGCGGTGGCCGCCGCGCTCAGGTCAACCGCGAAGTTGGTCGTGGTCGAAGCGCCGGGCGGATGCGGGAAGACGTTCCAAGGCGCTGCTTTCGCGGCCGATATCTGCCCGACGCTAGGCGCAGGGCGCCTTCTTATCCTGACGCACACCCATGCTGCATGCGATGTATTCGGCGATCGCACGAAGGGTCTGTCCGGTTTGGAAATCCGGACCATCGACAGCCTGATCGGCCAGATCGCTGAGGCCTATCCGGAACCGGGTCTCATCGCAGGCGCCTTGCCAGACTATGACCGCAACAGCCGCTGGACGGCGGGCTTGCTGAAGCGTCGTCCGTTCATCGCCGACATGTTGGCGCGCCGCTACCCAATGGTAGTCTGCGACGAGCACCAGGACGCAAGCGCCGAGCAGCACGCCGTCATCGAGTCTCTGCACGTCGCCGGCGCCAGGGTCCGAGCTTTCTTCGATCCGATGCAACGGATCTATGGCTCGGGCGCGACGGAGGCGCAGGACCACGCCAACGACAGCCGCTTGGCGGCCTTTCGTGCCGCGGCCGATGTCGCGGAATCGCTTGATGTTCCCCACCGCTGGACGGGCGGCGGCGAAGAGCTTGGGGACTGGATTCTGGAAAGCCGCGCCAGACTGGCCGCTGGTGGGAAACTGCGCTTGACGGGCAAGCTGCCACGCGGCCTCAGGGTCGTCTTCGCCGACAACACCGCGCAACGAAACCTAGGCTTCCAGCTCGACGCTCAAGACCGACGGTCGCTCGATCCTGCGTTTACAGGAGTTCAGCCCCTACTGATCCTTTCGCACCATAACGATACGGTTCAGGCGATCCGCGCCTTTCTCGGTCGATCCATGCCGATCTGGGAAGGACACACCCGATCGGCGCTGCCAGCGCTCGTGCAGGGCCTTGCCACCTGCGATGACGCCGCTGCCGTCGCCAAGGCCGCGGTAGCCTTTGTCCAAGGGGTTTGCACGGGGTTCTCCGACAGTCAGTTCGCGACGCGCTTCCGCGACGAGGTCGCCAGCGGCTGTGCCAAGCCGGCCCGGGGTAAACCGGCGCTCATCCAGTCGTTGGCGCGACGGATCGTAGAGCAACCCAATCATGTTGGCGTCAGCGCGTTCCTGCAGGAGTTGCAGCGCGCAACGAAGACCCAAACCCAGTTCGAGTCCGTTCACATCGATTATCCTCGAGAGTTCTGGGAAGCAGTGCGTCTCGGAGAAGCAAAGGATCCGCAGGCCGGCCTAGCGGAACAATCGCGCCACAATGTCCACACCCGACGCTTACCGCCCCTGCGCGCCGTGAGCACGATTCACAAAGCCAAGGGCTTGGAAGCCCCCAACGTGGTGATTATGCCCTGCGACGGGACGACCTTTCGCGAGAAGGATCGCCGACTGCTTTACGTCGCGATCAGTCGGGCCAGCCGCAACCTGACCCTAGTAGTGTCGCGCTCGAATCCCAGCCCGATTATCGAACTTTGAGAGGGCAATCACCAGCGATGGAGAACCCGATGTCGGATCACTCTTACATCACGCTCAACGACCCGGACGAGCCCGTTTTTCTCGCATGGCCGACACAGGGGAATGCGGGCGGATTCATCTCATTCGAAAATGCTACCGACTGGTTTGCCTTCGTCGAGAGTCTCGCTATCGACGCGCGCATTCCCGAGATCGTACGGGCGAAGTTTGCGCGGGCGCAGACCCTGTACCTGCTGGGCTGGGTCGACTTCAGTGTCTTGAGGGCTGGTGAGCTGGCTGCCCTGATCGCGCTCGAACTCGCGTTGATGGATCGCTACGGCGGCCAGGTCACGAAGAGTAAGCGGAACTTCGCAGCTCTGCTCAAGTTCATGGTGGAGTCGGATGGGCTGACCTACGATCGGATTCCGATGGTCGGTCGATGCGGAGGAACGGCCGTGGGCCAATTAATCGGCGCCACACATCCGACTCTGGCAGAGCGCCGAAACGCCCTTGCACACGGCGATCCGTTCGACGGGCTTCCTACCGGCGGGCTTCTTGAGCTCGTCAGAGACCTCATCAACTACGCGTACCGCCACTATCTCGCCGAAGCTGCTCGAATCTCGTCTGTGCAGCATCCCGCCACATTCAACGATTTAGGGTCGGATCATGGAGAATTTTAACCTCGATGCACGGCAGCTCGCTCGCATCGAGGCCGTTCATCGCGGTTTCCTCTATCAGCACCTCTACGCCGCCGCGTGCCTATTCCGGGCCGCGGCATCGGGCGTCACCCACGTCGTAGTCGAAAACGACGAAGATGTGGAGCTGGTACTGCCAGGTCACCGAATTTACACCCAGATCAAGACTCGCGGATCGCGCCTTACCTTCGGCGATGTTGAGGGCGCCCTTGCGAGGTTCGATCAAATCCGAGACGAGCATGCTGCCGGTCGACGAAGCGGCACATGTCAATTCGTCGTGGTCGCAAACATACCACCTGGTCCTGATCTTGCCGAACGCACTGCGAAGGTCACTTGGCCCAGCGATGTCACGCTCGCCTATCCCAGGTCTGGGACTCCGGCACCGTCGCTCCCGGAACCTTGGCCGACGGTCGATGATGTCTTCGACGCATGTCGAGCCGCAGCGGAATCGCTGCCATTTGCGATCCTGGCCCCAGAGACTCTGGTCTGGAAGATCGCCGGTCGAGTCATGGCAGCATCGGCTGGCGTCGAGCCAAACCCTGGGCACACGTTCGTCGTCGACGAGCTTCCCGCTCTCTTCGAACAGCTCATCGTTCAGCTCCAGGACTTCCCGGCGCCGCCATTACGCTACCGGCCACAGGACAAGGAGCCACCGCTGATCAGCGACCAGCGCGTACGGCTCGTCGTCGGCTTTTCAGGGGCCGGCAAGACCTCCTGGGTTTCGCAGACGGCGCTCCACACTAGCGATCGGCTGGCCTATTACGACGTTGCGGACATCTCCGGCCCGGCGCTAGCAAGCGCTGTCGCGCGTGAACTTGCGGCCCGGATGTTCGGATCGCGCGGCGGGAAGCTTGGGGAGATCCTCTTGCCCGGCGCGAGCGGGGCGGAAATCCTCGTCGCGATCGGCCGCCACCTCGCCGAGGACGGTCTCACGGCTACCGTTGTGTTGGACAACGCACACCGCGTTCCCTCTGCCGATCTCGTGCCCCTTGTCGGTGCATCGCCGCAGCTGCGCTTCTTGCTTATAGCACAACCAAACGCGTCTACGGCGCGCTTTGAGGCAACTCTCGGTGTAGCGGCAGAACCCCTTCTCGGATGGTCGAACGAAACCGCTGCCGCAGAGGGCGCGTCTCTTGGATGTCGCGGGGACTATGCGGACTACGAGCGTCTGCTAAAGCTGACCGCCGGCCTTCCGCTCTACGTCCAGAACGCCCTGAAGATTGCAGCCGGATCCTACGAGGGCGACGTCGATCGACTCTGCACCGCGTTGGAAGAGCGGACACACGTCGTGGAAACGGCGCAGGATCTCATCCTCGCCGACGTCTTCGAAACATTTAACGACAACGAGCGCCGCGCGATGGGCGCGCTCAGCCTCAGCGATGTCCCGCTTTCCCAAGCCGAAGCTACCACTATTCTCAAGCGGACCTTCGGCATCGAGCCGGCCCCGGCGGCGGCCGCGTTCAGGCATCTTCGAACGACCGGCTCGATTCAGATCTTCGGCGTCGATCGCTTCAAGGTTCATGACGCAATCCGACCGCTCGGTCGAGCATTCCTCGACGATACCGGTGCCGACGCCGTAAAGGCAGCTCGGGAGGCAATCCGGGATCTCGTGATGGCCGCTCTGCCAAAGGAACATGATCGACAACGCGTCTTCCTGCTGCTTCGGATGTTCGTCGCCCTCGGGAACGTAAAGCCGCTGGTGCAGATGGCCACCGACGAACTGTTTCATGAGCTCGGCTACATGGACGAGATTTCCGCCTTCCTGACTGAGGCTGCCGCATCCGACGGAATCGCCGCCGAGGATCGATTTTGGGCGCTGGACGGACTGGTCTTCGCGCACTTCAAGGAGGGCGATGAGGCCGATATCCGCAACAAGCTTGACCGAATGGACGCGCTTGTCCGAAAGAACAACCTCGGCCTGACCGAGCGCTTGGCGATAGGAATGAAGCGCATGCTCTTCGCCGCGCGCGAGAAGGACGTCGCAACGGTCAAGAAAACCATGGATGAGCTGAGCCGTGTCCTCCCGCGGACGCCCCAGCACCTTCGCGTGGCGAAATACAATTACGCACACGCGCTATTCGAACTCGGCATGATGGACGAATGCGTCGCCGGCACGCTCGATCTGGTCGTTGAGTATTACGACGAGCTTGGGCTTCGACTGTCCGACGTGATAGGCAATAATCCGGATAAGATCTGGCCGCTGCTGAAAGGCGGCCATACCCACACCGACGACCTGAAACATCTCGCCGATGCGCTCGACCTCCAGTCGAAGGCGCTCAAGGCGAGCGGAGGCAATCCGGGTCTCGCACCGATACACGCGATGAAGTTCTACTCGATGGCCCAGTCACTGGACTCTTTTGTCCGCGTTGGCCAGGAGCTAGTCGATGATTTCATTGGCCGCAACGACTACATCGGCGCGCGTGACGTCATCGAGCGAAACCTCATGCCGACGATCACCGGACTGAAACTCGCTGGACGGATTATTCCCGTTCGAAGCCAGTACGCCGTCGTTCTCGCTTACTGTGGGGCCTTCGATGCGGCCGACGCCGAGATGGCGCGCCTGGAACCTTATGAGGGTGGCCTAGACGCTCGAGGCCAGTGGGAGCTCCGGAACCAACGATCGCTGATCGCTCATTTGCGGGAAAACCCACCACCTCCGCAGTGGCAGATGCCCCCCAACTCGCCGGACCGGTGAGGTAGGTTCCGCGGCGGGTCTTGCTACGATGCGATCCACCGCCGCAGATAATAGTCCGTCTCCTTGCGGCTTTTGCACTGGTAAGTCTTACGGATCATCTTCCGCAGTGTCTCTCCATTCGGCCCTTGCCGTTCATCGGCTTGGGTGAGGTCCACCGCCAACAGTTCTTCGTCGGTAAACCCGCCGATGGGCATGGGATTAACAGTCCAAATTTCGGAAAGACTGGCGACCACACCATTCGAGAACGGTATGCGTTTCAGTATCTTCGGAAGCTGGCCTTCAAGCCCGTAGAACCGTGCCGCAGCGATCTTCGTGCTAATCTGGACGTTAATCAACGGCTTTCGCCTATAGAACGTGATGTCGGCAGGCTGGCCTGAGGACGACAGCAGCGTGAGGTTATAGGTCAGCATCCCCTCTCGAGACCCGAAATGCTGCTCCAGTCGTTTGATCGCCTCTTGCGTGGTGATGTCTTGCGTCATGGGCGCTCGCTATGCTTCATCGTCAGCGCTTCGACTGCTGCGCGACGGGGCGGCTAGCATGGGGCTTGAACGAGCGACGCCGAGCTGGAACTGCTGCGCAGCGTCAACGAGTTCAAGTGCGCTCTTTCGTCCGAAGGCAACCTCCAAGCGGCGCTTATCTAGGTCGAATGTGAACCGAGTGCCCCCGCGGCTATAGGTGACGCGCTTATGACGATCATCGTCATCGACCTCGCCACCCGACGCGTCGGCAATGTCCTCCAGCCGATCGACCAGCGCGACGAACGAGTCATCCATACTATCGAACTCGACCACCAACTGCTGAAATTCGTCGGAGAAGAGTTCGTCCAGCGCTTCGCGGTGCGTAGCCCAGCCTTGGCGCAACTCCAGCCGCCGAGCCGCCGAGCGAAGCGCGTCGAGATCATGCCCCTCGCGGTGCAGAGCTAGCAGCACGAAGAGTAAGCGACGGGCCGTTGGCGTCATCGCCCGCTTGCGCTCCTCGCTTGACCCAGATGCGCCCCAAGAGCGGATCGTCGCCACAGACGCACCCGTCAAACGCGCCAGGTGCGTGCTTCGACCGCTCCGGTCACCGGGGTTCAATTCCTGGGCGATCGCCCGCACAGCCGTCGATTGGTCCATGGGTCACTCTATAATATTGTCACAGTCACAGAGTTTGGGTAACAGCGCCGCTTTTTTTTCAAGGCCGACAGGAGTTCAGCCACCCATACTTTTTCCCTTGAAGCCTCAGCCCCATAAGCAGGATAGCGGCGCAGGAGCGAGTTTATCGCCAAAAGGCACGACATCCGGACTGTCGTAGAGAACGACGCCGAAGGCGAAGCGATCCCCGCAGGCTTCGGCCAACACCCGCAGCCCGCGGCGAGCGGATCAGCCGCGTAACCAATCCACCGATTTATTGACACAAACGAGACGTTGAAAACTTGACGAGACTATTAACTCGCCAGGGGAGGTTCGGATGGTCTCGCATGCAATTTTGTGACATGTCCAGAAAACCACCGTTTGATGGACACATTCCGAGCTGCACGTAAGCCTACAAGCGAATAACAAGAAGTTGACCATGAGTGGAAAGAAAGCCGAGCACTCGTTTTCAAACAGCGCGCCTGCCGTGCCTCCGCACCGCTCGGTTCCCCTGATGGGTAGTCGACCTTGAACTTGGGGCATAGCCACGTGTGGTCGTGGCCTCCGTATGGCTACTTCCGGCTCGTGATCGGTCATAGCAAACCGTTCCCCCCCATTGACCGCAAAGGGTCGAGGCTGTGTGGAAACTCCACTCGCCCTAACAACCACAGCGCATTCGCCTGGACCGCAGCAACTTGGGCGGTCTTCACTCCGATTTTTCGACGCGAGACTCCCTGAAGGCTGTTTGAGCGGTGCGGATAGGATTTGGAGCGCGTCATTGGTCGCATGAAGGGCTCAGCCCCCCATCGAAAGCATCGCCTTCATCGTTTGCTGGAAGCCTAGGATGCGCATGACCCGCTTGAGGTTATAGGCCAGTACATTCAAGCTCATTTCCGTGCTCACATTGCCCAAGCGACGAGTTAGGAAGTGCGTATAGCCCATCCAATGCTTGAACGTGCCGAACACATGTTCCACCGTGCGCCGCCGCACCTTCATCGCATCTGGCATTCTGTCTAGACGGCGCTGCGCCGCCTCAAGCACGGCCTCATGTTCCCATCGACTGATGCGCCGATACGCGCTAGGTGTGCATCGCTCCTTCATGGCGCATTGTGGGCAGGCACTACTCCAGTAGCGCCGCAATTGAAGACCATTCTCCTCTCGCGTAAACCGGTGGATGGCGCGCTGGCCCGCAGGGCACTGGTACTCGTCGTCCTTCGCGATGTAAATGAAGTCCGAACGGTCGAAGCGGCCTTCGGCCTTGGCATTGGAAGTCGTCGGCTTGGGCAAGATCACATCAATAGCTGTCTCCGCACATGCCTTGATCTGAGGCGCGCTGTAGTAGCCACGATCGGCAATCGCACGCAGTCGCTTCTTGCCCATCGCCTCCCGCGCGGCTTGTGTCATCGATGCCAA
>Ga0182738_1006922_pt1 | contig 11645 bp, 8 predicted proteins | sample eDN5th30CBELigMG_FD_128876 | JGI IMG/M metagenome (GOLD analysis project Ga0182738, IMG submission 128876) | Enriched Miracle-Growth compost microbial communities from Emeryville, California, USA - eDNA 5th pass 30_C BE-Lig MG (version 2)... ...
GATGATCTAATTGAAATTTTTAGTTGTATGAAAGTTTCTTTGAAAAGCAAGAGACCTCATTGAGTGTTGATTCCATTGAAGATGAAGAAATTGAAGCTGATCCAGTCATCAAGAGTACCTTAGGAACTGAAGGAGGAGTCGAAGCTCCTTTGACTGAAGTGCCCCAAGACAGTGCTGAAAAGAGGTCATTTATGGAAAGAATCAGACAAAGCAATTTTGAACATGAAGTGAGACATATGCCCAAGATTAGTGAGGTAAAATAAAAGAAAAGAGAGCGGGAAATAACTACTTTTAGAAGGACATTAAGGGAGAGTATAACTTTTTCCAAATGTTTGAAGCTTCTGCAAGAAATGTCCCTCAAGAAAGCGTAAGATAGAGAATGAGGATTTATTTTGATGATGTGATAGGATTGTTACCCCAATGCCAGTACTAAGGAAAGAATTAGTACCAAGAATATTTATCCCAAGAGAAGATTGGTGGGAGAGCATATGTTTGAAAGATTCGATGTGGACTCCTTATTCTTTATCTTTTACTTCCAAAAGGTAAGGAGGTTTATGAGGAAAAATAGATTTACTGTGATAGGATACTTATGAGCAATATTTGGCAGCAAAGGAATTGAAAAAGAGAGCTTGGAGATTCCACAAGAAGTATTTGACTTGGTTCAAGAGACTTGAAGCACCAAGAGTAAAAAAATTTTACTTAGAATAATCAAATTAAAAATAAATTAAAAGGTTACTAACGAAGAATATGAACAAGGCACCTATGCTTTCTTCGATTTTGAACCAGGTATGAGAGAGTTTTTCTTCTGTTTACTGAGTAACCTCACAAAAGGCGGTTGGTGTCAAAGAAGAAAGAGCGATTTTACCTTCAAATATTCTTATTTAGAGGATGAAAAGTTATAAGAGCGAGAATAACTTAGAGTTATAGGATTTGTGCATGCACACACATGTATGATATGACGACAATTTCTTTTGGCTTTATTTGCTTTTATTTGAAATGTTTTTTAATTAAGTTTGACACCTATCTATCTACCTATCCGAAGTACTATTACAGTAATAAAATAAAAAGAAGCAAAGAATCTTTTTAAAATAAATCTTTAACTTCACCTCAAATTATTAATTTCACGTATTTAATTAAAAATTTGAATAAAAAGATTTGATCATTTTTTTCTTTTGTTCTGAACATGGTTTTTTGGGGGAACTTGTTTTTTGATACAACAAGAACATTCAAAAAAATATTGATCAGAAAAAAGTTTTTTTTAGACAAATTGTATTTTTCAAGGGTCCAATAAATATGAAATAATTACAATGATAAATACAATCACTAATAAATAATACTCATAAAACAATACAATATCTGAATCAAGATTAAGAAATCAACACTTTCAGGGTAGCCTCATATCCAACTCTTGGGCATATAAAAAACACGGGTTTTCCATCTTTCATTTGGCCAAGAGAGTGTGCGATCCATCTATATCCGTAGAGGAGACATTCTGGCAAATTAAGGTTATTTAAAGGCTCACGGGCTTGTTTTGCTTCTCATCTCTCAGGTTTAGCTCTATTTCTCAAACAGGCTTTTGATGCATTGTCATGATCTTTGAAATGGATAAGCAAACAGTACTCTTCTCCAATGAGTCCTGTAAAATTACACCTTCCTCTGCAAGATGGTACAATTTGGCAGGGATGGCCATAAACTTCAAAATTTTTGTATTTAATATCTTGCATAGGGTATGTGTGAGAGTAAAAAATTATTATTTTTGAAGTGAAAATTTGAGAGGGGTGATTCAAAAAATCGGAAGGCCAAATTAAAAGAATTTGTACTTTGGCTGAGTTGAAGGTTCAACATCGTCCAAATCTTTTCCTCAAGGAGTTCGTCTATTTCTCTTGTGTTAGGGGTTCCTGAAATCATAAAATTTGGAAGGAAGTCAGAAGGCTTTGGATTTTCTAGACAGAGAGCAAATTTTTTAAGAAGAAAAGAGGCTGACTAGATTTTTCTTTTCTCTTAGAAACTATACAATATTCACAATTTTCTCACATGAGTAAACAAATAAATGTCACGTTTTCTCAATTTATATCTTTTGAGAAGAATCAAACAAAGCAACAGAGATCTTATAGAAATGGCAAACAATTAACTCATTCCAAGATTTCTTTATTTTTTCTTACCTTTCTTGCTCTTTGAGCTGGTCTTCTCATTTTTAATGTAACCTAAATACTCCACAACTCGCTTATCTTCTTCGTCCTCAGGACAGAATGGTCTTTCTTCCTTCACTTTTTCCAAATAATCTCTCACTGGCATTAAAAAAGTTTTTCCATCAGAAGCCCATGTTTGCAAGCATTTTTCACCTTTTTCATTTAAAGGAAAGATTTTGGTGTCCTGCGAGGATAAGTTTGCCTCAAGGTGATTTTCTTACAACCATTGTTTTAAATTTAGTGGCTTTAATGAAGGAATATCATTAATTTGGGATTCAAGAGAATGCTCCATTTTTAGATATGAGAATATTTTTTTTGTTGATGTTTTTGGTGTCGTTTAGAATGCAAAAAATTTAATTAGATGATGCATCTGAATTTTTAACCCCTTTTAAATATATCTCATTCTGTCTATGAATTTATCTAACCGAACCAAAAAAGGGAGTTTTTCACTTCGATAATCTAAGGAAAAAGTCGGTACAGACAAACCTTATATTGTTAATTTTCAGGGAAATTTTCGAAAAGATTTTTCCTCCAAATGAAAGCACATTTTTAAGTTGAGAGACTGAAGTTTTTGTTCACAAGGCAAACTTAATATTACTTTATAAAATGCAATGAAAAACATGCAAATACAATATAAATGAATAAGAAACTCTTAATCTCATACACTTATTCTCAAATATGCTGAATTTCAAGTCAAAGTTCTTTATTTTTTCTTTTGTTCAGGATAAGCTCCGGTCTTGACAATATTGTGAAGATCTTTATTGCTGTAAGTAACAGCAGTATTTTCATTAGGAGTCTTGGCTTGGAGTTCAGCTTCAATTCTTAAGACTCTAGCAACATCACGAGATTCAATCTTAGGAATGAAAGGCATAACTCCAAAAATCTTCTCAGCAATTCTATCATCATTTCGTCTATTCAACAAAAAGCCTGGTTGTAAAATTGACAATTGGGGAAGCTTCAAGCCTTTAAGGGCTTCTTCGAGTTGACCCTTTGTCTTTGTGTACAAGAAACAGCTCTTGGGGTCAGCACCTGCACTGGAGACAAGACTGTAATGAGGAATCTTGAAGTGAGCAGCAAGCTTGCCTCCCTCCAAAGGATAAGTGTAGTCAACTTTGATAAATTGTTCCTTGCCGACTTTTACTTGAGTGCCAAGGCAGCAGAATAAGGTATTATAGCCAGTCAAGTTCCACTGAGAAGGGTCTTCAAGGGAATCCAAGTTATCTTTGAGAATAATTTTGAGCTTGCTTTTTTCTTGGTCACTGAATTTGCCCCATTCTTCAAGCTTTCTTCTGACGACAACGGTGATTTCGCTCCAATTAGCGGATTTAACAAGTTCATCAACAAGCTCTCTTCCAATAGCACCAGTAGAACCAAGGATGAAAGCTTTCAAGTTGGAAGCACGGTCCATTTTTGAGGGATTTCTGTCTAGTTGAAAATAAAAATTATTTATTATCCCCTTCAAAAAAAATGCTTTAAATATTAGCCTGTATGATCAATTTTCCTGATTTCCCTTACTTTCCTGGTTTTTAAGGAAATTTTAGGGCAGATGACGATTATAAAAAAATTATGACGAAATTGTTAAAAAATGGCATATGGTGAATAAAATATTTTTTAGTCGAGAGAGTTAAATTTTCATCCAGAAAAATAGTTTATCGAGAGATGATTTAAAGCAACCTGAAGCAAAACACTTTTCAAAGTTATTTTTTTCTAAAAGACTTGGACACTTTGCATAGTTTGATTGAGGTTTTTAGAGAGGATTCTAGTGGGAGTATTTTGGAAAGAGGTGAGAATAATTAATTTTTACTGTAAGTATTGAGAGTATTTTCGAAAAAATTGTAATTTACAAGAAGTTATTAATAAATATAGAAGGATCTTTACAATAATGACTTGAGGAGGAAGGAGGCTTGTTGACAAATAATATTTACAAAGGAGGGTTTAGCCATACAAAAAATCTTGAAATGAGTGAATTACTATAAAATATTGTGAAAGTTTTATCAAAGAAATTTATTTTAAGTTTGGCGAAGATTAGGCCATAAAGATTTTAATAACAATTTTTTCGAAAAAATATTGAAGCTGCGTCTGATTTTCTTTTTTTAGGAGCTGATTCATTTACTTTATCCGAAACCAGAGAATCTCAAGAAAATGAGTTTTGTGAAAATACTTTGTTTGAGTTGGGAGATGTCTTTTCTGGATTATTCACATGAAAAGTTTTTTTTGGAAAATTGTCATTAGTTTTATTTTGAAGCCATTAGGATTAAAGGCAAAAGAAAGCTTTCAAAATTCAAGGGAAAAATTTTTTAGTGATGAAACAAGGATAATTCGAAATTAAATAAATTCTCACTCTTTTTTAATTATTATTGCTTATTCAAAGAGAGAGTATTCTCAATTTTTATTTTTCCCCCAAGAACAAACTTTGAATGAGAAAGAAAGTAGTCATTGAATTCCATGTCGGAATAAAAATAGGCAGGTACAGATTTACTTGCTGACTTATTTTTACTTTTTTTTAGTCAACTCATTCCCCTAAATTTCGTTATTCAGTGATTCAGGCTTTAACTATTTTTCTTGATATTTAAAGTAAAGACCTTGGTGATGGTAGAAGAGTGAAAGGCTCAGTTCTCTATCAAAGGCTAGGTTTAGTCGGAGCTAGAGCTTTGTAGTACAATAGAAATGAATGTATTTGTAAGGGTGTTTGTGATTTATTAAATTATTTTCTCAATATAATTAATTTGATAATTTGCTTGAGTATTTCAAGCAAAAGATAAATTATAATCAAATCAAAGTCCAAGCCATGAAAAAAGCAATGACTTTAAGACTTTAATTAAAACTGTTGAATTAATTCCGAATTTCAAGGATTACTTGGATTAAAAGATATGAGCCAATTTCATGATTTTTGCCTCTTAAAAATCTGATTCATTCCTCGTCAGCTGGTCAATTCCAGTCAAATAATATTTTACAGTACCAACTTCCATTCCCTCTGATTAACATCTCCTTTCGATCTCTTTGAAGATACAGTAAATTTCTATTGAATTTCGAATTGTATTATTTTGGTTTCCAGTTGTCAAAGGTTTTTACAAGAAAGAAAAAGAGGAATATTTTCAATGAACTTTTGATAAATTTGTAGACAGTACTTTAAAGCGTAATTTCTATTTGAAAGAAGAGATTTTCATTCATGGAGACAACTGGAAGATATTTGTAGATGGAGGAGATGGTTCGATTTCAGGAGAAATTTTTCAGAGCTTTTTGGACGCCTCAGAGAGGAATAAATTGAAATCTTGAAGGATTGAAGTGCTGTGAACATTAAACCAAGAGAAAATATATTTAATAATTATGGTGAGTCACTACATCGTAATTTTAAAACAAATATTAGCTGAATAATATAGATTTAATAACAAATTTGTGATAAAAATTTTTTAATAAATAGGTTCAATGGAAGAAGAACAAGAACAACTTTTGGAAGAGGGAAAGAGACAAGTCAAAGAGCAGGCTTTCTACATGAAGCAAGCTATTGAGAACGCCAAGCTTAGAGACGTCCTTAAGCACGCCAGCAACATGCTCGCTGAACTCAAGGCCGAAAAACTCTCTCCCAAGAATTATTACATCCTTTTCATGCAAGTCTTTGATGAGCTTAGAGCCTTGGAGGCTGGCATTAAAGAAGAATATAAGAGAGGCAGAAAAATGGCCGATCTTTACGAAAACGTTCAACATGCTGGTGGTTTGATTCCCAGACTTTACCTTTTGATCACCGTCGGATCTATATACATCTCCACCCACGAAGTCCCAGCCAAGGACATCTTGAACGACTTGATGGAAATGATGAAGGGTGTCCAACACCCCATCAAGGGTCTCTTTTTGAGATACTACTTCCTCAAGCTCTGCAAGGACAGATTACCTGATAAGGGCAGTGAATATGAAGGGTAAATATTGAAATAGGGTCCACATTTCTTAACGTTTTATAGAGAAGGAGGCGACTTCAACGTTGCTATCAACGTCATTATCACCAATCTCGCTGAAATGAATAAGCTCTGGATTAAGGTCCAAACCACTCCAGGCAAGGAAAAGTCAAAGAGAGAAAAGGAAAGAAACGATCTCAAGGTCACCATCGGTGAAAACTTGGTCAGACTTTCCCAACTGGAAGGATGCACAAAGACCGTATACAAGGAGTTCGTCTTGGACAAACTCATTGAAATCATCACCTCCAAGGATGACAAGATCTCCCAACAATACCTCATGGATTGTATCATCCAAGCCTTCCCCGATATCTACCACATCAACACCCTCGAAAAGCTCCTCCAAACCTGCGCTTTGATCATGCAAAACAACGTCGACATCAAGACCATCTTTATCAGATTGATGGACCGTCTCGCAGACTTTGCCTCCAACCCTCCTGATCCAGAGGAAGAAGAAGAAGCTGCCGCTTTGAGAACCAACCTTGATCTCTTTGCAATGTTCAAGAATAACATTGACAGCATTATTGAAAACCAAGGCGCTACCGTTGAACTCAGAAAGTTGTTGGAACTTCAAGTCGCTTTCCTCAAGTTCAGCATTCAATGCTACCCTGGTAACATCGAATACGTCAATGAAATCCTCAAGTCCTGCTGCACTCTTTGCCAAAAGCAAGCCACCAGCGATCTTGATGAAGACTCTCTTAAGAACATCGTCAAACTCCTCACCCTCCTTTTGGAATCTCTTTCCATCTCCGTCCTTCAAATGGACGAGTTCCCCAAGCTCATGAAATACCTTCCTCTTTCCAAGAGAAGAATTGTCGCCCTCAAGATCTGCCAAACCGTCACTTCCAGTGCTCTTCCTTTGACTGATCAAAAGATTATCGGACAAATCGTCGATTTCCTTGACCCCATTCTCAAGGACTCCAAGGAGATTTCTGATATCGATCCCTCTGAATTCGAAGAAGAGCAACATTTGGTTGCTAGACTTCCTCATTTGGTTCACCACGAAAATCCCGATTTCATTTACCAAATGTTGGAATCTTTCAAGGTTCAATTCCTCAAGGGCGGTGCCAAGAGACAATTCTACACTTTACCCTCAATTTTCTTTGCTTATGTGAAGCTCGCTAGATACATCAATGAATGCCATAAGAGAATCAACGAACCTGAACCCGTTGAAGAACCCAAGGAAGTTGCTGAAGGCGAAGAAAATGAAGAAGGTGAAGGAGAACAACCTGCTGAAGAACCCTTAAAGATATATAACATCAAGAGAAAGTTCTTCAAGGGAGAATTCGAACTCAACTTCAAGAAGCTCTATGAAACTCTTCAAGAAATTGTTGCAAAGCTCGCCAATGATTATCCTGAACTCACCATGAAGTTATACTTGGAATTCATCCAAATCATCAACGAATGTGATGTTAACAAGGAACTTGATGAACAAACTTATGATCTTTTCACTCAAGTCCTCGAAATCTACCAAAACGACGTTGCTGATGCTGAAGAAAAGGTATGGAGAGGATTTGAATTCATAATTTAATCTTATAAATTATTAGATTGCCGCTATTGCTTTCATTTCATCTGCTCTCTATCAAATCACTTGCCTCAGTGAAGAAAACTTTGATGGTTTGGCTTCCAACACTGCTTCTTACAGCAGCAAGCTTTTGAGAAAATATGACCAATGCCTTGCTGTTTTGGACAGTACCCACTTGTTCTATTGCCATGCTCAAGTAAGAAACTTTTTAATATGGGAATATTGGTATTGATTGTGATTTTAGAGAAACGAACATAGAGTTATGGAGTGCTTCAAGAAGGCTTTGAAGAGTACTGAAGCTATTTTCAATGCTCACCCCAACGAAAAGAACTTCACTCTTTACGTCGCCATCCTCAACAAATTCTTGTATTATTTCGGCAAAGACGAATTCCAAGCTGTAACATTTGATTTTGGTGATAATAGTGTTAACAATATTTTTAGATTGGATCTGATGATGTTCAAAAATGCATGGAAGCTGTTAAGGGCAAATTGGAGAAGTTGAACGAAAAGGATGACTCTTATTTGAGAAACACCTTGGCTTACATTGAATTCAAGAAAGCTGAAAACGCTAAATTCCAAAGCTTGAACTGGTAAATGATGAGTCAGAAATTCTTTCTTTAAACAAGAAATAAGTAAAAATGAATAAATAAAATACATAAAATATGGGTTTATTTGCATTTATATCTATCTGCCCATCGGTATGACTTTATCCTTTTATTTATTATCGGAGATGATTCATATCGATTTTGTCACCCAGATAGTCGCTAAAAATCCAATATCAATCCATAATAACCTATATATGAACCTTCTATCTATCTATTAAATTTCCTTTCCTGATTATTTAATTTCGAATCTGAAAAATAGATTAAAGATTTTGTTTCATTCAAAAAATCACCGCGTGGTGTTTTGTGTTTAATTCAATTTAATTTTAAGGAAAATATTTGAAAAGGAGAGGATTTTTGGTTGTTTGAAATTGATAAGATAAAACCAACAAAATGCATACAAAAATTTTTATCAAAAGAAAGCGATAAAAAGTAACAATCAAAACAATATCAATAGTTTCATTATCAGATATTCTCCGACAAATCATAAAAATTCTTTTGTTTCCAAAAATAGCAACCTACTTACTGCAAAGCAAAAATGAGATTTATCTTTTTTCTTTGGTCGTATTGACAACTTCATAAATGTTCTTGAAGAATCCTTTCATATGGCCCAACTCAAAAGTCAATTCCTCTTGCAAAAACTACACGAAAAATTCATTATTTCTCTCTTCAAAATATCTTACTGAATAGTTCTCGAGCACTTCAGGTTTAATGTGACATTTGGTAGGATTATATTCAAGTTCATTATCTTCGTTATCTCTTAATCTGAATTCCAATTCTAGTAGCAAAGATTAGTGATGAAAATAAATGGGTTTGACACCTTGCTTCCCAGTTTCAGACTTGATATTGCAAAGGAAATCACTGGTGACTTCTTGACTGGATTCCACATTGATTTTCAAATTTGTTAAAGAATAATAGAGTTCCAGTATTGATTGTAGTTCCTTCACTTTCTTATCTTTTGCCTTGGATGAGGATGAGCTAGGGAAGAGTAAATATCAAATTTACTTGTAATTCTTCATTATTCTTTTCAATTTCCTTTTGAATTTCATTTCTATATGCATCTTCATTATTTCTACTCTTTTGCAAAGATCTTTTCAATTTTTCATCTGAGAGAGACTTCATTAAAGATATTAATTGTATTGGTTTACTTTCTAGCTCAATAGCCTTTAAGCTCATATTAACCCTCTCCTGATCTTTAGCCTGCTCCTTTAACATTTTGCACTCCTTCTCCAAGTCATTCACTATTCTCATTAGATACCCTTTCAAGCAATCAGTGATTGTCTTACCAACTGTCTCGATCTTTTCATCTCCTTCCATGACCAATGCCAATTTTCTCATATCTATTACTTTATGAGCTGTTTAAAAATATCATTCATACGTTTTAAGAAAGCATCACTTCCTTCTTTTTGTTGCTTAAAATCTTCTTCAAGTTCTCTCAGGGCTCTTTCTTGTTCCTTTTCTTTCTCTTCAAAGCCTTTTAGCGCACGATCATAAATGTCTTCGCTGTTCTTCAGTAGCTTCTCCTTTTAAAAATGATGAGAAAATAGTCGGGATTTATTTTTCATACGAGAGAGGAATAATCATTCTTTTCACTTTTTCTATACATTATTCCCTCTTCATTTTCTTTGTTGCTTTTGGAAAGATTGTCACTAGTTTGTTTAACTTTCTTCATCTCTGGTAAAATCTGATCGTCTAAAAGAATTATTTGAGAAATTTTTCTGGCAACGAAAGAAGTTACTTGGTGAGGGAGCAACTTCGTCATTTTTTCTCTTTTTCGATTTATTATTCATTTGGTTCATGTCCATATTGCTAAGGACGGGATAATTGGAAGAAGTGGTTTTCATGAGATTGATGGGAAAAATTTGATTTTTAATTTAAATTGAGCCGGTATTGGAGTTGTATGAGCTGATTTTGGATTGAAACACTACAAAATTACTAAATTTACTTAATTCAGAAAATTGTTTTTTTTTAATTTTGGAATTTTTTTCATTGTCAAGTGAGAAAAATTCTTTTTTTTCTGTTCAAAAATAGACAAATCCCCAGAGTCCAACAGTGTTGCGAAGAGGAAATTTTATTTTCCCGCCACTGATGGAAAGTATTTCCAGACTTTCTGACATTTTCGAAAATTTTCAAAACTCTTCTGGCTTACTCAGAAAATTTTTGAGACTTTTTTTTTCTTTTTGACGGAAAGGATTTCCTGGATTTCCGGCGATTCACTCTAGATTTCCGCCATGTCGGAAGGTTTTATGGGTAATCGGCAGCACCGGAGTCCAAAATAATAACTTTTTCGAATTTTTAACGATGAGATTATCGTCTATGGTTCCAATAGAAAAGCACAAAAATTAGGACGATAGGCCTATTTCTAATAGTTTAACCAACTTATATGCACTTTAGACCCCTAAGCACGATTAAATTTTCAGACACAAACTTTTTTATCAGCATCACATCGACACAGAAATTTTTTAATTTCCCTTCCATGAGTATTCATAGATTGAGGGAATTAGTTGTTAAGGAGGGCATAATAAGAAACTAAAAAGGGGTATAATTTGGTTTGTGAGGCTTTGTAAAATGGGGAGGGAGTAAAAATAAAGAATTAACTCTTTACCCTCGAAATCAATTCGAACAGTTGGACTTTGTAATTAAACTTTTCTTCTTATATAATTATTTCCATCAGTCATACAATTCAACACCTCTTTCAATGAAAGCCCTTGATGATGACTCTCAAAGAAGATCATCCTCTCTTCTTGAAAGTCTTTCCAGCTATTTCTTTGACTCCAAAGTCAACCTCTCTTACCGACATGACATTAAAAGATCCATCTTTACCAACAAAAAATGTCTATTGCTTCTCAGATTTGGCTCCTTGGTTTATACTGTGATGGTCTGTGCATTAATTGCAGGGACTCAAAGGGATTTTTATACGTTTCTGACATTACCATATTGGTCTTTGGCGCTTCAGCTGGTATATCTCTTCACAGTCGTTCGAATATCAATTGAAAAGAAAACTCCATCAATGAATCATAAAGAATCAAATAAAATAACTCATGTCATCTACCAAATTGTTTTTAGCTGGCAATTGTTCAACGTGTTGTATTTCGCACTAGTTTTGGTCCCTCAGACAGATTTCAATATGGATAATTTGGGAACTGTGCTGATTCAGGTTAACTTGAATGTGATAAATTTTGTGATTATGTGGATCGAACAAGGCTTTAATATGATGAGGTTCAACCTGAGACATATTTGGTTTATGATTTTAGGGTTCGTTTTCAATTTTATTCTGGCTGGAATGGTATCTTTCAAGATGGAAACTTGTATATATTGGCACGAAATTGACTTTAAAAGTAGTCGAGTGATTGCTACAATTTTCTTGTTGGTAATTGCTCCA
>Ga0182738_1006923_pt1 | contig 11645 bp, 7 predicted proteins | sample eDN5th30CBELigMG_FD_128876 | JGI IMG/M metagenome (GOLD analysis project Ga0182738, IMG submission 128876) | Enriched Miracle-Growth compost microbial communities from Emeryville, California, USA - eDNA 5th pass 30_C BE-Lig MG (version 2)... ...
AACAAGATCGACATCGCGCCGGCCGAGGCGATGGGCGCCGTGGCCCTTTCGGCGAAGTCGGGCGCCGGCCTGCCGGAGCTGCTGGCGCGCATCGAGCGCTCGGCCGGCCACCTGATGGAACAGGGCGCGGGCGCGCCGCCGCTCACCCGTGCGCGCCACCGCGAAGCCCTGATGGAGGCGCACGCAGCCCTCGGGCGAGCACTCGAAGCCCCGGAGATCGCGCTTTCCGCGGAGGACTTGCGGCTCGCCATGCGCGCGCTGGGCCGCATCACCGGCACGGTGCGGATCGAGGAACTGCTCGACGTCATCTTCCGCGACTTCTGCATCGGCAAGTAGTCGGACGGTCAAACCTCACCACGCGCGTGCCCATGACGTCCGGCTCGTGGAACCATGGTTCCCCTCCTCACGTTCACCCTGTCGAGAGCCATCAGCCGGAACGTGGGGAATTTTCATGCGCAAGCCGATCAACCGCTCGTCGCAGACGCCTCCCTCTGTCGTGACGGAAGGCGGCGAGACGCATCAGGCCACGACGTCGGCCGACGGCACGCTGACGACGAACCAGGGCATTCCGGTTTCGGACAACCAGAATTCGCTCACCGCCGGCGCACGCGGCCCGGCGTTGCTGGAAGATTTCATCCTTCGCGAGAAGATCACCCATTTCGACCATGAGCGCATCCCGGAGCGCATCGTGCATGCGCGCGGCTCGGCGGCGCATGGCTTCTTCCAGCCGCTGCCCGCGGCCGCGAAGTTCAGCAAGGCCGCTTTCCTTCAGGATCCCAAGAAGAAGACCAGGGTGTTCGCCCGATTCTCGACCGTGGCCGGCGGCGCCGGATCGGTCGACACGCCGCGCGATGTGCGCGGCTTCGCGGTGAAGTTCTATACCGAGGAGGGCAATTTCGACCTGGTCGGCAACAACATCCCGGTGTTCTTCATCCAGGATGCGATGAAGTTTCCCGATCTCGTCCATGCCGTGAAGATGGAGCCCGATCGGGGCTTCCCACAATCGGCCACGGCGCACGACACCTTCTGGGACTTCATCTCGCTCATGCCCGAGAGCATGAACATGGTGATGTGGATCATGTCGGACCGTACGATCCCCTACTCGCTGCGCCACATCGAAGGATTCGGTGTCCATACGTTCCGCCTGATCGACGAAGAGGGCCACTCGACGTTCGTGAAGTTCCACTGGCGTCCATCGGTCGGCGCCATGTCGACGGCATGGGACGAGGCGGTGAAGATCGCGGGCGCCGATCCCGATCATCATCGCCGCGACCTGTTCGAGACGATCCAGGCGGGCGACTTTCCCGAATGGGTCCTGTCGGTCCAGGCGTTCGATCAGGCGACCGCCGATTCGCTCGATTTCGACATCCTCGATGCCACCAAGATCATTCCCGAGGAGATCATTCCGCTGACGCCGATCGGCCGCATGGTGCTGGACCGCACTCCGACGAACTTCTTCGCGGAAACCGAGCAGGTCGCCTTTCATCCCGGCAATCTGGTGCCCGGCATCGACGTCACCCCCGACCCGTTGCTCCAGGGCCGGCTGTTCTCCTACCAGGACACGCAGCTCATCCGCCTCGGCGGGCCGAACTTCCACCAGATCCCGATCAACACGCCAGTCTGCCCGTTTCGCAACTTCCAGCGCGACGGCCACATGCAAATGCAGGTGCCGGCGGGGCGGGTTTCCTATGAGCCCAACTCGCTCGATCCTGCCGGGCCGCGCGAGAATCCGGAACGGGGCTTCAAGAGCTTCCCCGATCCTGAGTCGGGCCCGAAGCTGCGCAAACGGCCGGAGACCTTTGCCGACCACTACTCGCAGGCGCGTCAGTTCTATCGGTCGATGACGCCACCCGAGCAGACGAATATCGTAAGCGCCCTCACCTTCGAGCTCAGCAAGGTCGAAACGGTGGCGGTGCGCAGCCGCATGCTGGGCCATCTCGACCTGATCGAGCCGGAACTCGGCAAACGTGTCGCCGCCGCCATGGCGATGACCGGGCAGGCCGACAAGATTACCCCGACCGTCGAGCCGCGCGACGACCTCGAGCCCTCACCGGCGCTCAGCCTGGTCGCCAAGGCGCCTGCTACGATCAAGGGCCGCACGCTTGCCGTGCTCGTCACTGACGGCAGCGATGACAAGGCGATCGCCGACCTGCGGCGCGTCGTGAAGAAGGAAGGCGCGACGCTCAAGCTGATCGCGCCCAAGATCGGGCAGCTGAAGGGCAACGGCTTGGTGCCCGACATGACAATCGAGGGCGGACCGTCCGCGCTGTTCGACGCCGTCGTGCTGTTGCCGGCCGAGGACCAGGTGGAGGTGCTTCTGAACATGGCGCCGGCGATCAATTGGCTGCGTGATGCCTTCGCCCATCTGAAGGCGATCGGCTTCAACGACGCCTCGGCACCGATGTTCGAAAAGGGCGGTCTTGATGCGTCGGCAGCGGGTGTCATCGCGGTGGACGGCAAGGGCGGTCTCGACGGCTTTGTCGCGGAGGCGAAGAAGCACAAGATTTGGGACCGTGATCCTCTGGTGAATCCGCCACGGTGAGCCATGCGCCGGGACAGCCTCGCGACCTATCGCGCCAAGCGCGACTTCGAGCGGACGGCCGAGCCGTCGGGCAAGGCGGCTGTGTCGGCGGCGCCGCAACTGCGTTTCGTCATCCAGCGTCATGATGCGACGCGACTGCATTACGATTTCCGTCTCGAGCTCGATGGCGTGTTCAAGTCGTGGGCGGTCACCAGGGGCCCGTCGCTCGATCCCAAGGTCAAGCGGCTGGCGGTCGAGGTCGAGGATCATCCGCTGGATTACGGCGACTTCGAAGGCACCATTCCCAAGGGCCAGTATGGCGGCGGCACGGTGCAGCTCTGGGATCGCGGCTACTGGCGTCCCGAGGGCGATCCGCACGAAGGACTGAAGCGCGGCGACCTCAAGTTCTCCCTGGTGGGCGAGCGGCTGTCAGGCAGCTGGGTGCTCGTGCGCATGAAATGGGATCGCAAGGGAGGCGGCGGCAAACGCACCAACTGGCTGCTCATCAAGCATCGCGACGAGGTGTCGAAGGAAGGAAGCGACGATGCAGTGCTCGAGGAGAACGAGACGTCGGTCGCATCGGGCCGCACGCTGCGCGAGATCGCCATCGGCAGCGGCAAGGCGCCTACTCCCTTCATGACCGCCAGGAAACGCACCGCAGGCGCCGTCTGGGACAGCAACGAGAAAGGCGGCGGCGACAAGGCCGTGGCGCCCGAAGCGAAGGTCAAGGCGAAGAAGATCCGCGTGATGCCGGACTTCATCGCGCCGCAGCTGACCAGGCTGGTCGATCGCGCGCCGTCCGAGCCGGGCTGGGTGCACGAGATCAAGCTCGATGGCTATCGGCTGCAACTGCGCGTCGAGGACGGCAAGGCGACATTGAAGACGCGCAAGGGCCTCGACTGGACGGCGAAGTTCCAGCCGATCGCCGACATCGCCGGGCAATTGCCGGACTGCATGATCGACGGCGAGGCCTGTGCGCTCGACAATACGGGCGCGCCGGACTTCGCCGGGCTGCAGGCGGCATTGTCCGACGGCAAGGCCGAAGACCTGATCTACTTCGCGTTCGACCTGATGTTCGTGGCGGGCGAGGACTTGCGGCCCTTGCCGCTGGTGGAGCGCAAGGCCCGGTTGGAGGAGCTGCTCGGCGGGCTGAAGGACAAGCGCAAGCAGATACGCTTCGTCGAGCATCTCGAGACCGCCGGCGACGCCGTGCTCTCCTCGGCTTGCCGCATGCATCTCGAAGGCATCGTGTCGAAGCAGGTTGATGCACCCTACCAGTCGACGCGCTCCGGTAGCTGGACAAAGGCCAAGTGCCGCGGCGGACAGGAGGTGATCATCGGCGGCTGGACGCAAGAAGGCCGCAAGCTTCGCTCGCTCATTGCGGGAGTGTATCGTGGAAAGGGAAAACACTCTCAGCTGGTGCATGTCGGCCGGGTTGGCACGGGTTTCAGCGAACCCGTGATGCGCAAGCTCCTGCCCGAGCTGAAGAAGGTCGAGAGCCGGACGAGCCCTTTCGCCGCCGGCGCCAGTCCGCGCAAGGAAAGCAACATGCACTGGGCGCGGCCGGAACTGGTCGCCGAGATCGAGTTCGCCGGCTGGACGGGCGACGGCAATGTGCGGCAGGCTGCCTTCAAGGGGTTGCGCGCCGACAAGCCGGCCAAGGAGATCGAGGCCGAGAAGCCCGCCAAGCCGGAGAAGACCAGGGTGGCCAAGCCGAAGCCTGCCGCATCGGGTCCTGCCGTGGTGATGGGGGTGACGATCTCCCATCCCGACAAACCGCTCTGGCCAGCCGAGACGCCGCCCATCACCAAGATCGAGCTGGCGCGCTATTTCGAAGAGGTCGGCGACTGGATGATGCCGCATCTTGCCGGCCGGCCCTGTTCGCTGGTGCGGACCCCGGATGGCATCGAGGGCGACCAGAAGTTTTTCCAGCGCCATGCCATGCCGGGCAGCTCGCACCTGATCACCGAGGTCAAGGTGAGCGGCGATCGCAAGCCCTATGTCCAGCTCGACCGCAAGGAGGCCCTCGCCGCGGTGGCGCAGATCGGCGCGACCGAGCTTCATCCCTGGAACAACCAGCCCGGTGAGCCGGACCTGCCTGGCCGACTGGTGTTCGATCTCGATCCCGCCCCGGAGGTCGGCTTCAATGACGTGGTGAAGGGCGCGCTGGAGTTGCGCAAGCGATTGGAAAAGCTCGGACTGACGACCTTCTGCAAGTCCACCGGCGGCAAAGGCCTGCATGTCGTGACGCCGCTCACCAACGACAGGAAGAGTCCCGACTGGGACGTGGCGAAGGCCTTCGCCAAGGAAGTGTGCCGGCGCCTGGCCGACGAGCAGCCCGACCGCTACCTGCTCAGCATGGCGAAGAAGGATCGCACCGGGCGCATCTTCCTCGACTATCTGCGCAACGATCGCACCTCGACGGCGGTGGCGCCGCTGTCGCCGCGTGCGCGCCCCGGAGCGACAGTGTCGATGCCGCTGGAATGGAGCCAGGTGAAAGCCGGCCTCGATCCCGCGCGCTTCACGCTTCGCACCGCGCCGGCGCTGCTCAGGAAGAGCAGGGCTTGGCGCGACTACGACAAGGGAGCGGTGCCGCTGCGTCAGGCGATCCAGGCACTGATCGATTCCGGGGAGTGATGCATCGATGGCCAAGGCACAGCGCAAGGCGCTACGACCCACCTGGGAGGGCCATCTGCGGCTGTCGCTGGTGACCTGTCCGGTGGTGCTCTACACCGCGACGGAGCGTACGGCCGATATCCATTTCAACCTGATCAATCCCAAGACCAACAACCGCATCCGCATGCAGACGGTCGACGCCGGGACCGGACGCGCGGTGGATCGTGCCGACCTGGTGAAGGGCTTCGAGATTTCAAAGAACAAGTACGTCCTGCTCGACAAGGACGAACTCGACGCGGTGAAGCTCGAATCGACGCGCATCATCGACATTCGGGAATTCGTCGATGCCGACGCGATCGACCGGATCTACTGGGACGAACCCTATTACCTCGCGCCGGCGGGCAAGACCGGTATCGACGCCTTCGCCGTGATCCAGGCCGCCATGAAGAAGCAGGGCAAGGTCGCGCTGGGTCGCCTGGTGTTGCATCAGCGCGAACGCCCATGCGCGCTCGAGCCGCGCGACGGCGGCATTCTGCTCACTACCTTGCGGACACACGACGAGATCCGCAGCAGTGCCGGCGTGTTCGACCGTCACCTGCCCAAGCCTGACGCCAGTATGCTCGATATTGCCGAGAAGATCATTGCTCAGCAGGAAGCGGAGTTCGATCCGACGCAGTTCAAGGATCGCTATGAGGACGCGCTGCGGGAGTTGATCGCGCGGAAGAAGAAGGGACAGCCCGTAACCGCCGAGGAGCCCGGAGAGAAGGACGAGAAGGTGGTCGACCTGATGGCCGCGCTGAGGGACAGCCTGAAAGGGGGCGGATCGTCTCGCGCCAAGGCCGAACGCTTCATGGCCGCGCACAAGGGCAAGGCGAAGGCCAGGAAGAAGCCTCGCAAGCGCGTGGCGTGATAGGGTATTACCCGCTATGGTAGTATTAGGGAGTAGCTCGGTCCGATTCGTCGACGCGTGAGCGTCGCAAGCACGGGCAGAAAATTGAGATGCTGGCGCAGGATGACCTGGCGCTATCGTTGACCGTTGCCTGTCGTATTGGGACGCTGCAAACATCGTCGTCGCCCAAATCCTCGACTGACATCAAACGCGTGTTGGAGGACGTGCAGCATGGTCGGCATATCGCGCCGCGGTGTCGTCGATCCATTTCGGGAGAGGCAACCTCAGGCTGCACTTGACCGAGGAAGCGTAATCGCCGACTTACCGCCTTGATGGGTACATGTTTTCAGTATGACGTGATTGTCGTGGGTGGCGGCCATGCTGGCTGCGAAGCGGCAGCGGCTTCGGCGCGGCTCGGCGCGCGGACACTGCTGCTTACCCATCGGCTGGATACGATCGGCGAGATGTCGTGCAATCCGGCCATCGGCGGACTCGGCAAAGGCCATCTGGTGCGCGAGATCGATGCGCTGGATGGCGTCATGGCTCGGGCGATCGACCGGGCCGGCATCCAGTTCCGCATGCTCAATCTTTCGAAGGGCCCGGCGGTGCGCGGGCCCCGGGCCCAAGCGGATCGGCGGCTCTATCGGCGAGCCATGCAATCGTTGTTGGTCGAGCAGCTCAACCTGGAGATCCGGGCGAAGGCGGTCGCGGACATCGTTATGGATGCGGGCGGCGCCTGCATGGGTGTCGTCACTGACGACGGCGAGACGATCGGGGCGGGCCGTGTCGTGCTGACCACGGGTACCTTCCTTCGAGGCCTGATACACTTGGGAGAGATCAAGATTCCGGCGGGCCGGGCACGCGGCCAGCAGGATGGCATTCCGGCCGATATTGCGGCGGATGCCGTCGAGCCGCCGTCGACCGCGCTCGCGCTCCGGCTGCAGGCGGCTGGCTTCGCCTTGGGCCGGCTGAAGACCGGGACGCCGGCGCGACTCGATGGACGCACCATCGACTACGCCGCGCTGGAGCGGCAGGATGGCGATACGCCGCCCCGGCCCTTCTCTTATCTGACGCGCGAGATCACCACACCGCAGATCGCCTGTCACATCACGGAGACGACGGCGGCGACCCACGAGATCATCCGCGCCAATCTTCATCGAGCACCGATATACTCCGGGCAGATCGAAGGCGTCGGCCCTCGGTACTGCCCGTCGATCGAGGACAAGGTCGTCCGTTTCGCGGGGCGCGAGCGGCACCAGATTTTTCTCGAGCCGGAAGGCCTGGACGATCCGACTGTCTATCCCAATGGCATATCGACTTCCCTGCCCCGCGAGGTTCAGGTCGCATTGCTTCGGACCATTCTTGGTCTCGAGCGTGCGGTCATGCTGCGGCCTGGCTATGCGATCGAGTATGACCATATCGACCCTCGCGAGCTGCGGTCGACCCTGGAGACGCGGCGGATGCCGGGGCTCTACATGGCCGGCCAGATCAACGGCACGACCGGCTACGAGGAAGCGGCTGCGCAGGGGCTGATTGCCGGTCTCAATGCCGCACTGTCTGCCGCTGGCTCGGCGCCTTTTCAGGTCGATCGCGCGGACGGTTACTTGGGTGTGCTGATTGACGACCTCGTTAGCCTGGGCGTGACCGAGCCCTATCGCATGTTTACATCGCGCGCCGAATACCGTTTGTGGCTGCGGGCCGATAACGCCGACCAGCGCCTGACGCCCAAAGGCGTGGAAATTGGTTGCGTCGGTGCGGAGCGCGCGGAGATGTTTCACGTGAAACATCGAACTCTGGAAGCCGCCCGAACACGTCTGGGCGGCCTGCGATCGACGCCGTCGGCGCTTGCCAAACACGGCTTGACGATAAACCAGGATGGCGTCGCCCGATCCGCCCTGGAACTCCTGGCCTACCCCGATATCGATTGGGGCCGCTTGGTTGTCCTATGGCCGGAACTGGCGACCATCCCCCCGGCGATTGCGGAACAGCTATCCATCGACGCCAGCTATGAGGGGTACCTCGCCCGCCAGCGTCGCGACATGGCGGCCTATCGCCGGGATGAAGCTTTGCAACTTCCAGCCGAACTCGACTATTCAAAGGTGGGCGGCCTGAGCAATGAAGTCCGGCAAAAGCTGGAAGCACATAAACCGGCAACGTTAGGGCAAGCGGCGCGGATTTCCGGCGTGACGCCGGCCGCGCTGGTGACGCTTCTTCGCTTCGTGCGCCGCCGCGCGGCCTGACCCATGACCCACAGTCCGGCGGGCCAGGAGCTCTTCTTGGAGGAAATGCGGCGCCTCGGATGCGATGTTTCACGTGAAACACGAGACCAGTTCGAAGTTCTGCTCCACACATTGGGCCGTTGGCAGAAAGCAATCAATCTGGTCGGAAAAGGTACGCTACCCGAGGCCTGGACGCGCCACATCCTCGATTCGGCGCAACTTCTCCCGCTCATCCCGACAAAAGCAAGGACGCTGGTGGACTTGGGGAGCGGCGGTGGCTTTCCCGGGTTGGTCCTTGCTGCGCTCCAACCGACCCTCGAAGTCGTCCTGATCGAATCGGATGCTCGCAAGGGAGCATTTTTGGCCGAAGCTGGCCGCCGCATGGGCCTCCGGAACGAGCCGAAGGTCATCGTGAGCCGAATCGAGGCGGCACCACCGGCGCCGGCCGACGTCATCACCGCCCGGGCGCTCGCCCCGCTCGGCCAGCTGCTGGCCTGGGCTGCTCCGCATCGGGCGGCCGCAGCCATTTGTCTTTTCCACAAGGGAAAAAGCTGGCAGTCCGAGCTGGCGGAGGCCATGAAGGATTGGGATATTGAATCGCAGCCCTTTTCCAGCGTGACCGATCGTGACGCCGTTCTTCTCCGAGTCGCCCAGTTCAGGGCCAAAAGTCTTCGCGATCGCTAACCAGAAGGGGGGCGTCGGCAAGACGACGACCGCCATCAATCTCGCTACCGCACTCGCTGCCGTCGGCGAGAAAGTCCTATTGATAGACTTGGACCCTCAAGGGAACGCGTCTACGGGATTGGGCGTCGGCCGCGACAAGCGCGCGCCTGGATCGTACGAATTTCTGCTCGGCCTCTCGACGCTGGAGGCGGCCTCCCGGGAGACGCCGATCCCAGGCCTCGCGATCATGCCGGCAGATCAATCCCTTGCCGGCGCGGAGATCGAGTTGATCGACATGGACAGGCGGGAGCATCGCCTAGCCGAAGCGCTGACGACGCCGGGAAACGAGGCGCGTGCCCGCTGGGACACCATCCTGATCGATTGCCCGCCATCGCTCGGCCTGGTGACCCTGAACGCGCTGGTGGCCGTCGACGCCGTTCTGGTGCCGCTGCAGGCGGAGTTCCTGGCCCTCGAAGGCATTGGAGCGATTCGTAATACCGTGGAGCGGGTCCGCAAATCGCTCAACACCCGGCTGCACATCGCCGGGGTGATCCTGACAATGGTCGATCGCCGCATGACGCTCAGCCAGCAGGTCGTTGCCGATGTGCGGGGCCATTTCGGCGATCTGGTCTTCGGTACGACGATCCCGCGCAATGTGCGCATTGCCGAGGCGCCCTCGCATGGCTTGCCGGTATTGATCTACGACAATGCGTGCGCCGGGTCCCAGGCCTACATCCTCTTGGCGAGCGAGTTCATCCACCGCCGCCGCACTGCGGCCGTATCCGGCCAGCCCGGTGAAGCGAGCCCGTCAACAACAGGATCGTCATGAGCCAGCCTCCAAAGTCGCGCGGCCTCGGCCGCGGCCTGTCAGCCTTGCTCGGCGACCAGGATGTCGCTGCCGCCGTCGCGTCACCTCCTGCCACACCGGCTGCACCACCACGCGCGCCCAGCCGCGCACCGGTGACGTTGCCGACCGCACACTTGCGCGCCGGCAAGTACCAGCCGCGCACGACCTTCGAGAATATCGACGTGCTCGTCGATTCCGTGCGTCAGTTCGGGCTTTTGCAACCGATTCTCGTCCGGCCGGTCGGCGGCGAGCCGGACGCCTACGAGATCATCGCCGGCGAGCGCCGCTGGCGGGCGGCGCAGAAGGCGCAACTGCACGAAGTCCCGGTCGTCATCCGCAACCTCGACGATCTGGATACGCTGCAACTCGCGCTGGTTGAAAATCTGCAACGTGCCGACCTGACGGCCATCGATGAAGCGCAGGGCTATCGCCGCCTGATCAGCGACTTCAACCAGACCCAGGAAGACGTTGCACGTACCATGGGCAAGAGCCGTCCGCACATCGCCAACACGTTGCGGTTGCTCGACCTGCCGGAGACAGTGCACGACATGATCAGGCGTGACGAGATTTCGGCGGGACACGGCCGGGCGCTGCTGGCTTTTCCCGATCCCGAGGCGATGGCCAGGCGCGTCGTCGCGGAGAAGCTCAACGTCCGCGATCTCGAGCATCTGGCCTCGGGTGAGCGGCTGAAGAAAGTACCGGACGGCAGGAAGGGAAAAACCGGTGGCGAAACCAAGAGCGCCGACACGCGGGCGCTGGAAAAGCGGCTCGAGGAGGCACTGGGCCTCAAGGCTGCGCTCACCGCGCGCGGCGGCGAGAAGACCACGCTGACTCTCGATATCAACGACTATGATCAGCTCGACACGGTGGTGGACCGCCTGACCCGCCGCTGATCTCTTGCGGACCGCCGACGGTCCCGTCCGCTCTCAATCATGAGCGGACGCCTCGGCCGCGATCCGGCAAGAAACTGGCCGGTTCATCCGGCGCCGAGTTCGGCCACCACCCGGCGCCACTCCGTTTGCAAGGCGTCGACATCTGAACCGCGCCCCGATTTCTCCAGCGTCGCGGCGAGATTGCCCAGCGCGATGGCGCCAGCGGAGCGCGCTGCGCCTTTCAACTTATGCGCGAGTTCCCTGAGCTTCTCCTGGTTGCCGCGCGCCGAGGCGATCTCATCCACCATCCGGGCGCCAGCGCCCCTGAAACGCGCCAGCACGCGGGCAATCGCCTTCTCGTTGCCATCGAACATCTCCTCGACGATGGAGCGGTCGAGGGCCGGCTCGGCGGTCTGGTCCATTGCCCAGCGCGCCACTGCCTGGCGCAGGCGCTCGAGGGTCAGAGGCTTGGTCAGATAATCGTCCATGCCGGCAGCCAGGCAGCGATCGGCCTCGCCCTTGAGCGCATTGGCCGTCAGCGCCACGATCGGCGTGCGCGGACGGTCCGGCATCGCGTCTTCCTCGGTGCGGATCTGGCGGGTCAGCTCGAAACCGTCCATGTCGGGCATGTGGATGTCGGTTAGCACCAGCGCCTGCGCTCGTGCGCGCCACAGGGCGAGCGCGTCGATGCCGTTGGTCGCGGTGTCGAGGGGAAGGCCGAGAATCTCGCACTGGCCGACCAGCACCTCGAGGTTGACCTCGGAATCGTCGACCGCCAGGACGCGCAGGCCCTTGGGCGGCAAGGGCAGCGACTCGGGCGTGTCGTCGGCGCCGGCTGGATCGCTGCCGCGCCGCACCTTGACGGTGACCGTGAAGGTCGAGCCTCGGCCGGGCGCGCTTTCCACGGCCGCCGTGCCGCCCATCAGCTCGGCCAGGCGCCGTACGATCGACAGGCCGAGCCCCGTCCCGCCGTAGCGGCGCGTCGTCGAGCTGTCGGCCTGGGAGAACGGCGTGAACA
>Ga0182738_1006924_pt1 | contig 11645 bp, 12 predicted proteins | sample eDN5th30CBELigMG_FD_128876 | JGI IMG/M metagenome (GOLD analysis project Ga0182738, IMG submission 128876) | Enriched Miracle-Growth compost microbial communities from Emeryville, California, USA - eDNA 5th pass 30_C BE-Lig MG (version 2)... ...
CGGAAAGGAAGAACGAAGAGTTCAGGCTGTTTTGTGGCTTGGGACACGGAGTACTCAATCGATTTGTCAAAGAGGAAACCGTCCACGGAGTCTAATATACTGAACTTTCTCATTCCATCAGAGACTATGAAGGGGTTGTAAGGTAAGGGAGAGGTTTTTCTTTTACTGAAGTAGAATTCTTGGTCGAAAATAGTGGGGTCTTTGATTGAGATAGTACCTGAAGATGAGGATTTTTTAGTGTCTATAAAAGGGAGGTGAGGCTTAGAATGAAATATTTCACGTTACCAAGTTCTGGTTCTAGCTTAGGATTGAATCCAAAGACTCTGATAGACTGGTCCCAAGAGCCAGAAACGATGTATTTATCGTCATTTGTTACTGCAACTGTGTTCACATACTTGTCATGAGCGTTTTGGAAATGCTGGACTTGCTGCTTGGTTTGAAGATCGAAGACTTTTATAGACTGATCACGAGAGGCAGAGATGATAAATTTATCATTAGATGTGAGTTTCATCGACTGGACGTCCTCTTTATGGGCATTTTGCCAATGGTGGATCTGTTGTTTGGAGCGGAAGTCAAAGACTTTAATGGATCTGTCACCGGAGCCTGATATAATAAACCTGTTATCAGATGTTACAAGCACAGAGCTGATCCAGTCTATAGGAAATGAGGGATAAGACACAAGGGAATCGGTTTACTGTCATGGGCGTTTTGGAAGCTGTGAATCTGTTGTTTCTTTTCAAGGTCGAACATTCTCACAGATCGGTCTTCAGAGCCTGAAATAATGTACTTATTGTCCTTTGTTATCGCCACTGTGTAAACAAAATCTAAAGAAGGTTATTAAGAAAGAGAGTTGCTCAATGAATTGATCTACTGTCGTGGGCATTTTGGAAATGATGGACGAGCTCTTTGGTTTTCAGGTCGAAGACCTTAATAGACTTGTCACGGGAGCCGGAGATGATGTATTTATCATCAGCGGACACGATCACCGTCATGATCTGATCTAAATAGGAACTGTTTAATGATGGGTCTCAAAGGGTTTATATACTTTCATGGGCCTTTTCGAAGTGGTGGACTTGTTCTTTTGTGTTAAAGTCAAAGATCTTTATGGATTTGTCATTGGAACTAGAGATGATATATTTGTTGTCTGAAGTGACCGCCACTGAGTTTACAGCGTCTAATTGATGAATTTAAGGGATATTCTCAAGAGAAACTTCCTTACCATTGTGAGCGCCTTGGAAGTGATGGACTGGCTCTTTTAATTCAAAATCGAATATCTTAATGGACTTATCAGTCGACCCAGAAATGATACATTTGTTATCAGATGTTATAGCAACCGAGCTCACCAGGCCTAAACCCTTGAGTTAACATACAAAGAAGGTATATTTCCTTACGGTCGTGAGCCTTTGCCAAATGCTGAAGCTGATGTTTAGCAAGAAGGTCGAAGATCTTTATCGATTGGTCTTCAGAGCCAGAGACAATAAACCTGCTATCAGAAGTCACCGCCAAGGACTTCACGAACCAATCATGAGCATTTTGGAAATGGTGGACTTCCTGTTTGGTTTGGAGATCGAAGACTTTGATTGATTTATCCCGAGAGCCAGAGATGACAAACCTATTATCTGAAGTCAAAGCTATTGTGTTCACATCGGCTTTTAAAGGATTTCTTTATAATGAAGAAAAGGTCTATTTACCAGTGTGGACATTTGAGAAATGATGGACAACCTGTTTGGTTTCCAAATCGAACATTTTGATCGAGACCTCGCCGGCACCGGAGCCAGAGACAAGAAATCTGGAATCAGAAGTCACGGCTAATGATTTAATCCAGCCTTTGTGGGCGTCTTGGAAATGGTAGACTTGCTTTCTAGCGTGAAGGTCAAAGACTTTAATAGAATAGTCCGAAGCGCCACCAGAAATAATGTATTTATTATCCGGGGTTACCACCACCGAGGTCACATAACCTATCCGAAAGATTCTTTTAAGGCAAAAAGCGAGGTTTTCTTACTGTCGTGAGCATCTGTGAAGTGGTGTATTTGTTGTTTAGCGACCAGGTCAAAGACCTTTATTGTCTTATCAAAAGAGCCGGAAACAAGGTATTTGTTATCAGGAGATATAGCCAGCGCGTCTACAGACCCTAAATTGATGGTTTTTTAATGAGAAATGGGAAGTTCTATGTACCTCCATGAACCCCTTGGAAGTTGTGGACGAGATCTTTTGTCTCAAAGTCCCATACTTTGATCTCCATCGCCACCAGAGATGATGAATTTGTTGTTTGGTGTGAGCGTTATATGGCAACTCCATTGATCCAACCTTGGCAAAGCGATAAGAGGAAAGAAGAAGCAGATGTCTTTACTTTCGTGGGCGTTTTCTATATGAAAAACTCCCTTTTGCTTTTGAGTTCTCTTCTTTTCATACACTGCCTTCAGATCTTCATTCGATACTGTAATTGCATTGTCCTTATCTGTGAAAAACAAAGCCGAAATACAACCTTACCTTATTGCTTGCTTTCGTGCCTGAGCCATTGGGGGTGTCCTTTCCTGGAGTCTCCTATGGAAGCTTAGCTTTTTGGGTGAGATTATAAAGGCAAAACTTGCAATGGGGTGACTTTGCGAGCAAATTCTTTATTTGCTGGGATTTCGGCAGTTGCTGCTGAATTTGGTTGGAAGAGAGGGTTTAAGGACTGTTCTTCGCTACGTATTGTGTTCATTTGGTTCGGTTGGCGAGCTTGGGTGTCTCAGAAGCTTCTTAGTGTTTTCGAAACTAAAAAGTTTTTTCTTTAATTTTTTAGGCTTGGATAAAATTTTAAGCTTTCTGGGTGAAACGTATGAAACGTACACTATCTATTTTATTCATCGAATTTGGGTTTTGAAGCGAGGTCTTCTATTATTTGGCAAATTCTTGGGGTTTGCTTGATGAAAAAGTTTATAAGGAGGAGGTCAAGCTTTTGCGGGTTCTTTGTTAATTTGGGGAAGGGGAGGGGATTGAAGGGAGAAGAGAGAGTTTTGGGGTTTAAAAATTAAGGGTAACAGAAAAATGTTTGCTCCATGAAAATAACAAAACTGATGTGTGAAAAATTAATCTCAAAAAATTAAATATGGGAAGTCTCAATTAACGGATTGTCGGTCGTCAAGTGTAAAGAAACTTGAGATCAAGTCTCGGGATCTTCCTTTTTGGTTGGATCATTCACTAATACCTCACAAGATTGACCTCTGAAACATTGAAACTTGCTTCAAAGAATCAGTACTTGTTTCAATCAGATAGTTTCTTCTCTCAACTCTCTCACTCATTAGCTCCCCATAAGGTTCATCTCTTATTGTTATCATCTATTAGTGTTCAGGTCTTCATTCCTTTTTTCAAAAATCTTGATCTGACAGGACAAAGTTATAGAAGTTAATTTAGAGGCAAAGATTGTTTATTGCAATACTACTTTTTATTTTTTGAAGGTTGCGAGAAGTCTTAAAGCATGATATTAATGCCTGTTGGCAAAAGTTTGAGAGAGAAAGATGAGGACTTGGAATATGAGCAGGGTTTCCTGTAGGTAAGGTTTCATTTCCTTGGGTAAAAACTGATAAGATTGTAGCTTTCTATTTTTAATTGATTAATAAAGAGGTTGGTTTGATTGACGACGTCAGAGTCAGATTTCAAAAGCTAAATTAAAGAAACTAGTATCTGATCACAAACGTATTAAAACAGTTGATTAGAGAATGCAATCGTCCTCTTTATGGGAAATCTCAATCTTAAAGGTTAGTTATTGATGGGAAAAAGAGGTTGTTCATCCTCATTGAAAGGAAAAAAAGTCCTTTGAAATTTTGAATTTATAAAGAAAAATCTAATTCAACGAACTTTTGAAACCTTGAGAGATTTTTAAATTTAAGATTTTAAAATTATTCCTCAGAATTTATGATTGATAGTAGCTTTCTTCAGAATTTCCGAAATCTCGTAGTTATCATAGATATCCTTTGAACCCCTCCAAAAGTCCTGAAAGTCCTTAGAAAAGTCATTGGATTTCAGGAAAAAAAACCGATTCAACAGGAACTCTTGGTGTCTTTCTTTGAATGATGATTTCAAAGCTTTAAATTTCCAGAAGAAAAAAGATTATTTTACATACAGTAATTCGTATCGTTAAATTATTTGTCAATAAATTTAAGACAACCAAGATAAAGGGGACGTTTTTCAAACCGCTAAATTGATGAGGAGTAGTCCTTTTCTGCTCTCATTCTTTTCAAAGAGAGCCAGAAGGCAAAGAAAGAAATGATTTTTATTGAATTTGAAGAAAGTTGACTTTGTATAAAATACCTGAGATAAAGTCAAATTATGTTGTCCGAATCTCAATATAACGTTAATTTCCTCGTTAAAGCCTTCCAAGAGAATGTCTGTTATGAACAGAATGGAATTTAAAAAGATTTTCTCCTATTATATTCCTCTCATCCAAATCCAGATAAATCTAGAAAGTCCGAAAAAAGATTTTTGGAAAGTACAATTACCTTTTTTTGTCTTTCTCGTATTTTTCCTGCTTTTGTATGATGTTTTTTCTTCATTGGAACTTGATGAATGATGAAAGACATGAAAAATCTTTGAGAGGAGAATTCCGGAAAAAAAATTTTGGAGAGTTTTTTTTTTGGCTGATTTTCTTCAAAAGAGTTTTTTTAATTTTGTTTGAATTTTTTTTTTTTGCAGGGTTATTTGGAAAAATTGTGAAAATTCAGAAATTTCGAACAAACCCAGAATGATTTCTGGAAATCTGGATGGTTTCGAAACTGAAAAAAAATGATCAGACATCAATTTTCCAAAGAATTTCATGGAAAAATTTACAGTTTTCCCTGGATGGATTGTTCAGTTTTTTCTGTGTCATAACGTAATTTTCTCAATTTTGCTCCTGACATAAGCGTCTTTTCTGAAAAATTGTGGAAGAAAAGTAGCAAAAAGAGTTCCCATAGTCATTTCCTTCAGAATTTTCAAGTTTCTTCTTTTCAGGAAAAAGACTCATCGATCTCTGGTTCTGCTGTCTTTCTCAAGGAAACCTAACGATTCCATAAAATTTAGAAAGTTGCTTTGTTATTATTCGCTTTTTCAACAAAAAAAGGCTGAAGAAAAAATTTGTCAGAGAGTGAGGAGGTTTTGTTGTTCCCGGAATTCTCTTTAGAACTCTTATGATTTCGAGAGAAAAGAGACGAAGATTTCATTTTTTAACGAATTTGCTCTTGTTAATTCCAGATTCGGATAAGGCGAATTTATTTTAATTTCAAGTTTAAAAGTTAAATCAGAATACTTAGCGCGTTATTCCCAAAATTTATTTGTTATTAATCTTGGCGGAAATTTTCACACCTGAAGAATCAAGACCATTTCCCAAAGAAAATAGCAGATTGAACAAATTTGGGACTAAGGAGAGGAAGTATCTCCAAGGCTGAAGAAAAACCTGCTCCATTCATTCCAATACCAATCTCAAAATAAATGAAGACTAACTCTCTGGAGCATTTGGATATTTCAACAAACTTCTAATCAAATATTTGCATTTCCTTTCAATCTATTAGGATGGGCTCCTTGGGAGAGAAAAGTCCGATCCATTGGAAATGTGAAATAATCATCCTTTTAAGAAACAATTTATTTCATAGAGAGGCTGAGAGGCTTCAAGTCATAGTTTGCTTTATGAAAAGCTAGATTTTTATCAAATAAACAGATACGTTCATCATCTAGAAGCCTCATACAAATCCTTTTATGAAAGATTCTCACCATGAATTCTGTAGATTTCCATATTTAGCCTGAATGTTTGTAGGAGGAGCATCAGATTCGAGCGGAGTTATTCAAACATACTCTGTATGAAGGTTTTCATTAGGCAACCTGGAAGCCGAAAGAGGAGGAAATTCAGAATTTAGGAGAGTAGTGTTGGCTATAGTTAGATAGGCTGAGGAGGGATCCTGGAAGTTTTCGAAAGGAACAGTTGGGAGGCCTATCAATCGGCGACATCGAGAGATATATGCCGCGCTTTCTAGGGATGGTGAATGATCATAACTTGTGTTTTCACGGCGCCGAGCTTGAACATGAGGCAAACTCTGAGGAGTTCGAGGTGAAATGTTGCATTGAGAATGTTGTGGGAATTGATGAAGACCAGAAAATCTGTTGGTGACGTTAGTTAGGGGATCTGTTGGTTGATTTATTGGGATCGCTTCTCTTCTTTTTCTATCCTGTTCTTCTCTTTCTTTGTGAATTTGCTCTCTTTGTCTTTTCACTTCTTCTTTTTCTCTATTGATTTCTTCCTTTTCTCGGTTGATTTGCTCCTTTTCTTTTTCAATATTTTCTCTTTCTCTTCTTAATAAATCTGCTTGGAATTGACCGTCTTGCTGAAGTAAGAGTCTAGCATTGTTTGTCTCTTGCTCAATGTGATAAATATTGTTAAAGAAAACCGCAACTAATTGATCCAAACCTGTTTGATCTTCAAAGTAAATTTGAGGAGGCAGATGCAAAATCCCTCCAAACTCACAAGGAACTCCTCCAACAAAATCTGATGATGAAAAGCTAACGTCCTTGTCATCACAAGGAACATTTTGAGAAGAGACAAAAAATATGATCACCTTCCTTATTTTCTGCTGTTGATTTTTCTGCACAAATTTTTCGAATTTTCTCTTGGTCTTTTCGAATTTTAGGAGAAGGGATTTGTCGTTTATTCCTCGTCTTGTGACTTGGAAAATCATCAAAGTCTCTTTCCCAATCATTGAGTCAGGTAAAGCTGAGTTTTTCCTTCTGAAAGACGGAAGTATTGGACCGTTGAAGTGAGTTTTGTTTATCCATTTTGAAAGACTGTTTAGGAAACCTGAGACATGAATGGGGAGATCTTGGGGGCAATACATTAAAGCACCAAATTTATGCTGATTTTCTTGAAATAACTGATAGAAGTTCTTGCAATTCATGTTGTATTGCTTGGAGAAATTTCGTAAGGTCCAATAACGAAAGACTGTTCTGAAGATTTTTCCTTGGAATTTCTCTTGGACTTCTTGATGAATCACTTGAATGTCTTTGGTTGGAGTCTTTGTTTTATCCATTTCTAAATTAAAATAAGCTTTTTGAATGAGGCCTTTTGGAGTTACCTTTGCTGTTGGAAGGTTCTCGGAGTGAATTTTGTGCAAGCATCTTTGATTTATTTTAGAAGAAGATTTGGAAATTTCAATCAGGTTTTGGTATTTATAGACCTTCAAATTATTGGGTGTCTGTTGTCAGCCAAATTTGAGACGTTAAACCTCTTTATTAATCTTTCTCTGCCAACAGAGCATCCAAATAAATGGACTATACTCACATTCAAACCTCTTTTTTACTGAAACAGAAACGACTTTTTGAAGTCAAACTAATTTAGAAAGATCATTCTTTGTTATTGAACAATTTAAAGAAGACTCTTTGTTCCTGCCTCAATATTTCAGAAACTTGAAAAAATCGTAAAAGGTGCAGAACTGGAGGACTTGTCTGACTTGAAAATTTGAACACTAAAGTGTTTTTAGAAGATCAAAGAAAAGTGAATTTCACAATTCGGGAGCTAGAAATAAGAGAGAATTCTCTTGTGAAAAGATCCAATTACAGAAGAATCGACGGAGACAAGTGCTGACATAAAGAGTGAGAGATTTGAGGCATTTGCCTTCTAATCCTTTACATCTAATGGAAGGGATTAGTTTAAAGAAAGGGAAGACTTTTACTTGGTCAAATCAAGAATGAGACATTCAAGTCTTTTGGAACGTTTGGCGATTTGTCTACAGAATTTTTTGAAGCCCTCTGCAGTGGTGAAGCAAGTCCCTAGGAAATATTTAGGAAATTTTGAGAAGAGGCAAAGCTGAACTGATGGAGTTGGAGGACAAAATGCTTGAGATTCGGCATGTATTTGGTGATATTCAGGCTCAGCCAGATCAAATCTTGGTTTGTTCGGTTATAAGGGCATGCACTATTGAGTATGATGAAGGGAAAGAGAAAGGGAATTACTCTTTGAAATTGAGATAGAGGCAGATTGTTGATGGAAAAGACTTGGTGAAAAACACAAGAACACTGCGAAACTCTTTGCTTGGCAAGTTGAAACTAGTAGGATAAGGAAAGGAAATGAGAGATGATTATTACCCTGCAAGGTCAATAGACAAGCGTTGAATGTATTTTTTATTGTGAATGGAGACGTGAGGCTTGAGAGAGGTAAAGGTCTCAGCGAAGTTTGAACCTCTATAAAATTTTTAATAAGAGCAATGTTTCTCAAATAAAATGAAAGGAAAAGGAAGTCTGTTGTTGTTTGTTGTGATATATGCGGGATGTGAATGAACTCCTGAGAGGAAAAAGGTGCTTGAGTAAGTTGAAAAGAAATTTTTGTGGCAGATTCTCAAGTGAAATTTTTTGCTTGGTTTCCTTTCAGAATAGAGAAAGAAATCGTTGTGAATTTCTCAAAAAAATAAAAGAAAAGGGCTGAGAAAAGAAACTCCGAACAAGAGCACACTGTGCAGACCTTCCATTTGATGACTGAAAAGCTCTTTGGATGATTTTCACAGTCCAAAGAAAAACTCTTATTCCTTGTGAAATTTCTGACGAGACGCGAAGGTGAAGAGAATTATTCTTTGGAACAAGCATTATGTTCCCATAATGTTCTTTCTCTATCCTTCTAAAGTCTTAAAAGAAGTGTTATATTGGTCAATACTCTCAACAATATCTACTTGAAATCACATAATATGGGAGAGTCGGGCCAATAGGGCCGCTTCTGTTGTGCTGAACAGGCAAAGCGTCCTTATCGTCTGCTATTCTGAGCTTCTTGAAGCCTAGCAAGCGTTTTGAGTGGATGAAAGGATGGAATCTTTACCTGAAGTGAGATCAAAGGGGTCTTGATCATAATTAAGAGAAGTATTTGAATAGCTGAAGTGGTCTTCCCCATCAGAGGATTCATCATATGAGGAAGCTGATGAGGATCTGGGAGCTGCTTCAGTCAAGGCTTTGACAGGAGACTCATGAGAGATCATCTTTTGACGAGATTATATGATTTTTATTTGTTAGTTTATTTAGCGATTTATTTGTATGTAAAGGTTTATTTTATTGATTACTTTGGGAAGATTTCATTGATCTGATCCTTTTTATTTATGAAGAGAAAAGTCATGAGACAGGCTAAGGGAAGAGATGCGTGAGGTTTTTGAGGCGTAGAAAAAGACTTTTGTGAGTAGAAAATCTGGTTTTGGTTTGAAAAAGAGGACTTGTTTGCTCAAAGAAAGTTTTGTTCATACAAATAAGAATAAAATTCTTGGATTAAAGATTTATTTAGGTATCTGTCTATCGTATCCTGAAGGAAATTAACTGTCAAATAAGGTGAATCCTTTGAGTTTTTATCTTTCGTACAAGGAGTTTGTAGCTTGGCTGTTGATGGATAGTAATTGATATTGGTGAGGAATCAGCTCCTTCAAAGCAAAGATTCAACCCTCAGGGAAAATCTCAGAGAATTTGATTGAGAAGCTCGCAACGAGACTTTCAACGTGAGAAAGAGAGATTTTGTTGAAAATCTTGAGAGGAAGATCGAGAGATAAATGCTATTTTGTGGTCAGAGGGAGGATGAAAAACGATTTTTGCGCAGATAATACTTAGATCTATATGAGAATAATTTGATTGGAGACTCTGTAATCTGGAATTAAAATCTTATTGCGGTGATGCTGCTGGCATAAAGTTGCAAACTACCTTCACTAAAAAACTATTGTGCAATATTACAGGGTTTTTCTATTCAAAAAGGAATCAAATGAATGAAGTTGTTTAAAGTTCTTTTGAGTTCAGAATCAGTCATTGAAGAGTTTAAAAGAGCCCAATGCATCTGAATCCTTTGTAAAATAAAAGGATTGTCACTATCTGTTCTTGTTTTTAAGGGAGAAAAGTTTTTGAGTGACAAACAAATTTTCTTGTTAAAAAAGGTTTCGTCGAAAGCTGAATTTTGAGAAAACCGGGAATTTCGATCAAATTCATTTAGTCTAAGATTATGCATGTTGCTTTTCCAGCTTCTTTCTTTATAGGGTAAGTCACAATATAAGCCCAGCAACGAGATTAGCCCAGTGAAATATCTTATTTCGTCAGTGTATTAAGTAAGAACATTTTCATGTAATGATCTTAATAAAATTGAATATTTCATATGAAATAAGAGCCCTAAGCTCATGTTTTCAAGGAAATTGAAGCATTCGCTCTCATCCTTCAAAGGAATAATCTTAATTCAAAAATGAAAACTCTCCATTATTTTTGAAAGTTCTCTTGTTCTGAACTCATAGTTTCCGAACATTGATAAAAATTCTCAATTTTGAGGCTTCCACTGAAAATTTTCAAGCTTTTATGCTTATTCAATTTCAATTCTGATATTATTTTACACACATTTGCTCTTAAATGCTGTTCGTTTTTTCCTATTTCCTCTTTCCTTTTCCCTTCAAATCGAACCGAATGTTCTTCATTCTCTCAATTAATCCACAAAATGTTCTTAATTTGAGATCGATCTTCAATCAGTTTCCATGCAATTTGAAACTGATTTTTCTCGATATTTTTGCACTAATCAAATAGGGGCCTCATTGAAGAAGTTGTTGAGAAGAGTATGTAGTTTTATATTATCGGCATGAGTTATCAAGAAATGGGAATTTACAGCCTGGACGAAATAACAAAAAATCTGGGCTTATATTGTGACTGACCCTAATATTTATTGAATTGAGCCAAAAATATTCTTTTGACCTTGATCCTCCCGATAAAATTAGAGTAAATTCGTTCCTGCTTCAAACGTTTTTGAATCAGCAACCTCCATTTTTTTGGATTCTTTGTGAAGAAAGAGAGGGGTTTCTTTTCACAACAACAACAACAAAAAGTTTGGACAAGAACAGAAGCTCCAAAATTTCAAAGACAATTCAATGAAGTCTATATATACAGCAAGGTATTGGTAATTTTGAAAGAAAAGAATTCACAATATGCTTTCACATAATTTATCAAACCCAATGAGCACAGGACCCGCCATTGGTCTGAATCCTCTAAATGGTGGAAACTCCTTTCTATTCACAAATTTATTTTGATGAAGGTTCCAATAAAACATGAGCATTTCTATTGACAAAAAGATCCAAGAGCATAATGAAGAGCAGATGTTTAAAGCTATCTTTCGGAACTGGATACAAGAGACCTTTTGTCAGGAGTTTAACTCGTTTTTTCAAAGCTGGGGCACCTTGAGAGAATGCGAGAACCTGTATGAGTTTGATGCTTTGTTGTATTATTACTTTGACAGCTTGCTTCAAGCCGAGACTCTTCTTCAGATCCTTTCAGAATGGATAACTGATGCCCGTTTGATCAACAATCCCTCCAAAGTCTATTCTTCCTTTACCAAGAACCCTTATCTATTTGACAGGAAACCTTTTTCTCGCCAAACATTGATTATCTTTCAAGTTCAGAGGGCCCTGAATTATGATGATGTCGACTCTAAAATTTGCTGAAACGAGATTGAAAATTGATTTATTTCGGCAGAGAAGTCCACGTGCGAGGTTGAGTGGAGTGATATTATTCCTTGTCTCTGATGGTTCAGCTTGTCTCAGTTTGAATCAAGGTTACCCTGAAGAAGCTATCAAAGGCATCCCACTTAAATTTGGAGGGATTTTGCATATCCCTTTTCAAGCTTCCTACGAAAAGATAACAGGATCTCAAAA
>Ga0182738_1006926_pt1 | contig 11642 bp, 6 predicted proteins | sample eDN5th30CBELigMG_FD_128876 | JGI IMG/M metagenome (GOLD analysis project Ga0182738, IMG submission 128876) | Enriched Miracle-Growth compost microbial communities from Emeryville, California, USA - eDNA 5th pass 30_C BE-Lig MG (version 2)... ...
GTAGTCGCGGCGCAGCACTTCCAGCATGCTGGAGCGCACGACGCGGGCGAGCGCGGCCACCTGGAAATAGCCGAGCGTAAACGCCGGCAGGATGATGTGTTTCCAGCCATCAATGGTCCAGAGCGGGCCACCACGGCCGGAGATTGGTAACCAGCCGAGCTTTGCGCCGAAGAGCCAGATGGCGATCAGCCCGATAAAGAAGATCGGGAACGAGATGCCGAACAGCGCGCCGGCCATCGACAGCTTGTCCCAGATTGTGTTGCGCTTTGCGGCCGCGATAACGCCCAGTGGGATCGCCACCAGCGTCGACCAGACCTGCGCAACGAGAACCAGCTCCAGCGTGTTGAGGAACGTATTGCGGATCTCGGTATTCACCGATCGACGTGAGACGAGCGATCGACCCAGATCCCCCTGCACCACATTCTGCATGTAGGTGAGGTATTGGACCGGCAACGGTCGGTTCAGTCCGAGCTGCTCACGAATGTTCTCGACTACCTCTCGCGGGGCAGTCGGGCCGGCCACCATCTCGGCCGGGTCTCCCGGCGCGATGTGCACGATCATGAAGACGATGATCGATGCACCGAGCAGCACCGGAATGGTCATGAGCAGCCGGCGGAGAATATAGGCTCCCATGGAGGCATCCCGTCCTGTGTGCCGCGGCGGCAATGCCGCCGCGGCCTCGGGCGTCGATTAGCTCTTCAACGAAACGTCAAGCAGCTTCCACGAACCCATTGAGTACAGGCCGTAGTACTGGAATCCCTGAATGTCGTTCTTGCGGACTCCGACGAGCTGATATGGGTGGAAGAGCGGCATCCAGAAGGCCGTCTCCATGACGCGCTGCTGGATGCTGTAGTAGTCCTCGAGCCACTGCTCTTCGGTCTCGGCCTCGCGGGCGTCACGCAGCCACTGGTCGACCTCGGGGTCGGAGAAGCCGAAGCGGTTCGGCGCGGGCTGGTTGTCTGAGAGGAAGTAGAACATCAGGATCTCGTCTGGCGTCGAGTGTGGCATGTTCATCAGCATGATGGTGTGCTCGCCGGCCGCCAGCCGGGCCCAGATAGCTGCCTCTTCGATCATGACCGATTCGGCCTCAATGCCGACATCAGCCATGTTGCTGGAGAAGAGTCCCATCATCTCCTGGTTGGTGTCGTTGGCGGTGACGTAGAACGGGATCGTCAGGCGGACGCCGTCCTTCTCGCGGACGCCATCGGAGCCCTCGACCCAGCCGGCCTCGTCGAGGATCTGCTTGGCCTGCTCAGGATCGTACTTGTACCCGTTCTTCTCGGCGTCGGGCCAGGCACCCTTGATCCACGGCGCAACCGGACCCCAGGCGACGACCGCGTAGCCGTAGAGCAATTCATCGACAATCTGCTGCTTATTGATAGCGTGCATGACCGCGATGCGGATCGGCTTGTGATCATCGGCCATGATGTCCTTGCGCAGGTTCATGCCGAGGTAGGTCGTCGAGCCGCCCTGGCCCTGGATGATCTCAATGTCGTCGTTGGATTCCAGATTCTTGGCTTCGTTCTCCGGCATCGACGGCACGATGTGAACGCCACCAGACTCCAGCTCGAACACACGCGTGGTGTCTTCCGGGATGATCTTCATCACCAGCTTGTCGACATGCGCCGGGCCAGCGTTCTTGTAGGACGGCGGACCCCAGGTGTACTTATCGAAGCGCGTGAACGACGCTTCAGCGCGTGGTGCCCAGTTCTCAAGCATGAATGGGCCGGTGCCGTCGACCTTCAGCGTGCCGTAATCTGCCCCGGCCTCTTCAACGAAGCTCTGGTTCAGTACCGCGCCGAAGCCGCTGCCGAGGTTAATCAGCAGCTCGTTGTTGCGCGCCTCAAGCGTCAGGACGAGCGTGGTGTCGTCCGGCGCTTCGACGCTGGCGATACCAGCGATGCGGTGCTTGGTCGGCGAAGCCGTCTCGTCGTCCAGCCAGCGGTCGATCGTGTACTTGGCGTCGGCAGCGGTGAACGGATCGCCGCTGTGGAACTCGACACCGTCCTTCAATGTAAAGGTGTAGGTCAGGCCGTCGTCCGACACCTCCCAGGACTCAGCGAGGCCCGGGCCGATCGTGGCCATGTCGTACTCGACAGAGACGATCGTGTCGTGGATCTTCAGGATCCAGTCGGTCGCGATAACAGCCGTGACCTTGTGCGGGTCGAGCGAATCCGGCTCGCGGTCGTGGCCGAAGATGAGCGTGCCACCCTTGGTCACCTCACCATCGCCCGAATCCTCGCTCTCGCCGGAGTCTCCGCTATCCGACGTGGCGTCGGCTGTGTCGCTGGTCGCCTCACCGGCCGGCTCAGTACTGGTGCCTGAGGAGCTGCCGGAATCACCGGTATCAGCCTCGTCCTCGTCGTCGCCACCGCAAGCGGCCAGCAGGCCACCCAGCACCGGCACGCTGACACCGGCAACGGCCAGGCGCTGCAGCAAGCTGCGCCGCGTCAGTGCGCTGCGCATCGGCAGAAGCGATCGCAGAGTTCCGTCGTCTTTCATCAGGATGGTCTCCTCACTCATGACGTTGCCTCCTGTAGCTGCAGCCAAAAAGCTGAGTGCAGCGTCCAGGAAACGCTTTCGTCTTTCTCCCACTTCAAGGTATCCTACGAACGCCATGACCAAAATGTCAACGATGATGCTGCCCCTTGCGCAGCACATATTCCGCATAGCGGCGTCCTCAGATCGATCCAAACCACGACTGATCTGACGCCATTCGGGACAGTCTGTCACGGGCAGGCGACAATCCTCACTTGCGCACGCGCCAGCAGCGCGATAGAGTGTACGTACACCCTGCGTGTGATTGACAGGCAGTCACATCTTTACGGCTCTCGCGGGGCGGTGTACACTACATCTTGCGGTGGTCGCGAACTTGCACTACAAGATGTGCCACCGCCGGTCTGTCGCAGCATTCAAGCGGCAGATCCCCCGGGACATCTCAAACGGGGCTATCGGCAACGGCAGGGCGCAATCCGGTGAGGTGTACGTACATCAGCCGGGAACTGCTGGTCGGTACCACTGAGGTGAAGCAGGTGTAGTCGAGAACCGGGTGTGCGGGCGAGGCGCAGCCCATTGGAAACGCTCGGCGGCGTGGTCAATCCGTTTTCAGATTGCTTGCGCTGGTTGTGAGGAGATCGTTGGATGGCTGACTCTATTCATGAGACTGATACCGGTACCGTGACGAATCACGCCTTTGCGCCGGTTCGTCCAACCGCGCACGAGCGGCGCGGGACGGGTCTGCGCGTTGAGCGCGTGTTCACCACTGCGGGAGGCGATCCCTACGATAGCATCGAGTGGGCTCGCCGCACCTCGCGCATCGCCAACCCGGACGGTTCGGTCGTCTTCGAGATGGAGGATGCCGAGATCCCGGCCAGCTGGTCGCAGGTCGCGACCGACATCATGGTCTCCAAATACTTCCGTAAGGCGGGCGTGCCGCAGTATGACGCCGCGGGCAACGCGATCCTCACCGAGGACGGCTCCCCGGTGCTCGGACCGGAGCGCTCGGCCAAGCAGGTGATCAACCGCCTGGCCGGTACCTGGCGCTCGTGGGGCGAGGAGTATCACTACTTCGCCAGCGAGGCCGACGCGGCGGCCTTCGAGGACGAGCTGCGCTACATGCTGGTGCACCAGATGGCTGCGCCGAACTCGCCGCAGTGGTTCAACACCGGCCTCAACTGGGCCTACGGCATCACCGGCCCGAGCCAGGGCCACACCTACATCGATCCACTCACCGGCGAGCTGCGCGAGTCCGACGACGCCTATTCGCGCCCGACCCCGCACGCCTGCTTCATCCAGTCGGTCGATGACGATCTCGTCTCCGAGGGCGGTATCTTCGACCTGGTCACCCGCGAGGCGCGCGTCTTCAAGTACGGCTCTGGCACCGGCTCCAACTTCTCGAAGCTGCGCGCCGAGGGCGAGCCGCTCTCGGGCGGCGGCACCTCATCTGGCCTGATGAGCTTCCTGAAGGTGTTCGACCGGGCGGCTGGCGCGATCAAGTCGGGTGGCACCACTCGCCGCGCGGCCAAGATGGTCGTGCTCAACATGGACCACCCGGACATCGAGACGTTCATCAACTGGAAGGTGCTGGAAGAGAAGAAGGTCGCGGCGCTGATCGCGGCCGGCTACTCCAGCGACTTCAACGGCGACGCCTACGCGACCGTCTCCGGCCAGAACTCGAACAACTCCGTCCGCGTCACTTCCGAGTTCATGAAGGCGGTGCAGGACGACGCCGACTGGGATCTGACCTGGCGGACGAACGGCAAGGTCGTCCGCACCGTCAAGGCGCGTGACCTCTGGAAGCAGGTGGCCGAGGCGGCCTGGGCCTGCGCCGATCCGGGCGTGCAGTTCGACACGACGATCAACGACTGGCACACCGCGCTGGGCTCTGGCCGAATCAACGCGTCGAACCCGTGCTCCGAGTACATGTTCCTCGACGACACGGCCTGCAACCTGGCTTCGCTGAACCTGATGAAGTTCTACGATGCCGACAGCAACACGTTCCGCATCTCCGACTACCTGCACGCGATCCGTGTCTGGACGATCGTGCTGGAGATCAGCGTGTTGATGGCGCAGTTCCCGAGTCCGGAGATCGCCCGTCTCTCTTACATCTTCCGCACGCTCGGCCTCGGCTACGCCAACCTCGGCTCGCTGCTGATGACAATGGGTCTGCCTTACGATTCCGAGGAAGGTCGCACGATCTCGGCAGCACTGACCGCGATCCTGACCGGCGAGTCCTACGCGACCTCAGCCGAGATGGCCCGCGAGCTGGGCCCATTCCCCGGCTACGGCGAGAATCGCGAGCACATGCTGCGGGTGATCCGCAACCATCGCCGCGCCGCCTGGAACGCGCCGGCTGGTGATTACGAGCAGCTCTCGGTGCTGCCGGTCGCGATCAACCCGGAGTTCTGCCCGGACGATCTGCTCAAGGCTGCCCGCCACTCGTGGGACCGCGCGCTGCTGCTCGGCACCGAGCACGGCTTCCGCAACGCCCAGGCGACGCTGCTGGCACCGACCGGCACGATCGGCCTGCTGATGGACTGCGACACAACCGGCGTCGAGCCGGACTTTGCGCTGGTCAAGTTCAAGAAGCTGTCCGGTGGTGGCTACTTCAAGATCGCCAACCAGTCGGTCGCTCCGGCGCTGAAGAACCTCGGCTACAACCCGGCACAAGTGAACGACATCATCCGCTACGTCCTCGGCACTCTCAGCCTCGACGGCGCGCCGCACATCAACCGCGACTCGCTGCTGGCCAAGGGCCTCAACGACGCTGACATCGCCAAGATCGAGAAGGCGCTGCCGGGCGTCTTCGAGCTGCCGTTCGCCTTCAACGTCTGGACGCTCGGCGAGGATGCACTCGTCCGCCTCGGCCTGACGCAGGAGGAGTGGACGAAGCCGGGCTTCAATCTGCTCCGCGCAATCGGCTTCAGCCAGCAGCAGATCGACGAAGCCAACGATGTCATCTGCGGCATGCAGACGATCGAGGGTGCGCCGCACCTGAAGGACAAGCACCTGCCGATCTTTGACTGCGCCAACCGCTGCGGCAAGCATGGCCAGCGTTTCATCCATTACATGGGGCACGTCCGGATGATGGCGGCGACGCAGCCGTTCCTGTCCGGCGCGATCTCGAAGACAATCAACATGCCGAACGAGGCGACGGTCGCCGACATCGAGAACGCCTACCACGAGTCGTGGAAGCTCGGCATCAAGGCGATGGCGCTCTATCGCGACGGCTCGAAGCTCTCGCAGCCGCTCTCCAGCAAGTCGGACGAGGCAGCCGAAGCGGAGAAGGACGACGAGGCCGACGAGCGCGCCGCCGAGATCGCGGCCCTCAAGGCCGAGCTGGCCGAGATGCAGAAGATCGCTGCCCAGCTCGACCCGGCCCAGGCGGCCAACCCGCGCACCGTCACCACGAACTTCCGGCCGACCCGCCGGACGCTCCCAGCAAAGCGCGGCGGCTTCACCCAGGAGGCGCGCGTCGCCAGCCACAAGATCTACCTGCGCACCGGCGAGTACGACGACGGCCAGCTCGGTGAGATCTTCGTCGACCTCCACAAGGAGGGCGCGGCGATGCGGTCGCTGATGAACTGCTTCGCCATCGCCGTCTCGAAGGGTCTGCAGTACGGTGTGCCACTGCAGGAGTTCGTCGACACGTTTACCTTCACCCGCTTCGAGCCGCAGGGCATGGTCGATGGCCATCCGAACATCAAGATGGCGACCAGCATCATCGACTACGTCTTCCGTGTCCTCGGGCTGGAGTACCTGAACCGCACCGATCTGGTCCAGGTTCCGCCGCAGGAATCGGCGACCAACTTCGGTGAGATGCTGCCGCCGGAAGCCAAGTCCTCGGCAGCACCCCTAGCGGCTGCTTCGACTCCGGGCATCGCGCCGACGAGTGGCAACGGCAACGGTCGCGCGCACGTGAACGGCAATGGCAACGGTCACAAGAACGGTAACCATGCCACCCCGAAGGTCGAAGCCCAGGCGCAGGCACAGGCTGAGACAGCCGCACCACAGGCCAGCGTCGCCACCGAACCGGCCCCGGCCCCGGTGATGGACGGCGGCGTCAGCCAGCAGCTCTCCAGCATGATGGGCGACGCCCCCTTCTGCGACGTCTGCGGCCACATCACCGTCCGCAACGGCGCCTGCTACAAGTGCCTCAACTGCGGGAACAGTCTCGGCTGCTCGTAGGACGAATATAGCCGTACAACGCACCTGCCCGATCCTCGCAAGGGGATCGGGCCGGTGTCTTTGTATAGCGGAAACTGATCATCGGAGAGGCTGGCCGGGATGATATTCGCCTACCAATCGTCTATTGTTTAGACATAGGACGAATCAACTCAACGAAGAGGCTAGCATGAGCGAACTGCATCGCATCACTATCAGCCCCGAGCAATGTGGCGGACGTCCGTGCATCCGCGGAATGCGTATACGCGTAAAGGACATCCTTGAACTACTCGCGTCGGGCGCGAGCCAAGAGGAGATACTGAGCGACTATCCGTACCTGGAACCCGGGGATATTACCGCGGCGTTACAGTACGCGTAACTCGGAACCCAAACGGCGCATTTCCATCATCCCTTTGGCAACCAAATAGGAGAAACCTCTATAGGAACAGGTAAGATGCTGATCCGTAGCGACAAGTAATGCCTTTCGTTGTATGATCGTTCAGCTCGATAATCAATACTGGAAGTTGAAAAGCGGGGGTGATTAGCGTGACCGCATGGGACGACGAACTCGATTTCGACGCTGCCGTTGAGTTTGCCGACAATCCTGAAAATCGATGTGCATGCCTATTGTTGCTTGATACATCCAGTTCTATGCAGGGTGATCCGATAGCCGAACTCAACAATGGGCTGCGTGAGTTTCAAACATATATGTTGGAAGATCCGCTCGCTTCTAAGCGAGTGGAGGTGGCTGCTATATCGTTCGGTCCGGTATCGGTTGAAACTGATTGGATGTCAGCCGGATCCTTCACTGCACCCGTTCTCCGTGCCGAGGGATTGACGCCCATGGGAGAAGCCATCGAGCATGGTCTCGAGATGCTTCGTCTGCGGAAGGACTTATATCGACAGCATGGGATTTCCTATTATCGGCCCTTCGTCGTACTTATGACCGACGGTGCCCCGACCGACGACTGGAGCAATGCAGCGGCATTAGTCAAACAAGGTGAAGCGGATAAGGCATTTTCGTTCTTTGCTGTCGGCGTCCAGAATGCAGACATGAGCACTCTTCGCCAGATATCGGTTCGCGAACCTCTAAAGTTGAAGGGCCTGGAATACAAACCATTCTTTCAGTGGCTATCCTCATCACTAAGCAGCGTGTCGCATTCCAATCCTGGTGATGCCGTCCCATTGAAGAATCCTGTTGCTCCGGATGGTTGGGCTACTGTTGGATGATCGACGACAGCTGCTGGCGGTTTGCGCAAACCTCGGTTGTTGGTACGTCTCATCTTCAACGAGGGTTACCGTGTCAGGACGCAAGCGATTGCCGAATACTCACTAGCTCTGATGGAGATGAGGTGCTCGTCGCTATTGTGTCCGATGGCGCGGGCAGCGCGGTTCGAGGCCACGACGGATCGCAACTCGCCTGTGACTTGCTGATTGCTGAGATTGAGCAATGGCTACGCGATGGCGCGACTCTCGGCAACTTCACTCGGGACTTCATGAGCTCCTGGCTTGTCCGCTTTCAGCAGAGAGTCGGTGAAGAGTCCGACGCTCACGCGCTTGGTCGACGGGATTACGCCTGTACCGTCCTCGCAGCGATCGTAGGAGTGGACGCGGCAGCCCTGTTTCAAATCGGAGATGGAGTTATCGTCTGGTCAGATCAGGCAACCCCTGATGACTACTGTTGGGTCTTTTGGCCGCAGCAGGGAGAGTACGCCAACTCGACCTACTTCGCGACAGATCCATCGGCAAGCGAGCGTTTCGAATACACGTGGCTAGAAGAGACCGTGGTACGGATCGGGTTACTGACGGACGGACTTCAACCTCTCGCGCTTCACTATGAGTCCAGATCAGTACACCAGAAGTTTTTTCAACCCTTGTTCTTAACATTAGAGCGGCGCTCCAGTGGATATTCCCGAAGCGTCACGATGGCACTGCGGCGGCTACTCAACTCAGCACGTGTGAATGAGCGAGTTGACGATGACAAGACTCTTCTAATCGCGACGAGGGACACAATGTTGGAAGCTACCTGCGAGAACTGAAATGGCTAACCAGACCTTATACCTCTCAACTGGCCAACAACTAAAGCTCGGCGAGACTCTTGGCCAAGGAGGTGAGGGGTCGGTTTTCGCGGTCAGCGGACAGACAGGCGACGTCGCGAAGATCTACTCGAAACCCGTTTCCCGCGACAAGGCTGAGAAGCTGCAGGCGATGGTGGAATTCGGCTCGCCGACTCTGTACGAGCGGATGGCATGGCCGAAGGCGATCATCGTCCCTGGACCAGACGAACTTCCAGTTGGCTTTCTAATGCCCCGGATTGAGGGCTTCGAGGAAGTTCATGATCTCTACAGTCCTAAGAGTCGGCATCAGAAATTTCCCGCGGCGCGCTGGAAGTTCTTGACACACACAGCTATCAATATCTGCGCCGCCTTCATGCTAGCCCACAAGAGCGGCATTGTGATCGGCGACGTCAATGAAAAAAACATCCGAGTTTCGGAGAAGACGACAATCCGACTCATCGATTGCGACAGCTTTCAGCTGGCTCGAAATGGCAAGAAGTATCTGTGCGAAGTTGGGGTTGAGCATTTCACGCCGCCAGAGTTGCAGGGCGGTTCATTCCGTGGGGTCGAGCGAACACCGAATCATGATGCCTTCGGACTTGCGATCCTGATCTTCTACTTGCTCTTCATGGGACGACATCCGTATTCTGGACGCTATCTCGGCAAGGGCGAAATGCCGCTTGGGAGGGCGATCCAGGAGAATAGGTTTGCCTATGGTTCGCAAGCCAAGCAGAGACGGACTGAACCGCCGCCGCATACACTGCCCCTGAGTGTTGTTGGGTCCGACCTTTCAACGTTGTTTGAACGAGCTTTTGCTCCCCCGTCTCCTGCGTTCTCGCGCCCCGATCCTCAAGAGTGGAGTAGAGCACTCAAGGAACATTTCAGAAGCTTAGTGAAGTGTCAGAAGAATCCTTCTCATCAATATCGGCAAGATTCGAAGTCTTGTCCGTGGTGCCTGCTTGAGAGCAAAGCGGGCCTGCAGTTCTTCGCCGCCACGCCCATAACGGCAAAAACAAGTGCAAAGGCGAATGTACTCCTTTCCCCAGCGGAGATAGACCGATTGTGGCAATTGATAGAGATGGTAAAGGCTCCCAGTCCGCCAGCAGTGGTGACGGTGCCCTCTGCGCAACCATCATCGGCGATCGAGATCGCGGCGACTCGATATGTGTTTGGTTCGTACGGGGCTCTCGCTGTAGCGATAGCAGCGGCCGTCGTGATTTTTATGTTGCCTATCACTATCGGTGCGATGGCTGTCTTGTTGATTTTGGATCTGGTCGCTGGTCTATTCCTGCGCGACTATCTAGTAGGAGAAAGCAAGGCGAAGCGAAACACTGCTCTCATTCGTCTTCAGCATGCAGAGTCAAATTTGAATGCAGTGAAGGCAAGGTGGGAGGATAGCGCCAGCGATAAAGCGTTTCAATCTCGCCTCGAAGAACTTCGATCGCTAAAGAATGAATACGCTTCAATAGGCAGCAAGAAGCAAGAGCGGTTGAAGGCACTTCAACAGAGTTCATATGCGCGGCATCGAGATCGATACATGGACTCATATCGAATCGATCGCGCTGCCATTCCGAATATCGGCCCGGGGCGTGCGGCGTCTCTCATGTCGTATGGGATAGAAACGGCACTTGACGTGAATCGCTCTGCGGTTCTTGCGGTGCCTGGATTCGGCACTGGCTTAGCCGACGTTCTGGTTGCATGGCGACAGTCTATTGAGGCTCAGTTCAATTACCTGCCGTCTTCCCAAGTATTGATGAGTGATATATCTGCTGTGGACCAGTGGGCCGAAAGCGAGAGTCGACGGATTGCCGGTGCACTGCAGAGAGGACCAACTGAATTGGCTCAACTGAAGTCGGCGGCCGAAAGAAAGGGAAGACTGCTTCGGACTGAACTTGAGAATGCAATGGCCGCTGCTGCTCAGGCTAGAGTTGATGCGGACGCGTTTAGCAGTGGAGTCTCTACTATTCAAGACGCCATCCGTCGGTGGAGTTAATGACATTTGCACATGCTCACATGCCATGATTGCCTCTGAATAGCTTCGTTAGCTGTCATCGTCCCCCATCCCCCTCATACGGCGCCACCCGCAACGTCACTGCATTCCCCGGCATGCCCCCGTAGCCAAGCGCAACGACATCCTCTGGCGTCACCGGCTCGGCGCGCATCAGGAGCGGCAGGTAGAGGTCGCCGACGGTGGGGCCGAGGTACATGCGGGCTGAGGCGAGGTTGAGGATTTGCACCGGGCCGACGCGGGCGAGCCACGACATGCTGCCGCGCGTGGGTGCGCCGGAATGGACGAGCGTCGCGCCGATGTCGTCGAGCGCGGCTAGCACCGGGTCGAGCGGGTCGATGGGGTTGCCACCGGCGACGAGCACGACGCCAGCATCGCCAGCCAGCACGTCGCGGAAGGCGGTGGCCACGGCAGATCGCTCGTGCGGGACGCAACGCAGTTCGCGAAGCTCAGCGCCGAACCAGACGACCTTGCGGGACAGTGCAGCCTGCACGCGGTCGCGGTGCTCGGCGGGCGTCTCGCCGACGAGGATGGCCGCGACCGGGCGCGGAGCGAACGGCTGCAACGCGACGAGCGGGCCGGTTGCCGTCCGGCAAAGCTGCTCGATGGCGGCGACCTTCTCGGTCGTTGTGACAATTGGCGAGACCTTGACGCTGGCGACCGGCGTGTCGACGTCGACCGGCTGCAGATCGACCGTCGTGTAGACGGTGATGTCACCGACGCTGTTGATGGCACGCAGAAGGTCGGCGTCGATGCGGACCAGGCCACGAGTGCGAGCGACGAGATCCACTCGGCTCTGGTTCGGCTCGCGGATGTCGAGGTGCGCGCCGCAGATCGCCGCCGCGATCAATCGCGCGGCATCGTCCTCGTGCAGATCACCGGCCTCACGCTCAACGAAGTGAAGCTCTGGCGAA
>Ga0182738_1006927_pt1 | contig 11642 bp, 8 predicted proteins | sample eDN5th30CBELigMG_FD_128876 | JGI IMG/M metagenome (GOLD analysis project Ga0182738, IMG submission 128876) | Enriched Miracle-Growth compost microbial communities from Emeryville, California, USA - eDNA 5th pass 30_C BE-Lig MG (version 2)... ...
GAATAAAAATGGTAAAAATGAAAATTTGTTGAATTATTATGTCTTATGTCTTCTCTTTATCCTTTAAAAAATATGACTTACTAACTAAATTTAATATAATGACAACACTAAAAATATTGCTCTCAAAGATCGGCAAGTCTTGAGTTGGTTTTGTTTAGAAAACAAACAAATTTTTCCACTTGGACTTTTTTTTTAAATGAAAAGAGATATTCGAAAAATTTTGTTCAAGACTTTGGAGTCCAGTTGAGGATAAAAATAAATTGAATGACTTCGTTGCCTTGTGCCTTGAAATCCTTTCACAAAAAATACTTTTTCTTCTTTTTCTCTTTTCAAATTTTTCTTTTCCCTCTTCCAAAAGATTTCTTTGTCAAAATTTCTTCTTTTCATCAACTTTCTTTCAATAGTTCTTTTCACATTCCTTCGTTGATGACCAGAGAATTTTTTGTATTCATAATTCTTTTGTATCCTTTTTTCCTTCTCGAGTCAAATTTTTCTTCCGAAAATTCTTCTCCTGAAATTAAATTTTTTATTCTAAACTCATATGCTCACCTTCTGAGACCATTCTTTTTTTCTATCTACTTTCCAGCAGAAAAACTGAGAAAAAACCTCTCGAAGCCATCCCCTTAGAAAATAAAGGGCTTTGGTCAGAACAATTTCTGATCCTCTCTGAGCTGGAAATATCTAGACCATTTTGTTCTAGAAATTTCTAGAGACGATTTTTTTCCTAATAAAAAGAAAGAAAATTATCTGATTGTCTCTGCTCTTGAAATATCTAGACCGCTTTTCTCCAGAAATTCCTAGAGACAAAAAAAAATTCCTCAGAAAATAACTTCCTTGTGAAAAAAAATTAATTTTTAGAGTTTTTCCATCTTTCAACCTTGGATTCAAGAGGGAGAACTTTCAGAAACTTCCAGAGTTAAAATTTCCAGGAATCTTCCAGAGATTTTTGGTCCAGAATTTTCCAGAGCAGAGACAATCAGAAATTTTCCACAAAAAAATAATCACGAATAAATCTTTCGTTCCAAAAATTTCTGGAGAAAAATGGTCTAGGTATTTCCAGCCTAGAAACAAGCAGAAATCTTTTTAACCAAAACCAATAAAAGGATTTTTATTTTCTGTTTTTTACAGAGAAAGAAAAGCACGATAGCACTCAACTTTCTTCCCAGGAGGAAAATTTTCAAAGCAACTTTGGAAATTTGATGAATTTCTCAATTTTTTTCAAGCCATTCACTCCTGTTCGTTTATTATTCTCCTTCAAGAGCTTTCCTCTGATAATCATTTTTATTTGTGCATGCAATCTTCCTTGATTTCTTATTGAATGTAGATTATGTTGAAAAAAAATGCATGAATGAATAGATATATGAAATGTTAACTGTCTATCTAGTGTAAGATATGTTGGTAAAAGGCATTGCCTTTAAAAAAAATTGTAAAGATTTGCCAAAATTTTTTGAAAAGTTCTCTATGTGCTCATTCTCCCTCTTATTGCATTCAATTTCACCAGAATCTTTATTCTTTTTGGATGAAGCATTTAAAATTTATCCTCTTTTGATATTTGTCAACGAACACTTTCCTCCACAATTTTCGATAGACTTACAATCTCTCTTTCAAAACATTTTCTTTCTCTTGATTTGGGTGGAATCGACCCTAGTTGAAGGGCTTAGAGTCTGGAAAAATTTTCTTGTTTATTGCGCCTCAACGTTTCAAAACTGAAGTTTCCAGAAAAACGTTTTTGAATAGAAAGGCCATTTCAAGTTGTTTTTCCAAGTAAAACATATTTTTCTCCTTTGCGAAAAAAATTTGAAGTATTTATTTTTCAGAATTTCGTTAAATCCTCCTTCAAATATGATAACATTTCTTTTCGTTCTCATCAATTCCAAAACTTCGTTCATTTTCTTACACAAGAAAGAGAATCCCGAAACTTTGTGAAGGTGAAGTTGAAACTGAAAATGAAAAAATATACCTCCCATTTGGCTGCACGAATTTTTCATAAATTAAAAAAAACAATTTCATTCCCCTCTATAATAATGAAAACCGAGGTCTCAAGAAATTTGCCATGGCTCATGTTGTATGTGTTACTGTAAATCTACGCAACTTATCCGATGAACCTGAATCCCCGAAAACCCGAATTTCCAACACATCAATTTCTGCCATCTGAAATAAAATAAATAAAGAAAAAGAATAATTCTTTTTTTTTATGATTTTCTTTTTTTCTGCTTTGAAAAAAGTTTTCACTAATGAGTCTTGAATTTTAGAAGGGAAGGGACAGAATCTGATTAGACCCACAAATTAATACGACAATTAAATGTGAATTTTGTTTTGAAAGTATAATGCTTGAAAATTTTATTTTCAGTGAGTTTATCGAGAACCGATTTTTTCAGTCATGGGTCTTTTCCAAAAATAATTGCTGCTAGTAATTGCTCCAACTTGGAAAAAAAGACAATTTTTTTTTCATTCGATTTTTTACCTTCAACAAAATGACTGAATTGACTCGTTGAGGGGTTTGATCAACGAGACCAATGTTTTTTCACATCTTCAAAAATTTAGATTTGCATCTTTCTTTCCTTTGAGACAGAAGATTAATAAATTTAACATCTTACATACATTTCTTTTCAAAATTATAAACTCACTTTTTTGAGAAATTAATATGAGAATTCTATGGATATCACAATTCAATTCTCGATAAATCCTGACTTTAAAAATTAATAGACGAATAGATAATTCATGTGGATCTTATGATATGAAAACCCAGCAAAATCTAAACAATTTGACATTTTGACTCCAAGTGCTTCAGGTTTCAAATTCTTCTCTTCTAAAATTCTCCAATGAAACTCGAGTCACAGAGAAGAAACATTCAATCAACCAATCTGCAGATATGATTGATAATAAAGGCTTGTTATCCAGTTGATCTTGTACTTCATGTTTTTGTTGTCTATTCAAGTCAGCATCGACAATTATATGATGTGCATCTTCTAGTTCAACAATGTCTGCACCTAAAGTCTGAGCGAGCTCCTGAAACATTTTGGTCCTTTGCTCTGAAGATCCAATGATTGCAACCTTCCACGCTTTAATGATCCTTCCAATTTTATCTTCAATAATTTTATTCACTTTTAACTTCTCATGCCCAGCAGGATAGGAAAGGTTGTGCAAATTGTAATCAACATAGATCTCTTCCAAAAAGTTGGCAAGATATTCAAGCTGGGATGATGTCCTATCAACCATACTCCATTCTGCATAGAGCTTAAGCCCAAAAGGATCTTCTTTATGATTTAGTTGCCAGATACCATTTTCAGATCTTCTCTCAATCAACATGTATCGCAAGTATTTCTCTTCATGCATGTATTCTTTCAGGGGTATAAATTTCTTTGATGGAAGAACTTTCTTGGAAGCAACTTCCCAGATGTATTTTTGATCATCAAGTATCACGGTTTTATCAGCTTCTTTATTGACAAGTCCAAGCCCCGAAATATTTTTTGTTGTTGACTTCCCAACTTGACCAAGGTTTTTGAATATGGTGTCACGATTGATATACAGCTTATCCTCATCGATTATATTGAGCACTTTCTCCACATAATCCCATCTACCATGACTGTAAGCATAAATATTATAATATCGCGCTAGTCTCTCCAGAAACTGCTTGTAATAGGGTCTCAGGACAACTATCACTCTCATTCCATCTCCTTCATTTTGTATTTCTCTTATAAATTCTTTTGGAATATGCTTGAGTGTGCTTTCGTCAAATGTCCATGAGACACCAGCAGAGTTGAGTAATGTTTCATCGAGATCGACAATTAAATTCAATTTCTCCTTTGTTCCAAATTTTTCAAAGAGCTTTCTTCGGGGGTCTTGAATCTTTGTAGTTGCCGTCTTGAGGGCAATGGTTTTACTTTTTCTTACTCCTTGATTGTTTATAGCGGATTTTTCACTTTCATCAGTCTCTTCTAGCTCAAATTCTTCTTCGGAGGGTTCAGCAACATTAACCTTCGATAATTCTTTGCTTTTGGTAATTTGGAATTGTATCTCATCTCCTTTTTCTTTTCTAATCAAGCTGTCATGATTTCCTTGATTCAGCAAATTTTTGGAGAAATTCTTTTGGGATGGATTTTGATCAGAATTCTTTTTTCTTGATGGTGATTTATCATTCGATCTTGATCGAGATCGGGAATCAGAGGCAGATGACCTCTTTTTTCTTTCGCTTCTTGAAGATATTTCACGATGAAGTAGATTTGCAGCGAGACTTGACATTACAGGAAATAATTTTATACTTTTAAAAACTTTTTCCCAAACTTAATTTCGTTTGTTTTCTAAAAATCTGTTAATCTGCTAAAATTATGAAGCCTCTTTTCTGAACTGTAAGGACAAAAAGCTCAAAGATTGAAGATAAGAAAGAAATGGAAGGTTGATTAAATTTTAACTAGTTTTCATTAGCGTTTAATTTTTAGGACATTACTCCACAATAAATAAAAATAATTCATTTATTCGAGCCTAAAAAAATTTCTGGCCGTATTTTCAGTGAAACTCTTTACTTGGCGCTTTATCCTCGAAAACTCACGAAATTATTGAATGTATCAATATCACAACTCTTAACTATTCTAAATCAACGTTTCATTCACAATGGATTGAGATTTTATGTTTTTTTCATGCTGATACAAAATTTATAAAGTTTTTTTGTTGAATATTTTTTATTTGTCAGAACTCCCAAAGTTATCCAAAAACATGGATTAAAGGAAAGTATTTAATAAAGCACGAAAACATCCAAAATAGAGGAGTTCAAGCCAACTCAAGTCACATTTATTTATTTATTAATTTTCTCCATCCGTTCCTCGAGCTTCGAAATTTTTTTTCTATTCAAATTATTCATATCCTATTGCAACATAGCCAACCCAGTGATGGGAATTTGCTGGAGCAGTGGTTCCCATACCAAGATCTTCGACCTCGATATGTTTTCGCCCATCAATACTTGTTCCATATCCCAAAACCTCCCCCGATAAGGGCTTTGTCTCTAAGATTTTTTGGAGGTAGAAAGAGGTCAGCAACCCACAAGGAACAGAATATCGACCACACCAGGTCCATTTGTACTCGCGATAGTCTTTCTCTTGGAGGATGTGTTTTGTAAAAGCTTTGATTTTTTCAGGCTCAATATCTCCCTTTAAGCATTCATTTATAATCTTTGATTCATGCTCAACGGCGAGGCGGTAGCCTTCTTGATCTACTCCATATAATGCAAAGTTCGAACCACCCCAACCTTCATCTCCATAGTGGACAGCATCTGTTGAAATAACAAAGGCATAATCTTTTCCCCATATCCAGTTCTTCTTTCTGACAGCCTTTGCAATAGCTTCAGCAAGAGGCTGAGTTAGCTCTTCCATTTTTTCATATGACATGAAGGGAAAAAGAATTGAAACGATTTCAATGTTTCGATTATAATGTTGAATAAATGGTATGACTGCTTCAACAGAATGCTCGAGGCCGTGCATCTCATCGTGAACTTGATAAACAGCTTCAGGGAGCCCATTGATAATATCCTCGCGCAGACAAGACACTGCAACGTCTCCATAAGGAGCTTGCCACTTTGGATAACTGTCAAAGATCAGTTGATTTGCTAAATTCAATTTCTTTGCATTGGAGGTATGTGCAACACCAAATAGAATAAGAGTGTGAGCCGTCACACCCTTAAGGGCTCGAGAATAAAGGTCTCCAACATAAGTATAATCGTCATGTGGAGCAATTGCAACTCTCCATCCAGACTTATTTGTCAATGGGAGTTGGTTCAAATCTTCAGATAGGTTTTGGGATGATATTCTTTGAATTACTTTATCCATTTGTTCTGCAGTCACTGCAAACCCCTTTGGATCGACCATCTGTCTAATCTTCTTTTCCATCTCTTTGTTTGACAAATTTCCTGTTGATGAAACAAGGTTTTAAATTGTTATTTCAACTTTCTATGCAGTATTGCAGATAATATTTATTATATTCAAAGCTCACATCGAGAAGGCTTGGAGAAAAAAAGAACTCTTAGTCAACAAGATAATCCAGCAAAATTTCTGAAATCAATCATCTGAAGAATTCTTTCTCAGTCAAAAAGCGTTAGTGTGCATAAAATGAAAAGATTTTTGATATGCGTCTCCCGAACTTTTTTTCATCACATCTCAATTAGAGATGCTGAACCCTCTTTCTCCAGCCCAGACTGGCCGATTATGTCGATTCTGGTCCAGTTTTGATCTAGGCTGAATGGCCCAAACAAAAATAATTTTTTGAAAAATCATATTTTGATGTCTCTTCTTCTCATAAAAATTTTTTTGTTGAAAAATTCTTAAAAAATCCAATTTCAATCAATTTTGTCTGATTTTAGTTGTTTAGAGGTTATGTGAGATGTTGGATTGAAATTTGCTTCCAAAATTAAAATTGCATATTCTTACACGTTGGAATGGAAATCTCTCAATTCAATGAGAGGATCAACTATGACCAAATGAATTACCTATGAATATTCCAGAAACCCTTCAGAGCGTAAGTTTTTTTGATGATGAGGAGTCCAGTTTTGACAAAGAGATTTCGCATCCCTAATCTCAATTGAAAAACATCATTTTTTTGTTCTCCTCATCAATCGTTTAGGAAGATTCTGTTCTTCTTTTATAAAACACAGAATTTTTGAAAAATTGCGAATTTTGAGGAAAAAGACAATTTTTTTTTTCTTCTCTGGGACTGGTGTGAAAATTTTCACCATGAACTTTCTGTGGGTGAAGGAGTCAAATGTCAAAAATCAAAGCTTGAAAGGGAAAGTAAGGGTGCAAATTTTACGTTACCAAAAATGATTCAAACCCTGGCTCTTCAAAGTCAAAATATATCAGAAGCTGAAAGATCTTATTAATTTTTCTTTGCTAATTTCCTATCCTTTAATTTATTAAACATTTCCACCGATCGTATCCATGTCATCAAAAAGAAGTAAAAAGGAGCAAGTGGTGAGTGACTCAGAACTTTGTCGGTTTTCTAATCTCCTAGAGTTCTGAAGATTCTGGTTCTGAAACTGAAGAACCCAAGGTTGCCAAAAAGAAAGTCACCACTAATGAGACCAAAAATAAACCAACAGGAGAGAAAAGTGATAAAAAGGTTGGAACTTCATCTTCCAAAACTAATTCCTTCGTAGAAAGAAACTAAAAGTAAAAAAGCACAAGAAGAAACTGAGGAGTCAGAAGTTGAAGAAATTATTATCCCAGAGAAAACAGAAGAGGTAAATCGTAACTGAGAGATATTTAATGAACCCGACTCTAGAACAAGTCTCTATTAAAGAAAAAACAGTCTGCCAAAGATGCTCAAAAAAGCAAGGAGGTTTTGAAAAAGAATGATGTCAAAAAAGAAGAAGACGATGAAGACAGTGATGAAGAAGAAGAAGAGAAACCCAAGAAAAAGGCAGCACAAAAGAAGAAAGAACCCAAAGCTTCTAAAAAGTTTGCTGATGATGAAACCGAAGAAAAACCTGCTCCAAAAAAGAGTTCTCTCAAAAAACCAACTTCAGATGCTAAAAATAAAAAGACCTCAAAAAAGGAAGAGAGCTCAAGTGATTCTGAATCTGAGATCGAAGATAAAACCAAGAAAGCTGATGCAAAGAAGAATAATACTAAATCTAAGAAAAATGCTAGAAAACAAAGCGCTGAGAGCAGTGATGAAGAAGAAGAAGAAACAAAATCACAAAAAGCAAAGAAAAAGTCAGAAACTAAAAAAAAGAAGGAAAGTAGCTCTGATAGTGAGGAAAGTGAAGAAGAAACTAAAAAAAAGAAAGCCAGCCCCAAAAAAGACAAAACTAGAAAAGCAAAAAAAGAAGAAGAATCTGTAAAGGAAGAGGAAGATGATGAAAAAAGTGATAAGAAAGAAATATTTGTGGGAAATATTGGATATGAGACTACTGAAGCAGACCTCAAAAAGTTCTTCCAAAATTGTGGAAAAATCAATGAAATAAGACTTGCTAAAGGCAAAAATGGCAAGGTAAGATATTTAGATTGAGTATTTTTTTCATCATATAACTATAGTCAAGAGGTTTTGCTCATATCAGCTTTAAAAATGAAGAATCTGCTACTAAAGCTATTCAGAAATCAGGGAACAAACTTAATGAAAATGCTGTTAAGGTCAGTCTTGCTACCAAAAAAAGTAAATAAATATGGGATTTTGTAAGATCATAGTTTTTATATATCTTGATTTCCTTCAAAATACCCTGCTGTATAAGCAAAACTCATTATCATGTTAAATTTATATTCATTGAAATTTTAAAGTTTGTGATATTATACGAAAGTAGTTTCAAGTTATTTTGATGCATAATCCTTTAGACTGAGTAATATAAGAGTGATATCTAACAATAAAGAATTTCAAAGACATTAGAGATATTTAGGTATTTTAGCCGTCAAAGTAAAGACTCTATGAATCAGCCAAAGGAGGTTAAACCCTGGAGAAGGATGAGTCCGGAGTTTCTTGAGAGACTCGATTGAGTTAGATAGTCAGCCCTTTCCAGAAACAGAATGCTGAAAATGCAAATACTCCACATAATGAAATAAAGCCAAGAACAATATTTCGATGACCAGTCTCCCACTCACTGGTGAGAAAAGCCCAAGTAATTTGCGGGATTGCTTGAAGAACTAGACTGAATGACTGTAATGATTCTTTCATGATGCCAGATAAAAACTAAACAAAAAAAAACTAATTTTATTGATTTACTTTCTTCAACCAAAACATAAATTCGTCCAAATGGCACACATGAGAAATTTATCCCAAGTGCCATCCTCAAAAATATTTCTTGGAAACGGTCCATGGTCCATTCAGGAACTTTCAAAAAAATACAGATGTTTTTCTTCACATATCATTAATACTACAGGTATATAGACAGGTCTTACTTACAAATAGAAAAGGATTTTTGAATTGAAGAGAGAGAAGGTCATATTTCTATAAAATGTTAGATTTATTTAAATGATGATTCTTCTGAGTTCGACTTGCTGAGTGTTTGGTGTGAGAAGTCGATTTCTCTCTCGCTCTCTTAAAATTTGAATTACGAGAAAGCAGCAAGTATTTGTTAACATCCAGCAGCCAAAGAAGCTTCCAATACAAATATATCCAAGAATCCCTCTTGCATAATCCTGTGCACTGTCGTAAGCGCTTATAGACTCAAAAGCAAGAGCAAAATTATTCAGCAGGTATAATAAACTTGACATAATACAAATTTTCGGAATAACAAGAGCTCTGCGCAATGTACTGTAGTTGATATAGTCCATTATTTTCTTTGGGACTCCAACGTAGAGCATTATCACATATGCGCAAAATATAAAGCCTCCATAGATTGTAAAAAACCAGACTATTCCAAGATATTTTTCTGACTCTTCTGAAAAATAAAACCTGTAAATGCCAAGGGCTCCCCATAAAGCGTTCGCAATCAATAAGCCAACAGTGAAGCAAATCCAAAGAAAGGAGTTTGTAAATTTTGCTTCGTACATTTTTTCCCTCTAAAATTCTGTCCTTAAATCAATATCAATAAAAATTCCATTCTCTAATTCAGATTCAGATTTTTTTTATTGCCCCAAAAAATAAGCTAGAACTTTTCAATCCAACTTCTTCTTAAGCTTATATCTATCTTTCTTCCACCACCTGAAACCCTTCAAGCAGAGAATGGAAAAAAAATTTTTGATCAATGTTTGCTTTTCCAGTTTTTCTCAATTTTCCTTACATCCTTGATTATAAAATAATTTTGATTTGCTCAGCTGATTTATCAAATTTATCCATTCTTGAAGAAAAACTATGAAGAGTGTTTCTCCATTTAAAACCCTTAGGCTCTACAATTTTGCAGATAGCTCAGCTTCTTGGAGAGTTCGCTTGGTGTTAAATTGGAAAAAGTTAAACTATGAATATATTTCGATCAATCTGCGAAAAAAAGATCAGCATAAAGCAGAATATTCAACCATAAATCCTTTCAAACAAATCCCTGCATTAGAGATTGATGGTAAAGATATTCTCACTCAGAGTCTCCCAATCTGTCGATTTTTGGAAGAGACTGTACCAACAAACCCTTTGCTCCCTCAAGATTCTCTAGAAAAAGCACATATACTCGCCTTATGTGAAATGATCAACTCCGGAATGCAGCCAAAGGTTTCTCTATCGTCAACCCAATCAAAAGTTATAGAAATGGGTGCCGACCGTTCAAAATGGCTCGCAGAATGGATGAACACTGGTTATGAGGCTTTAGAGAAATATTTAGCTCCAACAAAAGGCAAATACTGTTTTGGGGATACTATCACTCTTGGAGATTTCTTCTTTTTGCCCATGACAGAAGCCGGAATTGCAAAGTTCGAACTGGACATCGAAAAATACCCCATTTCAAAGAGCATTTTGGAGAGTTTAAGACAAGTTCCTGGTCTCAAAGATTCTTATCCTTCATCTCAACCTGATTTCAATACTCCATCATGAAAACGAATTCATCTTGTTAAGCTTATTTATAATCTGTTTTGATACTTTTTTTTTTAATAAAAGAAATTGTCTCAGCTAATTGTTGCGAATTCTGAAATTTTCACTCTCGAGAATCTATCAACTTTCATTTTTTTATTTAAATACCATCCTTGCAGAGAAAAGAAATTTAGCCTATCTTCAATTCAAGTCCATAAGTTTGTCATTTTGTTATCTCATATTTCCTCAAATAAATAAGTTTCTTATAAATTATGTGAAATAAATAAATAATCCTTCTTAGGATGATCTTTTTTGCTTTATATTAGTGTGATGGAGATATCTATCCTTTTTCCAGGCATGAATTTTCCCACCCAAAACGAATCCACCAAGCACGGCCAAAGTAGCAAGGCTCTTAAGAATGTAGCTTCGTGGAGTGATCCAGTCAACAGGAGGATAAACTGGCTTCTGATCACAAACTGTCCAGACAAGATTGTTAAGTAAATAAATCACAATGAACCAATTAAGGACAACCCGGTGCTTCTTGGGGAAAGTTATTCCATTGAATAAAGTCTCGAGCCAAATCAAGATTGGAACAACAGCATGAATCACAATGTTCTGAGCAGTCCTCCAAAAGCCCATCTCAAGTTCAGCTAACATTATGGGGAAAATGATAGTAAAAAAGAAAGGGCAAATCATTAGCTGTAAAGAGAATCCGATTTCACCCAAGATATAAGTTAATTTCCATTTATGAGAGTGATCTGAGACATCTTGCCAGACAACCACAAGAATAGAATAAAGATAGCAAATCAAAAAGCCCCAAATTGTCAGAAACTTGAGCAAGGAAAAATGAGTAGGAGCGATTTCTGTAGGCGTTGTGGCGATGATCCAGATGAAGGTAATTGTATTGATTATCAGAGCGAGATATCGAAAATTTTTGTGCAAGTCTTGACTGATAAAGAATGAATGGTTCAAAGTATTTTTTGGTTCCAGGTCCATCCATAGACTCTTCAGAAATCCTTCAACCATGGCAAGGGGTTAGTTCAGGTTATTATTGATCTAAAATAAGATTTATTAATGATAAAGTTTTTTTTCTCAAACTTAAAGATTCGTCAAATTGAATAAAAATTGGTTTTGTTTTAATCATAACCGATTTTCAAAGAGAGTGAAAAACAATCATAATTTTTCATTTAATTTCTTATTTTATTGAGAAATGTTTTAAAAGTGCTAAA
>Ga0182738_1006929_pt1 | contig 11641 bp, 8 predicted proteins | sample eDN5th30CBELigMG_FD_128876 | JGI IMG/M metagenome (GOLD analysis project Ga0182738, IMG submission 128876) | Enriched Miracle-Growth compost microbial communities from Emeryville, California, USA - eDNA 5th pass 30_C BE-Lig MG (version 2)... ...
AAGGGTAGATATCTGCGGCTAAATGTCCATAAGCCCTTATCTTATTTACTAATGTAACCGCTGCAATAATTTTCTCAACTTGAACCTCGGATTGTAAAGATAAATGATTTGTGCTAGTTTGTTCTTGATGATCAATCGGGGGACCCCATTGATCGAAGTGCTTTTTCATTTCTTCATCAACTGAATTCGGATCTTGAACATATTGCTCATAAAGCTCCATTACAAGCCCTAAATTGGGCCCGTAAAACTTTGGTTGGTATGAGACTGTACCACCAGATGGCTTCTCCATGAAAATTTCCCTCCACCACTTTTAATATCATTTTTATCTTCCCTTTGTTATTGCACAATACACCTTTTATAAAAAAACTTTTTTTAAAACGTTTACATTACTATTCTATCATGGTTTAATTACAGCTTCAAAAGTTTTACACATTTTTATAGTAAAAAAATTAAAAATATTTTTTACCGCCCCTATCTTGGCAAAAAAAACAATCTTACTAGTAATCTTATGCGACTTTCATCATTACATGACAAAGGAAAAAAGGAAGTTCAAACCACGTATTTTACACGGTAGAACTTCCTTTTCTTCTATATATGAAATCGAACGATGACTTTTGTCCCTTGTCCAACTTTACTTTTAATCCTTATCGTCCCTTTATACAATTCTACAATTTTCTTAGCAATAGCCAATCCAAGACCTGTTCCGCCCTGCTCTCTGCTTCGGGCTTTATCTACACGATAAAACCGATCAAATACTTTATCAATGTCTTCTTTCGGGATACCAATTCCTTGATCACTAATCTCTAGAACAAAATGGTGGTCTGTTTCATACGTATGAAGAAAAATATTTTTTTCTTGAAAAGAATATTTCACCGCATTATCCATTAAAATAGTAATGATTTGCTGTAAATGCTGTTCAGACACCTTATAAAGATGAAGGGAATCAAGCTTCATTTGAAAGGTAAAATCCTGATAGAGCATTGTAAAATCACGGATTGTGTGTTCTAAAACCAACTTTACTCTTTCCGGCGTTAAATCGGATTCTCCTCTATTTTGTTCTAATCTCGATAAGTCTAATAAGCTGATGATTAATTTTTTTAATCTAGTTACTTCCTCGGTAGATGCCTCAAGGGACTCTTCTAAAATGTCCTTATTATTTTTTCCCCATCTATTTAGCATAGAAAGATGTCCCTCTAGCACAGAAACTGGTGTTCTCAGCTCATGGGAAGCGTCTTCAATAAATTGTTTTTGTTGCTGAAAGGACTGTTCAATCACATCCATCATCTCATTAAAAATAATCGTTAAATCGGATATTTCATCTTTTTGACGATAAACAGGCATTCTTTCTTTAAAGCCAGTATTCTTAATTTTTTTCATGGTTTTTGTCATGGAGTTGACAGGTCTTAATAATAAATAGGAAATAAAGTACCCAATAAGTCCACTTATTAATAACGCAGCAATTGTAAACAACATCATGGCAAAACGTAAATGTTCACGAACCTTATCTAATGATTGCAGAGATCTTATGATTTCAACTCTTCCTTTAAATGATGGCATCTTTAATTCCTTACTGTATACTATTGAGTTCTGCTCACCAATAGAAATATAATGAAATTGCTCATCATTGTATATCTGATTAGGTTCAATGATGGGGAAATCACCATTCATATCAGAAAGGATGGCATGTCCATCATCATCCAATACACGAATAAGCTGATTGTTATTATTTAATTTCTCCAATAAAGCAATATTATCTGTCAGTTCTTCTTCTGTAAGATCTCTTTCCTTTATATTAAGCTGTTGGACGACTTGCTCCATCGCTTGCTTCATATCTGTTTCTTCCTGATTTAATAACCAAGAAGAAACAGTATGGAACTCAAAAAAAGAAAAAATAGAATAAGTTAAAAAAATGCTAACAGATAATGCTAGTGTTAATTTCCACTTCCAAGGTAAAAGAGACACTTTTTTTATAAATTTCATCTCATCACATATCCTATTCCTCTGACCGTTTCTATATATACTTCTTGTCCAGATGGATCAAGCTTATTTCTTAAATATCTTACATATACATCAATCACATTTGTTTCTACTTCTGATTCATATCCCCATATCTTTTCTAATAATTTATCTCTAGATAAAACGATATTTATATTGGTCATAAACATATAAAGTAAATCATACTCTCTTTTCGTTAAGGATAGAAGTGCTTCGCCTTTTTTGGCAATATGCGACTCCACCTCAAGCGTAATGTCTTTGTATGTTAGCTTTGTCACTACTTTATTGGAAGAATTACTTTGTGGATCAATTCTACGAAACAACGCACGGAGTCTTGCAAGTAGCTCTTCAATAGCAAATGGTTTAATTAAATAATCGTCTGCGCCACTATCTAATCCAGATACTCTATCTAGTACACTATCTCGTGCAGTTATCATTAATATAGGGGTGTTTTTTGTTTGGCGGAGTCTTCTGCATACCTCAATTCCATTTAATTCTGGCAGCATAAGATCTAATAAAATGATATCCCAATCTTCCTCTAATGCCTTTTGAAGACCGCTTCTACCATCTGAACAAACCTCTGTTTTGTAACCTTCATACGTTAATTCTAATTCAATAAATCTCGAAAGATTTTTTTCGTCTTCAATTATCAAAATTTTTTTCATCATACCACGCTCTCTATATGTACATAGGTATCGTTATAAGCGTAATGTTGAAATTTAGGAGAAAAAAATTTCAACAAAACTGCTTTAACTTACCTAAAGATATCGTTATTTTATCATGTTAGAAGCTTGATATACAAAAATTGTTTACGACATTTAATTTTCTTTTGAAAACATAGAATCCATAATTGCGTGCGCTATTTCAACAAATTGAAAGCCAAATAAAGAGGCAGCAGTTATGGAACTAAATACGATCATTGCGATGCGAAGAAAATTCATGTATCATCTCTCCTTTTAATGAAATTTTTGCTTAAGGCAATAAGGATATTTCCTATTTACCCATTTCAATGGGATAATTAAGCAACTATATTACTTGTGTTGATAATATAAACATATTTTTCAATGTGCTTAAGTGAATAAAACAAATGGTATACCTCTTTTTGTAAAAAGGCATGAAAGAAACATTAAAATTTGATGAGAAGAAAAAATCGGGCATAAAATTTTAGAAATTTAGCCATTATAAAGAAAGTATTATTAGGAAGTTTAGGAGGTTTCACAATGAATATTGGACGTGCAATCGAAATTATGAATGCGGCGGATATTGTGGATGTTAGTTATCAGGGAGAAAAGATAATCATTCAAAACGTTGATGAGAAAACGAAAAAAGCAAGAATATATACAAAAGCCAATCCTGATTATGAATTAGATGTAGATGTATATCAGCTTATTGAAGAAATATAACTTTATTTTCCGCTTATTTAAAATAAGAAGAATAAAGATTCTTTTCAGAAATAAAAAATAATTGTTGCTAACTTTTAAAATATATAGTAAATTAATAAACAATTACATAAGTAATTCTTATCAAGAGAGGTAGAGGGAATGGCCCGAAGAAACCTCAGCAACCTTCAGTACCCTACAAAATACTGAAAAGGTGCTAATTCCATCAAGCATAATGGCTTGAAAGATAAGAAGAAGGACCAATAAATAATCAAAGTCTTCTTCTTATAAACGAAGGAGACTTTTTTTATGGATTTTTTCTTCTTTTCTTTCTTGGTACGTACTTATTACATAAAAAATCCACATAAAAGAATAGGAGAGTTATAGAATGTATAATTTAGAAACGAAGTTAGCACAAATTGGAAATCGCAGTGAAACAACAACGGGTGCGGTAAATCCACCTGTCTATTTTTCCACCGCTTATCGTCATGCCGGTATTGGAGAGTCAACTGGCTACGATTATACTCGTACTGGAAATCCAACTAGAGAAATTTTAGAAAGAACAATTGCTGATTTAGAAGAAGGAGATCAAGGATTCGCTTGTAGTTCAGGAATGGCTGCCATTCAAACAATCCTTTCTCTTTTCCAAAGTGGTGATGAGTGGATTATTTCCAAAGATTTATATGGAGGAACTTACAGACTGCTAGAACAAGGCTATAAAAAATGGGGTCTGCGATGTACTTACGTCAATACCTCAGATACAAATGCCCTGAGTGCGGCAATATCCCCTAATACAAAAGCGATCTTCCTTGAAACTCCTACTAATCCTTTAATGGAGCAAACGGATATTTCTGAGGTTGCTTCCATTGCAAAAGAAAACGATCTTTTACTTATTGTAGATAATACTTTTTATACGCCTATTATCCAACAGCCGATTCGCTTAGGAGCTGATATCGTCATCCATAGTGCGACAAAGTATTTGGGCGGTCATAACGATGTCCTTGCAGGTCTTATTGTAGCTAAAGGAGAAGCACTTTGTAAGGAGCTTTTTTTACATCATAATTCAGCTGGTGCTGTTTTAAGTCCCTTTGATTCTTGGTTATTAATGAGAGGAATGAAAACATTAGCGTTAAGAATGGAGAAACATGAAGAAAATGCAAAAACACTCTCTTCCTTCCTTCAAGAACACGAAGCTGTTGTAGATGTTCTCTATCCTGGTCGAGGTGGAATGATCTCATTTAGAATTCAAAACGAATCTTGCGTAAATCCATTTCTGCAAAATTTAACTCTCATCTCTTTTGCAGAAAGTTTAGGTGGTGTGGAAAGCTTTATTACCTATCCAGCTACACAAACCCATGCTGATATTCCATTAGAAGTAAGATTAGAAACAGGTGTTGATAACCAGCTATTGCGTTTTTCTGTAGGTATTGAAAATGTAAATGACTTAATAAAAGATTTGGATAAAGCATTTTCCATTGCAAAGGGAATTGCCAAGGAGGTAACAATATGAGCACACCATATACATTTGAAACGAAACTACTTCATAATAAGCATAAATTCGATCCAGAAACAGGAGCCGTTAGCGTGCCAATTCAGCACGCTTCTACCTTCCATCAAACGGATATAGATGAATTTGGCAAATATGATTATAGCAGAAGTTTGAACCCAACGAGGGAAGCCCTAGAAGAAGTCGTAGCAGAATTAGAGGATGGTACACATGGATTTGCCTTTTCCTCTGGAATGGCTGCTATTTCAACTGCCTTCCTCTTATTATCACAAGGTGACCATGTTGTGATTTCGGAAGATGTTTATGGCGGTACTTATCGTATGGTTACAACTGTGTTAAATCGCTTTGGCATAGACCATACCTTTGTTGATATGACAAATTTAGAAGCTGTTGAAGCAGCGGTTTTACCAAATACAAAAGTTTTCTATGTAGAAACTCCTTCTAATCCGTTGTTAAAGGTTACAGATATTGAGGCAATTAGCCTTCTAGCAAAAAAGTACAATGCGTGGACATTCGTTGATAATACCTTTTTAACACCATCCCTACAAAAGCCATTAACACTTGGAGCTGATGTCGTCTTACATAGTGCAACTAAATTCTTGTCTGGACATAGTGATGTTATTGCCGGCGTTGCAGTTGTAAAGGATCCATCCCTTGCCAAACAAATTGGCTATTTGCAAAATTCCTTTGGTGCTGTTCTTGGTGTACAGGATTGCTGGTTACTGCTTAGAGGAATCAAGACTTTACATGTCCGCATGAAGCATTCAAGTGATGGTGCTCGAATTATTGCAGAGCATTTACGAAATCATCCTTTAATCAAAAAAGTACATTATCCTGGATTTGAAGACCATCCACAATATGCCATCCAGCGAAAACAAGCGTCAAATCCAGGTGCTGTATTTTCCTTTGAGTTACATTCAGAAGAAGCAATGCGGACATTTGTTGAAAATGTGAAACTACCGGTTTTTGCTGTAAGTCTCGGTGCAGTCGAATCGATTCTTTCGTATCCTGCAAAAATGTCTCACGCAGCAATGGATCCTGCTGCTCGGGCAGAACGTGGAATTACAAATGCTCTTCTTCGCCTTTCCGTTGGACTAGAAAATCCTCAAGACTTAATCAATGACTTTGAGGCTGCATTGAAAAAAACAGCGGAGCTACATTATATTTAATGGAGGAATATGATGAGTTTTCTTGATCGACTAAAAAGCGAAATTTTAATAGCGGACGGTGCTATGGGTACCCTCCTCTATTCTTACGGAAAGGATACTTGCTTCGAAGCATTAAATATTTCTCATCGAGAACAAATTGAACAGGTTCATCAAGCATATATCCATGCAGGTGCAGATATTATTCAAACAAATTCATATGCTGCCAACTATTTAAAGTTACAGAGATATGGGCTTGAGGATAGCGTAAAGGAAATAAACAGTGCTGCCGTTAAAATTGCCAAACAAGCTTCAAAAGATAAGAATGTGAGTGTTTTAGGCACAATTGGCGGAAATAGAGGAATGAAGCCTCAAGCCATTAGTTTAGAAGAATTAAAGCGAAGTTTTCGAGAACAGCTTTATTGTTTACTTCTAGAAGGTGTCGATGGTATTCTCTTAGAAACATTTTATGACATGGAAGAATTAGAAACAGTATTACAAATTACCAAAAAAGAAACAGACCTTCCAGTCATAGCGCAGGTCTCCATTCATGAAATCGGCGTGTTGCAAAATCAGTCGCCACTAAAGAATGCCTTTGAGAGATTAGAAGGTTTAGGAGCAGATGTCATTGGGCTAAATTGCAGATTGGGCCCACACCATATGATTGCATCACTCGAGCAGATTCCATTGCCAAAGGATGCCTATTTATCAGCATATCCAAATGCTAGTTTACCAACTTATATTGACGGAAAATTCGAATATAAGGACAATGCGGAATATTTCAGAAAATCAGCTGAAGAGTTCCGTAAACAAGGGGTTCGGCTATTGGGAGGATGTTGTGGAACAACACCTGAACATATAAAAAACTTCGCGGAAGTATTGAAAAATGCTTCCCCTATTACAGATAAACCTGTTACATCTAACAAAGCTATGGTAGATTCTATTGTCCTTCACTCCCCTCCCCCACGGGAATACACACCCTTGGAGGAAATTGTAAAGGAAAGAGCTTCGGTCATTGTAGAATTAGATCCGCCAAGAAAATTAGATACAACACGTTTTTTTGAAGGAGCAAAAAAATTAAAAGAAGAAGGCATTGACGCCATTACGCTTGCAGACAATAGTTTGGCATCTGCTCGTATATCCAATACAGCAATCGGTACATTAGTAAAGCAGAATATTGGCCTACGTCCCCTTATTCACATTGCTTGCCGGGATCGGAATATGATTGGATTGCAGTCTCATTTAATGGGATTACATACACTTGGCCTTCATGATGTCTTAGCAATTACAGGCGATCCTGCAAGAGTTGGCGATTTTCCAGGTGCTTCTTCCGTTTATGATATGACATCTTTTGATTTAATTTCGATGATCAAGCAGTTAAATGAAGGTCTCTCCTTCTCTGGAAAAAACTTAGGACAAAAGACAGCTTTTTCTGTCTCTGCGGCATTTAATCCAAATGTTCGCCAAGTGGATAAGGCTGTTAAAAGACTCGAGAAGAAAATTGCCTGCGGAGCTGATTATATTATTACACAGCCAATTTATTCAGAAGAAAAAATAGTTGAGTTATATGAAGCTACTAAACATATTGATATACCAATTTATATCGGCTTAATGCCTTTGACGAGCAGCAATAATGCCGAATTTCTTCACAATGAAGTACCTGGTATAAAAATAGAGGATTCGATTCGTCAGGCAATGGCAAATTTAAAAGACAATCCAGAAAAAGCAACACAAGAAGGTTTAACTATTACAAAGTCGCTAATTGATACTGCATCCACCTTCTTTAACGGTATCTATTTAATAACGCCTTTTTTACGATATGAGCTTTCAGTCGAATTGGCTCGCTATACTAAGTTACGAACTGCTGCAACTAGGAGGAAATGTGATGCAACAAATATCATTAGCTGACAAACTCAAACAAAAAATTATGATTATGGACGGCGCAATGGGCACAATGCTCCAACAAGAGGATTTAACAGCTTCCGATTTTGGTGGCGAGGAATTAGAAGGTTGTAATGAAAATCTAACATTAACAAGACCAGAAATCATTTCCAAAATTCATGAAGCATATCTTGAGGCTGGCGCTGATATTATTGAAACAAATACATTTGGCGCAACTAAACTTGTCCTAGATGAATATCATCTAGGACATCTTGCTTACAAACTGAACATAACTGCAGCAAAACTCGCCAAAGATGCTGCTTTGAAATATTCAACTCCCGATTGGCCAAGGTTTGTCGCAGGTGCAATGGGACCTACAACCAAAACATTAAGTGTTACTGGTGGCACTACATTTGATGAGCTCATCGCATCATATGAAGAACAAGCAACTGGTCTTATTGATGGAGGCGTAGATATTCTCCTCCTAGAAACAAGTCAGGATATGTTAAATGTAAAAGCTGGCTTTCTCGGAATTAAGCAGGCCTTTTCAAAGACAGGAAAAGAACTACCGTTAATGATCTCAGGCACAATTGAACCAATGGGAACAACCCTAGCTGGCCAGTCTATCGAAGCTTTTTACATTTCTGTTGAACATATGAACCCAATTGCAATCGGATTAAATTGTGCGACAGGGCCGGAGTTTATGCAGGATCATATCCGCTCTCTTTCTGGTCTTTCAAAGTATGCCGTAAGCTGCTATCCTAATGCCGGCTTACCGGATGAAGAAGGACATTATCATGAAACAGCATCCTCTCTTGCGAATAAATTAAGCGGTTTTGCAAAAGAAGGCTGGCTAAACATCGTCGGTGGATGCTGCGGGACAACGCCAGAGCATATTCGAGCAATATCGGAAAAAATGAAGGAGATTTCCCCTCGGAAAGTAGCGGAAACAAACTATCATATGGTTTCTGGAATTGAGCCATTCATTTATGATGACCCTACATTAAGACCGATAATGGTTGGAGAACGTACAAATGTCATCGGTTCCCGGAAGTTTAAGCGGTTAATAAATGAAGCGAAATTTGAAGAAGCATCAGAAATTGCAAGAGCCCAAGTTAAGGGCGGAGCACATGTTATCGATATATGCTTAGCAGATCCTGATAGAGATGAACTGGAGGATATGGAGCTTTTTATGAAAGAGGTTGTAAAAAAAGTGAAGGTGCCTCTTGTCATCGACTCAACTGATGAAAAAGTAATTGAAAAAGCCCTCTCCTATTCACAAGGTAAGGCAATTATTAATAGTATTAACTTAGAAGATGGGGAAGAAAGATTTCAAGCCATTGCCCCTCTCATCCACAAATATGGTGCCTCTGTTGTTGTAGGAACAATCGATGAAGATGGAATGGGAGTAACAGTGGAAAAAAAGTTAGAAGTAGCAAAACGCTCTTATGAATTATTAACGAACAAATATAAGATAAATGGCCAGGATATTATTTTTGACCCCCTTGTTTTCCCTGTAGGTACTGGCGATGAACAATATATTGGTTCTGCTAAAGCTACTGTAGAAGGAATCAAACAAATTAAAGAAGCTTGTCCAGATGTTCAAACGATTCTTGGAATAAGCAATGTTTCCTTTGGTCTCCCTCCTGTTGGCCGAGAAATACTAAATAGCGTCTTTCTTTATCACTGTACACAAGCTGGTCTAGATTACGCCATCGTCAATACGGAAAAGCTGGAAAGATTCGCGTCCATTAGTAAAGAAGAAATTGAGTTAGCTGAAAAGCTATTATTTGAAACAACAGATGAAACATTAGCAGTTTTTACCGATTTCTATCGGGATAAGAAAAAAGAAAAGGTTAATTCACTAGAACATTTAACATTAGATGAACGATTGGCCTATTATGTCGTGGAAGGAACAAAAGAAGGTTTACTAGATGATTTGGCAATTGCGCTAAACAACTATAGTGCACCATTAGATATTATTAATGGACCGCTAATGAACGGAATGAAAGAAGTCGGTCGCTTGTTTAATGATAATCAGTTAATTGTGGCAGAAGTTCTCCAAAGTGCAGAAGTAATGAAAGCATCTGTTTCTTTTTTAGAAGGCTATATGGACAAAAACGTTTCAACCTCAACGAAAGGTAAAGTTATCTTAGCCACCGTAAAAGGAGATGTTCACGATATTGGGAAAAATCTTGTCGATATTATTCTCTCAAATAACGGCTATAATGTCATTGATCTAGGTATAAAAGTTCCACCAGCAGAGTTAGTTTCTGCAATTAAAAAGGAAAAGCCAAACATTGTTGGTTTATCTGGTCTCCTTGTAAAATCAGCCCAGCAGATGGTTTTAACAGCAGCCGATATGAAACAAGCAGGAATAGATATCCCTATATTAGTCGGCGGGGCTGCTTTATCAAGAAAATTTACTGATACGAAAATTACAAGGGAATATGATGGATTAGTACTTTATGCAAAAGATGCCATGAATGGACTCTCACTTGCAAATCAACTTACAAATAATGAAGAAGTGCTTTTACTTAAAGAAGAACATAACAGAAAAAAACAAGCACTTTTAACAAAGCCAATCAAGGATCCTGTAAAACCTATTATCACAGGCATAAAAAGAAAAACAATAAATCAAAATGCGCCTATCTTCATACCACAGGATACCAAAAGGCATTTATTAACCAATTATACACTTGGGCATATTAAACCATATATTAATAAACAAATGCTGCTAGGACACCATCTAGGTTTAAAAGGAAAAGTAGAAATGCTACTCTCTGCTAAAGATGAAAGAGCGGTCCAACTAAACAATATGATTGAACAGCTTTTACAGGAAGCAGAACAAAATAACTGGATATATCCTAAAGCCATTTACCGCTTCTATCCTGCTCAATCGGATGGAAATAAAATATATATTTATGATCCAGAGAATGCATCTAAGCTATTGGAAACCTTTGACTTTCCAAGACAAGAAAGAGAACCATATCTTTGTCTCGCAGACTATCTAAAGCCAGTCGAAAGCGGAATGATGGACTATGTTGCCTTTTTTGCAGTTACAGCTGGCACGGGAATACGAGAAGCAGCAGAACAATTAAAGCGGGATGGAAGATTTCTTGAATCCCATGCCCTACAATCACTAGCCTTAGAAACAGCAGAAGGTCTCGCAGAATTAATTCATCGCCAAATTAGAGATAGATGGGGATTCCCTGATCCAGCAACTTTTACGATGAAGGAACGCTTTGCTGCGAAATATCAAGGGCAACGATTTTCATTTGGATACCCAGCATGCCCTGAACTAGAAGACCAAATAAAATTATTTGGACTACTTTCTCCAGAGGATATTGGCATTACTTTATCGGAGGAATGTATGATGGAACCAGAAGCATCTGTTTCTGCAATGGTATTTGCCCATCCAGATGCAAGATATTTTAATGTATTATCTAGTTCCCTGTAATTTAGTAGAATGCCCTTTTCTTTATTTGATATGATCGGTAATGATAACCAGCTGATATTGTTGTTTCAGCTGGTTTTTATTTGTGTTTTGTCTAGACTTTTTTAAATTCCCTTTTTAGAATATATCTTTGGAGTTGTAATTTTTTTGATGTGGATGTTATATTCGTTGGTTTATTTGCATGTGGATTTTATCGCTTGTTTTTAATATTAGTTTATGTTGGTATTGTTGCGGTTTTGGTTTTCATCTTGTGGATGAACGCCACTTTCCTCGACTC
>Ga0182738_1006930_pt1 | contig 11640 bp, 11 predicted proteins | sample eDN5th30CBELigMG_FD_128876 | JGI IMG/M metagenome (GOLD analysis project Ga0182738, IMG submission 128876) | Enriched Miracle-Growth compost microbial communities from Emeryville, California, USA - eDNA 5th pass 30_C BE-Lig MG (version 2)... ...
ATCTTCCACAATTTACGCTTGAACAGTATAGTTTGATTATTGGAATTGTGGACAGATTGGAAGGAGCGGAGAAAGAGAGAATAATGAAGACTTTGATAAAAACTTTGGATTACTTTGTTCAATTGAATCCTCGTCATAAACTGTTGCCAAAGATCTTGAAAGAGTTTGAAGATAGGGGTATTTTGACCAGTGAAAAGATCCAAGAAATGAAAATTCTCTTCAATATTAAAGGTTAAATAGTAGGTTTTATTATCTAAGTTGGAGCTTGTCTAAATTTCTGTAATATTTATTTGTCATCTCTTGAGATAGTAGTCGTATGATTCAATATTGTTCTCCTTCAAATATTACCTTAACCAAATAAAATTACATATCATTTTTCCTTTTTAAAAACAGCTGAAGCTGAAGCCAGATTCAACGGAAGCAAAATTTAAAGGGAGAAGAATTTTATTCTTTTTCTTTTGAGGTTTTTATAGAAAAATGTCAGTTCAAATTTCGAGCTAATATAACTAAAATCTTCCTTTTCTTCCCAAAAGGATCTCAGTTTTTTTTAATATTTTTGATTCAAAACAATAATAAACACACTAAAAACTGTTAAAAAAATCTTCTCCAAATCCAAAAACCCCAATGTCTTCCAAACTCCGAGTTTTCCAAGACGAAGACGAATACCTCAAATTCTGTGAGGAAAACGAAGATCGTGTCATCTTAGTCTACCAAGAGGACGTCCTTGACGTTACCGATTTCCTTGATGAACATCCTGGTGGCGCTGACATTCTTGAAGATTACAATAATCAAGACATCACCGAAGTTTTCCATTCAACTGTCCGTCACGTTCATTCTCATCGGGCTATTCGTTTGCTTTCTAGATACAAAATTGGCTATTTTAAAGACACAGACGAACAAGACCAATCAACTGTTATTATCCCCGAAAAACAATGGACTTATCCCATCGTTTCTCAAGATAAAATCGAGTATAAAGAATTCAAAATTGACCTCAGAACCGGCCTCGCTTCCCAGATCTCCAAAGTCGGCAAAAAGCACTACACTCACGTGCTCCATTCCCCTGTAGAACTTCCCTTTTCATACAAAGTCCACAACAGTTCTTTACTAAACACATTTTCTCCCAGTAATCGTTATATTGCCCCAGTTTTATGGGCAGTTATCTTGTTTTATATGACCTTTGGAGGCGCACAAGAGAATAATAAACCGTCAGATGACGCTAGTTTATCATTATCAAAAGGAGCAGGAGGATTATTACTTGGAATTTGTCTTGGTACTCTTGTAGAATATTTGTTAAACAGATTTTTCTTCTTTGCTGAAGATTCGCTTCCTGACAATCAAACAATCCTTTGGCTTCATTTTGCGGTGCATGGAAAACATCAAATATGCCCTTCAGATCAATCTAAAATCGGCACGCCTTTGTGGTTCCAAATGGCTATTCTTTTTGGACTTTATTCTGGATTAAGCTTGGTCTTTGCAAGGAATTTTGCATTAGTGACATTCTGGGCAATAGTTCTGCAGTCTATGATTTATGAACTCACTCACTATCAAGTGCATAGCAAAGGAAACGCGTCTGATAGCTTTAATATGAAAAATATGCAGCAATATCATACGAATTGCCACAATAGAAAAGGGATTCGTGGATTTGGTCTTACGACAAAAATCTGGGATAAAATCCTTGGTACCGAAACTGATAAGTAAATTTTCAAGATTTATGTAGAAAATGATGTCTAAGTCTCCATTATTATGATTTTGGTAATGATTACTCTTGATATTTCTTTGATCGAATAGTTGATATTAATATTGATACTAGTCATCATCTTTTATGATCCTTGTTTCTATCTTTTTCGAAAGTCTCTCAAAAACAACCAAAAAGGAACTACAATTTACTGACTTTCCTTATCTAACTGCTTCTCAATACTTTTTTTGATTTGTCCGTAACTCTTTCAATGAGTATTTAACGTCTGCGAAACTTCTCTTTTTAAAAATTCAATTTAATTAAAAAGAATTGTTGTACAGATCTCATGTTCCTCAAACTCGCTAAAAACGCCACCAACATCTTGTCCAAATCCACCTCAAAATCCTTCCGTCCCACTCTTCAAGTCCCCCGCTCCTTCTCTTCCTCTCTCCAACAAACCGAATCCTTTGAAAATGCTCTCGCCCAGCCAAAGCCTGAGCAAACCGTCATTGTAGAAGATCTCCAAGACACAAGTCCTCACGTTAACGCTTACATGAAAGAGTTATACAAGTATCTCGGCGCAGCCTCTGTCATCGGCATTGCTTCTGCTCATATTTTATCAATGACTGTGCCTTTGGGAGCTCCTACAGCCTATTTGATTCTCGCAGGATTTGGTCTGGAACATTTAGGAGGAGAATATATTGCTAAATCAAAAGCTGATGTTTATACCTATAAAGCTGCTGATGGAACTATTCAGTATGGAACCTCAAATAATTGGGCCAGAAAGCTCGCTTTTGTGTCATCTAGCTTGGGTTATGGATGCTTGATTGGATCATTGTTGGGAATGGTGCCTATTGCTCCTGCTGTTTTGCCCTTGTCGGCGATTACTTGTTTGTTCTCAACATTGGGACATTTGAACTATTGTAAATTTGCACCAAAGCCAAAGTTTAACCCTACACATTTGTTTATTTCAGGACTTGTTTCAGGAGTGTTGGGATTAAATTTAATCACTTCAGGATCGACTTTGTTAATGTGGGATAATCCTTTGCATTTGGAAGGAATTGAAGTTGGATCTTATATTGGATTGGTGCTTTACAATATGTTTACTGGACATGATAGTCAAAAAGCTATTGAGGATGTTAATAATGGGAAAGGTGATTATTTGAAACATGCTAATAAATTTGCCGAAAATTGGCTATATGCTCTCATTCCTCATTTCTTAATGAATATGCATTAAGAGTTTGAGGATGAGGTATTGCTATTGTTGTTCTTTTTTTTTAATTACGAATTGAATTCGCAATAAATTAGTATTGAGTGCATGTAAATATTGAAAGTTTGCATGGTACTTTGCTCTGTTATATGTTATATATCTTTTGAGGAAGTCTTCTTGTTGGTAAAAGAAGATCTCCCTTACTTTTTATTTTGATTTTTATTCATCATATGACTTTTGGATGCAATATCGATTTTTGCTCCAATCTCTGATATCTATTTCTAAAATGAAAAAAAAAACCAAAGAAAAAACTTTCCCTATTTTGAATACTCTTTCATTCAACATTTTTCAGGAAAAAAATGACTCTGAAAAAAAATTTCTTTCGAAAAATTTTTCATCTCAAAAGATGTAGAAAAATTATAACAAATTTTAACTAAGGAAACGTAATTATTATTATAAAAAGGTTTTTTTCATCCTTAGTCAAAATATCTTATTCTCACCAAAATTCATTCTCGTATCCCCAATGACTTCAATCCATATTTCTGGCATATTTCCTTCTCTTTCTCTGCATTCTACTTCTTTAAATCTCAATTCCAAAAGATTTCACCATTAATACACGACATCTGGATATAACATTCAGATAAGCCACATACAAAGAGAGATGATTCGATAATGTGAATATTTTTAAGCGGGGAGGGATAAGCAGGATAGATAGAAAAACATTGTAAATATTTAGACAATGTAACAGAGATTATAGATGAAATATTGAATTATTCCTTTTTAACGTGGTTATTTATGAATTTACCAATTTCAAACATGTGGATTTTGTCCTTGCCTTGGAAAATGGGACGAAGTTGATCATCTATTTTAATCATTCTCTTATCTTGGGGATCTTGAAGATTCTTATCTTTAACATGGGCCCAACTATTCTCAATTTTAGGGTTTTTTAAAGGAAGGAAAAGGGTACATAGCTCTGGTTATATCAACTCTGGAAGCTTCGTTTTTGTTCAAGAATTTGGACATTTCGGCGGAAACGCGAAGAGCTTTGAGTAAACCGGCACCTCTTTGAGACATGTTGGAGATTGTGTATTGTTATTTTGAAAAGCAATTTTAATTATTTTAGTTTTGGCGACCGAAATTTTATTCAAATGCTCTTGTCAATACTATTCGTCTCAATATATTTTTCTGATCACTTTTTTGCCTTTCAACCTAATCAGCCTGAAAATGCCGACGGGCATTTCATGAGGAAATATTCTGATATTGAGTTTTTCCGGTAATTTATGGTGGTTCTTGACAACAACAGCAGTGTGTATGATGTCTTGTGTGTATTGATTATAAACTAAATTTAATAATATTATTTTTATCCCGCTTTAAACTCGAATTAATTTTCTTTATCCCTCTTCCAAAGAGAAATACGAGAAAGGCTTTGAAGGTAAATTATAAATAGATTTTTGGGTTTGGGTTGTTAATATGAACATCAAATGATGATTTTTAATGATCATCATTTTAAGTAGTAAAATGAAATCCAAATAGCAAATGTCGAAACAAAGTGAGCGAGATATCTTTACATATCTCAAAAATAAAAAACTCATCAAATATAACTTAATCTTCATCTTTAGCATCACATGTTATTATTTTGAACGCCCAATTGATTTGCAGTAGGAAATACCATGTTGTTTTGCATTATATTCACTCCATTATTATTCCGAGCTAGGATAAAATTATTCTCCATGACGTATGTTTTTCTTTTTACTTTCAAGAGGTTCAATAGGCATTTGGTTTTTATAATCGTTGATTTTTTCTTCTTCAAACACTTTCTTTGCCTCTTTTTTCTCTTGTTCCATTTCTTCATTCTCCATTCCTCCTCCTGCTTTACTTCCATTTTGTTGCTATCATAATTACTATAAACTCTCATTCATATTCTCTCAGTCTTACTGAATTTAATATCACCCAATCAAATAGAAAATCCCATTCCGTGTATGTTTTCCAGAACAAATCTTTAAACAATCTTTTCAAGTAATTATAATCAGGCCGGTCTTCAAATCTCAAGCTTCTGCAATAATTCAAATATATCGCAAATTCCTCTACAGACAAAATTACACACTCCCCTATTCCTCTCACTACCTGGATATCCTTTACATAGTGTTTCTATTGGTGTAGCAATCTTATTCTCCATTATTTTTTCATATTTCTCCTTCTTTTGTCTTGCTTGCAATCCTTGCCATGGCAATTTCCCCTTTAAAAAATACATCAATACATATCCTACTGCTTCCAAATCATCTCTCCTGCTTGGCTCTATCATTTTATTACCAACTCCAACTCCCATATAAGCCACATACCGATGCCTAGATGTGTATTTATACTCGTATATCTTGCTGTTCCTGTCAGGCTTTTATTGTCTTTAAATGGAATATGTAGGCCAGTTCTTGGATCCCTGTATTTCTTTGAGAGGCCGTAATCGATTATATAGATCTTATCAGCACGTTTTCCAAGGCCAATCAAGAAATTGTCTGGCTTGATATCTCGATGGATAAAATTCTTTGCATGCATATATTCAATTCTCGTGATCTATAACGGATCATGAACAAACACTTTCTCTCATAATTCTACCATTTGGTCAGCGATCATAAGAACAGTTTTCAGGCTGAATTTGCGGCCACAATAATTGAAAAGATCTTCAAGACTTGGCCCCAATAGATCAATGACCATTATATTGAAATCTCCTTCGACGCCAAACCAATGAATATTTGGAATTCCCACTATTACAACATGTTAATTTGATGACCCCTAAATATGTCTCTAGACCTCCTCCTTGAAGGATCCGGAATATCTTGGATTCGTACAATAATTGTGGATGTTTGGCTCTCACAGATTCCTTAGGAATTAGAAAGAAACCCTTTGGTGGAATTTTTTACAAGTTTGATAGCAACCTCTTCGCCTGTTTGTAGATTTACACCTTTAAGAAAAGGTAAAGAGAGGATTAAATCCATTCAATACCGAGATAAATGTCGCCGAAAGAGCCTTCACCGATTTTGCGGCCAAGTCGGTACTTACCTCCTACTCGGAGTTCCATTTTGACAGTATATTAAAGATGGCTAAATTTTTTAGTTCAAATAATTCTTATTAGAAATACTAAAATTTTCGAGGAAGTTATTTTTATTTTCTTTTGGCTGTATGGAAAAAAGGATTCTTTCTGGGCTCTGGGCGTTCTTTATTGATTTCCATTGATCATACAAAGACTTTTCTACAATAAAATCTTTTCCTCTGATCATAAACAATTTTCTTCCTTCTTTTGGCTTAAATGAGGACTTGCAAAAATTCTCAAGATGAAGAATGAGATAATCTCTCTTCGCTAATCAAAATCTCATTCCAAAAATATCACAATGCGTCAAAAAGAATTATTCCTCTTTGAGAGTAAACAGTAAAAACCACGGACAACCAGAACAAATGACTTTGATTATAAGGAGATATTTTTTAGATAAATTTCTAGGGTGTAAAATAAAAGTCTAGCAAACAAATAAATCTTTTAAACAACTCTATAAGCATTGACCCTTTCTCATGCTTCGAACATCCAAACTTTTCAGCTCCCTTGCCTCAAAATCTCTCAACTTCAACCCTATCCGAAATCTCCTCATCAAAAACTCCTCTGAAACTCTTAACCCCACCAATTACGACGTCATCGTTATCGGAGGTGGCCATGCTGGCTGCGAAGCAGCTTATGGTAATCAAAAATCCCCATTCAATCCCATCCTAAAAACTCCTCTTCTAGGTGCGTCAAGAACAGGAGCAAAGACTTTGTTAATCAGTCAAAAATTCCATACAATTGGAGAAATGTCATGCAACGTAATCAATTCATAAAAATTGAACCATCATAATCTTCATAATCTAGCCATCGATGGGTGGAATTGGCAAAGGAACATTGATAAGAGAAATTGATGCTTTAGGTGGTTTGATGGGAAAGATGGCTGACGCCTCAGGAATTCAATACAAAGTTTTGAATGCCAGTAAAGGTGTCGCTGTCCAAGGACCCAGAGCTCAAATCGATCGTGATATCTACAAACAAAATATGCAAAATTACTTATCAAAAGGCGTCCCCAACCTTGAAATCAAAGAAGCCAGGTTTCTCTTGAAAAGATGTTCTTAATGTCTCACCTCTTGAAAAATATAGCATAGAAGACCTTATTGTTAATGAAAAAGACGATTCAGTTATCGGTGTCAAGACTGCTGCTGACGAAATTGTCCGCGCTCCCAAGGTCGTTATCACCACAGGAACTTTCTTGAGAGCTGTTTGTCATATCGGTTTCACCAAATATCCTGCAGGAAGACATATTAGAGACAGTGCTGCGACTGAACCTCCTTCTATTGGATTGGCTTTGACTCTTGAAAGATATAATTTCCCGCTTGGTAGATTAACTACCGGAACTCCTCCAAGACTTCTTGCTCCTTCTATCAACTATGAAGGGCTTTCTACTCAAGGCTCTGATGATCCTATCTCTCCTTTCTCATTTGTTCATGAATTTGAAGGTTTCACTCCTCCCAATAGACTTGTAATGAGAACTTATAAGTGAACTAATTAACAATTTCAATACAGGTGGAATGCCATATCACGCATACAAATGGAAAGACACATAGTATAATTGCAGAAAACAGACATCAATTACCAAGATTCGAAGCTAATGAAGGTAAAGGTGTTGGGCCAAGATATTGCCCTGCTATTGAAAAGAAAGTCATCAGATTCCCTGATAAACATCAACACCAAATCTGGCTTGAACCTGAAGGTATTTTCTCTTTCATATAACACTCTTCTCATATTTAACCAGGATTGAACACCGATATTGTGTATCCAAATGGTTTAAACACAGCCTTCCCTGAAGAGATTCAGCTTCAAATCCTCAGATCTATTAAAGGTTTGGAGAACGTGGTGATGACAAGGCCAGGATACGCCGTAGAATATGATTTTATTGACCCTAGAGAATTGAAGTACACCCTCGAAACCAAGAGAATTAAGGGCTTGTATCTTGCTGGCCAGATTAATGGTACTACTGGATATGAAGAAGCTGCAGCTCAGGGAATTATTGCTGGTATTAATGCAGGAAGAGAAGCTCAAGGATTGGAACTAATGATTTTGGAAAGAGATGAAGCATTTGTGGGCGTTTTGATTGATGATTTGATCTCATTGGGAACTAAAGAGCCATATAGAATGTTTACATCAAGATCAGAATTTAGATTGAAATTGAGAGCAGAAAATGCTGATTTCAGATTGAGTCCTAAAGCAATGGAAATGGGAATTTTGAGTAAGAGACAAGAAGAAGTATTTAGACAAAAGATGGAAATGAAGGAAAAAAGTATGAATTTGTTGAGAAATTTCAAGCTCAAAACTGCTGATTGGGAAAAAATTGTATTGAAAATTTCAATAAAAAAATGAAGCTAATGAAACTATAGGGAGTGCCAACAGGATCAAAGGTTACAGCACCAAAATCAGCTGAAGATGTCTTGGGATGTTATGATGTGACTCTCGATGAGATCAAGAAGGCTTGGGAAGGAGAGTTCGAGATCCCAAAAGAAGTCCAAAAGCATGTTGAGACCGAAAGCAAATATAAAATTTACCTTGAAAAACAAGAAAAAGTTAGTGATATTATTGAGAGTCTCTTTTAAATTTTTCAATAGGAAATCCAAAATTTGAAGAAGGAGCAATATAGAACAGACATTTCAGATTTTGATTTTGAAGTGCTTTCACAATCAGTTTGTAAGGAAGAAGTTGAAAAGTTAAAGGATCACAGACCAACAACTATTTTTGCTGCTTCTAGAATTCCTGGTATCAGACCTACTACTTTGATCTTTTTGCACCAATATGTCAGAAAGAATTCTGCTTTGAGACAAGCTAATGTTGTTGATGAATCTGCTTCTGATCTTAAAGGACTTTAGAATCTCAAGGATGATTTTTTGTTGGTTGTATTATAACACATTATATAAACATTTTTTATTGACTAATTGATATCAAGTGAGATTATTTATGTATAGACAGAAAAGCAGTATTGTTATTGTTATATTTCATGATAATGAACAGGATATAAGAGATAATGAAACTCTTAATTGCGGAAAATCCAAAACTTTGTGAATCAAACATAACTATGGATTGTGTAAAAGTATATTTGGAAAGCACTTTTTAAGGATCCTATTGAGCATCAAATCAGTTTGTAAAAAAAGTATTGAAGTTTCTAAATAGTCGTTACTTCTTTACTTGTTTCCATAAAAATGTTCGTTTAATGATGAGAATACTTGGAAGTAAATTAGAGTTGTCTTTGTGAAATAAAGAATTCTTCCTTTTAAAAAAAATGGCTTCCTGAAATTTAGAAGAGATTCTCTTCAATTTTTTCAAAACCTTTCAGACCACCAGAGACACTTTGAATTAAAATGGTTACTCTGGATCTAAAGAGGCTCATAAAATGAAGCTTATCAAAAATGAAGAATTAGAGATAGAGAGGAAAGGTTTTATATGAATTCTTTCAAAGATCGATAATGAATTTTAAGCGTGAAAAAAATTTATAATATGGCAAGTAGTATGCTCTTAGCGTAAGCGTAGTTTTTTTGTAAATAAAAATAAAAGAGATTTTGAGACTTGATCCATTGATTGTTTCAATCTTTGGATTTAAAATTCAGCAAAAATATTTTTTTAATTTGATCTTGATTAAAAAAGAATTTCTTTTTGAAAATTGAAATTATTTGAAAAGAACAAAATTTTAAATCTCAAAGAAAAAAAAAAATATAATTAAATTGAATTTGAAATTAATCAAGAAAATATATTTTGTTTTCATGAAAATTTAATTTTGGAAGTTCAAATTTTGTCATTTCAAAAACACGCTCATGACACCAAAAAACCAAAACAAAGAAAAAGTATGAGAAGTTTTTTACCCATTTTTAATATTTCACTCATCACCTGCCATTTGAGTTTTGTTTGTTTTCAAAGAAAACTTTCGCTCACATATTCACAAAAATCTCAATTATTTTATTATTGGAAATTAATTATTCTAAATTGATGTTTTATAAACAAAATTTAAATCTCTTTGGCAAACTCCTATCAACTCAAATCTCATCAAATTTGTCTTTCTTTCAAATAAAAGACTCGGATTCCCTTAAGAACAGTCTGATAGTTTTCACAAGGCGACCTCTCTTTTCCTAATCCTAATGGCCTCTATCCTTTTTGAATTTATTGTCTTGGATATTGTAGATATTAAAAGGCAAACAAACAAATAACAAGCTTGTCAAGATCAGCTTCACCACAAGCTTTCCCCCACAAGTGAATGAAAATTAGTTAAATATCTATACAAAACACCACAATTTATTTCTTATCACACACACAACATTGATTTTTTCTCTCAGTCCATCTGGATATTCACACATTAGACAGACTTTCAGAATCTTTATTTAAATAAAGGATAATGCTGTGCTGTGTTCTCTTTTCTTGCTGAAAAGCAAAATCCCAATGATTTAGATCAACTTTTCTTGCTTTCTCTTTCCATAAACATAGATCTGTCCCAGAATAACAATGTCACTCACCAATTGCAAAGCACCACAAACAGTAAACTGAAGAGGTTGGTTCTTTTGAATGTAGTAGAAAATCTTTGAGGAATCACCAAAGAACCATGACATAATCAATCCAATACTAAAAGAATTTAATATTTCTCTTCTTCAAAAGTTCAAGCCTTACCTCAATCCAGCAGTACTCTTGCTCTTGAAATTGGAAATAAGCTGAGGAAGACCAAGTCCAGCCTATGTATCAATTTAGCTATTCTTCCAAAATTATTCATTTTCTTACCTCGATTAAGACTGAAGCATAACCAATAGCTTCAACATAAACGGGATTTTTACCCAAGAAATAAGTCAAAACCATCAAGACTCCCCAAACAAAACCAATAGCTTGCACTAAGAAAAAAAATTTAGCTTCTCTATTCACAAAGAAATTCTAGCTTACTGTACATGGTAAAATCTCCCCATCTCCAGAAGCCTTTAATGAAAGATTCTATGAGAAACATAAGAGATTTTGAAGGATTATTCAAGTTACGATCATGCTTTCTGACAACTTTAGATTGGACTTGGACACATTCTCTGAGTAACAAGACCTGGAAATCATCAGCTTTTCAAGGACTAAAAAGTGCTAGTTTACTTGGAAGATGATCATGACAATGGATTGGAAAAGAAGGGCTTGTTCGAATCTTTTACCGAACCTTTGAAGAAGTCGTTTAGACATAACGTTATCTCTCAGAATTATACCAGAAAAAGATTCTAAAGATGTTGGAAAAGATGAGAATTTCACAGACATCAGTACTGAAGCTACCAATGGATTTGGTCTTTTTAATCATATTGTATTGAAGGAAGTATCCGATTGTAGGACCGAATACAAGGACTAGAAGGAGGAGTTATGATGAGATATGAAAAGGGGAAATAGGGTACGGAGGGTTAAGGCGAAATCACCGATTGTAGAGGCGTTCATTAAGATTTTTTAATAAATGAGAATTAAAAATTCCACCTAAAGTTTTCCCTTAATATGGGAATTTTTTAGCATTAAACTTGTTTTCATACTTTTTGCTTGTGACGTTATGTCTTTTTAATAATACGAAATTATCCCGAATCCGTTATTTCCTGAACACGTCCTTAATTTTCTTTGTTTGAAAAATGACAAAGTTTGATTACTGAGAGTCTTTCCTGTTTTGGCTTTTTTGGAGGAAACAGTATCAAATAGGAGAATAATGAGAGA
>Ga0182738_1006934_pt1 | contig 11634 bp, 12 predicted proteins | sample eDN5th30CBELigMG_FD_128876 | JGI IMG/M metagenome (GOLD analysis project Ga0182738, IMG submission 128876) | Enriched Miracle-Growth compost microbial communities from Emeryville, California, USA - eDNA 5th pass 30_C BE-Lig MG (version 2)... ...
CATCTCGCGCAAGACCATCGACCTGATGACCGCCGATCACCTGCCGCCGGACATCGTCATGGGCGACGACATGTACCGGTTCGAGGCCCTGGAACCCAGCAAGCGCATGGGGCAGGGCTTCGGCCTCGGCTTCGCGGTGCGCAACGAGCAGGGCCGCAACCCGCTGCCCGGTTCGCCCAACGACTATTATTGGGGCGGCGCCTATGGCACCTATTTCTGGCACGACCCGCGGGAGCGGATGTACGTCGTGTTCATGATGCAGTCCCGCACCGCACGCCTGCCGTACCGCTACCTGATGCGCGACCTGGTCTATCAGGCCCTCATCGGCAACTGAGTCCCGGCATCTCCTCCCTGCGCGGAGCGCGGGGAGGAAAGAGGGGGCCCTCGTGAAAATCGCAAACTACACCCCATATAGGGCGCCATGAGTACTGGAGATCCCCGTAATTGGATGTGGTCGGAAGCGCTCCAGATGCTGGCGCGTGCCGAGCGGCTGCAGCGCGAGGTTTTCAGCCCGCCCGGCCCGTCGCGGCGTGCCGCCATCTCCTGGGAACCGCCCGTCGACGTCCTCGAGACGAACGACGCCGTGCTGGTCCTCGTCGCCCTGCCGGGCGTAAACGCCCAGCAGGTCCAGCTCGTCATCCACAATGGTGTGCTGCTGATCGCAGGCGAGCGTGTTCTGCCGCCTGAGCTGCGCACCGCCGTCATTCACCGCATCGAGCTGCCGCAGGGTCGTTTCGAGCGGCAGGTCCGCCTGCCCGCCGGCGTCTACGAGCAGCCGACCAGCGCCGTTTCCGACGGCTGCCTGATCGTCAGGCTGCCCAAGGCCCACGGCCGAAAGGGGGCAGCATGAGCCCGCCCGACATGAACGCCGCCAGCCAGGCGGCAGGCGTTCCGTTGCCGCCCGACACCATGATCGTCGTGCCGGTGCGCAACATGGTGCTGTTCCCGGAAGTCGTCCTGCCACTCACCGTCGGCCGGCCGTCGTCGGTCGCTGCCGTCCAGCAGGCCGTGCGCGAGCAGCGCCAGGTGGTGCTCGTGCTGCAGAAGGACCCGGAGAACGGCCAGCCCGGACCGGACGACCTCCATCGCACCGGCACCGTGGCCAATATCCTGCGCTATGTCACGACACCGGAGGGTGGCAACCACCTGATCTGCCAGGGCGTCCAGCGTTTCCAGATCACCGAGTTCGTCGAAGGCCATCCGTTCCTGCTGGCGCGTGGCCTGCATGTGCCCGAGCCGGCCGCGGCCGGCTCTGAGCTCGAAGCGCGCTTTCTCGTCCTGCAGGGCCAGGTCAAGGAGGTGTTCGACCTCCTGCCGCAGGCGCCGCCCGAGCTGCGCCAGACGATAGAAGCCACCACGTCGCCCAGCCTGCTCGCCGACCTCGCCGCGACCTATCTCGATATCTCCGCCAAGGAGAAGCAGGAGCTTCTCGAGACGACCGAGCTGCTGCAGCGCCTCGACAAGGTGTCGAAGCTGCTCGCCCACCGCCTCGAGGTCCTCAAGCTCACGGTCGAGATCGGCAGCAAGACCAAGGCATCGCTCGACACGCGCCAGCGCGAGATGCTGCTGCGCGAGCAGATGGCGTCGATCCAGCGCGAGCTCGGCGAGGAGGGCTCCAACAAGCAGGAGCTGGCGACGCTCGACAAGGCGATCACGGACGCGAAGATGCCGCCGGAAGTCGAGTCGGTCGCCCGCAAGGAGCTGAAGCGGCTGCAGCGCACGCCGGAGGCGGCGGGCGAATACAGCATGATCCGCACCTACCTCGACATATTGATCGAGCTGCCGTGGGCGCCGCCGGATTCCAAGAGCATCGACATCGCCGAGGCGCGTCGCGTGCTCGATGCCGATCACTTCGGTCTCGACAAGATCAAGCGGCGGATCGTCGAGTTCCTGGCCGTGCGCAAGCTTGCGCCCGAAGGCAAGGCGCCGATCCTGTGCTTCGTCGGTCCACCCGGCGTGGGCAAGACCTCGCTCGGCCAGTCGATCGCCAGGGCGATGGGGCGCAAGTTCGCCCGCGTGAGCCTCGGCGGCATGCATGACGAGGCCGAGATCCGCGGCCATCGCCGGACCTATATCGGCGCCCTGCCGGGGAGCATCATCCAGGCAATCCGCAAGATCGGCGCGCGCGACTGCGTGATGATGCTGGACGAGATCGACAAGATGGGTTCCGGGGTCCACGGCGACCCGTCGTCGGCGCTGCTCGAGGTGCTCGATCCGGAGCAGAACGGCACGTTCCGCGATAATTACCTCGACGTGCCGTTCGATCTCAGCCGCGTCGTGTTCATCACCACCGCCAACATGCTCGAGACGATTCCCGGTCCCTTGCGCGATCGCATGGAGGTCATCCCGCTCAGCAGCTACACGGCAGGCGAGAAGATGGAGATCGCCAGGCGCTATCTCGTCCGCCGCCAGCTCGAGGCCAACGGCCTGAAAGCGGAGCAGGTCGAGATCGAGGACGCTGCACTGCGAAAGATCATTGACGGCTACACGCGCGAGGCGGGCGTGCGCAGTCTCGAGCGCGAAATCGGCCGCGTGCTGCGGCACGTCGCGGTCGAGTTCGCCGAAGGCGCCGCCGGCAGGAAAGTGATCGGTCTCGACCAGATCGAGGAGATCCTGGGACCAGTGCGCTTCGAGAACGAGGTGGCGATGCGGTCCGGCCTGCCGGGCGTGGCGACGGGCCTCGCCTGGACACCCGTCGGCGGCGACATTCTGTTCATCGAGGCGACGAAGACGCCGGGCAGCGGCCGGCTGCAGCTTACCGGCCAGCTCGGCGACGTGATGAAGGAGAGCGCCCAGGCGGCGTTCAGCCTGGTCAAGAGCATGGCGTCGAAGCTCGAGATCGATACGACGGTGCTGGAGAAGAGCGACATCCACGTCCACGTCCCGGCCGGGGCTACTCCCAAGGACGGGCCGAGTGCCGGCGTGGCGATGTTCATGGCGCTTTGCTCGCTGCTGACCGGCCGGGTGATCCGCAGCGACACCGCCATGACGGGCGAGATCAGCCTGCGCGGGCTGGTCCTGCCGGTCGGCGGCATCAAGGAGAAGGTCGTGGCGGCCGCGGCGGCGGGCATCAAGCGTGTCCTGCTTCCGGCGCGCAACCGGCGTGACTACGACGACATTCCGGAGGAAGTCCGCAAGACGCTCGAGTTCGTCTGGCTCGAGCGCGTCGAGGATGCGGCGAGCGCGGGACTGCAAGGCGAGCCGTCTTAAAAAACAAGACTAGGCAATCACGCTTCCTCCCGCCAAACTGCGGGCAACGGCGAACGATAATCGCCGCGTGTGGGAGGAAGACGATGTCATGGATGCCTCTGCCGATCTGCTGATCAACGCCGTCGTTTCCGGGCTGCTGCTCGGCGGCTTCTACGCGGTGGTGTCGATCGGCGTGGCGATTTCGTTCGGCCTGCTCGACATCGTGAACATCGCCCATCCGGCCGTCATCCTGCTCGGCTCCTACGTCGCCTTCATCGGCAACACGGTGTTCGGCATCGACCCGATCCTGGCAGCGGTCATCATGCTGCCGGCGTTCTACTTCCTCGGGGTGGTGACCTACCAGATCTACTATGTCGCCTTCGAGCGGCGGGACGACCAGTCGATACGCGGGCTGTCCTTCTTCTTCGGCATCCTGTTCATCGCCGAGGTCGGCCTGATCCTGGCGTTCGGCGTCGACTATCGTTCGGTGCAGGCCTGGTACGCCCAGGGGAATCTCGATCTTCTCGTCATCGAGCTGCCGTGGCGTCTTCTCGTGCCGTTCCTGCTCGGCCTGGTGACGGTGGCCGGCCTGCAGATGTTCCTGTCGCGGACCTTCGTCGGCCGTGCCGTGCAGGCGGTGGCGCAGGACCAGGGGGCGCTCAGGCTGATGGCAGCGAACCCGGCCAGGATCAAGCGCATCGCCTTCGGCCTCTCCTTCGCCACGGCTGCGGTGGCTGGCGCGGCCCTGATCATCATCCAGCCGGTGGAGCCGTCGATCGGTCGCGAATATATCGGCCGCATCTTCGCCATCTGCGTGCTGGGTGGGCTCGGGAGCTTTCCCGGCATGGTGATTGCGGCGGTGACGCTGGGCATCGTCGAGAGCCTGACGGCGACCTTCTTCGGCCCCTCGTGGGCGCCGGCGGTCTCGTTCGGCGTGCTGCTCGTGACTTTGGCGGTGAGGCCGAATGGTATCCTTGGTCGCTAAAGCCGCCGGAAGGGAGACCGCGGCGGGCCTCGGCAACGTCGCGTTCATCGGCGTGCTGATCGTGGCGGCGGGCGCGATCTTCGGCGCCACGCGCTGGATCGGCAACGACTATGCCTTCTTCGCCGCCTACGTGGTCGTGCAGTACATCGTGCTCGGCACCGCCTGGAACATCCTGGGCGGCTACACCGGCTACGTGAATTTCGGCATCACGGCCTTCTTCGCCATCGGTGCCTATTCGACCGTCGTGCTCTATAAGCTGACGCCGTGGCTGCCGCTGCCGGTCATGATCGTGATCGGCGGCGTGATGGCGGCGCTGGTCGGACTCGGCACCGGTTATCTCACCCTGCGCCTGCGCGGAGTGTTCTTCTCGATCGCCACGCTGGCGCTGGCGATCGTGGTGCAGACGCTGATCACCAACTGGGACTTCGTCGGCGGCGCGCGCGGCGCCTACGTGCTGCGGCCCAAGATGGCGCCGCTGATCGGCGGCGGCTACATCGAGTACCTGTTCCTCGTCATGCTCGGCCTGTGTGTCGTCGCCCTGGCGACGGCACGGGCCATCGAGCGCTCGTCCCTGGGCTTCGGCTTTGCCGCCATTCGCGACGACGAGGCGGCGGCCGAGGCCTCGGGCGTGCCGACGCTCAAGCTGAAGCTGGTCGCCACGGCGTTGAGCGGCGGCTTCATGGGCATGGCGGGCGCGCCGCTGCCTTATTACGTCACTTATCTCGATCCGGCCTCGGGCTTCAGCCTGAACTACGCAGTCAACGCCATCGCCATGCCGCTGATCGGCGGCACGTCGAGCTGGCTGGGTCCGGTGGTAGGGGCGGTGCTGGTCGGCGGCCTGCAGGAATATCTCAGGGTCACGATCGCCTCGGCGATCAACGTGCTGGTCGCGGGCGTGCTGATGGTGGCGTTCGTGATCCTGGCACCACAGGGCATCGTCGGCCTGTTCCAGAGGAAGAAGCGGTGAGCGCGCTGCTTCACGTCCAGAGGCTCGGCAAGCGCTTCGGTGGCTTCACGGCGCTGCAGGATGTCGAGCTCGAGGTGCAGCCGGGCGAGCGTCTCGGCCTGATCGGCCCCAACGGCTCGGGCAAGTCGACGCTGGTCAACTGCATCTGCGGCACGCTGCGCAACGAGCAGGGCAGCGTGAATTTCGGCGGGACCACCGTCGACAGCCTCACCGCCCATGAACGGACGCGCCTCGGCCTGGCGCGCAGCTTCCAGTTGCCGCGGCCGTTCGGCAGCCTGTCGCTGGCGGAGAATCTGCGGATCCCGATTCTCTATGCCGTCAACGCCCGTGGCGAGCGCAAGCTCTCCGGTGCCGCCATCGAGACGCGCTGCATCGAGCTGCTGGGCCAGGTGAACCTGGCCGACAAGGCGCACCGCCTGCCGCGCGACCTGACGCAGATCGAGATGCGCAAGCTCGAGCTCGCGCGGGCGATGGCGGCCGACCCGAAGCTGCTGATCGCCGACGAATCGATGGCCGGCCTCAGCCACGCCGAGGTCGACGAGATTCTCGCGCTGCTGATCCGGCTGAACGGGCAGGGCGTCACGGTGATCATGATCGAGCACATCATGCGGGCCGTGATGGCGTTCTCGCAGCGGCTGGCCGTGCTGGTCGCCGGCCGCAAGATCGCCGACGGCAATCCGAAGGACGTCGTACGCGACGCCGAAGTGGTGAGGGCTTACCTTGGCGAGTAGTCTCACCATCACCAGCATCGACGCGGGCTACGGCGCCGTCAGCGTGCTGCATGATGTATCGCTGACCGTCGGCGCGGGCGAGACGGTCGCGCTGCTCGGCACCAACGGCAACGGCAAGTCGACCCTGATGAAGTCGATCATGGGCATGGTGCGGCCGTCCGCCGGCAAGATCACCGCCACGATCGAGGGCACGAGCCACGAGCTGATCGGCCGCTCGACCGAGGAGATCGTCGATCTCGGCATCGGCTTCGTTCCCGAAGGCCGGCGGCTGTTCCCCAAGCTGACGGTCACCGAGAATCTCCTGCTCGGCGCCTTCCGGCCGACGGCACGCTCGGCGATCGCACGCAACATGGACTTCTGCTTCGAGACCTTCCCGCGGCTGAAGGAGCGCGCGAAACAGCTCGCCGGCAGCATGAGCGGCGGCGAGCAGCAGATGCTGGCGCTGGCCCGTGCGCTGATGTCGGCGCCGCGCATCCTCCTGATCGACGAGCCGTCCGTTGGCCTGGCGCCCCTTCTGGTCAGTCGCACCATCGACAAGATCAAGGAGCTGAAAGAGGGTTTCAATCTGACGGTGCTGATGGCCGAGCAGAACTTCACCCAGGCGGTCCGCATCGCCGACCGCGGCTACGTCATTGTCCACGGCCGCATTGCCTTCGCCGGCGAGTCGGCGGAGGCGCTGAACAACAACGACCTGATCCGGGAATTCTACCTCGGCGCGTGACCGGTAATCCGCGCCGAAGAAGTCAAGGGCAGCAGGATCGATGCGGCCCATTAACTGTCCGGTTGGGCAGAGGCGTAGCCGTGCCCGATCATGCTCATTGGACCGCGCGCATCCTGCGCGCTCATGATCGGGCGCCTCCATAGGCGCGTATGAGCGCGCAGGATGCGCGCGGTCCAATGAGGGTGACCTGGCGCACGCTCTCGTCGGGGGACGAAAACAGGTCTCGTCGGCCGAGGCGTAGCCTCGCTGGAACAGTGAGCTCCTTGCCGATGAGCTGCGGACTCGGTCGTGTCCGCGCCGACCGCGCCGGCCATTCCCACGCTGGTCCATGTCAGGAGGTCTGAAGTTCTGCCGCCTCTACCTTTCCTCCCCGCGCTGCGCGCAGGGAGGAACACTCGTCACTGCAGGCCGAGCTTCACGCACTCGCCGGCTGCGGTGGCGTTCTCGCGCGCCGAGCCGCGCGAGATCTTGCCGCCCATGGCGAGGCCTCGGGCCTCGTGCTCGACCACGGAGCGCAAGGTCTCCGTGGTCGGCTTGGCCGCGACGACCGCAGAATAGACCGCCTTGCCGTCGGCATTCAGCTTGGACGCGCAGGCATCTCCGGCCGCCTTGTCGGCGAGCGCACCGACCGATACGCCAATCGTGATCGCGGCGGCGGCCGCGATTGCTTTCCAGAATGTCATGCCTGCTCCTGCTCTGAACGACTCGTGTTACTTCGACGGGTCGTACGGATAGATCACGTTGCCGGTCTTGTACTTGGTCGGCCACAGGATCACCTCGGTCTTGGGATCCTTGAACTGATCGACTCCGTTACCCGAGACGCCCTGGAATTGCACGGCCATGACCTGCGCCGTGGCCCATTCGCCCTCCTCGTTGAAGCTCACGTCGCCGACCACGGTCTTGAAAGTGGTCTTGCGGATATGCTCGGCGAGCTTGGCGTCGTCCGCGCTGCCGACGGCCTTGACCGCCTGCTCGATCAGCTGCATGCGCGCATAGGCGAAGGGCGGCAGATAGTAGCCCAGCAAGTCGACGCCGGCGTCGGCCGACTTGGTCTGGTACTTCTTCACGAACTCCCGGCCCTCGTCGGACGCGAAGCCGGCCCACGGCAGCCAGAAGTCGTAGGTGATGATGCCGTTCAGGAGCGGTCCAAGCTGCATCTTGATGGCTGTCGCCTGCAGCCCGACCATGCCGCCGCCATAGACCTTGGGCTTGAAGCCGACCTCGTGGCTGGCCCGGATGAGGCCGACCGTATCGGCCGGATAGGAGCAGGCGAGGAAGATGTCGGGATTGGTCGCCGCGATCGCGCGAATCACCGGCGTGTAGTCGGAGGTCGCCGGCGGATAGGTCTTGTCGTAGACGATCTTGAGTCCCAGCCGCTTGATGACGGAACGCGCTCCGTCCATGGCGTTGCGGGGAAATTCGGCGTCGGCACCGCACAGGGCCACGGTCATCGGCTTGGGCGTCTGGCCAGCTGCCACCTCGAAGAAGCCCTCGGCGAACGATTCCTTGGGGCGCGGACCGCCGGTCGGAACCATCGAGAAGTAGCGCTTGTAATGGAACTCGCTGTTCACGGCGAGACCGAGCAGCGAGAAGAACGTCCGGTCATGCTGCATGACGATCGGCATGGCGGGCGCCACCATGTTCGTGGCGTAGCTGCTGGCGATGATGTCGACCTTGTCGACGTCGATGAGCTTCGTGTAGAGGCCGGGCACGGTCGAGGGATTCGACTGGTCATCGTAATAGATGAGCTTCACCGGGCGGCCGAGCAGGCCACCCTTCGCGTTGATGTCCGATTCCCAGATCTGCGAGGCCAGCAGCGCCGCCTTGCCGTTGGGCGCGAGCGGGCCGGTGAGGTTCATGCTGAAGCCGATGGTGAACGGCTTGTTCTGCGCGATCGCCGGCGCGGCGATGCCCGCTGCGGCGCCGGCCGCCAGCTTGCCGAAAGTACGACGTTTGATGCGCATGGATCGATCCTCCCAATTCAATCGTTGGAACGATCCTAGCCCGCCTTGCAGAGCGCCGCCAAGGACTGATGATCGGTGAGGCAAACCCAATCGCCGTGACGCCGCGCCGCTTCCAGGCAATTCATGAATTCGATCGCACCGAACGGCCGGCCGAAGACGTGGGCGTGCACGGTGATGTCGAGGCAGCCTTGCGGCAGCCCGAGGCGTGGCCAGTTGCCGACGATGCGCTCGAAGATGCGGGTGAATGCTTCCGGCTCGGCGCCGTAGCGCACATGGAGCGGCATGTCGTTCACTTCCATGGTGAACGGAACGGCGACGATCTCGCCGCCAGGCGTGGCGTGGCGATAAGGCAGGTCGGAATCGAAGAAATCGGCGTGCCAGTCGAAGCCCGATTTCGCCAGCAGTTCCGACGTGCGCGCGCTTGGCGTGCAGCGCGGGCTGAGCCAGCCCGGCGGCGAACGTCCGGTGCTCGCCTCGATCGCCTTGATGCAACGGTCGAGGTCGTGCAGTTCCTCGTCCGGGGTCTGGTACGACGGGACGATGTTCTGTCCCCAGCCGTGCGCCGCAATCGCATGCCCTGCACCGGCAATCGCCTTCATCAGATCCGGATAGCGTTCCGCCAGGATGCCGCTGACATAGAACACGCCGCGCACGTCCAGGCGCGCGAGGACGTCGAGCAGCCGCCACGCGCCGGCTTTCGGGCCGTACTCGGCCCAGGAGCGTGCCTGCAGGTCGAGCACGCCGGGCTTCAGCGGGTTGCCCATGGGACCGATTCCCGGCGCCGAGTCGTCGGTCCAGCCTTCGAGCATGATGCTGACCGAGACGGCCAGCGGCCTGGGAAGCGTGACGCTCATTCGGCAGCCGCGAAGCGCGTCGCGCTGAAGCTCGGCATCACCTCGCGGGCGAACGCACGCAGGTTGGCGACCGAGGCGTTGGGATCGACCAGCAGGATATTGGTCGCGCCGCCGGCCTCGAGTTCCTTCAGCCGCGCGATCACCTCGTCAGGCGTGCCGAGCAGCGGAGCGGTATCGTCCTCGACGCGCTCGGCAAGCTTGTCGCGCGCGAGATCGCCGATCACGCTCACCACGCGCTTGCGCGTCTCGTAGGCCGCCGCGCGCTCGCTCTCGTGATGGAACATCTGCAGCGGCCGGGCGGTGGCGACCATCAGCGGATCGTAGGCCCGGCCGGCCCGTTCGCATTCCTCGCGGAAGATCGCGATGCGCTCGACGATCTGATGCGTCTGGGCGAGCTGGTCGAGCAGCAGGTTGTAGCCTTCGCGCGCGGCGCGCCGGATGCTGTCGCGGCTGCCCGCGGCGAGCCAGAGCGGCGGGTGAGGGCGCTGCAACGGCTCCGGCTCGACCACGATGTCGTCGTACTGCCAGTGCCTGCTGCGATGGCTGAACCGGCCTTCGGTGGTCCAGGCCTTGCGGATGATCTCCATCGCCTCGTCGAAACGCTCGCCGGCCTCCTCGATCGGGATACGGAAGCCGTCGAACTCCGCCTTGCGGTAGCCCTTGCCGACGCCGAAATCGACCCTCCCGCCGGTCAGCAGGTCGAGCGTGGCGACCTGCTCGGCGATCAGCACCGGATTGTGCCACGGCAGCACGACCACGGCGGTGCCGAGCCGGATGTGCTGCGTGCGTGCCGCGAGATAGGCCAGTACGGTCATCGAGGCGGAAACCTGGCCCTGGCCGGTGAAGTGATGCTCGACCATGAAGAGCTGCCTGAAGCCGAGCCTGTCGGCTTCCGTCACGTAGTCGATGAAGCTCTGGTAGCCCTGGCTGTCCTCCAGGCCGATGCTGCGTCTGGTGCGCGCGCCCCCGAACAGACCGAACTGCATGCAACGTCCCTTCGACGGATGATCGACGGCGACAGGTTGCGCGCGGGCGAGACCACGGCGCAACCTTTTTCGCGGCGGCCCGTTTGCTCGCGTGGCCTACGTGAACTCAGTCCTGCAGCCAGGCGAAACCGTCAAGGTGATCGGACGCATGCACTGGACCATCTTCGTCCGTCCGTTGCTGCTCGCGGCAGTCGGCGCTGCGCTGCTGGTATATGGGGAGCAGGACGGCACGCGCACCGGAAAGGTCTTGACCTATGTCGGCTGGCTGGCGTTGGCCTTCGCCACCGTCCTGTTCCTGGCCGCCTGGTTCAAGCGGTCGACCACCGAGCTCTCCGTGACCACGCATCGCGTGATCTACAAGCATGGCTTCATCTGGCGCCATACGGTCGAGATGAACATGGACAAGGTCGAGACGGTGAATGTCGACCAGTCGATCATGGGCCGCATCCTGGGCTACGGCACCATCCACGTGCTGGGAACCGGACAGGGCTTCGAGAGCCTGCACGGCATTGGCTCCCCCATTGCCGTGCGCAGCGCCATCACCGCCGGTTGAGGAACGCGGCTACCGGGCGAGCTTCATCCGCCCCATGTAGTCGCGCTTGCCGAGTGGCACGCCTTTGTGGCGCAGGATGTCGTAGGCGGTCGTGGCATGAAAATGGAAGTTGGGCAGCGAGAACGACTGAAGGAAGCCTTCCGCCTTGAACGGCAGCTTCATGTCGCGGACGGTGAAGAGCACGTCCTTGCCCGCGAGCGCATTGACCTCTTCCGGCGCGAGCGACTCCAGGGACGTGCGTGCGTTCGTCACGAGCTTCTGAAGGCCGGCGTAGTCGGCGGTCGATGGGCCCGGCGGTGCGAACTGACCCGCTTTCGCGCCCTCCAGCGCGCCGGCCGAATGATGGGCAACGGCAACGACCTGGAAACGGAACGGCAGCATGTCGGCAAACAGGCGCGTCTCGACGATCTCGTTGGGATCGATGTTCTTCTCCTGGCAATGGGCAAGACCCTTGGCGAGGAAGCCCTCGACGGCGCCCAGGGTCTGCAGGAAGCAGCCGACGCTGAGATCATAAAGTGTGATGGCCATTGCATTTCCTCTTGATCGTGAGTCCAGCGAGGCTCCGCCTCGTCCTCGTCGATCCGAGCGCGGCGATAGAACCTGTCCAACCTGAGAAGGTTGACATATTTGGAAGCAGCTTGACGACTCCGACGGCGCTGGCGACACGACTGAATCGGTCTAGAG
>Ga0182738_1006935_pt1 | contig 11632 bp, 7 predicted proteins | sample eDN5th30CBELigMG_FD_128876 | JGI IMG/M metagenome (GOLD analysis project Ga0182738, IMG submission 128876) | Enriched Miracle-Growth compost microbial communities from Emeryville, California, USA - eDNA 5th pass 30_C BE-Lig MG (version 2)... ...
AAAAAAAATTTGATAGAGAGTGAGTTAGCAAATAAAAACGTATTTGCATTCGAGAGTTGGGAATCCATTAAAGCTGCAATGAAGAGATTGGGTGTATGCACCGAAATTTTCAACATAGCACCAATCATGAATATTGAGTTCAGGAACTCGGATTCCTCTGAGGATAGTGTCTAGAGAGTCGCAAGTTGGGCCGAAGAAAGTGGAGTTGTAGGTTTTTTCTTCTCTTGGATTCAGAGGGTGAAGTTCAGGGTGGACTCCTTCATAGGTGATAATGTTGAATGAGCCATAGATTCCGTCGTTCATGTAATAGTGGAAGTGAGGCTCGCTGCCTTCTTCAATTTTCTTTTTCTTCCCGATAACGCTCATGACGAGAGTGTAAACTTTGGTAGCGAAAAATCTTCCAGGCTCTGAAATGATTTTAAGGCCTTCAATATCTGTGAAGTAATTGTCCAAGCCCTCATTGATAGCTTGAGCCATTTCTTCAAAAGAAGCAGCGGTTTCACCTTCAGTGCCAGGGAAGCCACCGCCAATGTCAAGAATTTGCAATTTCATTTCAAGGTCTTGAGCCATTCTGAAGACTTCTCTTGCATCCTTCAAGGCAGATCTAAAAGCAGACGCGTCGTGGCATTTACTTCCAACATGGAAACTAACTCCGACGATATTAAGGTCGAGAGTTTTTGCTTTTCTAAGACAAGCTTGAGCTTCTGTCAAAGAGCATCCGAATTTTGTGCTGAACTTGAAAAGAGAGTGGTCATCATCAGCTTTAATACGTAAGAGGAGTCTAGCTTCAGGATAATGAAGTTTAATTTTTTCGAGCTCCTCTTCACTATCAAAGGTCATTAAATCAATATTTTTTGATTTGGCGAATTTCAGCGAGCTGACATCTTTGACAGGGTTTGCATAGACAAGACGGGAAGTGTCAACTTGGTTACACAAGACAGATTGGATTTCAGCCTTGCTGGCGACATCAAAGCCGCATCCAAGGGCAGCCAATGTTTTCAAGATCATGGGGTTAGGGTTGCATTTGACAGCATAAAAGGGCTCAACTCGAGGTAAGTGTTGTTTCCAGAGCTTGAACTGGTCAACAATTTTGTTGAGATCCACAATGTAGAAGGCATCGTCTTCTTCACGTTGGTCGAGGTAATGTTTGATGGAGTCCATTTGGGCCGATTTAGATTTTGAGAAGACTTTGATATTGTTCTCCTGAATAAGTTTGGTTAACTCGGAAGATGGTCTAAGGTTTCTGGAGATTTCTGAAGATACAGTAGTAGTGGTACTTGTCATTTTTAGGAAATAAAATAAATTTATTTATTCAATTATGCTGTGATGAATTATTTCAACCTGTAAAAAGTAAATTATTGGCTCTTTCCTTAATGAAATTGGATAAAGGTTGAAAATCGGGTTCTTTAAAAAATCAAATTAATTGTTTTTTCCAAAATCTAAAATAAATGGGCGCAAATAGGCAAAATTCTGGGCAGTTTTTGGATGATTCGAGAGGAGAAACACTGAGAGTTTTTAAGAGTTTTGAATTCTTATCCAAGTAACTCTCTTTCCCCTCCCATTTGTCGTTATAAAATTTTTCTAGCTGTTTTTGAGGGATAAAAGATATGGACATTAAACGATGATTAAATTTTAGAAGCCAAGCTAGAGGTTTTCTTGCATGAGAGGTTGGGAAGAATTTCCAATGATGTATCCGTCAAAGACTGATTTTTTAAAGATATCGGAAGATGAAAGATTGATAAAGTGAATTTAATTGACTCTTAAATTTTAACTAATCTCAAAAAAGAAGCTATAAATTCGAATGGAATTGCTCCTTGGAATTAAAAATTATTGTTGGAGTTAGAATGGTTTTCGGTCGAAAATTTTCCAAAATAAAAAACCCAAGACTTGAAGTTTTAACAATAACTCTAAGTAAAACAAATTATTGAGGCTCTTTATCTTGGGTTTTGGAGGAGGGAAAACAAAGAGAGGTATTTTCATGCAAGAATGTATTTTGAAGAATTTTCGTGCTGTTTGAAACTCTAATTTCTCAATTTGGAGTAAATTTGTTGGCATTTTTCTAACTTTTGAAATTTTCACAACATGTAAATTTTAATCATAATGCTCTTTTTGATTTCAATGTTATTCGAAAGGGATGTCCTTATCAGAATGTCAAGATAAAATATTTATCGATTTGTTAGTGAAGTTAAAATTTTGTTTCCAAAATATGAAAATAATTGTCTTTTAGTCTTTTAAGAATCACCAATTTATTGATAAACTTTAATATTAATTGAGCATATTTTTTGAAAAGAAGAGGTCTCTAGTGTTTTACTTCATTAATATATGGCTTGTTATGGAGACAAAGGTTCAATAGGTTGGTAAATTCAAAAAAGCAGGCGAAAATAATTTATTAGTTTTGAAGAAGAATTTGTTTACAACTCTATGGCCATACTCAGTTTGAATCAACTCGATATACGACTGGCCTTCTTTTGGCCTCAAAATGAGAATCATTCAGCGAAAAAGAAGTGCAGATTTTTTTTGTGGATTTCTGAGGAATCTATTGTTATGACCAATTAATTATCTTAGGTGACGGTTGACCAGATTGATAAGAGATTTTTTGAGATGAGATGAATGATGATTGAATGATGTCATTTTTGAAGTTATACAGTAAAATTTGTCCAGGAGAGTTTTTGTGATGAAAACGACGCTCCCAGTGGAAATAAAATTTTCCCGCTTAGATGATTACAAAAACTATTTACCTCAATCTTGATATGATATCCGTGAGCGAGTCAGGACGGGGGTCATTGGAAAGCCCTCCTTTTCATATTTTCAAAGAGGAGGAGCCGAAAATGATTGTTGAGGTTGACCTAAAATTAATTTTTGTAAACAAATAAAATAATCATGATGAGAGGGAATTTTTTTATTTCAATGATGAATAATGATATTTTATTTACTGTGTTGAAGAACAAAAACAGAAAATAGGAAGTTAAACATGAGCAAAAATATTATAGATTAATGGATAATACGATTTAATAGATAAAATAATGATAGTTGTTTTGACAAATCCTTGATAAGGGGTTAGTATGATGACATAGATGATAATATATCAGAGTGGATGTTTTTAAGAGATAAAGTGAAGACCGTGGTATGATCTTGATATAAACCTCTTAAAAAACAGGGGCAGGAGTGGTTGAGGATTGTCTTTTAAGGATAGCTTGAGCAAAGTCCTTGGCTTCGAATAATTCAGCGTTGGACCAGGGTAACTTGGATTTCGTATTCAAGATGATGTAATCTTGAATAGAGTTGAGGGTTTTTTGGATTCTTTTGTCTTCAGGGAGTTTTTGGTTTTTAGTCATAGTTTGATTTGCCACAACTTGAACCTTTTCAATGATCTTGACGATTTTTTTACGTCTAGAAGAAACATTTTCCTGGACAAAGACAGAATCCAAGTAGAAATTGGCTTTTTCTCTAAATTCTTCAGACATTAAGACGAGGTCGATAAAAGTGGTGTTTATGGATTTTAGCCTTCGGTTTTCGGCCAAAGTGGGTTGAGCAGTGGTATTGCCCAACTTGGAAACACCAATCTTCTTGCCTGGGTGATAGAAGTTAGAGATGTCAATTTTGTGGGTTCTGGAGACTTCACCCCAATAATAGTCATAGAATGAGTTTCTATCGAGTTGTCTCTTTCTTGTCTTTTTAGACTTGGTAGCTTCAGAGAAGAAATCGGTCTCTGCGTATTTCAAGAGACCTTTGAAGAAGAACTTTTGTTTTTCTTCTTCACGCTTTCTTCCCTTGTCTCTGTTTTTGTTGGGATTGTGTCTTTTCTTTTCAAAGACAGCTTCAACAATGCATTTTTCCAGCTTGTTGAGGAGTTTGAGCTGGTCGCTTGGCACAGATTCCCCAGCGAGGACCTTCTCAACGGAGTTGATGAGAAGGAGGTTTTTAGGGTCGATCCTGTCAGATCTGGATTGCCTGACTTCGGTGGCTTGGGGTTCTTCCTCCTTTTCGCTGACATCAAAGTCAGTAAATAAGTCTTGCAATCTGCAGTCAGGCTCGATGAAAGTGTCAGAGACCTTGTCGCTCTGGTGAGGAGTGGTGAGGAAAGGGGAGGAGAAGGTGGAGACAGAGTCTCCGATGAGGTCAGACTGCAAGTCTTGAGGTTTTTCGAAGAAGGAGTCAGGGTCAACGAACTTGTGATTTGCTTCCTGATAGAGGCAGGCAGGGTCAAGGAAGTGGTTGAGATCTTGGAAGTAGTTGAGAGGAGGGAAGGCGCAGTGCTCAGGCGCCTTGAACGGGAAGCTCAAGGGGTCTGCGTGCATGGGTTGGAGGATGGGCTGCGCGTTGTTCATTTTCCTCATTTTGTAGACAGGATCGAAGATTTCTTCGAAAGCCTCGTCATCTTGAGTGGGGAAGGAGAAGACCTGTGCGAATCGTGCAGCCTGATCACATTTTGAAGCATTGTTGGGGATTTTCCAGGAGGCGCAAAACATTTTAAAATGTAGGTCTTTTAGTTATTTTTAATCTTTATATATTAATAAGATTGTTAAAAAACCAATTTAAATAAAAATTTACGAATGATACCCAAAAAAGAATTTTTCAAATTAAAGGTAGCCATTGTTTTAGGATATAATGGCCTGCAGTTCCATGGAATGCAAAAGTACAATTTTTTATGGAGAGAAAATCTAAGGGTATAGGAATGCTGGTGTCACTACCATTGAGCAAACTGTTGAGAAGGCTCTGTTCGATTCAGAGCTAATTTTAGATCATAATTATGGTATTTATTTTCTTTTTGTTTTGCTGATCTGAGAATTTTAGATAGTCTCCAGAAGATAGGATGGTCTAGAGCTGCCAGAACAGACAAGGGTGTCCATGCCGTTTCAAATTTTGTCAACTGCAAATTATCAATTACCTCAAACTTCTTGAAGCCAGAGGAAGAAAAACCTGAAGGTGAAAAGCCCGAAACTGAGGGTGGCGACAACGAAGTCAACAAATTGAAGGATAAAGAAAGAATTGACTGGGCAAAGATTGTGAATGTGATCAACTCTAACCTTCCTTCCTCAATCAGAGTCCACAGTAAATATCTTCATCATGCTCAAAAGTAATTTTTGGCAGCAACAAAGAAAATCACCAAGGTGTTTGATGTGAAGTTGAGCGCCAGAAGTCGTATCTACGAATATTTGGGCCCAGTGAGCATGTTTGTGAAGGACCCCACCAACATTACCGAAGATGAGGAACAAAAGACTTTGGAGAGATTAAGAACTTTATGCCAAAAATTCAAGGGAACGCACAATTTCCATAACTACACCAATAAGATGAGAGCCAGCGACCCCAAGGCTCAACGTTACATCATGGAATTTGACTGTAACTTGGTGGATTTCGGAGAACAAGGACGTTTCTATAAGTTCAGAATCAGAGGCCAAAGTTTCATCTATCACCAAATCAGAAAGATGATTGGTATAATGGTTCAAGTTATTCATGAAGGCTTGAAAGACGGATTTATTGACAATTCATTCTTCCAAAACAGTGTGAACATTTGGCTCGCTCCCCCACAAGGATTGTTGCTTGATAGAGTTACCTTCGATGCTTATAACAAGAAAAACGATATCCCCGAAAAATTGGAATTCAATCAAGAAGAAGTAAATTTAGTTTATTGACAGAAGCACTAAAAGTGGAATAGGAAGAAAAAGTGACTGATTTCAAGGAGAACGTGATTTACCCTGTCATCGTTGAAGCCGAGTTTAAAAACAAAACGTACGCAGCTGTGTTATTAATTTGTTTATAATAAATATTGTAGTTTCACTGAATGGCTCAACACAACCAAAACACTCCAAGCTCAAGGAAAGGTTCAACTTATGGATGAAAGCTCTGGCGGTGAAGATGATGAAGATGGCGAAAGTGGCCAAAAGGGAGGCAAGAAAGGTGGAAGAAAAGGAGGAAAACCTAAGGACGATTAAGCGAAAGATTAATAACAATAGGCGTTTAATATTTATTAAAATAATGTGAAATGTTTCTAGTTCCTAATTCGTACATAATCATTATTTATTGTGTATAAAACCCTAAAACATCAAATCAACTGAAGCGCAGTGAACCCCAGAGTCGGGTATTAAAAAAAATTTTTGTCACTTTTCCAAAAGAATGCACTTTGGAAGATTAATTTTTATTGGAGTTTATTTTGATCATAAATAAAATTATTTGCAAATAAAAATAATTGCACGCTAGTGTGATTCTTTTTTTATATTTCATTAAAATTTATTGAACTCCATTGTGATAGTCAGAAACCTAAATTTAAGGTTCTTGCAATTTTATTGATCGTATTAACCTTAATCTATTTCTATAAGCGACTTTTTTGTTTGAATTTAATTCAAGAAATCAATATATATGAATCACTTCCCGTTCATTACGAATTTAAATCTACGTTGTGTGAATTGTGGATTTTTTTTTTGTAAATCTCAAAATCAAACTAAAAACTTTCTTCAAAACATCTAAGAGAACTAAAACTGAATTTATGAAAGAACAAGAGAGAGTTTGTTCGATTTGATTCCTCATATATCCTTTTTGAGGAAAAGTATTTGAGAATAAAAACAGAATTTTCTTTCAAAAAAAACTTTATCTGATCGATTGTAAAAGGCTGATCGCTAAACTATGGCATCGTTATTTTTTTTGTCTGATTGATTTTTGGCTTGTGAGAGTGAGAGTGAAAATACATTTTTTGCCAGAAATATTTTCAGTTTGACCAGAAAAAATATTTCTTATAAGTTTTCTATATTCGCGTAGACGATGATTTGAAATTGAGAAAAATTGTTTTCAATGAGAATTCTTAAGCTCAAACATTTCTTTTTTCCTCAAAGTTTTTTTATTGATTTTCATGTTGAGGAAAATTCCTTTGAGAAATATCAGGATAGATTAAAATGATGAATTCAACCAGTGCTGTTGAAAATGTTCACAGTCTACACAGCAATGAGACCCAAGGTATTTTGAAGCCAACATACATTGGATCTGAAGAAGATATGGAACCTTTCCAAATGAACAGACAAAAGAGATTCAAGAGGAACGAGAGATCAGATTTTTATGACATTACAGTGAAAGAAGAGCCTGAGAATCCAAACAATCCTTTTGTTGGCGTGAAGCAGGTTTTAGAGAAAGAGCAAAAGAATGAAGAGGATTTGCAATTTTTATGGGAGTATTTGAAAGAGTTTCGATTTTTCTACGAATTCATTGATACAATAAATCTAAAAGAAAGAATGCGATTGATATTTCATTTATGCAAAAAACTTGAATATGAACATTTTGAGCCAGGGAGCATAGTCATGAAGCAAGGAGAAATTTCAAACAAGAAGATTTACTTGATTCTTTCTGGTTGCGCTCAAGGGCGAATTCAGAATAAGAATTTTAACAAGAGAGAAGATGATTTGCCAAAGAAGATGGAGACACAACGAACCGGGAATATGAAGAATATCAAAGCGCTTGCGAAATATTCTTTTTCAAATACAGGATCGAATTCCCGGAGGGGATCTGTATCGCCTGATGTGAGAGAATCGCAGAACCTTTTAACTCCCGAAGAAAGCCTGAAAAGTCCTTCAAAAACTCGACTGAGAACAAGAACTGAGTCTAAAAAGGTCAGTGACGATCCAGCGAATATGTATTTGGACTCTCCAGGAGCAGAAGAGGTGAGTGAATTTAAACTTTTGCAGTTGTTTGGGAAGCCTGTATGCGAATTAAATAAAGGAGACCATTTTGGAGAACAAGCTCTGCTTTCACTGTCCAAGAGAACGGCGACTATAATTGCAACGACAGATTTAGTGCTTTTATCTTTCAACCAGCAGCATTTTCAGAGTGCGAATCGAGAGAATAACGAAATTAAGCAAGTTATAGCACAAGCACTTTTGAAGATTCTTCCTTCTCTGGATATTGCTGAGAATTCAGTGGTGAGAGATCACTTGGTTTCAATTGCAGATGTGAATGAGTATCCTTATGGGAAGAAGCTGACTAATGAAGGAGATGTCGGAGAAGATTTTTACTTTTTGATACAAGGTCATTGCGAGCTGATTAAAACGCTGATTTACGACAAGTCAGAGAGATTGAAGGGCATAAATCCGCTGTACGGTCTGACGAAGACTGCCAAAGAAGAAGTGATTATCTCCACGGTGGAAAAAGGGACCTTGATCGGAGATGAGATAATTTTTGATGAGCAAGGGATTTATCGGTATTCTGTAAGAGTGAGCTCAGATGCCGCACAGTTTATCAAGTTTAAAAAGAACTTGTTTTTATTCAGATGCAAGAAGCCGATTTTGGATGACCTTGAATTTTATTCAAATAAAAAGGACCTGAGAAATATCGAGAGTTTGAAAGCTAAGCTCGAAAAGAGAGGGACGCATACAAATTATCAGGAGCTTAAGGGAATACGGCCCATAGTGAATCTTCCAGATTCAGTTTTGTCGTATAATCCAAATCCATATCTGACAACAAAGAAGCAGGTGAAGATTCGTCCTGAATTGAAGATTGATATCCAGAACTTTTTATTGGTAAAATCTCCTGCTTTAAAAATTCCAAAATCGTTCAATAATTATCCAGAGCCAGAGCTTGTGACACCATCGGCAACTGCTCGTACTTCGACTCATAATTTGAATTTGAAAAGGACCTTGAGAAGCTCGCTTTCGCAGCCAGATATAAATGCTGCTAAAATGATGAAGGAAGGCTCTCCATTAAATAGCCCTGAGCCACTGAAGCTCCCACTGCAATCATTAACAGGAGCCAACACGCCTGGAAGTCCAACAATGACACCCAGAATCCAAGGATCCTTTAGCCCTAGAGCAAAATCTTTGAGTAAAAGAAAAAGTCCCCATCTTAGAAAATCTCAATCGAAACATTTTACCGAAAGGCAAGAAATAGATCAAGAATCATTGAAAAAAGAGCTTCAAAAGCAGGCATCTAGTAGTTTGCTGCAGAAAAAACCTATCGTTGAAATGAAGCGGGGTACTCAATGGGGCAGGCTCCAATCTTATAATAACACTCCTCGTGTCCAAAAGGAAGTGTCAACTCAAAATTTGAAAGATTTCTTAACATCTCGCCTGACACAATATAAAGTAATTCAAGATCAAGAAGGAACTCCAAGAAGATGGAAAGACATTCAACTTCCTCACTTAGAAGGGAGTCCAAAATTAAAAAGAAAAAAGATCCTGCAATCATTACAATTATCGAAAATCAAATCTTGCGGATAAGAATTTGGATAGCTTTAGGTAATACTGAGCTACCGAGAAGGAAAAATACATTATATATACTGTAACGATGTAGTTATTTCTCTATTGAAATTATTTTTTTTGTCAATGGCAATGAATACCCAATTCATTATTTTTATTTTCTATTTTTTACGATAAATGAGAGAAAAAAGGTTTTCGGAGAGGAGGGATGACAAAAATTTCATATGCTACAGAAAATACTTTTGGATATGAAAGATGAACAATAAACTCACAGAGATGACGTGAAAAATATCAAAAATATCTATTTTATTTCTCTTCCTTACTGTACACTCTAATGAGATCAACTTCTGCGAAATCTTGACTTTTTTTCTGATGTTTAAACATTTTTGGAAGAGGGAATTTGATTTTATCAATGACTTCCAATTCTGCATCCCAAGAGGCGCACTGCTTCTTGATAAACTAGTTTGGATATTAGAATCATGAAGAAAGTTCGATACATACTTCAATAGTGTTTGATTTATGGATAGAATAGACGGCTCCGGAGCAGTTCTAATATTTTCAATGAAACAAAGAAATTCCAGAAATTATACCTCGAGGCCTTTTTTGAGGAAAGCGACATCAATGCCAGCTTTTCTTGTACCAAAAGGTGGATTCATGATGATTGTGTCATAATATTTGGTTTTGCTTAACTTTAATTGACTGATATCGGCTTTGATGAGATCCATTTCTTCGTTAAGTTCAGTTTCTTCCAAGTTCTGATTTGCAATAGCCAAGGCATCATCATCAATATCAAATCCTGTGACACATCTAAAATTCAAGAGATTGTTGAGAGGGGAGATTTTACTCTGCTCCAATAAGTGCGCATCCTATTCCCAAAGTTCCAGGGCCACAGCCAAAATCGGCAACTCTCATATCACTGATATCTTGATAATTCTATTCTTTCTGAGAATATTTTGGGGTGAATATTACTTTTTCGATTAAATAGAGTATTTCGGCGGCAGTTCTAGGAGGAGTGTGGTATTGTTCTAATTCGACCTTGGGTTTAGTCCAAGAGTCAAGCTGTTGGAGTGACATTTCAATATGTTTGACATTTAGTTTCTTGATCATCTCAAATTAAAAATTTTATTGTTGACTTTCTGATGAAGAAAAATCGAAATAGTTTGCATTTATCGAGAAGAGAAGAGTTTGTAAAAATAAGGACATAAAGAATAATGTTTGATAAAAACAGATAAATATTTTATGAATTCAAAAGTTTTTGGTTTGGATCTATATCAATAAGAATTTCACTTGAGTCGTCTGCAGGTTGTTTAAATCCTTCTTGGGCATCGACCTGCTCCAAATTATAGCGCTTTGCGTATTTATAGTCAAGCCATAAATCAAGATTATTGAAAGTGTCACCGGCCAAATGCCAGCGAAGTCCTACGGCTTTGAAGGTGTTTTTGTTTGCTGCGATAGTTTGGGAAATTTCTTCTTTAATAGTCTGAACCAGACTATTTTCTTTTTCAATGACTTTGTTGTATAAAGAACGAAAGGCAAACAGGCTGACCAAAGTCAAGACAAAGAGTATTCTTGCTGGCTCTTGGTTTCTGAAATATATGAAAGAGAAAGCCTCCAAGACAAGTATCAGTCCTCCAACGACGATCGATGGGCTGAGGCCTCCATGGCTATATTTTTGGGGAATATCACTCAGGCTTTTCAGGAAAGTGTTGAGGTCTGCTTTGGATAGGCGTCCATCAACAAGGGCAGGATTAAATTGTTTTTGCCTGTGATTTTTATCGTGCAAGACATATTGGGAAGTTGCAAAATCAAGTTCAAAGAAGAGAACTGTGTCTTCATTTAAGGATTCAGTTTGATCATATTTGGTATCAAGTTCCAGTTCAATCCATCGAAGATGATCTAAAGATAGATGCCAGCTTAAGCCAAGAGGCTGCAATTCCTTATTGTGTTGATCGATGACTTTTTGCAATTTAACAAAGAGTTTTTGCTCAGAGCGCGACTTTTGTTTAATGACAACGAGCAAGAAAACAAGACTATTCACCAGGATGATGAGACCACTGCAGCAGCAGATCCAGATAAATAATGTATTCAGAATTTCTTCTTTGTCAATTTTGGTCAGGAAGCCTCCAATAATGATAAAGATTCCAAGTATGTATCTAAAAATGAGTTTTTCAGTTGAGCCTTCCCAAAGCTTCAAGCTTCCGAAATTATTGGCAGCGATATCCAACTCATTCACAAATTTATTGACTGCATCTTCTGAAAGGCGGCCTCCAGTCAAATAAGATCTGTATAAAGCAGTGTCATATTTATAGTAGAGACCCTTTGGATCAGTGTAGAAAGGGAAAACAATTCTAGCGAGTGTCGAAGCAAATCTCTGTTTATAGTTATATTCCATTTTGTTTAGAGATACCTCAACCTACTTAAAAATTTATTAATTGCAAACAATTTTTTTTTATTAA
>Ga0182738_1006936_pt1 | contig 11631 bp, 13 predicted proteins | sample eDN5th30CBELigMG_FD_128876 | JGI IMG/M metagenome (GOLD analysis project Ga0182738, IMG submission 128876) | Enriched Miracle-Growth compost microbial communities from Emeryville, California, USA - eDNA 5th pass 30_C BE-Lig MG (version 2)... ...
CGACGTCACCCGCCTGCCGCCGGAAGCCCGCGCGGCGCTCGGCCTCGCCCGCACCTTCCAGGTGCCGCTCACCTTCGAGTCGATGTCGGTGCTGGACAACGCCATGATCGGCGCGCTTCTGCGCCACCCCCATGCGGGCGACGCACGGGCCAAGGCGCGCGAGGTGCTGCAGCGGGTCGGTCTCGGCCCCGTCATCGACACCCCGGCCCGCAGTCTCGGCACGCCCGGTCGCAAGCGGCTGGAAATCGCCCGCGCGCTCGCCTCCGAGCCCAAGGCGCTGCTGCTCGACGAGGCGATGGCCGGGCTGACGCCGACCGAGGTGCTGGACGCGATCGAGCTCGTGAAGCGCATCCACGGCGACGGCATCACCATCGTGATCGTCGAGCACATCATGGAAGTGATCGTCTCGCTGGCGAGCCGGGTGGTGGTGTTCCATCAGGGTCGCGAGATCGCCCGCGGCACGCCGCGGGAGGTCACCGGCAATCCCGCGGTGATCGAGGCCTATCTCGGCCGCCGCAAGGTGCGGCACGCATGACCGCGCTGCTCAGGATCGAGCATCTCGAGGTCAGGTACGGCGACCTGATCGGCGTGGCCGACGTCTCGCTCGAAGTGCCCAAGGGCTCGGTCGTGGCGCTGCTCGGCTCCAACGGCGCGGGCAAGACCACGACGCTCAACGCCATCGCCGGAATCGCGCGCGTCTCGAAGGGCAGCGTCACCTTCGCCGGCGAGAACATCGCCGGCCAGCCGGCCTATGCCATCGTGCGCAAGGGGCTGGCGCTGTCGCCCGAGGGCTGGCGGCTGTTCACCCAGCAGAGTGTCGAGAACAACCTGTTGCTGGGCGCCACGCCGCTCGCCGACCGGAGCCGCATCCCGCACCTGCTCGAGCGCGTCTACGCCGTCTTTCCACGACTGGCGGAGCGGCGCCTCCAGCGCGCCGGCACCATGTCGGGCGGCGAGCGTCAGATGCTGGCGGTCGGCCGGGCGCTAATGAGCGAGCCGCAGCTCCTGATGCTCGACGAGCCGAGCCTCGGCCTGGCGCCGGCGATCGTCGATACGATGTACGACAGCTTCGCCGTGCTCCACAAAGAGGGCCTGACGATCCTGCTCGCCGAGCAGTCGGTCGATCTCGCGCTCGAAGCCGCGCAGCATGCCTACGTGCTGCAGGTCGGTCGCACGGTGCTCGAAGGACCGGCCAGGACGATGGCCGACAATCCCGACGTGCAGCGAATATATCTCGGCATGGAGTGACCACTCGCGGCGTTGCACATCCCAGCGAACGGCAGCGCCGGCGCCGGTTGATCAGTAGCGTACCGTGACGCCGAAGGTGACGAAGCGCGTGGTGCCCGGATCGAAATAGTTGGCGACCAGCAGGTCGAAGTCGATCGGGCCGTTGTTCGGCGTGAATCGCAAGCCCATCTGGATACCCGGAAATCCCGGGGCGCGACCGAATGATTCGACCATCAGCTGGACATTGCCGCCGACGTCGATCTCGAACTGCGCGCCATAGAAGAGGGCATTCGGGGTCTCCGCCGCCGCGAGATAATTCCAGCCGGCATTGGCGTTGAATCTGACCTTGTCGTTGATCGGCAATGTCGCGAGCAGGACCGGCATCGCGAACGCGAGTTCGCCGGTCCCGAGATCCACGCCGCTGTTCAAGCCGAGCCCGATGCCCAAGCCCGTGGTTTCCGACCGGAAGTTCACCTTCATCGCCGGGCCGAACACCGGAGCGTTCACGCTGCCCCAATAGTGCTCGTAGGCTGCCCCGATCTCCAGCCAGGGGATCCTCCTGGTCGTGCAGGCGGGCGCTGCGTTGAGGATGCCGTCGGCCTGAAAGAACGTCGCGACCCAGGTCTCGAGATGGCAGGTGCCGGGGGTCTCGGTCTCAGAATCGTCGACGAAATGCGCACCGCCCGCCGCCCAGGCTTGCGGCAGAAAGGCCAGGGTCCAGAGCAGCAGGCCGGCTGAGACAGTGTGTTTCACGTCGCGCGACCATCGCTGCCCTTGATGACGGTCACGAGACTGGCGACCCGGCGCCTCGGGCCGACCAGGCGTGCGGTCTGTCCTCCGTGCTCAGGACGATCGGAAGCGAGGCTGCACATTCGCCCTCGAGAAAATTTGATGCATTTCGAGGCCTCGAGCGGAGCTAGAGACGCATCAGCTCCCGTACATGGGCTCGTGCGGCATCCGCCAGTGCATCGAGATCGTAGCCGCCCTCCAGCGCGGAGACGAGCCGGCCCTGGGCGTGGCGGTCGGCGATCGCCAGCAGCTCGCGCGTGATCCAGGCGAAGTCCCCGGTATCGAGATCGAGCTGGGCCAGGGGGTCGGCCGTGTGGCCGTCGAACCCGGCGGAAACGATCACGAGCTGCGGCGCGAAGCGATCGAGCTGCGGCAGGATGGTGTCGCCCCAGGCATGCCGGAACTGGGCGCTGCCGCTGTTGGGCCGCAGCGGCACGTTGGCGACGTTGCCGTCGATGCCGCGCTCACGTGCGTGGCCGGTGCCGGGATAGAGCGGATACTGATGGGTCGAGCCATAGAACAGCGACGGGTCGGGTTCGACCACCGCCTGGGTGCCCTGGCCGTGATGGACATCGAAATCGAGGATCGCGACCCGCTCGACGCCGTGTCTTGCCTGCGCATGGCGCGCGCCGATCGCGACATTGTTGAACAGGCAGAAGCCGCCAGGAATGTCGGGCGTCGCGTGATGGCCGGGCGGCCGCACCGCGGCGAAGACGGCGTCGGCCTTGCCGCCCATCACCGCGTCGACCCCGGCGACGACCGCCCCGGCGGCGCGCAGGGCAGCATCGATGCTCCCGTTGCTCATGATCGTGTCGCCGTCGATCATCGCGTACTCGCCCGGTGCCGGCGCGGCGCCAATCATGGTCTGCACGTAGTTCTCCGGATGGATACGCAGGAGCTGCTCGATCGTGGCTGCCGGCGCTTCGGCGCGCGCCAGGCCGGCGAATGCCTCGTCGTCGAGCGCCGCCAGCACCGCGCGCAGGCGGTCGGGCCGTTCCGGATGATGAGGCCCCGGCTCGTGGCCGAGGCAGGCGGGATGGGTAAGCAGGAGCATCGACATGTCAGGCCACCGTTGCAGGATGCGGCCTGGCGAATAGGCCGAGGGTCAGGGCCGCCAGGATCGGAGCGATCAGGGCGATGAAGCCGATCGTGAGATAGCCGACCGCGCCGCAGAGAGCGCCCGCGGAGAAGGAGAGCATCAGCGGGACCAGGTTGGCCAGCCGCGCCCGCTTGGCGTCGACGGCGCCGTGGCCATGGATGATATCCAGGATATCGACGATGATCTGCATCAGGTTCCCCGTCATGACGGTGGTCGGGGGCAGGCCGTTGAGGAAGGTGCGGGCGGCCGTATTCTGGACCGCCATGGCGGTGGCAGCCAGCAGGCCCGTGGCGATGGTGGCAAGGCCTTCCTGGTGCTCGAACGGCGTCGCCGCCAGGGCCGCCGCCATGAAGAGGGCGAGCAGCACGGCCTCCGCGACCAGGATGTGGGGCGAGGCATCGCGCGAATGCCGCTCGTGATGGATCAGGTACAGGCGCGTCGCGATCGCGGCGGCGATGAAGGTCGGAATGGCGAGGAGCTTGAGCAGCAGGCCGGATCGGTAGTCGACGAAAGAGGCGGCGAGCAACACGAAGTTGCCGGTGATGTGGGCGGGAAACAGCCCGAACAGCGCGATGAAGCCCAGCGTGTCGACGAAGCCGGAGATGTAGGCCAGCAACGACATGGTCGCACGGGCACTCAGGATGGTCTGCCTCTGCACGCCGTCATCTTAGGACGCGTCGGACATCGGGGCATCTGCGGGTTGACGCTGGTGTCGCGGAAAGCCAACGTGCCGGCGCCATGCCTGTACCCTCTGCGCTTGCCTGCGTTCGTTGCGGCGCCCGATATCCCGTCGACCACTATGCCCAGGACTGTCCGGTCTGCCGGGCGCGCGGTGCGCCCGCCAATCTCGGCGTGGCCTATGAGTCCGTTCCTGGTATCGGTACGGATCGCGCCGCCGTCCGTCACGACCGCGGCTCGATGTGGCGCTGGCAGGGTTTCCTCCACACTCCGGCCGCAGAAGCGGTGACCCTGGGGGAGGGCAACACGCCACTCCTGCCCGCCCCGTCGCTCGGCCTCGGCGATGTCTGGATCAAGGACGAATCGCGCAACCCGACCTGGTCGTTCAAGGACCGGCTCGGCTCGGGCGCCCTCTCGATGGCCAAACGCTTCGGCGCGAGGGTCGTCGTGTCCAGTTCTTCCGGCAATGCCGGGGCGGCCGCCGCGGCCTATGCGGCCAAGGCCGGCTTGCCGTGCGTCGTTTTCACCTTCGTCGGCTCGGCCGGCCCATTGGTGCTGCAGATGCGCGCCTATGGCGCCATGGTCGTGAAGGTGACCGACAAGGCCGACCGTTGGCGCCTGCAGACGCTCGGCGTGCGCGAACTCGGCTGGTATCCGACCTCGCCGTTCTTCGGGCCGGTCGTCGGCAGCAACCCCTACGGCATGGAAGGCTACAAGACGATTGCCTACGAGGTCGCCGAGGCCTTCGACTGGCAGCCGCCCGAATGGTGCGTCCTGCCGGTCTGCTACGGCGACGCGCTCTACGGCATGTGGAAGGGATTCGAGGAGCTGAAGGCGCTGGGCTGGATCGACCGTACGCCGCGTTTCGTCGCGGCCGAGGTCTCGGGCTCGCTCGCCGCCGCCCTGGAAGGCGGTGATGCCATGCCACCCGAATCGCCGCGCAACGCCCCCTCGATCGCGACGTCGATCGGCGCGCTGCAGGGGACCGTCCAGGGCCTTGACGTGCTGCGCAAATCGAACGGCGCCGCGGTGACGGTCGGAGACGACGAGCTGCGCCGCTGGGTGCTGACGCTGGCCGCAAAGGAAGGCCTCTGGCCCGAAGCCTCGTCCGCCGCGCCGTTCGCGGCCATCGAACGACTGCGCGCGCAGGGCACGATCAAGCCGCACGAGCGCTGCGTGGCGCTGATGACCGCCGCGGGCATCAAGGATCCGGGCCCGATCGAGCAGGCGCTGCCCGAGCCGCCGATCGTCCAGGGCGGCCTGCCCGAGCTGCTGGAAGCGCTGAAGAAGAGCTACGGATTCACCAATGGCTGAGTACGGAATCGCGATGGATGGCCGCGCGCCGATCGCCAGCATAGCGGCGCAGGCGCAGGCCGCGGAAGAGGGTGGCGCTTCGACTTTGTGGATCGCCTGCCATCTCTTCCTGCGCGATCCGGTGACGACCGCGGCGTTGGCGCTGGCGGCGACGAAGAAGATCAGGATCGCCCTCATGGCGATGAGTCCTTATTCGACGCATCCGGTCTACATCGCCATGGCGGCGGCGAGCCTCGAGGAGATGTATCCTGGCCGGGTGATCCTGTGCCTTGGCGCGGGCGCGCCAGCGGACCTCGCGGCAGCCGGCATCGATTCGCCCAGGCCGTTGGTGACGATCGCCGAGGCGGTGAAGATCTGCCGTCAACTGTTCTCGGGCGAGATGGCCGGCTTCGAGGGCCAGGTCTTCAAGGTTTCCGGCCGGCGGCTGGCCAATGGCGGTCGGGACATCCCGATCGTGGTCGCCGCCTCGCGGCCGAACATGCTGAAGCTCGCCGGCCGCGACAGCGACGGGGTGCTGATCTCGGCCGCGACCTCGCCCCCCTTCGTGAAGGCTTGCCTGGATCATGCTGCGCCCGCTGGGGGCAAACCGTTCCTGCGCGCCGGCATCGTCTATACCCGCCTCGGGCCGGCCGAATCGATCCGCCGGCCGATTGGCTTCGTGCTGCGCGGCGCCCATCATGCCGAGAACATCCGCCTGGGCGGTGCCCGCCTCGACCAGGCGGCGCTGGCGGCGGCCTATGCGGCAGAGAACTGGAGCGACGTCGACCGGCTGGTGAGCGACGATGTCATCCGTCGCCACGCCGCCTGCGGCACGCCGGCCGAGGTCAAGGCGAAGCTCGAGGAATACCGCGCGATCGGGCTCGACGAGGTGATCATCGGCGGCATGGACGACGCGTCTTCCATCGCGCAATCCCTGAAGGCCGCAACATCATGAAATTCAGCGTCAGCCTGCCGACCGGCTTCGAAGGGGTGATGTATCCCGTCCCCTTCGTCGATCCGTCCGACTTCGTGCGCATGGCGAAGCTGTGCGAAACGCTCGGCTACCATTCGGTGTGGGGCAACGACCACATCCAGAGCCAGCATTACGTGCGCGAACTCCATCCGGACTCGCCGCCGAACTTCTACGAGCTGCTGACGGTGCTGTCGTTCTGCGCGGCGGCGACGACGACGCTCGAGGTCGGCACGGCCCTTGCCGTGCAGCCGATGCGCGATCCGTTCTGGCTGGCCAAGACGGCAGCGACCATCGACCAGCTCTCCAACGGCCGGCTGATCCTGGCGCTGGGCATCGGCGCTTATCGCGAGGAGTTCGCCGCCTGGGCGCCGCGCCTCGCGCCCCGGGCGCAGCGCGGCGAGATGATGGACGAGGGCCTCGATCTGATGCAGCGCCTGTTCAAGGAGCGCCGGGTCACGCACGAGGGCAAGTACTACGCCGTCAAGGACATCGAGATGTATCCCAAGCCCAAGCGCGATCCCTTCGCGCTCTGGCTCGGCGGCCACAACAAGGCGACCATCGAGCGCACCGCGCGCCTCGCCACCGGCTGGCTGCCGGGCTGGCGGCCATGGCCGGAGCTGGCCGAATGGATCAGGATCCTGAAGGACCGCGCCGCCGAGCTTGGCCGCGATCCGAAGGAGATCGAGATCGCGCCGCAATTCTCGGTGACCATCGCGAAAACGCCGGAGGAGGCCGAGAAGCGCTACATGGCCTCGGGCCTCGTCGCCCATCGCAAGTCGCTCGCCTACACCGGCCGCGATCTTTCCAAGCAGGTCGTCGCCAATCTCGTCGGCTCGCCCGACCTGATCCGGGAGAAGGTCGCTGGGCTCAAGGCGATCGGCGTCGACCACGCCTGCGCCCTGATGATCCCCGCCGATTCGATGGCCGAGTTCGAGGACCAGGTCGAGTGGTTCGCCAAGACGGTTCTGTAATTAGCCCTGCTCGGGAATCGACGATGGTTCCGGCTTTTCCGGGAGGCCTTCCACCGCGGCGGTCAAAATGAGGCGCGCCTCCTCTTCGACGGACCGACCAGCCTTGGCCGCGCGAGCAGCCAGCGCTGCCATTTCCCAATCTTTCAAGCCTTCGATCGTGAAATTGGCGGTCATCGCTCGCCTTCCAAAAGTCTACGCCGATGAGTAACAGGCGTATGGTCCCTGCGCTTATTCTTGTCATCCTGAGCGTAGCGAAGGATCTCACCGAACGATCAAACACAGTCCGTGCGGCAGGCGTGAGGTCCTTCGCTGCGCTCGGGACGACAAGCAGGAAACTCACCATCCAACGACTATGACCATATTCTGAGTGGAGATTCCCTCGAACGACAAGGGCCGCGTTAGATCGAGTAAGGTCGGATGATCTCCTCGCCGAAGCGGCAGAGGTTGTCCTCCAAATCCGGCTGGAATCGCGGGAGTGGCAGGATGATGCGGCCGACGCCTTGCCGCGCGCGTTCCTCGATCGCGGGGCGCGGGTCCTTGCCCGAACCGGGCAGGAGGTCGGGACAGCCGGCCATGATCTCGACCGACTTCGGATCGCGACCGGCCGCTTCGGCCGCGTGGCGCATCACGTTGAACAGGGGCACGGTGTCGACCTGCGCGCCGATCGAGGGGAAGAAGCCGTCGCCCAGCCGGCCGGCGCGCTTGGCCGCCGCTTCCGAATGGCCGCCGATGACGATCGGCACGGCGCGGTTGACCGGCTTCGGATTGGAGCTGACCTCGTCAAATGACACGAACTCGCCCTTGAAGCTCGCGCCGTCCTCGGCCCACAGCTTGCGCATCACGGCGATATACTCGTCCGAGCGCTTGCCCCGCTTCTCGAACGGCACGCCCAGCGCCTCGAATTCTTCCTTGAGCCAACCGACGCCGATGCCGAGCTCGACCCGTCCGCCGCTCATCGAGTCGAGCGTCGCGACCTGCTTGGCCAGCACGAAGGGATCGCGCAGCGGCAGGATGATCACGCCGGTCATGAAGCGCAATTTCGTGGTGACCGCCGCCATCGCCGCCATCCAGATCAGCGGATCGGGCAGGGGTGCGCCCGGCCCGCCCGGCAGCCGACCGCCCGGCGCATAGGGATAGACCGAGGTGTAGCGGTGCGGGAAGACGACGTGATCGACCGCCACCACCGAATCGAAGCCTGCCGCCTCTGCGGCCTTCACCATGCGGACAGCGCCCGCGAGGTCGGGAAAGGTGTTGTTGCCGAAGTGGAGCGTGAACTTCACAGCAGGTCCTTCACCGCCTCGCGGTAGCGGGTGATCGCCTTCAGGTGATCGTCGTAGCTCTTGCCGGCGATGCGCTGATGGATGGCGCTGACGAAGGTCGTGTGCGCCGTGATGTGCGTGACACCCGCCTTCTTCCAGAACGCGATCTCCTTGCGCCAGTCGTCCTCGGTGCCTTTGGCCGGCGAGAGCCAGACGTCGAGGCCGACATCCGCCGGGTCTCGGCCCGCCGCCTTGATCATGCCGCGCAGCCGCTCGAACACCGCGAGCGCCTCGTCGCCCGGCGGCCAGCGGTTGGGCATGAAGCCGTCGCCATACTTCGCCACGCGCTTGAGCGTCGCCTCGGCATGGCCGCCGAACCAGACCGGCACCTTGCCCGACCTGGGCCGCGGATTGATGCCGCCGTCGGTCAGCTCGTGGAACTGGCCCTTGAAGGTGATCGAGGGTTCCTTCCACAGCGCCTGCATGAAGCGCACCTGCTCCTCGGAGCGCTTGCCGCGGGTGTGGAAGTCGTAGCCCAGCCCCTGGAACTCGATCTCGTTCCAGCCGACACCGACACCGAGGCGGAAGCGGCCGCCGCACAGCTCGTCGAGGCAGGCCGCCTGCTTGGCGACCAGCGCCGCCTGGCGCTGCGCCAGGATCAGGACGCTGGCGGCGAAGCCGAGTTTCTGCGTCACGCCCGACAGGTAGCCGAACAACACGAACGGATCATGATAGGCCGTGGCGTTCGACCCCATGCGCACGCCGTTCGGGATCTTGTCCGGATCGGCACCGAGCACGTGGTCGGGGGCGACGAGGAAATCGTAGCCCAGCCCTTCGACGGCCTGCGCATAGTCGCGGATGACGACGGGGCCGGTCCCGATGTCGCCGACAGGGAGCGAGGCTCCGAGCTGCATCGCCATCTGGCTCACTCCGCGGCCGCCTGAGCCGTCTGCTTGAGGTCGGTCGAATACTTGAGATGCACCGGCGCGTTGGACTCGAACGGGCTCTTGAGGTCGAGCTCCTTGGCGATCTCGCGGATCGCCGGAAAGACCTCCTGGCCCATCAGCCGGATGCAGGTCAGCGAGTCTTCCTGGCTGACCCGGCCATCGTTGCCCCACAACGCCAGGATGCCCGGCCGCGTCTCCTCGAGGATGCGCCGGAGCTTGGCGACGACCGTCTTGGGCGTGCCGGCGATGATGCGCAGGTCGGCCATCTGCTGTTCGAAGCTGGTCTCGCCGCGCGGGTTCTTGGCGCGGCCCGAGGCGAACTCGACGAAGGCGCGGCGCGCGGTCGGCGAGCCATAGCCCGACGGCGTGCTCCACACCGGATGGGCAAGGCCGGTGAACTCGCCCTGCATCCAGCGGAACTGCCTGGCGTTCTCGATCGCCTTCTCCTCGTTGTCCGAGATATGGACCTGGATCAGGTAGCCGCGATTTTCCGGGCCGCCGACATAGCCCTGCTGCAGCGCCACCTGGTCGTACAGTTCCCAGATCTTCTTGGTCTGCTCGATCGAGGTGTTGAGCGCGATGTAGGGATAGCGCTGCTGCGCCGCCCATACGATCGTTTCCTTGCTGATCACGCCGGGAATCCAGACGCGCGGATAGGGCTTCTGCAGCGGCACCGCCCACGGGTTCACCACGCGGTGCTGGTAGTGCGTGCCCTCGAAGCGGAACGGGCCGGGCCGCGTCCAGGCCTGCGTCACCAGCTCGTGCGCTTCCTCGAAGCGCTCGCGGTTGAACGCCGGGTTGACGCCGGTGGCGAGCTGCTCCTGGCCGCCGCCACGCACGAAACCCGAGACCAGCCGGCCCTTGGAGATCATGTCGATCATGGCGAGCTCTTCGGCCAGCCGGATCGGGTTCTCCGCCAGCGGCAGCGGATTGCCCAGCATCACGATCTTCACCTTCTTGGTCATCCCGGCAAGGATGGCGGCGAAGATGTTGGCCTTGGCCTGCATGCAGAACGGCGCGTTGTGGTGCTCGTTCAGCATGATGCCATCGACGCCGACCTACTCGGCCAGCATGTATTGCTCGATATAGTTGTTATAGAGCCGAGAGCCCTGCACCGGATCGAAGTTGGTGTTGGGGAACATCAGCGCGGTGGCGCCGAAGTCGCGGCCGGCCTGCTCGGGATAGGCCGACATGGGCTGCTCGGTGAAATACATCAGGTGCATGGCGACTACTCCCGATTATCAGCCTTAGGGGATGAAGGTGGTGACGAGCTTGGCGAGTGATTCCGGTTGCTCCATGTCGACGCAGTGGCCGCAGGCCTTGACGGTCTCCAGCCTGGCGTTGGGCAGGGCCTTTGCATAGACCCCGGCGACGCTTTGGGGCACGACCCTGTCGTCGTCGCCCCAGACGACCAGCGCCGGCACGCGCACGGAGCCCAGCAGGTGCGGCAGGGTCTGGCTGTACATGTAGGGCTTCCAGGCGATGCGGAAGCTCATCTCGCGGCAGATGTCCCACATCTCGAGCTGGTCGGTCGGCGGCTCCTCGCCGTAGACGCGATCGAATGCCTTCTGGTCGTGGAAGCCCGCCCGCGCGTAGTCCATGTAGCCGGTGACCGCGAGATCGAGGATGTCGCCCTGTGGCGGCTTGATACCCATCGCGCCGACCAGCACGAGATGCGAAAGGTCGGCCGGCGCCATGCTGGCCATCTCGGCCGCGATCCAGCCGCCGAAGCCCAGTCCGACGAGGGCGGGCCCGGCGATCTTCAGCTCGCTCAGCAGTCCGCGATAGACCACGGCGATGTCGCGCACGCTGCGCATCCAGTCCGGACGCGGCGAGCGGCTGTAGCCGGGATGGTGCGGCACCAGGACGTCGTACTGCGCGGCGAGAGCATCGTAGAAGGGCAGGCGGTCCAGCGTGCCGGTCTCGTGATGCAGGACCATAAGGGGACGGCCCCGGCCGGCGCGCGACACATGGACCTTCGTGCCCGCCGCCTCGATGGTGGAATCCGTCCAGTTCACACCGGCCATACGCGTTCCTCCTTATTGACGAGGATGGTTGCAACCGGGCTGAGGCGAGTCAAACCGCCGGAGCCGTTGTGCGATAGACGGTCATCGCACAATCGGACGGCTGGGAGCGCGGTTCTCATAGGCGCTAACTTCAGAACTCCTGACATAACCCGCACGGAGGCCGGAAATTGCTGGCCTTCCAGCCGAAGAGGGTGCGAACCATTACCTGTCCGGCTTTTCGCGCCGAGAATCCATCTCTGCCCTGACCTGCTCGAGTCGCCGAACGGCATGCAGACGCGTCAGATCTCCAACGCCGGACACAGGCTGGACCCGCCCGGTCGGGCCGAGGCGCAGCCTTGCCCAATCATGCTCATTGGACCGCGCGCATC
>Ga0182738_1006938_pt1 | contig 11629 bp, 8 predicted proteins | sample eDN5th30CBELigMG_FD_128876 | JGI IMG/M metagenome (GOLD analysis project Ga0182738, IMG submission 128876) | Enriched Miracle-Growth compost microbial communities from Emeryville, California, USA - eDNA 5th pass 30_C BE-Lig MG (version 2)... ...
AAGAATCAAAGCACAGATTTGTCAAGGATCCCAATCCCGATTTAAGCAGCGAAAACGCCAGCAAAAATCTCACGATTAGCGAATCAAAATTAATTGGCTTGAAGATTGGTAAAGGTCAAGAAATAAAAAAATTCTGGCCACTAAACACAAATTCAATTGTCTTTAGTACTCCAGAAAATCGAGCTAATCTCCCCAAATACTCCAAAAGAACCCTCATCCCACAGTAACGTTAAATTTTGTGAAATATTGGTCTCAAATTTCAAATAATAGATCGCACCGAGCACAGAATATTAAAACTTTCTGGCTTAATCACAATTTTGAAGCTTCTTCTCCCGGAAATAAAGAAGAATTAGCGAAACTTCCTCCTAAGGAGTTTATAGTGCTACAAGGAACAACCATCTACAAAAACAGAGGTGGAAATCAAGATCTCAAAAATCCACCAAAATAGGTTGACTCCAAGTAAATCCTTTCATTTCACTCATTTTTTTTTTTTTTTTCATTTCAAGTTCTTTCTATTCTCAGAAGTAAAATTACTATATAAAATCAAATATTAAAAACCTACGTATTTTTATCATCCCTTTAATTTTTTACTTTTCCGACTCAAATTGTAATTACAAAAATTTTATTCAATTCAATTTGGAGTAAGAAAATCTGGAGGTTGGAAGATAGGTTTTGATATCTTAGAACAGGCAAAATACTTCAAGTTTTGCTTGTCTATCCTCTTCTCAAATATCAATAAAACTCTTCATTCCTTACCTTTCCTTTCCTTTTTAAAGATTTCAAACTAAATAAAATTTACTTTTACAGATTGCGATTCATCATCAAATTTCAAAATTATTTAATTAAAAATCTATGTGAGCGATTTATTTTAATCAGGTGTGTGTAAAAAAAAAATTCTGACTTTAATTCCCAAAAAATAATTCAAAATTAATTAATTTGAAAATAACTCAATTTTAAAAATAAAAAACAATTAATCTGACTAATTATTCAACAGAATTACATCAATACTCTCAAAATTTATTTTTTCTTTGCAAAAGTCTCTTATCAAAAAAAGCAAACAAATGAACAAACGTATAATGAGATTCTTAACTTTGTTAAATTTAAAGTAAAAAATAATCAGACAAATATGAAATAAAGAAATGAAGGGTTTAATTTTCTATGTAGGGACTGACTTTGGAGAAAGTCAAAAGTCTCGTGTTAAATCATAATATATATTTTACACTTTATTAAACGATCATCAATGATTGATTGAATTAGTAATGCTTTTTGGTATTCGAGAGATGCTTTATAGTTATTTGGTTAAAACTGTAATTATCTTGCTGAAGTATTTTGTTTGTGTTAAAGATCTTGTTGAAAATATACTCAGGTAAAATCTAAATTCACATTAATTCACTGAAAAATAAATAATCGTACTTTTTTTCCTTCAAACATTTTCTTTGGTTCTTTGTTTCCTCGAGCGAGCTGTTCCAAATTTATTTCAAAGTGGTTTTTAGTGCTCTCGCTATAGCTATGAGTTCGCTGATGATGACCAACCTTTTCTTCTTTTGGGGGCATATTTCGGGTCAAGTCAGCTCTCGTATTTTCAGCCTTCTGGTTGATTTCTCGAATGAGTTTGTCGTATAGAGATTCAACCTTCACCCTTGAACCTTTATTTTCTTTGATTTGCAGAGATAATGGTTTCGGAATATTTTGATCACTTTTTGTTTCCTTGTGATCAAGAGTGTAAGTCTTATGAGGATGAGGGTTTGCAAAATAGTAATTGCCAGGTCCTGGAGCAGGAGTTGGATAACGCTTCAAAATGCTATTTTCCACAACACTGTCAGGTTTCTTCGCTACAAGGTTGGAAATCAAGTTTAGTGGATTCGGTCTTGGGGGAAGGACAAGCTTCTTTATCTGACTACTTGTGAGACTTTTCTTATTTTTTGGCTGCTCACCCTCCTTGCTTTTTCCCTTCAAAGTCTCTTGCAGCACATTGAGAAATGATGGTTCACGACTGATATTTGGAGAATATGATCTTTGTCTTTCCAACCTAAAGTCAAAGGAATTTTGGTTCTCCAAACGATGGAGAATATAGGTTGAAGCAAGGAATTTATCAATGAAGATTTTGAGCTCTTGAGACTTTGAGGGGTTTAGACCTACTGATAAAGGAGTCTGCTCCAAGGTAAATCTTTTCTCGATAAGCTTTGTTGGGGTCAGAACCAGAAACTGGAGATTAGTTTTATAGAGTCTTGTGAGGCTCTCATAGAAACTCTTTTCAGCATTGCTGATATCGCTGATCCAATGTAAAGAAGTTTTGCGAGTGGAGGTGTCCAAGTAATTTTGCTCAAGAATTTTAACAATGATCTTTTTAAACACCACTAGACAGCATTTGTAAAATTCATAATTAGCGGCAATCATATCGTAGAAACTTGTAATCACCTCACTCTCTCCATTGTTTCTTCGTGACCAACTTCGAGTCAAAGATGCAAATTGGCTCTCCAAGTAGCCCAGACTCTGCTGGATATTTCCATCGCAACTGCCTAAACGCAAACTAATAAACTCATATAAAGAAACTCTTGGATTATTAAGCACTTCTTTGATATAGCTCTCGAAAAATGCAAAGCACAGAGCATAAAATGTGGTTTCAGAAACAGAATCAAATTTTCTTGCAAAACCCACATCATTGAGCGAGCTAGTTATCTTGTTCATCTCTACATGATAACTCGGCTTCACCTGACCAAAGAATTGATCCTTTGTCAGAGTTTTGGTCCAGGATGGGTTTGTTGGCAGACCCAAAACGTCAATCGACTCCTCACAATCTCTCTTGCCACTGGATTCTGCGTAGCTTGGGGCCCTTAAGATTGATAGGGAGCTTTGGTCATCGAATGCGGATATTTGAGGGGAGTTCAAAGAAGGCACTGAAGTTTCAAAAGTGCAGGGAGATGTCTCACGAGTTGAAAGGATTGTGTTCTCATTGAGTTGGAGGGAGCTCTTGTGCTCTGGGCGTTTCTCTGCGACTGGGTACATTTGATTCAGCTTCTTGTGAGCTTGAATGTTCATTAGAATCTCTCTTTTGAAGTTTGCAATATTCTCTAAATTAGAGTGGCAGTCATTGGAGTGGTAGCTGATCTTTTCGATAAAAGAACAAAAGGCTTCAGTTAGTTTGCAATTTTTTATCATGCGAGTGCCGTCGAGATTCAGCATGTTAAATTTACAGAAATAATAATTCCTTTTACCCTATAAATTTATATGAATATATTTTTCGCAAGCGAATTAATAAAAGTTTCTGCACATTCGTCACAGAATTTCACGTCATTAACTCAAATCATTTAATATTTAATCTTTGAAACAGCGTTTAATTCATGGTTTTTATTAATCATGCATATTCGTTTTACTTACTGCTATCTTTAGCAGCTTCAATCAAATTATTTAAACACATATTCAAATTGAACATCAAGCTTTTTGAAATACCCATAACAAAATGGTAAAAGTCTCAAGGACCCTCGAACTCCAGGCCTCGATCTTTCTGACAGTCCTTGAGTCTGACATTTCCCTCTCTTCTTTCAAAAGAGGTTTATTCCCTAAAATTCTCTTATTTTGTTCTTTGGAATTAAACTGTGATTTTGATTCAGTCTCTAAAATTGTATAATAACCATTCCTGCACAACTAAGCTTAAACATCACATAATTTTAGATTTTTCCTTCTCTCATCAAATATTTAATCTCAATTCTTTCATCTTCTCTGCGATAGGAACCAGGGGTTATTTCAAAGGGTAAGAAACTCTTTCAAACATCCGACTTTTACAAAATATACGACTCAGAAGTTTTCTCTATATATTTCATATTTCTAATCTCAATCAAGCTGTTCCAGCCTCTCCAAGAGATAGCAGGAATAAACTTGATACTTTTCGTGAAACGTTTTATTTCAAATCAGTTCCAAGTTGAGAAATGCACTTTCAAGTGAGAGATGAAGCCCGAAATTTCATTTTTTCATTCAAAAACTGTCCGAAGTCGATATCGACCGACCATTTTCAATCTTGTGATATTCAATTTTGAGTATATATTTTGGCGACATGAAAGTTTAGAGACCATTTTTATGGAAAAAACCTAGATTCATAAGATTTACTCTATGAAAATGCAATTTCATATCAATTTCTGTATGAAATTTGTCAATTTAAACCTGAATAATTTTAATTAAAAAAATTATCATTCATGAATTTCAGCACAAAAATAAGAAATCAACCCTCAACATTCGCCTGTGCTCAACTCATCTTTATGAAATAATCGAGAATAATCAAAACCTAAATTTCATGTAAAATCACATACACATTTTGCCTCTTCAAAGTTTAATTTCCTCAGTAAAACAACTTTTGAATGCAATCTAAGAAACTTCTTTCTTATTGAAAAAACCAATCAGTTTGAAAAAAGCTATAACAATCCAAATAAACTGCCCCTATCGCTTTAATTCGTTCATTGTTTCTGAATCCAAAAGGAGCTTGATCTAATTTTAACTCCCAGGATCAGAAGAGAAAATCAAGAGCTTGTATGCTCCTTTTTTTCAACTCTGGGATTACTCAGGAATTGAAATGCAAATGAATATGGTTAAAAGAGTTTGCTCAAGGTGAGATTTTCTCAATAAAGACAAGCCATTTTTTAATGATCGTTCCAGAAGGTCTGAATATTTTGTTTAAGACTCTCATTCGCAGTTTCCTGAGATTCAATCAATCCATTAATCTGAATACATATACGTGTTCAGATTTATAAACTTAAAAATTTTTGGTTTATTTACTTTGGAGTCATTCATATACGAAAACCAGAAAGAGACTTGAATCTGGCTTTCGAGACTCTCCTTAGAAATTGGTCCGCTTTTTTTTCACCACTCATAAATGTCAAGAAGGTTCCTTTTTCATTTCCTTCAAACTCTCTCGGAACAACCTGAAGGATCAGTTTTCTCAAAGATTTGTCAAAGGTGGAGGAAACTATCTTGATGGAGGAACAAAATAATGCTTTCTCGTACTTCGAAAAACTGATCATATGAAACGGATTCATACAGTTTTGAATAGAAGAATGAAAAAAATTTTAGGCAAGAATTTTGAATTAATTTCCGCAAATTAATTTCAAATATTTTTGTACCTCATTCAGGAAGGAAAAAGCAAAATGTCTTTCTGAAAACATTTTCTTTGGAAGTAAACTTTTTCTAACTGATCTTCCTTCCAAAGTTTACTGACGAATTTTTCGTTGAAAATTCCCCTTCATCATTTTTTGAAGAGATTTGATAAAATTTTTGTACGTCCTTCTTTCTCAAACTAAAACTCACACAATTTTTTCGAGGGGTCGTCTCGACAATCTCAAAGATTTTCTTTTTAATATTTCTGTCATTCTCTCCATCCGAAAATTTTTTTTCTCTCATTCTTGAATCGAAATACCCTTCTTTTGAAAGAAAAAATTGACTTTGGAAACATGAAGAAGCGAGAACATAATTCTCTTTTTTGACAGAATAGATATGTCGGAATTTTACTTTCTTCTCCCTCAGCCTTTTTTCTCCCAAAGAGGTTCCTTGCTAGAGTTGGTTCAAACTGACTTGAAATGGTTCTTTCTCAATGAAATAAGAGCGCTTATAAATAAACAATTTTATTAGGATTCAAAAAAAAAAATTCAGACCTTCAATAAAAATTCAGCAAAGACTTAAAGTTGGAATTATGAAGAGAAAGAAAAAAGTCAAAGAGTTCGGAATAATACTGATTTTTAAAAAGGAGAAATTCTCATTGAAAAAGTTTCATTTTCATGGATCAGAACTGATTGGAGTTCTTCTAAAAATTTGATGAGAAAAGCAAAACAAAAAACGATGAAATTAATTAAAAAAAATTTTTCTCTACTTTTGGAAACAAAAAATTCTGAAAAAATTATTTTTGAAAGTCTGACTGGGAAACAACTCCTTACTTCCGAATCATAAATGAGAGGGTGAAGAACAAACAAAAAATAGTTTATCTTTCAAAATACCTTCTTTTTTTTTAATTTTTTAGTTAGTAAAATCTCCGATCTGAGAAACTGAAGGCTGAAATTTCGAAGGACTGAAACTCACTTTCCTAGAACATCCTCGAGAATTTTTTTTTCAGAAAAAATAGAAATGATAATTGATTTACAAACCATCATCTAAAATTACCTCATAAATTTTTTTCAAAAGAACCCTCTGATTATGAGGAAAATTGCTGGCAAATTCGAATGAAAAGAGGATCCCTACTGCTGAGCGAATATTCAGAAGCAGAGGAGTACCTGAATTCATTGGTTTTCTATTTTTCGACATTTTTCGACGTGTTTGGTCCCTAGTCCCGAGTGGTTTCAAAGTTCTCAGAACCAGCTCACACTTTGAAAAACATTCTTTTCTTTCAATTTCAATTAAAAAACTTCTCAAATTTTTTATTAAACTCATCATCTCTATCATTTGAGAAATAAGGGAAATGTATGAATCACCGAGAAAATGCTTCTTTTTTTCAAAGTCAAAACCTTGCAATTGCCAAAAAGAAAGTTCTTTCAAAGATTGGTCATCTAAACATTTTTGAATTTTAATTATGGTGAATACCATGTTAAAAAGTCACAAAATAAAAAGGCTTAATTAAACCTTTGCAGAAATTTTCCTTTGTGGAATGCATGGTAATATTGAGAAGCCTTTGAAATTAATTAAAATTAGACCATTTTATCCCGAGTTTAATCAAAAGACCCTTTCACGTTTAGAAGACGTCTTAGCGTTCCATCTCTCAGCAAAGTTTTTCTGATTATTTTCTTCATATCAGTCTCGAAATCAACTCTCAATCAACTTTCAAAGCTTTCCAAAAACACTCTCCAATATTATACCAAAAGGCATCTCTTTATTGAAAAACGCAAAACTCTATGCAAAGATTCACCAATAGTAATCTAAGGCTTCCAAGAATCGAAGAAAAAGGGCCATATCGAAGTAAAGTTCCCTCTTTATCAGAAAACCCAAAAATACCATTAGGTCATACTTACTTCAGTCCAGCAACAAATCCAGAGCCGCTCCAAAATTCAGTGAAGTACGAAAGACCATATCAAAGACCGACACCAATGACCTATTTGCAAACTGAGGCTTCAGCAACCAACTCAAAAATTTCTCCTTTGCTCGAAAAGGTTTCTTTATTTTGAAAAAATTATCCCAAATGTATTTAGACGTCCACTTACTCTTCAACTCGTGAAGGATCCTTCTTTGGAAATATGGTGTCGCGACAAAATCATATTCTTCGCAATATTGAGGATCAGAGAGAAAATCTAGAAAGAGAAAACAAGCATAGAGGCTCTCACCAATTGATTTCTTTCAGTTCACGTCCACATGAAAGCAATAAACAAGTTTCAAAATCCTTAGAGTTGAACAAAATTCTAGACTCTATGCATGCAAGAGGATCAGGTAACCTGTTTATAAGCCCGAAAATATCTAAAAATTTTAGAATCTTTGACAACAGGAGAGTCACCTCGTTATGGGACTTTGGAAGCCAATAATGATCAAAAGCAACTCTATGCACCTAAACTGGGAAAATTGATTCATTACACTGATCCAGGAGATTTTCACAAACCACCTCTAGAACTCGATCTGGACAATACAAATAAATTGTCATCTCCTCTCTTCCGCTCACCTAAAAGCTCACTCAGCATGAATCCACTTTCTAGAAATACTTTGAAATACAATCAAATTAAGTTCCCAAATCTCAACTCAATGGAGGACACAAAATTCAGTTTCAAACTAGAACAAGCAGATGATAAAATCAACATCAATCTACTCCTTGAAAATAATGAACACTTCCTTTCTCTCATCCATAATCTTAAAAATAAACCACTTTTACTTGAAAATCTTAAAATGTATCTCCAAACTAATAGCAAACAAGAGCCCATCAATATTGAGGTGACTTTTGTTGATTTTTGCGATTTTAACTTTTTAAGGCAATATTCTTTGACACCAGAGTCCGTAAAAACCTCAAAACATATGTTATGCTTGAAAAGACTTGCGTGTTCTCAATCATCTTCATGTTGAGCGAAGAATTCAGCTCAACAGAAAATGTTGATATGGTTATCAGAAATATTTGCTATTATTTGCTGAGCAATTTCTTGAATTTTATCGAAACGCTCATCACTAAAATTGAGCTTCTCCCCAAGTTTAATCAAGTAATTTTCATTTCAAAGTTCGAGTCATAATTAATTTTATTTTAGCTCCCAAACTTTGAAAAATTGAAGCAAATACTCAAAAAGAAAATCCCAGAAGTCGATCGATCTTTTAGTCTTGAACAAGTTAATAAACTCTTAATCAGAACACTTAGAAATACCTTTAAAAACAGTCATGTGTCAAAAAGTGACAGAGTTCATAAACTCACCCTCCTCTTGGAAAAAGTCGAGTTTGGTCTCATGTTAAATTATTCCAATGAACTCAGAAGCATCTTCCAAGATCTCGTAATTTATTTGCTCAAACTGACTAACTTTTCTTGATAGATTATAAAAAATCAGATTGATTTGAAAACTCCTCTCAATGATGACAGTCCCAACGTTTTAATTGAAGAAGAGAAACCTATTAGACTTGAAAGAAATAAACCAACTCAAAATTTGCTTACCACCTCAAATGGCCCAAATAACATGCATTTCAGAAAATCACCTGATTTCCATCTTCCACCACCTACATCAAAACCAGGAAAAGAAGGACATCCAATCTATACTCTCGTCTTAGATATGGATGAAACTTTGATCCATTTTGAAGAGGTTTTTTTTTTGGAAATTTTTATTTCAAGCTTTCAAAGGTGGGAGGAAAAGGAAGATTCTTCATCAGACCTTATGCTGAGAAATTTTTAAAAGAAATGTCAGAACTTTATGAAATCGTTGTTTTCACTGCAGGAGTGCAAGAAGTAAATATATTTTTTCTTTTCCTCATTCTCGAACCTCTCATAGTATGCTGATAAAGTGTTGGATATTCTTGATCCAAACAAGTACATTTCACATAGATTATACAGACAGCATCTCACTTTCCGACCTGGAGCGGGCGGAATCATTAAGGTCTTTTTTCATATGAAAACGTAGTCCTCATACTGCCAAATAGGACCTTTCAAGACTAGGAAGAGATCTTTTCAAAACTTTAATCATCGATAATGCTCCAGAAAACTTCAGACTTCAACAAGATAATGGAATTGAGATTATATCCTGGTATAACAATCCCTATGATACAGAACTTCTTGAATTAATGCCCTTTTTAACTGGTAATTGAAGATTAAATGAACTATCTCATCTCGTCTCTAGATTTGGTTATGAAAAAGGTTGATGATGTGGCACCTTCGATTAGAAGATTAAAAGAACAAAGAAGGAAAAAACGTTTAAAGAATTCTAAATATTGAAAATCTTGACCCTACTCTCTGTTTTGTAAAGTTTTTTTATATCAAGATAAAAAGTATGTCTTTCATAAGTCAAGTTTTTTATTAAAAGTTTTTTATAATTGTTGACTGTTATAAAAATTGACTCAGAATCTCCTACCTGATTTTATTAAAAATTATTTCTTTCAGTCTCTAACAGTCATTTGGTTGTGTAATTTAAAATTTCGAAGTTTTCTTTCCTAAATGAGCAAAGTAAAATCTCAGTACTCTATCTTGGCCCAGGCTAGGGATATCTTGAATAGAACTTCATTATCTTCCTCTTCGTCCTCTTCCAGGAGGAGTTGGAAACAAAAAAGCCGCTCCACCAATAAACACAGATCAAGCTCTAAAACAAACAACCATTCTGTTAACAAAGCGAACCTGAGTAGCCTTCTTAACTCCAAAATTTCCGAAGGCAAGAAACTAAGCAAAAGCACGAGTAGTAAGAAGTTTATTAATGAAAGTATGAACATGTCCCGAACTCATCTTCCAGTCGAACATCACCATCATGATGGACCAAACGTGCGTAATAAATCTTTTGAGGGGCGATCAACGGTCAAAAATCTCAAGAGAGGAGAAGAATTGCATAAATCTCCCTCTTGCCAACAACAACATTATCTTTTAAAAAGTCATGTCAATATCTTACAAGGCACAATGACTGAGCAGGAAAGGAAACTCAGAAATATGACCAAAAAAATGTCTGAAAAAAGAAAAGAAATTAAACTGCTCAATAGCCAAATTGCTGCTTCCAAAAAGACTACCAATATTCTTTATGACCTTGAAGACAAAATCAAGACTCTTGAAGAAAATGAAATGGATCTTGTTGCACATTTGCAAGATCAGAGAAAAATCACAAGCAATGCGCTCCATAAACTTGATGAAATGCAAGAGGAGTCAACCAATAATATTCAGGATATGAAACGTTATTACAAAGAGCACTATTTGAAAATCATTCAAGATCAAGCTTCTCAGTACGAAACAAGACTCAAGAAAAGTGAAGCGGAAAAAGAAAATCTCGAGATTTCCGTCAGAGAGTTGCAAGCTTTGCTAAAAAAAAAGGAAGAAAGTGAAAATAAAGCCATTACTCTTGGTGGAGAAGTTACGGTTCTTAAAAGCCGAGTTCATGAAAAAAATGCTGAAAATGAAAAATTAATCTTTGAAAATAATGACCTCAAAAAAAAGTTTGAGGAGCATTCCAGAATTTCCCAAAAAGAAATTCAAAATCTCAAGTCTGAAGTCCAGCATCTCCATAGTTTTACCCAAACACTACGAACAAATGAAGATGAAATCATCACTAGAGAAGCTGAAAAGACCATCCAATTCCAGAAAACCATTCAGCAACTCCAACACCAGCTCCAAGATAAAGTCTACATCATTGAGGAAAATGAGAATAATTATCAAGAGCAAGTCAAAAGCCTCACCCGAAAAGTTTCTATTCTTCAAAATGAAGTTCATATCTTGAGAGAAGGTGAAGCCGAACTTGAAAAACTCAAGAAAGAACTCCAATTGAAAGAGGAAGAATTGGAGTCGACAAAACAATTCTTCAAAGATAAACTTGAAAAAGCCAAAATAGCCCAGAAAGAACAAAAGGATGAATGGAGCAAGGCATATCATGAACTCATTGCTGAAACAAAACATTTGAAAAGAGAACTGAGCACTCTCGAAAGTGAAAATACAAGATTGATTACTCTTCGAAATCAAAGTCTCAGACAAAACTTGTTCTAAATATGATTTGATAAAATTTTGGATTTTATTTCGAAATCAATAAATTACTTAATAAATTTTATATTTCTGCAAAATCATCAAAATTAATTTTTACCTTCTCATCGCAAATCAACATTGATGTTCATTTCATCTTTGAAAGATTAAAAAGCCCAAAATTTGGGCAATTGAGAAATAAGTTTTGTTAAAAAATTTTAAAACGACTCTCAGAACATGAGAATTCTGGGAAAATTAGAATTTAAAAAAAAAAAAGGATTTTTCCAATTTTTTTTTTGAATGAAATGATAAAATTTTTCATAAACTCTCAAAAAATTATAATTTCAGATTCTTTAATGGTTCTTTGTTGAATTGGGGGTAAAGTAGAGAGAGAAAGTTTTAGTAAAAAAATCTGAAAAGATTTTTCAAACCCTCTGTCACCAGAGTCACTTTGAAATCTTTTATTCTTATAAATGTATTATACATTTACAATATCAAAAATCCAAAAAGTAAAATACTCAAAATTTTTTTTTCAAGATCCTTTCGACATGTGATGAT
>Ga0182738_1006939_pt1 | contig 11629 bp, 11 predicted proteins | sample eDN5th30CBELigMG_FD_128876 | JGI IMG/M metagenome (GOLD analysis project Ga0182738, IMG submission 128876) | Enriched Miracle-Growth compost microbial communities from Emeryville, California, USA - eDNA 5th pass 30_C BE-Lig MG (version 2)... ...
ACCGAGTGGCTGGGCCGCTGGCGCATGGCCGACAGCGAGGCCAACGACTGGGGCATGGACCGCGAGGCGCAACGCACCAACGAAATCTACAGCGGCATCGACGGCATCCACCTGCAGGACCAGGCGATCACCGAGAGCATGGGGCCGATCGTCGATCACACGTTCGAGCATCTCGGCCCGTCGGACCAGATGATCACCCGCACCCGGCGGCGGCTCCTGATGGCCGCGCGCGCCCTGCGCGACCAGGGCACCCTGCCGCCCGGCATCGAGGACGGCGGCGTCTACCACGGCGCCCGCAGCGGCTATTTCGTCAGCGACGACCAGCGCCCCTGGCGCGAGGTCTACGACGCGCGGCTCGCCACCGCGCTGCATCCGGGGCCGGACACTGCGCGCGCGGCGGAGCAGTCATTGGACCGCGCGCATCCTGCGCGCTCATGAGTCTGAGCGCGCAGGATGCGCGCGGTCCAATGAGCATGACGATCAACTGTAGACGAATGCCTTGTCGTCGAGGTCGATCGCCGCCAGCTCGTTCTTCTCGCGCCAGTAGTCCTGCGTGTGCGACCACTCGCGCTTGTCGCCGCGTTTCGGCAGCAGGTGCATGCCGCGCAGCAGATAGCCGGGATTGAAGTTCTCGGTGTCGATCCACGGCAACAGATTCATGTCCCTGTCTTCCGGCCGCAGCGCCACCTCGACACGGCGTGCCTGCCGGCCCTTCATGTGGTTCAGCAGGCGGCACACGAAGTCCGCGACCAGGTCGGACCGCAACGTCCAGCTCGCGCGGAAATAACCGAACACCCAGGCCATGTTGGGCACGCCGGTGAACATCATGCCGCGATAGGTGACGGTGTCGGCGAAATCGAGCGGCTTGCCGTCGATCTCGAAGGCGATGTCGCCCAGTGCATTGAGGTGGAAGCCGGTAGCCGTGACGATGATGTCCGCCTCGAGCTCCTGGCCCGACTTCAGCCGGATGCCTGTCGCCGTGAAGCGGTCGATCTCGTCGGTCACCACCGAGGCCTTGCCCGAGCGGATGCCCTTGAACAGATCGCCGTCCGGCACGAAGGCGATGCGCTGGCGCCACGGCCGATAGCTCGGCGTGAAGTGCGTCGCCATGTCGAAGTCCGGATCGAGATGGGCGCGCACGCCGGCGAGCAGCTCGTTCTTCACCTTCTCCGGCTCCTCGAACGAGCGACGGGTGAAGACGTCCTGGTCGTGCAGGATCTTGCGGCGCACGATCTCGTGGATCCAGCTATCGTCGACCTCGAGCCGGCGCAGCGTATCGGCCAGGTCATCGGCGTTGCGCGCGGCGCGGAAGAAAGTCGGCGAGCGCTGCAGCATGGTGACGTGCGCCACGTCGTCGGCGATCGCCGGCACCAGGGTCGCCGCCGTCGCGCCCGAGCCGATCACGACGACCTTCCTGCCCTTGTAGTCGAGATCCTCCGGCCAGCTTTGCGGATGGACGATGCGGCCCTCGAAGTCGGCCATGCCCGGCCATTCCGGCGTGTAGCCTTCGGAATGGCGGTAATAGCCCTGGCACATCCACAGGAAGTTGGCGGTCAGCCGGAACGCCTCGCCGGTATCGCCGCGCGTGCCCTCGATCGTCCAGCGATTGTCCATGCCCGACCAGCGGGCCGAGGAGATGCCGTGGCGATAGCGGATGTGGCGCGCGAGGTCGTTCTCCTCGATCACCTCGCCCATGTAGCGCAGGATCTCCTCGGCGGTGGCGATCGGCGCCCCGGTCCATGGCTTGAAGCGGTAGCCGAAGGTGAAGAGATCGCTGTCCGAGCGGATGCCGGGATACTTGTGCGTGAGCCAGGTGCCGCCGAAACTCTCCTGCGTCTCCAGCACGACGAAGCTGGTGCCGGGGCACTGCTTCGTCAGGTGATAGGCGCCGCCCACGCCCGAGATGCCGGCGCCGACGATCAGGACGTCGAAATGCTCGACCTTCTGCGACGCGACGGGCTGGGTCAGGCTGACGGTGTCGGGCATCGAGTCGTCTCTCGTCGGATTATGGATCAGGTCGCGCGGTTGGCGGCCCGGCAGCGGCACTTGTCGAACTGGTGCAGCTCGACCATGTTGCCGCACGGATCGTTCATGAAGACCTGCGTCGAGTCCGGGCTGGTGAGCCCCTCGATCACCCAGTATTGCACGCCCATCCGCTCGAGCTCCTTGCGCGTCGCCACGATGTCCCTCACGGCGAAGGCGACGTGCGGGCGGGTCGGGTCCTCGCCCGGTCCCTTGGCGACCGGCGAGGGCTGATCGCCGCCGATCAGGTGGATCTGCCCGACTTCGCCGACATTGATCCAGGCGCCCGGGATGCCGGGGATGGTCGGCCGCTTCTGGTCGCGCTCGAGCCCGAGCACGTCCTTGTAGAAGGTCTCCATGTCGGTCAGCTTCTTGGCGCCGTTGTCGATGCGCACGCCGGTGTGATGGATCTCCAGGATTTCGATCGCCATGGCTGCTTCCTCGGATGTCTTGAAGTTGGAGCGATCCTAGCCGCATGCTGCGGTCATGGCGAGACGACAGCTGAACGGCGACGGACGACGGGCACGATTGGGCATCGTCGTGCCGAGCGTCAATACGGTGATGGAGCCCTGGGCGCAGAAGGTCGTGCCCGACGGCGTGAGCATTTTCGCATCGCGCATGTTCATCCCGCCCGCCACAACGCCCGACGCCTTCATCGAGATGGACCGGAACGAAGGCAAGGCGGCGATCCGCCAGCTTTCCAGCGTCTTTCCCGATGCCATCGCCTACGGCTGCACCGCCTCCTCGATCGTGCAGGGGCTGGCCTACGACGCCCACCTGCGGGCCGAGATCGAGGAGACGTACAATGCGCCCTCGACCACCGCCGCGCACGCCATCCTGACGGCCGCAAAGACGCTCGGGGTCGCGACCGTCAGCATCGTCTCGCCTTACACCAGGGAGGTCGACGAGGCCGAGCACCGCTACTTCGCCGGCGCAGGCCTGACGGTCGTGGGCGGCGCCTGTCTCGGCATCGCCGACGGCTTCGCCCTCGCCGAGCCCGAGCCCGACGCGCTCTTCGAGCTGGGCATGCGCGGCTTCAACAAGGAGGCGGACGGCCTCATCATGACCTGCCTCAACACGCGCTCGCATACCGTGATCGACCGGCTCGAACAGGCGCTCGGCAAGCCGGTGATCACCTCGACGCAAGCGACGCTGTGGCACGCCTTGCGGCTTGCCGGAATCGACGACCGCATCTCAGGCTACGGCACACTCCTGGATCAGCACTGAGCGAAAGGGACGCCCTCGCGACACCAGTTCGACCGGAACTCCTCGGGGTTGGCGTAAGGCGCTTCGCTCGGGACGACTTATTGGCCTGCGTGCATTCGTCGTCCTGGGCAAAGCGAAGGACCTCACGCCTGTTCCAAAGAACGCCCCTGGCATTGACGCTACGGAAAGCTCACGTCGCCGTAGGGGTAGAACTTCTTCACGTCGACGTTCCTGTAGGGCAGTGCGTCGAGACGGACCGTACCGAGGAAGGGCTCGATCGGCTCGACCAGCAGGATTGTCTTCGCGAAACCCGAATCGTCGAAGCCGCGCCGGAAGTGCACGCGCGACTTGATCGCGAAGATCTTGAACTGCTCGATGGCGAAGGCCTGTCCCGCGAGATCGGCGGGATCCATGACCTGGGTCAGGTATTCGCTGATCAGCACGACATTGCCCGCGCCAAAGGCAACGCTGACCCAGAGCCTGCCCCAAGCCTCGGTCACGCCGGCGATCGTGCCGATAACACGGACCGGTGCGCCGGCCGACTCGTCGGCGCGGCCACCGATCGCCATATCGAACGCGTCGCCTGCCTTCAGGCCCTTGGTTCTCACGGCATCGATCGCGCTGCGGTCGGCGATGGTGGCAAGCAGCACGTCCGACAGGTCCTGCTCGACCACCTGCTGGAGTATCCACGTCGCCGAGCCCGAGCGGTCGCTGTGATCGGCCAGCACGACCGGCCAATCGCCGCGCGCCACGGCCTCCTTGGCGAGCTTCACGCCCTCCGGGACCGGATGAACCCTGGCCGTGTCGAGCAGCGCCTTGCGGCGGCGCCATGCCCATTGGGCAATGTCGTCGGCGACCTTGCGCGCCAGCTCGGGCTTGCCGTTGCTCATCGCCTCGACGGTCAGCCCGACATCGGGAACGTCGGCGAAGGGAAAGCCGAAGAAGACGTTGACGTACAGGTCGGGCTCGCGCGCTTCCCAGACCAGCGCACGCTGCACCAGATCCATCCACGGCGAGGCACCCGTCCATTGCAGCACAGTGGCGGTGAGGATCGGCACCTTCACCGTGACGGTCGCGGGCGTGTAGTCGCCGCGAATGGCGCGGATCAGCATGCGCGCCGCACGCTCGCCCTGCAGGTAGGCGTCATAATGCGGGAAATACTTCACGCAGAAGGCCATGTCGGCCGCGGCCAGGAACTCCTCGTCCTCGTTGCCGTGCGGATCGAAGGTGCCGACGATGAAGGCGCCGCGCCCGACCGCCGCGCGTACACGCCGCGCGATCTCGGCCTCGGGCTTCGGCACGCCGCGCACGCCCATCGCGCCGTGCAGGGCGAGATAGACGCCGTCCCATTTGCCGCCCGCCTTCAGCTCTTCGATCATGCGTCCGAGGAAAGTCTCGAACGCCTCGGTCGTGATCCAGCCCGAGCCGGTGCCGGTCTTCGGCCAGAGCGGCGATTCGATTCCGACCAGTTCGACGCCCTCGTGCTCGCGCGCGACCTTCACGAAGCCGCCCATGTAGGAGCGCGGTTCCCACGCGAGAAGTGCTTCCCCCCGAGCCGGCGAGCCCTGATAGATGAAGTCCTCGTAGGTGGTGTCGTTCGGCAGGAACGTCACTGTCTCGTGGGCGAAGTTCAGGACGGCGATGCGGATGGGCTGGCGGGTCATGCGCCGCAGTTTGGTGCATAATGGCCGCCGAATGAAGCCGCCGATCGCCAGCGCCAGCTCCGTCGTCATCGAGCTCAACGCCGTGCTCGTCGCATTGACCGCCAACCAGCCGCTGGTCCTCACTCTCGAGGACGGCACGCTGCTGCCGTCCGGTCCCTTCGAATCGGAGCACCCCACCCTGCAGGCCGGCGTGCGCGCCTGGGTCGAACGACAGACCCATCATCCGTTGGGCTATGTCGAGCAGCTCTATACCTTCGCCGACCGTAATCGCGTCGGAGCGGGCGCGCGGGTCGTGTCGATCAGCTATCTCGGCCTGACCCGCGAACGGCTGTCGGCAGGCGCCCGCGATCCCGAATGGCGCAACTGGTATCGTTACTTCCCGTGGGAAGACTGGCGGACCGGACCGCCCCCCGTGCTCCGTCAATCGATCGTGCCGCATCTCGGGACATGGGCCGACACGCGCGAACGGCGTGAAAGGGTCGAGGCGAATTTCGGCGACGGCAAGGAGCCGTGGAACGAAGAGCTCGTGCTGCAGCGCTACGAGCTGTTGCATGAAGCGGGGCTCATCGCCGAAGCCGGCAAGGCGACCACGGATCCAATGACCGGCATGCCGATGCGCCACGATCATCGACGCATTCTCGCCACCGGCATCGCCCGCCTCCGCGCCAAGATCAAATACCGGCCGGTGGTGTTCGAGATGATGCCGCCGCAATTCACGCTGCTGCAGCTCCAGCGCGCCGTCGAGGCACTCGCCGGACAAAGCCTGCACAAACAGAATTTCCGCCGCCTGATCGACCAGCAGGGACTGGTCGAGGAAACCGGCGGCGTATCGTCGGAAACCGGTGGCCGGCCCGCCCAGCTCTTCCGCTTCCGGCAATCCGTGCTGCTCGAACGCGCCGTTGGCGGCAGCAAGCTCCCGCTCTCACGTCCGACCTGACCCGAATTCAGCGCTTGACCTCATATGCTCATATTTAGCATAACATAAATGCTCAATATGAGCATTATGAGGTGGCAATGTCCGTTTCGCAGTTCTCCCCGGACCTGATGGTCCGAACCGCCCCGCTCTACGAGCGTGTGAGGAGCGTGATCCCGTCGATCGAATGGCCGGCTTTCGCCGGCGATATCGATGCCATTCTGGCGCTGAAGCGGGAGCGCGACGCCGTGATCCTCGCGCACAATTACCAGACGCCGGAGATCTTCCACTGCGTCGCCGACATCGTGGGCGACAGCCTTGCGCTCGCCCGCGAAGCGATGAAGACGGACGCGTCGGTGATCGTGCTCGCGGGCGTGCACTTCATGGCGGAGACGGCCAAGCTGCTCAATCCGTCCAAGCGCGTCCTGATCCCCGACCTGGGCGCCGGCTGCTCGCTGGCCGAATCGATCACCGCCGCTGACGTCCGCGCGCTGCGGCAGCGCCATCCCGGCGTGCCGGTCGTGACCTACGTGAACACCTCGGCCGCGGTGAAGGCCGAGAGCGACATCTGCTGCACCTCGGGCAATGCCAAAAAGATCGCCGAGAGCCTTGGCGTGCCAAAGGTGATCATGCTGCCCGACGAGTACCTGGCGCAGAACGTGGCGCGCGAGACCGGCGTCGAAATCATCACCTGGGCCGGCCACTGCGAGGTGCACGAGCGGTTCAGCGCCCGGGACGTCCGCCAGCTGCGCGACGGACATCCCGGGCTGATCGTGCTTGCCCATCCCGAATGTCCGCCCGAGGTCGTGGCCGAGGCCGACTTCGCGGGCTCGACGGCAGCGATGATCGACTATGTCGGTCGCGAGCGGCCCGGTCGGGTGGCGCTGATGACCGAATGCTCGATGAGCGACAACGTCGCCGTCCAGCACCCCGAGATCGAGTTCATCCGGCCGTGCAATCTCTGCCCGCACATGAAGCGGATCACCCTGCCCAGGATCCGCCGCGCGCTCGAGACGATGCAGCACGAGGTGACGATCGATCCGGCGGTCGCGGGTCCGGCCCGCCGTGCCGTCGAGCGCATGCTGGAGGCATGAGATGACCGTCCCTCCCCTTCCCGCCCTGATGCTCGAACCGCTGGTCCGGGCCGCCCTGCTCGAAGATCTCGGTCGCGCCGGCGACGTGACGACGGATGCGATCGTGCCGGCATCGGCGCACGCCGAGACCGCGCTGACAGCACGCCAGCCCGGCATCGTGGCCGGGCTCGACCTCGCCGCGATGGCCTTTCGCCTGGTCGAGCCCGCCATCGAGATCCGGATCGAACGGCCGGACGGCACACGGCTTGCGCCGGGCGACCGCGTCGCAACGCTGTCCGGTCCCACGCGCGGCATGCTGACCGCCGAGCGCGTGGCGCTCAACTTCCTCGGGCATCTCAGCGGCGTGGCGAGCGCGACCGCGACGCTGGTCGAGGCGGTGAACGGCCATAAGGCGCGCATCTGCTGCACGCGCAAGACGATGCCCGGCCTGCGTGCCGTGCAGAAATACGCCGTGCGCGTCGGCGGCGGGATCAATCACCGCTTCGGCCTCGACGATGCCGTGCTGATCAAGGACAACCATGTCGCGGCCGCCGGTGGCGTGCGCGCAGCGATCGAGGCGGCGCGCGCCGGGGTCGGCCATCTGGTCAAGATCGAGGTCGAGGTGGATTCGCTCGACCAGCTCGAGGAAGCGATGGCGACCGGCGTCGATGCCGTGCTGCTCGACAACATGGGCCCGAACCTGCTTGCCGAGGCCGTGCGCATGATCGACGGCCGCGCCGTCGCCGAAGCGTCGGGCCGCATCACGCCTGCGACGGCGCCGGCCATCGCAGCGGCAGGCGTCGACCTGATTTCGGCGGGCTGGCTGACGCACAGCGCGTCGGTGCTCGATATCGGACTCGACTGGCGACAGTAACCGGACGGTCCTATCCTCGCGTCAAAAGAACGAGGGAGGAAATGCTTGGCGAACCGCGTGATCGACGCCGACGGCCACATCTGCGAGCCGTCGGCGGTGTGGAACGACTATATCGAGAAGCGCCATCGCGCCGATGCGATCCGGGTCGAGCGCGATCCCGACGGCCGCGACTGGATCTCGATCAACGGCCGCGTCCGCAGCAACCTCCGGCCCGCCGCGGCCTGCGTGCCGTGGGGCATGGACGATCCGGACAGGGTACCGAGCTGGGACGATATCCTGCCCGGCTCCTACGACGGCGGGGCGCGCGCCAAGGTGCTGGACGAGGAAGGCATCGAGAGTTCCCTGCTCTATCCGTCGCTCTACCTGATCGCTGGTGACATCGAGGACCCTGCGGTCGCCGCCGCCTGCTGCCATGGCTACAACGAATGGATTGCCGACATGTGCCGCGACGGGCGCGGCAGGCTCGCCGCGGTCGGCATCGTGCCGCTGCAGGATGTCGAGGCGGCGGCGCGCGAGGTCGAGCACATCGCCAGGCTCGGGCTGAAGGGTGCCTGCTTCCGGCCCGAGCGCTACAATGGGCTGGCGCTGTACGACGATTCCCTGAAGCCGTTCTGGGAACGGGTGGCCGGCAACGGCCTGTTCGCCGCGGTCCATGGCAGCTTCGGGGCGCTGATGCCCTCCTTCGCCACAGGGCGCTACGACAACCTCTTCTTCAGCCACATGATCTGCCATCCCTTCGAGCAGATGGCGGCGATGCTCGACATCGTGGCCGGCGGCGTGCTCGAGAGACATCCGTCACTGCGCGTCGCCTTCCTCGAATCCGGGCTGGGCTGGCTGGAATACTGGCTCGACCGGCTCGACGGTCATTTCGAGTCGATGCACCAGCACGTACCGTGGATGAAGCGCAAGCCGACAGAGCTTTTCCGCGAGCAGTGCTTCATCTCGATCGAATCGGACGAGGCCCACCGCCTGCCGCGGCTCAGGGAGCTTGGCGTCGACCAATGCGTGTTCTGGGGCGCCGACTACCCCCACTACGATTGCACCTATCCCGGTGCGGTGGCCGATCTCGAGGGGCATCTCGCGCCCCTCGATCCGGCCCTGGCCGACGGCGTGCGCTGGCGCACGGCAGAACGCTTCCTCGGCGCGGCAGGCTAGCCTGCTTGAGTCCTCCAACCGCATGCAAATACGTCAAATCTCCAATGATGGACACAAGCTGAACCTGCCGGCCGGTCCAAGGCGCAACTTCGCCAGATCACGATCATTGGACCGCGCGCATCCCTGCGCGCTCATGATCAGGCGCATCCCTGCGCGTATGAGCGCGCAGGGATGCGCGCGGTCCGGAAGAGAATGAGCAGATCAGCGGTCGAGCTCGCAGGTCTTCTTCATCTCCGCGCAGATGCGCATGACGGCCTGGACGACGCGCGAGGCGGTCGGGCCCTCGCCGGGCTTGGCCATGCCGGCGATCAGCAGCTGCGAGACCTGGTCGTTCAGCTCGACGACGTTCAAGGTCGCCGTGCGATCGCCCTCGGCGACCTGCAGGCGCCGGCCGGTGGGCTCGACCGACAGGATGCGCACCGCCCTGTTTTTCTTCGCATGGTCGAGAGCGACCGCAAACACCCGGTCCGCCGGCGCCTCGAGCACCACCGAGGCGAAATCGTAGCCGGCGCGCCCCTCGCCCTGGCCCTCGGCCATGTGATGGATGCGCTGGGCCGCCTTGCGCGCCACGAACACCCACTGGGCGTCGGCCGATGCGACCGGCACGGCCGTCATCGCGACAGCCGCGGCGAGGAGCTTCCGTTTCATGAGGGCTTCCTTTCGGAGACGAAGAAATAGTCGCTGTCGATCTGCTTGACCTTTCTGATGCCATGGCGCGCGAGCATCCCGGTGATGAACGGCAGGCGCTTCGCCAGGAGTTCCTCGGTAGCGCTCCAGATCTCGATCTGCAGCACGCAGTGGTTCTTCGCCAGCAGGCCCATCATGCCCTCCACAGCCTCCAGCTCGTGACTTTCGACATCCATCTTCACCGCCAGCAGCTTGCCCTCGAAGTCGAGCTCCCTGTCGAGCCGGACCGCGCGGCAGATCACGTGCGCCGCCTCACCCTCCTCGGCCAGGCGGGTGCCGCCGCGATTGCGATGGGTGCGCAGGACGAGGCCGAATGTGGCATCGCGGTCGGAAGCGGCGAGCTGGCGCGGCTCGATGGCCACCGCGGCATCGTTCAGGAACAGGTTGGCCTGGAGCTGCGCGTAGTTCGTCGGGTCGGGCTCGAAGGCCACGATGCGGCTGAAATGGCCGGTCCTGTGCGCCAGCAGCGAGTAGAGGCCCCAGTGCGATCCGACATCGAGGAAGATCGCCTCGCCCTGGTGATGGCGCCGCTCCTGCTCGATCATGTCGAACAGCTGGCTGACGCAGTCGGGCTCCCACGAACCGGAAATGAAGATCTGCCGGTCGACGGCGTTCTCCTGGTCGAGCAGCAGCCTGAGGCCGAGACGCTTCTCGACGGTGTAACGGCCATGGAACAGCCGCTGCCAGCCCACCAGCACCACCCGGAAGAGTCCCCGCACCAGAGGAATGCGGGCGACGTTCCGGGGGATCGGGATCATCGCGGGGCGGCTTGGACGCTCAGCGCGTCGGGACCGGGCGCTCGCCCGAATAGTCGTAGAAGCCGCGCTTCACCTTCTTGCCGATCCAGCCCGCCTCGACGTACTTCACCAGCAGCGGGCACGGGCGGTACTTGGAATCGGCCAGACCCTCGTGCAGCACCTGCATCACCGACAGGCAGGTATCGAGGCCGATGAAGTCGGCCAGCTCGAGCGGGCCCATCGGATGGTTGGCGCCGAGCTTCATGCCGGTGTCGATCGCCTCGACGTTGCCGACGCCCTCGTAGAGTGCGTAGACCGCCTCGTTGATCATCGGCAGCAGGATGCGGTTGACGATGAAGGCGGGGAAGTCCTCGGCGTTGACCGGCTTCTTGTCGAGCTTGATCACCACCTCGCGCACCGTGCGGAAGGTCTCTTCCTCGGTCGCGATGCCGCGGATCAGCTCGACCAGGCCCATCAGCGGCACCGGGTTCATGAAATGCATGCCCATGAACTTGCCGGGCCGATCGGTCACGGATGCGAGCCGGGTGACCGAGATCGACGAGGTGTTGGTGGCGAGCAGCACGTTGGCCGGCAAGCCGTCGCACAGCCGCTTGAAGATGTCGCGCTTGACCGACTCGTTCTCGGTGGCGGCCTCGACGACGAGGTCGCAGTCCGCGAACTGCTTGAAGTCCGTCCCGGTCTCGATGCGCCGCAGGGCGGCGTCCTTCTCTTCCGGCCGGATCATGCCACGGCCGATCTGGCGGTCCATGTTGCGGCCGATATTCTCGATGCCCGAATTGATGTGCGGCTGGTCGACGTCCATCAGCCGGATGCCGAAGCCCTTGAGCGCGCAGACGTGTGCAATACCGCTGCCCATCTGGCCGGCGCCGATGACACCGATGCGCTTGATCATGACTGGACCTCCGGTCCTACTTCTTTTCCACTGCGGCCGTCAGCTCGGGCACGACCTGGAACAGGTCGCCCACGATGCCGTAGTCGGCCACCTGGAAGATCGGGGCCTCCTCGTCCTTGTTGATGGCCACGATGGTCTTGCTGTCCTTCATCCCGGCGAGATGCTGGATCGCGCCGGAAATGCCGACCGCGATGTAGAGATCCGGCGCCACGACCTTGCCGGTCTGGCCGACCTGGTAATCGTTCGGAACATACCCTGCGTCGACCGCGGCACGGCTGGCGCCGAGGCCGGCGCCGAGCTTGTCGGCCAGCGCCTCGAGGATCTTGAAGTTCTCGCCGCTGGCGAGGCCCCGACCGCCGGACACGACGATCTTGGCGCTGGTCAG
>Ga0182738_1006942_pt1 | contig 11623 bp, 10 predicted proteins | sample eDN5th30CBELigMG_FD_128876 | JGI IMG/M metagenome (GOLD analysis project Ga0182738, IMG submission 128876) | Enriched Miracle-Growth compost microbial communities from Emeryville, California, USA - eDNA 5th pass 30_C BE-Lig MG (version 2)... ...
CGGCGCCGACGCTGAGCAATGTCGACAGGCCGGCCGCCTTTGCCAGCTCCCACCAATGATAGTCGACCCCATCCTGAAGGCCCGCAAAGCCTTCGGCGTCGGCGCCGGGCTGACGTTCGAGAACGATCGAGCGTCCGTTCGGGAAGATCAGCCGGTTCCAGACCAAGAGAATGCGGCTCTGACCGAACTGAACGCTGTTGTTGTACTGACCGACAACGCGGGTGCCCTGGGGCACGAGGAGAATACGGCCTGTCGGGCTGTCGTAGATATTCTCCGTCACCTGGGCGGTGATCTGGCCCGGGAGATCTGAATGGATGCCGGTGATGAGCGCGGCCGCGATCACGGCGCCCGCCTGCAGGATGTTCGGCGACGCCGGCGCGGCGACGCGATCCGGCGCGACGGTGCGCCGATCGGTGGGTGCATTGAGAAACGCGAGCTGGCGGTCCTGGGCCGACGGGGTGGCGGGTTGCGGTGCGAGGCCGAGGCCCGTGAGGTCAGGCGCCGGTGGTGGCGCGATGGTCGCGGCCGCTGGGCCCGCCGGCGCCATGGGCCGGTTCTCTGTGCCGCTGAAGAGACGGCTCACCCTGGCGGTCTCTATTTCCTGCAGCCGCCGCTGCTCTTCCGCGCTCAGGCCAGGATTGGGCTGGCTAGGCAGCGGCTGGCCGCGATTTTGCGCGCCCAGCATGGGTCGGCCGAAATCGCCCGGGAGCGGCGGACCGAGCTGGGGCACACCGCTGTAATCGCGTGGCAGTCCGGCCAGGCCATCGGCTGTCGACCGGTTGTCGGTCGAGTAGAGCTCCTCGGCGGGCCTCCCTCCGTCGCGGGTCTGGAGGGCGTAGATCAAGGCGCCGCCGATGCCGACGCTCGCGACGAGACCGATGCCGGCGAGCACCTTGCGCGACAGCCGCGTAACGCGCGGCGCTTCGGCACGCAGCCGCATCGGGGCGGCCGCGTCGCCGGCCGATCCGGTCAGCGGCGCCTCGCCTTCCTCTTTCCGGGCTTCGAGCTCGCTCACGACGCCGGCCTCCCATCGGTGCGGACGATCCGGACCCGCTTCTGCCGGTCGCCGGCGCCGAAGCGCAGCTCGGCCGCGGCGAACAGGCGGTCGACGATCATGTAGTTGGCGCGAACGCGGTAATTCACGAGTTCGGAGGTGTTGCCCTCGGGACCGACGACGAACAGCGGCGGCATTTCGCCCTGACCGATGCCGCGCGGAAACTCGATGAAGACCTGGCGGCCATCATCGTAGGCGCGCAGTGGTCGCCACGGCGCGCGGTCGCCTTCGACGGCGTAGCGGAAATTGATGTTGGCGAGATCGACGCCGGTGGCGACGGGACCGGCGGCCTCGGCCTGCGCGTTCTGGCGCCGCAGGGCGATCAGTTGGTCCTGCGGATACTGCCAGGAGACCGAAGCCATATAGGTATGTTCGGTCGAGCGCAGCTCCATATGGTAGGTGCGCAGATTGGTGTTGATGACGAGATTGGTCATCAGGTCGGCGCGGGTCGGCTTCACCAGGATGTGGACTTGGCTGGTCGCGCCCGAGCCGCTCACCGTGTCGCCGATGATCCAGCGCACAGTATCGCCCGCAGCCACCGGCCCGGAGCCGACTAGCTGCTCGCCTGGCTGAAGCGCGATGTCGGTGATCTGGCCGACGGCGGTGTAGACCTGATAGAGCGCGCCGCCCGTATAGGGATAGACCTGCATGGCGTTGATGAAGCCGTCGCGGACCGGCTGCACGCGCGCAGCGGCGTTGGCCTGATTGACGCGCGCGGTCGGATCGGTGGGTTCGGGTGTGGCGCGGGATGGCTCGACGGGCTTCATCTGCCCTGGGAGCGGCAGAGGTCGCGGCAATTCGACCACCCGCACCGGAGCCGGAGGATCGCTGCTCAGCGCCGCCGGCAGGGCGGCGTCATACGAGATCTCCGGCGGCTTGTTCATCGTGGCGCAGCCGGCGAGCGCGGTTGCTGAAAGCAGCATAGCCGCGAGTGTGGAATTGCGAGAAGCCGGGTCTCCGGCTTTACGGAAAGACGGTTTCATTGCCCAAGCTCCCGTGACCAGTTGATGGCGTTGACGTAGATGCCGAGCGGGTTGGCGCGCAGCCGGTCGGCATTGCGGGGAACCTGCACGACGATGGTGAGGATGGCGGTCCAGCGGGTCGTCTCGGCGAGCTGGCCGTTTTCGTAACGGCGCTCGACCCAGGCGACGCGGAAGCTGTCGGGGGATGCGCGGATGACGCTGGAGACATCGACAGCGATCTGCTGCCGGCCGACCTTGGTGAACGGGTCGTTCGATCGCGCATAGTCGTTGAGCGCCGCGGTGCCACGGTCGGTCGTGAAGTCGTAGGCGCGCAGCCAATTCTGCCGGACGATGATCGCGTCGGCCGGAATCGAGCGGACCTGCTCGATGAAGCGCGCCAGGTGGAAAGCGATCTGCGGATCGGTCGGGCGATAGTCGGCAACCGCGGGCGCGACCGCCTGCGCCTGACCGAGCCTGTCGACTTGGACGACCCACGGCACGATCGTCCCGCGCGCCGACTGCCAGACGAGCGCCGCCGCGAAGGCGGCGGACAAGGCCAGCGAAGCGAACGCCATGAAGCGCCAGTTCTTGGCCTGGACCCGCGCGGCGCCAATGCGCTCATCCCAGACCTGGGCGGCGCGCTGGTAAGGCGTCTCGGGTTCGGGCGTCTTGCCGTAATGAACGGAGGGTCTTTTGAACATCAGCGATCGCCTTCGGAGAGATTGATGGAAGAGCCGCCGCCATGGCTGTCACCGCTGCGCACGGCATGGGCGGCCATGGTGACGCCGTGGCTCAGGGCTTGAGAGCGCTTCATGCGGCGGGCCCAAGCCGGCGGCCCGTCACCAGCCTGCGATTGCGCAGCCTCGGAGTCGGCGCCGCCGATCGAACCCATGGTCGATGTGCCGCCGGTGGCGGCGAAGGCGGACTTCGCGCCCTCGGAGAAGCTTGACTTCATGCTGTCGGCGGCGCGCGAGGCCGCGCGGCGGAGGGGCGAAGCCGCCGCGCCACCGGCTGCGCGTGCGACCCCGCCCAAACCTGACGCCACGCCAGCCGCACCTGACTGGCCAGCGGCGCCAAGGCTGTAAGCCGTCGATGCGCCACCTGCTATCGCAGCGCCGCCACGCGCGGCGGCCGCGGCGCCGCCCGCCAGCATCGCGCCGCCGGAGGCGACGGCGCCGACCGTGGCGGCGCCCGCAGCCACGATGCCTCCCGCTGCGAGCCCGGTTCCGACTGCCGCGCCGGCCCCGAGCTGAGGCCCGCCAGAGACGAGGCCGTTGGCGATGCCAGGACCGAAGATACCGAGGCCGAGCAGCGACAAGGCGGCGAGCACGATCGCCATGGCCTGGTCGATCGTCGGCGTCTGGTTGCCGAAGCCGGCGGTGAACTGGCCGAACAATGTCGAGCCGATGCCAATGATGACGGCGAGCACCAGCACCTTGATGCCGCTGGAAATGACATTGCCGAGGACACGCTCGGCCATGAAGGCGGACTTGCCGAACAGTCCGAACGGAATGAGGACGAACCCGGCGAGCGTCGTCAGCTTGAACTCGATCAGCGTGATGAAGAGCTGGACGGCGAGGATGAAGAAGGCGAGCAGGATCAGCGCCCAGGCAAACAGCAGGCAGGCGATCTGGATGAAGTTCTCGAAGAAGGAGACCCATCCCATCAGGTTGGAAATCGAGTCGAGTAGCGGCCGGCCGGCGTCGAGCCCGGTCTGGGCGACGCGCCCCGGTCGCAAGAGATCCTGGACAGTGAAGCCCGTGCCGGACGCCTTCAGGCCGAGGCCCGCGAAGCTCTCGAAGATGATTCGAGCGAGGTTGTTCCAGTTACCGATGATGTAGGCGAAGACGCCGACGAACAGGGTCTTCTTGACCAGGCGCGCCATGATGTCGTCGTCGGCGCCCCAGCTCCAGAACAAGGCGGCGAGCGTTACATCGATGACGATCAGCGTCGTGGCGATGAACGCCACCTCGCCGCCGAGCAGGCCGAAGCCGCCATCGATGTAGCGGGTGAAGACCTCGAGGAACTGGTCGATAACGCCGGTGCCGCCCATGGATCACCGCCCGTCGTGACGCTGAGGTGATGCTGGCGCGGGAGCAGCGCCGAGAAAGCGCTCGCGGGTTTCGGCCCAGACGCGCATGCATTCGGCATCGCGCGCGGCGGCCTCGCCGAGCAGTTGGCAGCGCCGCTGCGCCTCGCGCAGTGGATCGGCCGGCGTGTCCGGAACTGGCCGCAGCACTTGACCGGCCGGCTCATCCTCTTTCCGGGTCATCTCGATCGCTGTCGCGGTGATGGCGACGGCGACGAAGATGATGGCGCCGAGGCGGGCCAGAAGCTTGCCATCCATGACACGATCCTCTTGGGGGGCCTCAGTTGCCATTCGGGAACATGCGGGCATTGCCGGGCTGATAGCCGACTCCGGGTGTCAGGAAGCGGCGGCGCTGCTCGCGGCCCTGTTCGGCCGCCGCTGCGCGCTCGGCGTCCGACAGCGCTTGGGCCCGGCCGTTGGCGACGACGACGGCGGTGAGATCGGCGAGCTGCTGTGCCTGGAGCGCGAGGAGCTGGTTGCCGGCCTGCGTCGCCTGCAGGGCGCCCGTCGCGCCCTGGCTTTGGCCGATGAGCGCCGACATCTCGGCGCGGTTGGTGTCGATGTTGCCGACGACACCGGCCTGCACCCGCATGGCGTCCTGCAGGCCGCCGACGGTGTTCTGCCAGCGCTCGCGCGCTTGCGCGATGAGATGCTGGTCCGAAGCGGACATCGACGCATTACCGTAAGTCGAGGTGAATGCTTGGTCGATCTGCTGCACGTCGTAGGCGATGCGCTGCGCCTGGCCGAGGAGCTGCTGCGTCCGCTGGACGGATTGCTGCAAGCGCTGGAGCGAGGAGTAAGGCAGGCCCGCGAGGTTGCGCGCCTGGTTGATCAGCATCGTCGCTTCGTTCTGAAGCGAGGTGATCTGATTATTGATCTGCTCCAGCGCGCGAGCGGCGGAGAGAACATTCGGCACATAGTTCGTCGGGTCGTAGACGACCCATTGCGCGGACGCGGGCGGCGCCAACACGGGCGACAGCGCTACGGGAATCGAAAGGATGGACGCGGCGAGCAGCGCCGCGCGCGAGCGACGGAAGTTCATGGCTTGCTTTCCAGATTAGTGAGGTCAGGGATGAGGTCGGATGCCCAAGCGACGCCGCGCAAGCGCAGCCAGGCGGGCAGGAAGCCGTCGCGGCCGTGCTCCGCCACGACGCGTTCGATCGCTGCCTGATCGGCTTTCGATGAGGCGGCGCAGAGCGCCAAGGCGACCTCGGACAGGCCCAGCTCGAACAGCCGGTTGCCGCGCCGCGACTGGCAGTAGTAGTCGCGCTTCGGCATGGCGCGCGCGAGGATCTCGATCTGGCGGTCGTTGAGCCCGAAGCGGCGGTAGATCGCGGTGATCTGCGGCTCTATCGCGCGCTCGTTCGGCAGCAGCAGCCGCGTCTGGCAGCTCTCGATAATGGCCGGCGCAATGGCGGAGCTGTCGATGTCGGAGAGCGATTGGGTGGCGAAGACGACGGAGGCGTTCTTTTTGCGCAGCGTCTTCAGCCACTCGCGGAGCTGACCAGCGAAATCCTCGTCATCGAGTGCCAGCCAACCTTCATCGACGATGAGCAGCGTGGGGCTGCCGTCGAGGCGTTCTTCGATGCGGTGGAAGAGATAGGCGAGCACGGCCGGTGCGGCGGCCGTGCCAATCAGGCCCTCGGTCTCGAACGCCTGCACAACGGCTTCGCCAAGATGCTCACTCTCGGCGTCGAGCAGCCGGCCATAGGCGCCGCCGACGCAATAGGGCCGCAGCGCCTGTTTGAGATCGTTCGATTGAAGGAGGACAGCGAGTCCGGTCAGGGTGCGCTCGCTGACGGGCGCGCTCGCCAGCGAGGTCAGCGCCGTCCAGATGTATTCCTTCACCTCCGGCGCGATCGTCACGCCCTCGCGCTGCAGGATCGCGACGATCCAATCCGCCGCCCACGCGCGTTCCGGCATATGGTGAATACCGGCGAGCGGTTGCAGTGAGACGCTGTCGGCGGCGCCTTCTGTCAGGCCGCTGAGATCGTGCCAGTCACCGCCCATCGCGAGCGCCGCGGCTCGGATGCTTCCACCGAAGTCGAAGGCGAAGACCTGTGAGCTGGGATAGCGCCGGAACTGCAGCGCCATCAGCGCCAGGAGCACCGATTTGCCGGCGCCGGTCGGCCCCACGACGAGTGTGTGACCGACATCGCCGACATGAAGGGAAAACCGGAACGGGGTCGAGCCTTCGGTCCTGCCATGAAGCAAGGGGGGTTGCCCGAAATGCTCGTCCCGCTCCGGCCCCGCCCACACCGCGGACAGCGGAATCATGTGAGCGAGATTGAGCGTCGAGATCGGCGGTTGCCGGACGTTGGCGTAGACATGGCCCGGGAGCGAGCCAAGCCATGCGTCGACGGCGTTGATCGTTTCCGCCATCGCCGTGAAGTCGCGGCCCTGAACGATCTTCTCCACCAGGCGCAGCTTCTCGGCCGCGATGCGTGGATCGGCGTCCCAGACGGCGACCGTCGCGGTGACATAGGCCTGACCGGCATAGTCGGCGCCGAGCTCCTGCAGCGCGAGGTCGGCATCGGCCGCCTTGTTCGCGGCGTCGGTGTCGACGAGCACCGAGGCCTCGTTCGTCATCACCTCCTTGAGGATCGCCATGATGCTCTTGCGCTTGGCGAACCATTGCCGGCGGATCTTGGTGAGCAGCTTGGTGGCGTCGGTCTTGTCGAGAAGGACGGCACGCGTTGACCAGCGATAGGGGAAGGCGAGCCGATTGAGGTCGTCGAGCAGGCCGGGCGTGGTCGCGGTTGGAAAGCCAACGATGGTCAAGATGCGGAGATGCGTGTCACCCAGCCGCGGCTCCAGCCCGCCGGTGAGCGGTTGATCGGCCAGCAGCGCGTCGAGATACATCGGCGTCTCGGGCACCCGCACGCGGTGGCGCTTGGTCGAGACAGTGGAATGGAGATAGGTCAGCGTTTCGCCGTCATCGAGCCATGCGCATTCCGGCATGAAGTTCTCGACGAGCTGAAGGACGCGGTCTGTGCGGTCAGCAAAACCGCGCAGTACCTCATGCGGGTCGAGGCTGTTGTCGGCCTTGCCTTCATAGAGCCAGCTCTCGGCGCGAGCGGCGTCCTCGGCCGGCGGCAGGTAGACGAAGGTCAGGAAGTAGCTGGACTCGAAGTGCGAAGCCTCTTCCTCGAAATCCGCTTTGCGCTCGGCGTCGACCAGGGCGGAGGCGGCCTCGGGAAAGCGGCTCGCCGGATAAGTTCCTGCGCCATGGCGCTGCGCTTCGACAAAAATCGCCCATCCCGAGCCGAGGCGGCGGAAGGCGTTGTTGAGACGGCCGGCGACGGCGACGAGTTCGGCCGGCACGGCGGAATCGAGATCGGGACCGCGAAAGCGAGCGGTGCGCTGAAAGCTTCCGTCCTTGTTGAGAACGATGCCTTCGCCCGCGAGCGCAGCCCAGGGCAGGAAATCTGCAAGGCGGGTTGAGGTCCGGCGATATTCAGCGAGGTTCATCATCGGAGTGGCCTCACGCGCTCAGATGGCCAGGGATGCGCAGGTGGCGGCGCACCACGTCGACGAATTGCGGATCGCGTTTGGCCGCCCACACGGCGGCGAAATGCCCGATCGCCCAGAGCCCGAGGCCGACCAGCCAGAGGCGCAGGCCCAAGCCGAGCGCCGCCGCCAGCGTGCCGTTCAGGATAGCGATCGAGCGCGGCGCGCCGCCGAGCAGGATGTGCTCGGTGAGTGCCCGATGGACCGGGACGGCGTAGCCCGGCACGTCGCCGGCGCTGTCGATTAAGCTCGCCATTAGACGAGCGCCCCGCCGCCGAAGCTGAAGAAGGAGAGGAAGAATGAGCTGGCCGCGAAGGCGATAGAGAGGCCGAACACGATCTGGATCAGCCTGCGAAATCCACCCGACGTATCGCCGAAGGCGAGCGTCAGGCCGGTGATGATGATAATGATCACCGCCACGATCTTGGCGACCGGTCCCTCAATCGATTCGAGAATCGATTGCAGCGGCGCTTCCCACGGCATCGAGGAGCCAGAGGCGTGAGCGGCCGGGGCGAGCATCATGCTAACGATGGTGGCGAACACGGCCGTCGCGATATGACGGCGAACGCGCAGGGCATGGCGGATCATGCGGACTCTCCTGGGGCGGGCTGGGTTGCGGGGATGACGCGGTAGTCGCCGTTCGGCTGAAGGCCTTCGACGCGAGCGAGTTCGGCAAGGCGACGCGTCGCGCCGCGGCCGCTGAGCACGGCGACGAGATCGATGGTCTCGGCGATCAGCGCACGCGGGACGGTGACGACGGCTTCCTGAATGAGCTGCTCGAGGCGGCGCAGCGCGCCGAGCGCGGTGCCGGCGTGGATCGTGCCGATGCCGCCCGGGTGGCCTGTCCCCCAGGCCTTGAGCAAATCCAGCGCCTCGGCGCCGCGCACCTCTCCGATCGGAATGCGATCGGGGCGCAAGCGAAGCGAGGAGCGGACGAGATCGGAGAGCGATGCGACGCCATCCTTCGTCCGCATGGCAACCAGGTTAGGCGCGGCGCATTGCAGCTCGCGCGTGTCCTCGATCAGCACGACGCGGTCGCAGGTCTTTGACACTTCGGCCAGCAAGGCGTTGGTGAGCGTGGTCTTGCCGGTCGAGGTGCCGCCGGCGACGAGGATGTTGCGCCGGTCCGCGACGGCGCGGCTGAGGATCTCAGCCTGTCCGGCCGACATGATCTCGGCAGCGACGTAGTCAGCGAGTGTGAAGACGGCGACGGCAGGCTTGCGGATTGCGAACGCCGGAGCCGCCACGACCGGAGGCAGCAAGCCCTCGAACCGCTCCCCCGTCTCGGGAAGCTCCGCCGACACGCGCGGTGAACCGGAATGAACCTCGGCGCCGACATGATGCGCCACGAGGCGGACGATGCGCTCGCCGTCCGCGGGCGACAGGCGCGCTCCGGTATCGGAAAGTCCCTCGGACAGCCGGTCGATCCAGAGCCGCCCGTCGGGATTGAGCATCACCTCAACGATCGACGGGTCTTCCAGGAATCCGGCGATGGCGGGGCCGAGGGCCGTGCGCAACATGCGCGCGCCTCGAAGGATCGCCTCTGATTGCTGGTGAGAAACCGCCATGTCGTCCCCGTTCTGCGCGGGACCGCAAACAAGCGGCCCTGGATCGGGGATGAGTAGAAGAGGCAGAAATCAGGTCATGACAACAAGCAGAACGAGGTCGTAGTGCTCTGGCGTACAAAGACAGGGAGACGGCGGAGCTGCCAAGCTCTTGCGACGCGCTGCGCGGTGATTATTCCGTGTCTGCGACCCCGGCGACGTCTTCGGAAATCTCCTCACGCACCTTCGGGCCTTTCACGAGTCGCCGTCCCAGTGCTGCGACAAACGCGTCGTAGCGCTCGCCCGCCTGCGCGCGTGCGGCCGCCTGCGCTGGCTCAGGCAATGGCGGATTGGTGGTGAGCCAGAAGCGAACGAACACCGCCAGCATTTCCACCGAAATGCCGAGGTCGCGCTCCATCCGCGTCATACGCCGGTCGAGCTGATCGAGTCGCTTCGTCGTCGCCGCTTCCTGCCGCTCGGCGGCGTCCGGCGACAGGAAAGACGCAATGGCCGCTTCGGCGACAAGAGATTTCGACTGATCGCGACGCGCGGCATAAGCGGCGAGCGCTTTCATGACGTCCGGATCAAGATAGACCGAGAGGCGCTGCTTCTTCGAAATTTTCGCCATCGACGCTCAGAGGTCCATGCCGTCGTTGGGGTCGAGCGAGACTTGCCGCGCGATGCCTTGCATGACTTGGTTCAAGCGGCCTGCGCGCGCGGTGTCGCCATCGGCGTCGTCGGGACCATCGAGGTCGAACTCGTTGTCGATCGGCGCCTTCCTCTCGACAGGCTTCACCGCGGTCAGCTCCGGTTGCCGACGCTGCTCCGACCCGGTCGAATCGTCGTCGCCAGTACCATCCTGCCGCGCGGCAACATCGAGTCGCGGCGGCGGCGGTAATGCGAGGGCACTCCAATCATCCCGCTTCCCCGCGATTGGCTTAGCAAGCGGAGGCGGCGGCAGCACGCGCTCCTGAAAGCGGCGATCCTCGAAGTAGCGCGCCTTCTTCGCGCGGATCGGCGGCGTGCCGGCCACCATCACGATTTCATCGGCGGGCGGGAGCTGCATCACCTCGCCCGGCGTCAGCAGCGGGCGCGCGGTCTCCGATCGCGACACCATCAAATGGCCGAGCCACGGGCTGAGCCGGTGTCCAGCATAGTTGCGCATCGCGCGCATCTCGGTCGCGGTCCCCAGCGCATCGGATACGCGCTTGGCTGTCCGTTCGTCGTTGGTGGCGAAGCTGACGCGGACATGGCAGTTGTCGAGGATCGAATTGTTCGGCCCATAAGCCTTCTCAATCTGATTGAGCGACTGGGCGATCAGGAAGCTCTTCAGCCCGTAGCCCGCCATGAACGCCAAGGCGCTCTCGAAGAAGTCGAGGCGCCCGAGCGCGGGAAACTCGTCGAGCATGAGCAGCAGCCGATGCCGCCTGCCTTTGGCGTTGAGATCCTCAGTCAATCGGCGTCCGATCTGATTGAGGATCAGCCGGATCAACGGCTTGGTCCGCGCGATATCGGAGGGCGGCACGACGAGGTACAGTGTCGATGGCCGCGCCCCGCCGACAATGTCTGTGATGCGCCAGTCACAACGGCGCGTCACCTCCGCAACGACGGGATCACGATAGAGCCCGAGAAATGACATCGCGGTCGACAAGACACCCGACCGCTCGTTGTCGGATTTGTTCAGCAGCTCGCGCGCGGCGGAGGCGATGACCGGATGTGGGCCTGCTTCACCAAGATGCGCGGTTTTCATCATGGCGGCGAGCGTCGACTCGATCGGTCGCTTCGGATCGGACAGGAACGCGGCGACGCCCGCCAGCGTCTTGTCTGCTTCCGCATAAAGGACGTGGAGGATGGCGCCGACCAGCAGCGCGTGACTGGTCTTTTCCCAGTGATTGCGCTTTTCGAGCGAACCTTCGGGATCGACCAGGATATCGGCGATGTTCTGGACGTCGCGGACTTCCCATTCGCCGCGGCGGACCTCGAGCAGCGGATTGTAGGCCGACGACTTCGCGTTGGTGGGATCGAACAGCAGCACGCGACCATGCCGGGCGCGGAAGCCGGCGGTGAGCTGCCAATTCTCACCCTTGATGTCGTGAACGATGGCGGAGCCGGGCCAGGTCAGCAGCGACGGCACCACCAGGCCGACGCCTTTGCCGGAGCGGGTCGGGGCGAAGCACAGCACATGCTCTGGCCCGTCATGCCGAAGATAGGCACGGTCGAATTTGCCGAGCACCACACCGTCGGGTCCAAGGAGACCGGCGGTTCGCACCTCATCGGCGCGCGCCCACCGCGCCGAGCCATAGGTCTCGACATTCTTGGCCTCGCGCGCGCGCCAGACCGACATGCCGATGGCGACCGCGATGGCGATAAAGCCGCCCGATGCCGCGATATAGGCGCCCTTGACGAAAACGTGCGGCGCATAGGCATCGTAGAAGTACCACCACCAGAAGAAGGCGGGCGGATA
>Ga0182738_1006943_pt1 | contig 11622 bp, 5 predicted proteins | sample eDN5th30CBELigMG_FD_128876 | JGI IMG/M metagenome (GOLD analysis project Ga0182738, IMG submission 128876) | Enriched Miracle-Growth compost microbial communities from Emeryville, California, USA - eDNA 5th pass 30_C BE-Lig MG (version 2)... ...
ACTATCAGAATCAAGTTGAAGAGAGAATGATCTCGTCTGAGAAAATTTGAAAACTTGCATAGAAGAAATCTCTTGAAATTTTTTCGTTTTATTTTATTGCCAGAAATTTTTCAAAAAATCGAGGGATTCTCCTTGGTTTCTGGTTCGATCCCAGAAAAGTCTTCTCCTAAAAACTTCATACAATTTCATTTTTAAAAAAATTTCAAAGTTCCCAATAACCATAATGATTCAAACATCCATGTTTTCAGCAAATTAAAGTTGTTATTCTCAAAACAAATGAAATCAAGGGGAAGTTCTCTATTCTCCCTTTTTCTTGCTTTAAACTCCAAAACATTCACAAGGAAACACAGCTCATAAAATGAGGAGAAAAAGGAGTAACTTCTATTTTTATATTTCTCAAGAATTTGAAAAATTAAAGCAAAAAATTTTTCCATTTAGAAGAGGTTGACGTGGTGATTTTGTAAGGAGTTGATTTTCTTGAAAATTTCTATTGTGATCGAGGCTCAAAGTCTCTGCTTGAGAAACTCAGCCAAAAAAAATTTCTCTCAACGGTTTTGTCTCAAGTTTGAAATTCGACTTTTGGTTGATTCAAAACTTTTCTCCTCTCATGGTTTCAAGACCATAGTGCGATCACTGGAAGCTTCTGAGAGAAATATCTGGAGATGGCTCTTTGACGGCTTCACTTCAGATTATTTCTGGTATTTCAATTTTGATTTGAACTTAAAATAATGATTTTTCTGAATGAGAATTCCCTCTGAAACTCAAAAAAAACATAGTTTCATTCTTCTCCATCCAAAGTCCTTTGAAAACTAGTTTTCTTTCTTGGAGTGAAAACCTTTCTCCCAAATTAAGCTTTTTCTCTTCTATTTTGGAAATTAATTTCAAAGGGTGAAAGTAGCTTTAAAGAGTTAATTGGATTTGAAAAGCATAAGAAATGATCAGAAAGACCTTCTTCTGCGAAAACATTGTTCATCTTCGTCTTTGAAGCATGAATCAGCCCCCAATTTACCATCAAAAGCTCTATTTCTCAACGAACGATTCAAAACCTCAATGAAATATTTTTCCAAAATTTCTTTCAAAAGATATGAACCCAAATTTTAGACTGTCTGTCTACATTCTTTTTCGAATTTATTTCGAGAATTTCTTTTAAGGTAACAGGCCAAGGTGAGATTAATCTTCCCAAAACCTTCTTTAAATTTTGAAGGTGTGAAGATTTTTTGTGAAAATAGTGGTTTCATAAATCTGATGATTTTCAAGATTGGTCTTCTAAATCTGCGTCATTCAATACTAAGAATTAATTCAATTTTCAACAAAAACCCCCGCCAGCAAACCTCTCCCATCAGGTATTGTTTCTTCACTTCCACATTTCTTTCTTAATCCACTAGACTTTGATCCAATATACTCTTCTGAAAGTGAAGTATTCAGCTCTCGTGTTCATATGTAAAAATTTTTTTAATGGTGAAATTGCTCTTTTGGTTTAATTAAAATTAATTACACACCCCTTTGCCAGTCAATAATGTGAGAAACTGAAATCATCGAAATAAGTTGACAAATCCATCATAGCTGAATTAAATCTCGCCTGTTGTTCTGGCCTCAATTTCACTCCTTTGAAATTGAGGATAAGAATGACGCCCTTAGAAACCAAGAGTGAGAAATGGAAGAGCCTGAATCCTTAAAAGTGGACTCAAGAGCCTCTTTGAGCTCATAGGACCCTCATAAAATACTCATTACTCTAAAAGTTCCTCTCAAGGCTCTCTCATTTTTCGATTCTCTTGGAATCTAATTTGTGATACGAAATTAAACGGTTGAATTTTAGTTCTATGGTTAAAATTATTTTGATTAACTCGAAAATTATGTTGAGAGCGGCTCCATCTTTTCCAGCCAAAAAACCCCTCAACCCTTCCATCGACCTTTTCAGACCTTCCTGTCCAAGAATACTTTCTTCCAAACGAAGAATTAGGAGGTATTGAGCGAAAACTGGACTCTCAGAAAACCGAATGAAGCATTGATCTGTGAATAAAATTTGCCTAGTAAATATTAAGCTAATTCCAAATCTCTCGAATTCAAGAAATGATTAAGATACGTCAAGGAACTCAAACTCTTAGGTTCCTCATACTTCTCTGATTTTAGCTCAAATCTGCTCGATTCTATCGAGGATCTCGAGCCGAGAAGGTTCAGCGGGGCTCTTATAGCTTTCTTTATTAAACTCTCTGTCAGTTATACTTCTATAAAGGATTGTTTTCAATTAAAAGCTCTAATTAATCTGTTTTTACTTCTAAAACAGAAGGAGTCAATAGAGACAGAGATTTGTTCATTTATTTAATTAAATTCAGAAAATCACTATGAATAATAGATTTTAAAAACCATAACCATTAATCTCATTAAGAAACGAATAAAATAGATGTTAATAAGACGAATTAAACAGTCATCATGAGAGCAAGATTCCTTTGATCTCTTTCAGCCTTGTCCTTGTTACTACTCCAGGAGTAATTCAAAAAGCAAGCAATCAAAGAAGCGATTCCCATACCAAGATAAATAGGCCATGGATTTTGGGGAATAGTGTTGGTACCAAATATAGGAGTCAAGATAATGGTCATAGTACATGGCACTCGATAATAGTATGCGGCAATAGAACTCCAGGAGATTGTAAAAATAATTTGGAAGCACATGCAGCAACTGGTGCCGCAGCAAGAAAAGCACATGGCTAAGAGGTTCAAGAAGGCAAATATCATAAGAAAATTAGGAACACCTAAAACCCCAGCGAAATAGGCTTGGCAACCGGTTGACGCTGAGAAGGCGTCTGTCAGTCTATAGTCTCTTCCAACAAGTGCTGTGTAGCCCTTGTCCACTAGGGAATAGCTGTTCCGCTCGACATAGATGAAGAGAACCAGAAAACTTGCGACCAAAAGGAATAGAGAATATAAAATGACCAAGCCTTTGCCTGGTGCTCTTATATTTTCCATGAGTTGCTTGGCCAGCATTTGCTTCTGAGTAATGTCTTGAGCACTTTGTACCCCTTGGTTATATATGATGAATTAGGTTGTTGACCTTGATAAGCGGGGTAAGCTCCAGGCGGTTGGGTTCCTTGTTGGGCTTGAGAATTTGGTGCTGAGACTCCGTCGAATGGTTGCATGATCAAATCAAGAATGAGAAATTAATTATAAAATTAAGTGTTGGAAACGTTGTTCATTCCAAGTTCAAGCTTTTATTCTCAACTAAAACTTCAGGTTTAAAAATCCCGAATCCAAAAATTAAAATTAATTTCTTCTGACCTTTCGATTTACTTTGATTAATAATACTGTTTTTTTGCTTTATATGATATTTCTGCTTTGTGGAGACAATACTTCCATTTTTGTAGAAGGGTTTCAACAAATTCTCCAATCTAGTTATTGCCTATGACTCACTTGATCAATGAAATTTTTAGAAGCGTTGCTTTGACTTCAATTTTCATTTTATAATTTCTTTAATCCAACTTTAAACCATTTCCCTTGCGATCGAGATAAGAGTTTTCTAGAGTAAGCAAAACCACTTTCGAAGAAGAGAAGGCGGTAAAAAGCTTATAAGCTTATTGAAAACTCACCTTTAAATTCTGTTTTTCTTGTTCTCCTTGGCTCTGAAAAAAACTCAAAAAGAAAGCTAGAATCAAATAGGTTACAGTTCATCTGGTCCGGTCCAAAAATCTATTTCAAAGTTCAAGATTGATGGATTCTCTGACTCTATAGACTCTCTTTACCCCCCTTTTAAAACCAGTCAATATGTGTTTTAGAAAAAAGTTTCTATTCTCGATACATTACGATTTGATCCTGGCTTGATCCAAGGAGATTTGGCCGAAATTACATTGAATCTATTCTCAGATCACGCATGAAGGCTCGGAAACAACTAAAGTCCAGGAAAATATTACAATTCTCTCAGACCTTTCATTGACCTTATTCTTTGTAATCTCTTTAGCAAAGAATGAAATACAAAAGAAAAGTTGATTTGTTTTTCCAAATAGTCCTTTAATCTTTTGAAAGTGAAATTTCAACCTTTCAGGCAAATGAAGCAACACTCTTTCTGTAAGAAATTAAAGTTAGTTCGCCTTGTTATCCCTGTCATTCTTTGAAGCAACTGAAAAACGAAAATTTATATGGAAGCAAATTATTAAATTAAAGTGACCTAAGTTGAATCTTCACACCTCTTAGAAGTGTTCTGACACCAACTCCCCTTGTCAGAAATTTATAGACAAGGAGGAGGCAAAACTAAAATTAACACATCAAAATCAAATCTGTAATGAAAGAAACAAATAATTTTCAAAAGATAATCTATTCTCTTTTCTTTATAAAATGTTCGATTCTTCAAGCTAGAGTATTCATTTCCTCTTAGTTCACTCCCTTTTCAATCGAATTTTAGAGAAAAGATTCAATACTTGGACCTTCGTTCTAACGTTAAATTCATTCTGATGAAATCTGACAAATTCTTAAACCCTACACAAATTTTTCGTATAAGAGAAATCATCCTAGTCTTCGCTCCTCATGAATCCTTTCAGTGGAGAAGCACATTTCGGCCAGATTCTTGAGACTATATTTGAGCAAAACCGAATAATTTATTTGTGTGATCATATTTTTCCTCGAAGAAGAAATTGGAAGGATTTCGAATAACTCGATTCAAAAATCAGAAGAATCTGCAGGTGCCAACTCATTTGAATTTTCCCCATCCATTGGATTTACTAATCATTTGATTGAAATCGTCAGATTTTATCCGACATCGTGAGCTAGTTTTGTTTCATCACTTTTTTAGACACAATGTCCATATAGACACCACTTCTTTGCATTGTGAATAGCTGCAAGGTTTTGTGAGAACAATAAAATACCGAGACTTTCATAAATTACAAAGCTCTCGACATTTTGTTTCATTATTCCAAGGACCTTGAGATGGACATTCTTTTTTGTAATAGAGAAAGTCATTGGACAGAGATTTCATTCGATATTTTTACTAAAATTGAATAATGGAATACTGCTTTTATGCGAAAGTTTGACTCCAGGATTCTATATCTCAGAATACGATTTTCAGTGAAATGACGATTGTGATCAAAGAGTCATTCTAATTTTCCGTTAGTTTTTTCTATGACTTTTGCTTCAAATGAATCATTTCTTTCGAGATTTCAAAAGGAAATGAGAGGAGAAGCAGAAATTTTTCCAGAGAGAGCTGAATACAAGAAGCCTCAGACACCGATAAAAAATAAATTTGACTTCAAAATACACATTTTGATTCTAAGATTTGCTAATTTTGGTATTTGAAATTTCTACTCCTTCAAATTTCTCTCATTTTCTTGAGCTCATAGAATTTAATCGACTTTAACTCCTCTCGCCCTTTCTGTCTTTCTAAAATCATATCTTTCTGAGAGAGATCTTCTCAAGGATTTCTTTTCAATCTAAAGCTATTCTTTTCTTTCATAGGGGCAAGGGTTTATTTAGTCCGCTTTGTAAAAACGATCATCATTAATCTTAATTAAATTAAAAAAACTTGAACCAATATCATAGATAAATATCCAAATTATAACGATTAAAAATGAATTAAGAAGCAGCCATCATAAGAGCAAGGTTTCTTTGATCTCTTTTAGCCTTGTCTTGGTTAGAACTCCAGGAGTAATTCAAGCAACAAGCAATCAAAGAAGCGACAGCCATACCAGCATAATAATTCCAAGCATTTTGAGGAATATTGTTAGCACCAAACAAAGTAGTCAAGACACTGTATCCAACACATTTTTGTTGAGAGGTAAAGAAGGCAATACCAGCCCAGATGAGGGCACTAAATACTTGGAGGCACATGCAGCAAGTGGCGCCTGTGAAAGAAACACACATGGCCAAGAAGTTAAAGATGGCAAAAACAACAAGGAAGTAAGGAACACCGATCATACCACCCAAAAAGGCCTGGCAAGTATCAGGCGAGAAGGTATCTGCCATGTTGTAATCTCTTCCACCAATTGCTTTATATGCAGAATTCATTATTTTATACTTGTCCTGGGTGGCGTAACTGCCCGCCATCATGAGGCCTCCTGCGAACATCAAGAGAGAAAAGATGACCACTAAGCCTTTGCCGGATGCGTTAACGTTTCTGCTGAGCTGTTGGGCCAGCATTCTCTTTTGAACGGCGTCTTGAGCTTGATTGACCCCTTGGTTATACATCACGTATTGAGGTTGAGGTTGGGCTTGATAGTTGGGATAACCTCCAGGTTGTTGATAGGCTTGGCTGGGGAAAGGTGCTTGGTAGTTTTGGGGATAGGGTTGTTGGGAAGGTCTTTGTGGAAGAGTGGGGTAACCAGTCTGTTGAGATTGAGGATATTGGCCTTGGAGTTGAGGATTTTGACCTTGTTGAGGTGCTGGGTCCAAGGGCTTAGCTTGAGCTTGGGGATTGGGTTGGGTAACTTCGAAGGGCTGCATGATTAAATCAAGAATCAGAAATTAATTATAAAATTTTCGTGCTGGAAACGTTGTTCAACCCAAATTAAGCTTTTTATTTCAACTAAAAATTCAGGATTAAAAAGCCCGCATAAAAAAATTAAAATTAATTTTATTAATAATGTTCTGTTTGTGATTTTGTCTCGATTGAGCCTCACTCTTTTCTCTTAAAAAGTATTTCCATTCATCGCGAGGTGATTTCAATCAAACCTTCATCCTGAAAATGAACTCTGTGGGCTCGAAAATTTTCCAGGAATTATGAAGAATCTTCTTTGAGTGAAGTTTTGGTTCCATGATTTTTGCCAGATTTTTTCAAAGGTTTCTCCCTACCTTACAGAGTGCCTTCAAATTGAAAAAGGAAGAGTTGGCTGACCTTTGAAGACGAGGAGGGATCAGAATCCAGAGGCGACTTCTGGACTTTAAGTGAAAAAATTTGGTTTCATAAATAGGCCTGTTAATCAAGAAGAGTTAATTCAGCCTTCGGCAAAAAGTCCTCCAGTGAATCTCCAATGAAGTCTTTTAGTTGCGTGTATGTCCACATTTCTTCATAAATCCATCAAAACCTGGCCTGGCATGCACTTTTTAAAGGGAAATTTTGGACTTCTGAAGATTTAGGGAAACAGCTTTTTAATGGCGAAACTACTCTTTTGGTTTAATTAAATTTAATTAACAACTCTCTGCCAGTCAATATTGTGAGAAACTGAAATCATTCAAAAAAGTTGATAAATTAATAAGAAAAAGAGATCGGATCTTCGCCTGCAATTCGAAGATCAACTTTCTTTGATATGATTGAGTATTCCAGGAATAAAAGTTAAAACCTCTCGGGAGGCTCAAAATCGCAAGCTGTCAATCGAAGACTCCGAAGAGAGGCTCAAACACCGAGATTGAGCCAAATCTGAAGTGATTTGAGGGTGTTCATTTTATTTCACTCATTCTCTCGTTATTGTCTCAATAAAATTTGAGGCATAAAATTAAAGAGTTCAATTTTAGTTCTCTGGTTTAAATTGTTTGATTCGATCTTAAATTTTCTTTAAAATGACTCTTGGCTTTTTCTACAGAAAACCCTCAAATTTCTGAGATTTTCTCTTTAATGACGATACTTTGTACAAAAGAAGAATTGAGAAGGGCTGAAATCATCTGAACTCTCATTAAAATGAATAATTAATTTATAATTGAGCCGAATCTAATGCCTAGAGGGTTTTGAATTCAAAAAACACGTTCTGATTGAATTGAAATTTTTAATCCGTCAAACTTCTATCTTATTATCTCAGATTATATCAGATATCTTGAGCCGACCAGGATATTTGAACCTTTCGCACTCTCTTTCTTTATGAAATCATCCCTTTCAGAACCCTCAAAAGGGTTTCCTTTGAATCAGAAGCTATTCTTTTCTTTCGTCAGTCAGTCACTCATTATAATCTCAAGAGAGAGGCAGGGATTTATTTGTCAAGTTATCGAATTAATGTGATTTACCACCGCTCAGAGACGGTAATCATTAATCGTAGTGAATTAAAAAATTTGAACCAATATCATATATAAATATCCAAATTATGCGAATTCAAAAAACGAATTAAGAAGAAGCCATAATAAGAGCAAGATTCTGTTGGTCTCTTTCAGCTCTGTCTTTATCATGACTCCAGTTACAATTCAAAACACAAGCAACAAAAGAAGCAAGAGCCATGGCAGCATAATAAGGCCATGCATTTTGTGGAATATTGTTAGCACCAAATGCTGTTGTCAAGATACTCTGGCCAACACATTTTTGTTGAGAAATAAAGGCGGCAAGCCCAGCCCAGAGGAGTGCACAAAAAGCTTGAATGAACATACAACAAGTTAAACCTGTAGCAGAAATCCACAAGGCCAAGAAATTGAAGATGCCAAAAGCAAGAAGGAAGTAAGGGACACCTAAAATACCACCCAAAAAGGCCTGACAACTATTGCTTGAGAAGGTATCTAGAACGTTGTATTCATCGACCGTAATTTTGTTATACACGGTCGCTGTTAGTGAATAGTTGGTCTGACTACCATATACAAAGGCCCCTCCAACGCTTACAGTCACCATAAAGAGCGAAAATAAAGCCACTAAACCTTTGCCTGTTGCTTTAATATTTCTGCCCAGTTCCTGAGCCAACAATTGCCTATGAAGACTGTTTCGAGCTTGCTGAAATCCTTGGTTATAAGCCATAGACTTCGATTGGTCTCCGTTAATAGGGTAACCTCCAGGCTGCTGGAACGCGAATGGTGGCTGGTAGGGTGCTGGGTTGGGTTGTTGGGGAGCAAAGGGGTCGTTTTGCTGAGATTGAGGACTTTGTTCTTCTTGGGGATGAGGATTTGGTGGTGCAATGATTCCGTCGAATGGCTGCATAATTAAATCAAGAACTATAAATTAATTATAAAATTGAGTGTCGGAAACGTTGTTCAATCTGACTTTCAAGATTTTATTATTAATCAAATTAATTAAAATTTCGGGATTAAAAATCCCGCAGAAAAAATTTAAAATTAATTTGATTAAGGATGCTTTGTTTACTCTTCGTATCTCTGTTCGAGGAAACGAAAACTTCTATTTTTTTCTGAAGGAATCAGAGTGAATCCACCCTCATTCTCACTGGACTCATTTCTCTCCATAAAATTATTCAAAATCGCTCTTGCTTAAATTTTCATTTGATTATTTTAGTACGAATTAAAATAAAAAATTTTTCCTACATTCTATAAAAGAATTTTATTAAGTAAAAATCATTCAAGAAGAGGAAAAAAATTATAGATAGTCCTATTTTCAAAGCTTCTCTCGGAGGTGAGCTCAAGGTAAGAAGTCAATAAATTACCGCCAATCTACTTCAAACGTTCAAGTTCAGACAAAGATGAAGCACCTTCTTATGCCTTTGACTGACCATGATTCTTGCTAGACTTTTCATTTTCGGTCCTCTTACCTTGTTTTCAATGAAATCCAAGACCTAACATTCAAAATTTCAATTTGAGGTCGCCTCCTATTGAAATCATTCTGATTAAATCTGTCAATCAATCTATTTAAAACTACCAAGAACTTTTTGCTTTCCTAAACCCGCCCTCTTTATTAGTCTTCCGTACTCAGGAATACTTCGAGGAATGGAGTGAAAAGATAAGTCAAATTCTGTGGACAAAATCGAGTCATTGATTTATGATCATAATTTTCTAAATTAAATTACGACAAGCTTTTTAATCGATCAAATTTAAAACACTAATAATTACTCATTTTGATCGTTTCGTAATGCCAATGAATTGAATTTTGTTCTCAGACCCATTCTTTTATTGTGGATTCAAAGAAGATCTTGTATTCAAAGAAAACTATAAAATAGCTTTTTTGATTTAATATGATTATTCACCGCTGATTCGAACTTTTCAAACCATAACTATTTATATTATTTAAAAAACATGTCGATTGAGAAGTGAAACTATGCAAATTAAAATCAACTAGCAAGCAGACAAGATGTGAGCAAGGTCCTTTTTATCTTTTGCAGCCTTCTCCTTGTTACTGTTCCAATTATAATCTAAAATGCCAGCACCCAAAGAAGCAAAATTCATACCCATATAATAAATCCATGGATTTTGGAAAACATAATCAGCACCAAGCATCGTCGTCAAAGTGTTATTAGCAGGACATCGTTGTTCAGTTGCATAGGCGGCAAGGGCGGTCCAAATGCCCGCCGTAAAAAATTGCAAATACATGCTACCAGTCATTCCAAAACAAGATGTGCACAAGTCCAGAACGTTCAAGATGGTAAAAATCACAAGGAAGATCGGAACACCTAAAGTAATACCCAAAAGGCCTTGGCAACTGCCAGGATGATTTAAGGTATCTTGAAATTCGTAATCTCGGAATTCTAATGTTTTGAAGACACTCAGCAGGGCTTTATAGTTATTCTGGCTATAAAACATGTGTGCTAATGCGGCGCCTCCGAAAATAATAACTAGATAATACAAAAAGACAAAGCCTCTGCCTGGGGCTTTGATATTTTTGCTAATATGCTCACTCATGAATTGTTTTAAAGCAGTATCCTGACCTTGCTGAAATTCTTGATGATAAGCCGCATAATCAAGTTGCTGTTGATAAGGAGAGTAATCTGCAGGTGGTTGATATGATTGACTGGGGAGTGATAGCTGGTCGTTTTGGAGATGTGATTGTTGAGATCCTTGCTGAAGGATGGGTTCATCAGCCTGTTGAGGCTGGAAGCTCTCACCTTCTTGAGGCTTTAGATCCATGGATTCAGCTTGGAGTTGAGATTGAGGGTGAGAATGATTTGGCTCGATAAATATGTCGAATTGATGATGGTCTTGAGAAAGAGGATGAATTGCAGGTGGTTGATCTGCTTGGGTGGAGAGCGGATGCTGGCCGATGAGTAAATCAGGTTGTTGAGATCCTTGTTGAGGGGTGATTTCATAATCCTGATGAGATTGAGAGCTTTGATCCTCTTGAGGCTTTGGGTCCAAAGATGATTCAGTGGATTCAATTTGAGGTTGGGGATTTTCCTGGAGGATGGGTTCATCAGCCTGCTGGGATTGAGAACTTTGACTCTCTTGAGAGTTTAGGTCCATGGGTTCAACTTGAGGTTCGGGATGATTTGGCTCAGAGACTTCATCAAATTTATGTTGGTCTTCGGAAGGAGGGTCGCTCGCAGGTGGTTCATCTGCTTGGGTGGGGAGCGGTTGTTGACCGTTCACTAAATCAGGTTGTTGAGATCCTTGTTGAAGGATGAGTTCATAATCCTGATCCTCTTGAGGCTTTGGGTCCAAAGATGGCTCAGTGGATTCAACTTGAGTTTGGGGATTTTCCTGGAGAATGGGTTCATCAGCCTGTGGGGAGTGGGAATTTTGGGCTTCCTGAGGTTTTGGGTCCAAAGCTGGTTCAGTGGATTCAACTTGAGGCTGGGGATTTGGCTCAGAGGTTTGATCGGGTGACTGCATTATTAAATCAAGAATGAGAAATTAATTATAAAATTGAGTGTTGGAAATGTTGTTCATCCCAAATTAAATTATTTTATTGTCGACTAAAAATTTCAGGATTAAAAATCCCGCATAAAAAAATTAAAATTAATTTCTTCTGACCATGAAGCTCCCTTTGATTAATAATATTCTATTCGTTGAGGGAAATATTACTTCTATATGGAAAAATTCTAACCCAAATAAGAAAACATTATGATTTGCGAAAAAA